>Ga0207667_10006856_pt1 | contig 13760 bp, 9 predicted proteins | sample KBSCornC52_FD_184301 | JGI IMG/M metagenome (GOLD analysis project Ga0207667, IMG submission 184301) | Corn rhizosphere microbial communities from Kellogg Biological Station, Michigan, USA - KBS Corn C5-2 (SPAdes) (version 2) | ecosystem: Host-associated > Plants > Roots > Rhizosphere > Soil ...
CGCATCGGAACCGACGGCGCCACCGGCTATGTCATCGAGTACGCCGGATCTGTTATCCGCAATCTCTCGATGGAAGGTCGCATGACCATCTGCAACATGTCGATCGAGGCAGGCGCGCGCGCCGGCATGAACGCTCCGGACGAGACCACCTTCGCCTACCTCAAGGGCCGGCGCTTCTCGCCGCAAGGCGCTGCCTGGGATGAGGCAGTCGCCCACTGGCGCACGCTGCCTTCCGATCCGGGAGCCAAGTTCGACCGTGAGCTGCACATCGATGCCGCCACACTCGCGCCTGCCGTCACCTGGGGGACCTCGCCGGGCATGACCACCACTATCTCCGGCTCCGTACCCACTCTCGCAGACGCCGCAACCGAAGCCGATCGCAAGAGCTTCGAACGCGCCTATGAGTACATGGGCCTAAAGCCCGGCCAGAAGATCGAAGACATCCAGATCGACACTGTCTTCCTGGGCTCCTGCACCAACGGCCGCATTGAAGATCTCCGCGCTGCTGCCTCCATCGTCAAAGGCCACCGCGTCGCCACCAAAATCCGCGCTATGGTCGTCCCCGGCTCGCAGGCGGTCAAGCGCCAAGCCGAGCAGGAAGGGCTCGATCAGGTCTTCAAGTCCGCCGGCTTCGAGTGGCGCGAGCCCGGCTGCTCCATGTGCCTGGGCATGAATCCGGACATCCTCCAACCCGGCGAGCGCTGCGCCTCTACCTCTAACCGCAACTTCGAAGGCCGTCAGGGCCGCGGTGGACGCACCCACCTCGTCAGCCCACAGATGGCCGCCGCCGCTGCTATCACCGGCCACTTCACCGACATCCGCACCTGGAAGGCATAGATCAAATGGAACCCATCAATAAATTGACCTCCACCGCCGTCCCGCTCCCGCTGCCCAACATCGACACCGATCAGATCATCCCTAAGCAGTTCCTCAAGCGCATCGAGCGCACCGGCTACGAGGATTTCCTCTTCTACGACTGGCGCTACAACCTCGATGTCCCGGACGATGTGAGCCCCAACAAGGATTTCGTTCTCAACAACCCGGCCTATGGCGGCTCGCAGATCCTGATCGCCGAAAAGAACTTCGGTTGCGGCTCGTCTCGTGAGCACGCTGCCTGGGCCATCTTCCAGTACGGCTTTCGCGCCGTCATCGCACCCAGCTTCGCCGACATCTTCTTCTCGAACGCGGGCAAGAACGGCATCATCCTGGTCCGCCTCTCGGAAGAGGACGTAAAGACTCTGCTCGACCGCTGTACCGCGAACCCGCAGCACAAGATCACCATCGACCTCGAAGCCCAGACCGTCACCGACGAGCAGGGCTTTAACGCACACTTCGACATCGACCCATTCCGCAAGTATTGCCTGCTGAACGGACTCGACGACATCGGCCTCACCCTCCGCCACGAATCGGATCTCGACAAGTTCGAGTCCGCCCACAACAACGAATTCTGGTCGGCTCCAAAGGTGGAAGCGAAAGCGTAAGGCAAATGCGAACGCGATCCGGATAATAATTGAGCACTTCCCTCAATCTCGCAAAGAAGGACTCCGCGGAAGACCATGGCCGCGACGCAACCGGCTTCACCGGGGCGCGCTCCTTCTACGAACGATCGGGCGTGAATCCAGCCACGCGACGCATCCGCTGGATTGGGTACATCTGTTTCGTACTTGGATTCAGCGTGTACAGCGCGGGGAAATTTGGCTGGGTGTCTCACACCTGGACGCTGGCTGGCTACATCACATGGGGCATAGGACTACTGATTAGCGGCTATGGCCTGATTCGCTTTACACGCGAATAGGGCAACCTAGACAGAAACATCCGTTAGAAAGGCTACCGTTTTGAGCAATCTCGATCCCGCAAAGAAGAATTCCATCGTCCTCACCGAGGGCCCGGACCGCGCCGCCGCGCGCAGCTACTTCCGCTCCGTGGGCTTCTCCAAAGACGACCTGCACAAGCCGATCATCGGCATCGCCAACACCTGGACCGAGATTGGCCCCTGCAACTTCCACCTCCGCCAGGTCGCCGAGGCGGTCAAGCAGGGCATCCGCGAGGCTGGCGGCACTCCCATGGAGTTCAACACCATCACCATCCATGACGGCATCACCATGGGTACCCAGGGCATGAAGGCCTCGCTCGTCTCACGCGAAGTCATCGCCGACTCCATCGAGCTGGTCGCCCGCGGCAACTCCTTCGACGGCCTGGTCTGCATCGCCGGCTGCGACAAGAACATGCCCGCGTCCATCATGGCGCTCGCCCGGCTCGATATCCCTGGCCTCATGCTCTATGGCGGCTCCATCGCTCCCGGCACCCTGCACCAGCCCGACGGATCGAGCAAAGAGATCACCATCCTCTCGGTCTTTGAAGGTATGGGCTCGCACGCCGCCGGCAAGATCAACGATGAGCAGCTCGAGCAGCTCGAAGCCGCGGCCTGTCCCGGCCCCGGAGCCTGCGGAGGCCAGTTCACCGCCAATACCATGGCTATGGCCGGTGAGTTCCTCGGCATCTCCCCGATGATGATCTCCGGCGTTCCCGCCATGTCGCCAGAAAAGCACGAGGCCTCGCGGCAGGCAGGCCGCTTCGTCATGGAGATCGCGCGCAAGGGCCTCAAGCCCTCGCAGATCCTCACCCGCCAATCCATTGAGAACGCTATCGCGGCGGTTGCCGCCTCCGGCGGCAGTACCAACGCCGTGCTCCACCTCATTGCCATCGCGCACGAGCTCAAGATCCCCATCACCATGGAGGACTTCGACCGCATCTCCGAGCGCACACCCTTCATCTGCGATCTCTCCCCCGGCGGCAAATACGCAGCCAAGGACTATCAGGAGGCCGGCGGATCGCGTCTGCTCGCAAAGCGTCTGCTGGAGCGCGGGCAGCTCCACGACGGCCCCACCGTCTCCGGCAAATCCATTCACGAGGAAGCCAACGCTTCGGTCGAAACCCCGGGCCAACAGGTCATCTACACCTGGGCCAGGCCGCTCAAGAAGACTGGCGGTCTCGTCATCCTGCGCGGCAACCTCGCACCCGAGGGCTGCGTGATCAAAGTCGCCGGACACGAGCGGCTGAACCATACCGGTACGGCGCGCGTCTTCGAGAACGAAGAGGACTGCCACCGCGCCGTTGAGGACGGCAAGATCAATCCCGGTGACGTGCTCGTGATCCGCTACGAAGGTCCACGCGGCGGCCCCGGCATGCGCGAGATGCTGGCCGTCACCGCAGCCGTCAAAGGCATCCCCGCGCTCTCTGACACTGTCGCTCTGCTCACGGATGGCCGCTTCTCCGGCGCCACCCGCGGCCTCATGGCTGGCCACGTCGCTCCGGAAGCATTCCTCGGCGGCCCCATCGCCGCCGTTCGCGAAGGCGACACCATCACCTTCGACATCCCCAACCGCAAGCTCACGCTCAACGTTCCGGACGCGGAAATCGCCGCCCGCCTGAAGCACTTCAAGGCACCGGCCCCACGCTTCCAGCGCGGCGTCTTCGCCAAATACGCAAACACCGTCAGCTCCGCCAGCCAGGGGGCCATCACGAGTTAGGGACATGGCAAATGATCTATAGCGCGCGAAAGACTCTGATGCTCACGTCAGCTTGCCTATTGATAGCGCTGTCGGTCTATTGCGCACTGATCACCTGGGGAGCGTGGTTTCTGGTGCCGCTTCCTCCAACTTGGCCAGCTTCTCAGAACATCGCTTGGCGCGTCGGATTTTCAGTTTGTTCGTCGGTAACGTTTTTGGTCTCGATCGTAGCTGCGGTATGGCTCATCCGTCGCGCTAAGCGGATTCCGATCCGCGGACCAGTAGAAAAGGAGTAGCTCGCATGTCAACAGACAATCAGCACCCCACCCTGACCGGTTCCGAAATCCTCTGGGCAACGCTCGCCGGAGAAGGCGTCACCACCGTCTTTGGGTATCCCGGCGGAGCCATCCTGCCTGTCTACGACGCGCTGCGCAAGTTCCCCACCATCCATCACGTCCTCGTGCGGCATGAGCAGGGCGCCGCCCACATGGCCGACGGGTATGCCCGCGCCTCCGGTAAGGTCGGCGTGTGCCTTGCTACCTCCGGCCCCGGCGCCACCAATCTCGTCACCGGGATCGCCACCGCCATGCTCGACTCCGTGCCGCTCGTTGCCATCACCGGACAGGTCTCCTCCAAGGTCCTCGGCACCGATGCCTTTCAGGAGATCGACATCACCGGCATCACCTTGCCGATCACCAAGCACAATTTCCTCGTCACCCGCGCCGAGGACATCGCCGCCGCCGTGCGCGAAGCGTTCCAGATCGCCCTATCCGGCCGCCCCGGCCCCGTGCTCGTCGACATCACGAAGGACGCCCAGCAGGCCTCCGCCATCTTCGACTTCGACGCGGCCGCGCCGCCTGCCTACCGTCCCCATCCCATGCTCCGCGCCGAGTCTGCCGCCATCCGTGAGGCTGTCGCGCTCATCACCGCAGCGAAAAAGCCGCTCATCCTTGCCGGCCATGGTGTCGTCTATTCCGGCGCTGCGCACCAGGTCATTGAGTTCGCCGAGCGCCGCCAGATCCCCATCGCCAGCACCCTACTGGGACTTGGCTCCGTCCCCACCTCCCACCCGCTTTCGCTCGGGATGATGGGCATGCACGGTGAGTCCTGGGTCAACCATGCCATTCAGCAGTCGGATCTCCTGCTCGCCTTCGGCATGCGTTTCGACGACCGCGTCACCGGCAACCTTGCCCACTATGCGCCCCACGCCAAAAAAATCCACATTGAAATCGATCCCTCCGAAATTAACAAAAATGTTCGTGCCGATGTCGCCCTGATCGGCGATCTCAAGGAAGTCCTCGAAACTCTGCTCCCACTCGTGCCCACCACTAGGAAGAGCTCCGCCCCCTCCGCGTGGCTCCGCGAGATCAACGCTATGAAGGGAGACGCCAGCGTCCGTGACATCATCAACCTTCCCGACAACGGCCATCTCTACGCCGCTCACGTGATCCACGACATCTGGCGCGAGGCCCAGTCTGCCGGCCGCCTCGACCAGACCATCATCGTCACCGATGTCGGCCAGCACCAGATGTGGGAAGCCCAGTACTTCCGCCACGACGTCGAGCGCTCGCTCATCACCTCCGGCGGCCTCGGGACCATGGGCTTCGCATTGCCCGCCGCCATCGGCGCAAAAGCCGCGTGCCCCGAAAAGGATGTCTGGGTGATCGCCGGAGACGGCGGGTTTCAGATGACCGCAGCCGAACTCTCCACCATCCAGCAGGAGCGCTACGCCATCAACATCGCCGTCATCAACAACGGCTTCCTTGGCATGGTCCGCCAGTGGCAGGAGGCCTTCTACGACAAGAACTACGCTGAGTCGCCCATCCTCTCCCCCGATTTCGTCGCTCTCGCTGCGGCGCACGGCATTGCCGGAGCCCATGTCCACAAACGTGCTGACGTTATCCCCACAGTCACCCGCGCCCGCACCAGCGGCAAGCCTTTCCTCATTAATTTCCAGGTGGAGAAGGAAGACGGCGTCTATCCGATGATCGCGCCCGGTGCTGCCCTGCACGATATGGTTCGCCGCCCCGCGAAGAACCCCCTCCTCGAACTTCCCGAGGACGAGTAGGTCTCATCGAGCGGTTTGCACTCGGCCTCTGTTTCCCATCGTCGGAGCGTGATTGTATGAACCCATGTCGCTGGCTGCCTGCACTCCTCCTCGGGGCATCCTTGTGCGCTGCCGGCTTCGCCCAAACACCATCCGTTGGGCAGACTTCCGCCTCCGACCCCTGGTACAACCACGCGGTCATCTACGAAATCTACCCACGCTCCTTCCAGGACACTAATGGCGACGGCCTCGGGGATCTCAATGGCATCACCCAGCGGCTTCCCTATCTTCAATCTCTCGGCGTTGACACCATCTGGATCGCGCCCATGTTTCCCTCGCCCCAGGTGGATTTCGGCTACGACGTCTCCAACTACGACGCGGTCGACCCGCAGTACGGCACCATGGCCGACATGGATCGCCTGCTCGCCTCCGCGCGCCAGCACCACATTCGCGTCCTGCTCGATTTCGTCCTCAACCACACGTCGGACAAGCACGCGTGGTTCCGAGAGTCCGCCAGTTCCCGCACCAATCCCAAAGCCGACTGGTACATCTGGAACTCCGGGAAGCCCGATCCCACCGGAGGCAAGGCTCCCAACTCGCACCACGGACCGGACGGGTGGGTCGCACCGCCCAACAACTGGTCCTCGCTCTTTCAGGGCTCCGCATGGGAGTGGGTGCCCGCGCGCGGCCAGTTCTACTACCACTACTTCTATAAACAGCAGCCTGATCTAAACTGGCGCAACCCCGCCGTCGAGAAAGCCATGTTCGATGCCATGCGCTTCTGGCTCGACCGCGGCGTCGCCGGCTTCCGTCTCGACGCCATCGCCACCCTCTTCGAAGACCCAAGCCTCAAGGACGACACCCTCACCGGCAGTCTCGATGCCAGCGGCTTTCCTGAGACCAGTCATATTCTCACCAGCGGCCTGCCTCAGGTCCACGACGTCATGCGCCGCATGCGCAGGATGGTGGACAGCTACTCGGCCGCGACCTATCCAAACCAGCGCGTACTCGTCGGCGAGATCTATGTGCCCTCCACCTTGCAACTCGCCACCTGGTACGGAACCCCAGCCGCGCCGGAGCTTCAGCTCCCCATGGACACCTTCGTCGGCTTGCACGCTGAGGGCGGCGGCGAGGTTGCCGGCCAGAATGTCGGCCTCGACCTACCGCACTTCCGGAAATCCATCACCGATATGGAGACCGGCTTCGGCGACCACCAGCCGCTGATCGTCTTCGACAACCACGACAACCCGCGCTCCATGGATCGTTTCGCCGATCAAGCCGACCGCCGTTACGACCAGCAGATCGCCCGCATCATCTCCACGATTCTCTACACCACCCGCTCCGCCGCTCTCACCTACTACGGTGCCGAGATCGGCATGACCACCCACACGCCCACACGCCGCGAAGATGTCCGCGATCCCATTGGCATCACCGGCTGGCCGCAAGTCAAAGGCCGCGACGGCGAACGCACCCCGATGCAGTGGACGCCCAACCCGCCCGCAGCCGGCTTCAGCACCAACCCGCACACCTGGCTGCCCATCGGCTCCGACTACCGTACCGTCAATGTGCAGACTGAGACCGCCGACCCCAACTCGCTGCTCAACTGGGACCGCACCCTCATCGCGATCCGTCGTGACAACCCCACCATGCACTCCGGGGGCATGGTGATGCTCGATCCCACGAATCCCGCAGTCCTCAGTTACGTCCGCACCACGCCGCCGATGTCCATGAGCCACTCCATTGTGGTCTCCCTCAACTTCACCGACAAACCCCAGACCGTGCACCTCAGCCTGGAGCCCGCAGCCATCCCTTCGAACCGCATCAAAACCCTGCTCGGCGATGACGCCAGCCTCCAGAACCTCACCACCCTCTCCACCTTCATTCTCCCTCCCTACGCCACCCTCATCGCGGAGGTGCAATGATCAAATTGACCTCGAACCGACAACTGACAACAAGAATTCACAACTCCACCCGCTAGCAGCTAGAAGCTAGCAGCTAAGAGCTAAAAACTATGCTCCACACCTTCGTAGCCCTTGTACAAGACAAGCCCGGCGTCCTCACCCGCGTCGCCTCGCTCTTCCGCCGCCTCAACATCAACATCGTCTCGCTCACCGTCGGCGAGTCCGAGCGCGCCGACACCTCGCGCATGACCATCGTCTGCGAGGCGCCGGAGCACGCCGCCCATCGCATTCGAGCCTCGCTCTACAAGCTCGAGATCACCGTCGATGTCGACGAGGTCGGCCGCTCCGAGGGCGTCATCCGCGAGTTGTGCCTCATCAAAATCGCCGCCGGCCCGAACGAGCCCAATGGCCTTCACTCCCGCTCGCAGATCTTCGAGCTGGCCAACGTCTTCCGCGCCCGCGTCGTGGATCTCGCGCCCGAGTCCGTTATGCTCGAGATGACCGGCAGCTCCTCCAAGATCGAAGGCCTCATGCAGGTGCTTCGCGAATCCAACTACACCATTCTCGAGGTCTCCCGAACCGGCCGGATGGCCATGCGCCGAGGGAAACACACCAGCCGCGTCCTCAAAGCCCTCGGAACCCCGAACGGCAGCGTCGACACCGCACCGGTACCAGACCTCTCCGCCGACGAGACCCTGCCTAATCAGTTCTCCGATGTTCACGAGGAAGAACAGTAACTATCGCCAAAGAGAATTTCTCGAAAACACTCAGCAATTCGGCTTGTCAAGCCCCGCAGCCTGCTTACAAACAGATAAGCCTCACCATCTCAAGAACATCCAAGTTTCATTTCCACGTGACACCAGGTACTCGCAAAAGCGTAGAATTAAAAGTAGGGGAAGAAAATCGCGCCTGCTGCGAGCCCCACGACCTCAAGCATGAACAGAATCTTATATTTACCCGCAAGAGTCCTGAAATCTAATTTTTACCTCTAAGTAGCTGAAATCTCTGTTCTTAGCAATAGGGGGTACCCACCCCAACTCCGCGGCAACGCGATCCAAGGAAACCAAGAGCGAAATGGCAAAGACTTACCACGACTCCGACGCAGACCTCACCCTTATCCAGGCGAAGAAGGTCGCCATCATCGGCTACGGCTCGCAGGGCCACGCACATGCCCTCAACCTCAAGGACTCCGGCGTTGAGGTCCGCGTAGGACTCCGCACCGACTCGCCGAACGCCGAGCGCGCCCGCAAGTCGGGCTTGGTCGTCGGCACCGTTGCCGAAGTTTCCAAGTGGGCCGACGTCATCATGAACCTTACGCCGGACCAGACCGCCGCCAAGGTCCATAAGGCCGAGATCGAGCCGAACCTCACCCCGGGCAACACCCTGATGTTCGCCCATGGCTTCAATATCCGGTTCGGCACCATCAGCCCGCCCGCAGGCGTCGACGTCTCCCTCGTTGCGCCCAAGGCGCCGGGCCACCGCGTCCGCGAAGTCTTCACGGAGGGCGGCGGCGTCCCCGGCCTGGTCGCAGTGGAGCAGAACGCCTCCGGCAAGGCGCTGGAGCTCGCGCTCAGCTACGCCAAAGGCATCGGCTGCACCCGCGCCGGCGTGCTGGAAACCACCTTCACCGAGGAGACCGAGACCGACCTCTTTGGCGAGCAGGCCGTGCTCTGCGGCGGAACCGCCGCGCTGGTCAAAGCCGGCTTTGAAACCCTCACTGAGGCCGGATATCAGCCCGAGCTCGCGTATTTCGAGGTACTCCATGAGCTCAAGCTCATCGTCGACCTGATGTACCGCGGCGGCCTCGCCTATATGCGGCACTCCATCTCCGATACCGCAGAGTGGGGTGACTACGTCGCCGGTCCGCGCATCGTCACCGGCGAGACCAAGAAAGCCATGAAGCAGCTGCTCAAGGAGATCCAGGACGGCTCCTTCGCCAAACGCTTCATCGAGGAGAACGAAAACGGGCGCCGCGAGTTCACCCGCATCCGCCAACAGGAAGCCCAGCACCCGATTGAGCAAGTGGGCGCCGGCCTTCGGTCAGCCATGCCCTTCCTCGACCCAGTGAAGGTGGTGGACGGGGCTGTGCAAAAGGCCTGAACCGATTTCACGTCCCTGCCAGAACCGAGTACCCCACCTTCGCGTATAGCTCCAGGTGGGGTTCTCCTTTTCGCGGCATTCCATCGACGTACCGCCTGGGAGGCCATACACTAATCAAATTCAGTTCACCCGTACTCCAAAGAGCGGCCCTTATGCAGACTTCCCCTGAGCTGGAACAGCAAATTGAGTTGTCATCGCAGAGCGCCCGAACACCTGTCAATGAGATCGTCGCCGCCTTGCGCCACATCGGTGCGCTCGATGGCCTGACTGACTCCGAGTACGAGTGGCTTGCCGGCAACGGGACCGAGCGGAAGGTTCCCGCCGGCACCATGCTCTTCCGCGAGGGCGATCCGCCCATCGGCATGAACATCATGCTACGAGGAGAGGTCCACATCCGACGCGCCCAGACCGGCAGCATGTCCTTCTTCATCGCCCGAATGGGCCAGATGTCCGGAGTGCTGCCCTTCTCCCGCATGAAGGGTTACGGCGGCAGCGGATACGCGGTGGGCGATGTATGGACCCTCGATATTCCAAAAGAGAAGTTCCCGGACATGCTGGCCGCCATCCCATCGATGGCACAGCGTTGCGTCAGCGTTCTGCTGAACCGCGTGCGCGAGGTAACCCGGATCGAAATGCAGGCGGAGAAGCTGACCGCCCTGGGTAAGCTGGCGGCGAATCTCGCTCACGAACTCAACAATCCCGCTTCGGCGGCCCAGCGCTCCGCCGCGAGCTTGTTTGGCGAGCTGCGCGACTTCGGCGACAAGAAACAAAAGCTCGGCGCTGTCCTGGCCGAAGCGGGCCAGCTCGAAGCCTATCAGGGTTGGGCGAATCGCACCCGGGAACGGATGTCAAACTACAACAGCCGGGCCATCCTGCCCGACAATCCGCTAGACCTGAGCGACCGCGAAGACATGTTCCGCAACTGGCTGGAGGCGCACGGAGTCGCCGACGCGTGGAGGATCGCGGCGGTTGCGGCCGAGTCTCCCCTGACGGTTGCTCACCTGGAGGAACTGGCGACAGTGATTTCATCCAAGGCGCTGGCAGTCTCCGCCGGTGCGTTCGCCGCCTCACTCAACGTGGAGCGCATGGCAGAGGTCGTGTTGAACTCGACCGTGCGCATCTTCGACCTGATCTCGGCGATCAAGGACTATTCGTACATGGACCAGGCGCCGATCCAGGAGATCGACGTACATCAGTCGCTGGACAACACGCTGACCATGTTCAACTCGCTGCTGGAGGGCGTCCACGTGGAGCGGGAGTACGATCCCGGGCTGCCGCACATCAGCGCCTACGGCAGCGAGCTGAACCAAGTATGGACGGAGTTGATCAACAACGCGTTGGAAGCCATGGCGGCGGCTAGCCCGGATGGGAAACCGCACGGCACGCTACGCCTGAAAACCAGCCATTCCAGCGAGACTGTCAACGTGGAGTTCTGGAACTCAGGGCCCGGGATCCCACCGGAAATCATCTCCCGGATATTCGAGCCGTTCTTTACCACCAAGCCGCCGGGCAAAGGCCTCGGGCTGGGACTGGACGCAGTGAACCGCATCGTCACGCGCCACTCCGGCAACATTAGCGTAGAGACGAAGCCCAGAAGCACCTGCTTCCAGATCCGGCTTCCTATCGAGCGCGCTCAGGCGTACTGAGAAGACCCTGGACGATCGTTTGGAGCTAGGTGGTGATGACCTCAACTCCGCGCCAAAACGCGACATGGTGCTTGACACTGCGTGCGGCGGGCTTAGGATCGGGGTAGTACCAGGCAGCGTCCGGGTTCTCCTGGCCGTCGACTACTACGGTGTAGTAGCGGGCCTGGCCCTTCCAGGTGCAGCTAGAGGTAGTGGAACTGGCGCGGAAGAACTCCCGCTTGACTGACTCGTCAGGAAAATAAACGTTCCCCTCGACGGTGACTGTTTTGTCGCTTTCGGCCAGAACCTGGCCATTCCAAACTGCCTTTGCCATGGCGAAGATCGCTTCTTTCAAAGACTTACCCGCTCCCTGGGAGCTGCACACAGAGCGCAGGCAGCCCCTTGGGGCTGCTTTGGTCCACTCTTATTTGTAACAGAAACGAGGCAAGAAGAAAAGTGCGCAGGGGAGCCTGGCTGATTAACTCCTGCGAACGCAGTTCCTTACACCCGGCTCTCGACAACGGGCCGGGTCTTGGCAGGATCCGGAATTCGCAACTTCGGCTCCGAACTCACGGAGGGCCCTGCCAGTTCCTTGATATACGAGCACTCAGGCGCAGAGGAGACGGGGGCCTCTTCTGCTGCTCCCTTCTTTCGACGTTTGGGGAGCGCTTCGCGGTTATTGGGGCAGACCAGGAAGGTTCCCTTGGAGTTCGTGAGCTCCAGTAGATAGGCGCTCTCGCACTTCGGGCAGGTCTGGTTGATTAGCTTCTGGTTGGAGGAGAAGTCGCATTTCGGGTAGTTAGTGCAGCCATAGAACACATCACCCCGGCGCGTCTTTCGGACGGCGATGTCGCCCCCGCACTTGGGGCAGGGCACGTCGAGCAGCTCCTGCTTCACGTACTTGCACTTTGGATAGCCGCTGCACGCGATGAACTCGCCATATTGGCCGTCACGCTGCAACAGAGGCTTGCCGCACTTCGGGCAGGGCTCGTCCAACTGCACCGGCGGCTTCTGCTGCACCTTCTGCGTTAGCTTGCGAATGGTCCGGCACGGTGGATCGGCGGAGTAGTCCGGGCAGCTCATAAAAGGACCGAACGGCCCATTCTTGAGCACCATCTCCTTGCCGCAGTTATCGCAGAATTCCTTCTCGGGAACGTCATCGGCACCAGGCGCGCTGAGGTCGGGCTTGGCGGCGAAGTTTTCCTTGGTGAAATCGCAGCTCACCTGCTCGACGATGACTTTTTTTGCCGCGCGCTGAGCCTTTTCAATGGCTGCGGGAAGCTCCTTGGTACCGGCGACATCTTCGGAAAACTCGGTAACGTCATCCACCATCCCCTTCACCGTCATGGGAAAGTGCAGTGCTTTGGTGATTTTCTTGACAACGGCCTTCTGATCCTTCTTCCAAGGGCCGGCAGCCACGGTGACTGGCTTGGACCGCGTGAAGTTTGTGCAGGAGTAGAAGCTGCCGAACTTGCCCCACTTGAGCAGAAGCGGGCTGCCACACTTGTCGCAGATTTCGGTAGTCGCATGCTCCATGCGCTTGATGTCTTCCATGTTCCTGCCGGCGACCTGCAGCTCCTGCTCGAAGTGGTCGTAGAAGCTGTTGAGCAGATCGGTCCAGCGCTCCTGACCGTCCTCGACGGCGTCAAGCTCGCTCTCAAGCCGGGCGGTGTACTGAGTGTCGAAGATGTAGGGGAAGTTTTTGACCAGCAGCTTGGTGACCACGGTGCCAATCTCAGTAGGCACAAACCGTCCCTGGATCTTTTTGACGTAATCGCGATCCTGGATGGTGTTGATGATGGAAGCGTAGGTGGACGGACGACCAATGCCGCGTTCCTCAAGCACGCGCACCAAGCTGGCCTCGTTGTAGCGCGGAGGAGGTTGCGTGAACTTCTGCTGGGGGTCAAGCCGGTTGAGCGTGAGCGGCTGGCCATCGCGGAGTGCAGGCAGACGCCGCTCCGCGTCGTCTTCGCCGTCAGTATTTCCGTCCGTGTTGGCGAGCGCTGCTGCGGCGGCCGCGGCCTGCTCGGCGGCTTTAGCCTGAGCTCGGGCCTGCTTCTCTTCCTCTTCGAACTTGAGGTGACCGTCGAACTTGAGGACGCTGCCGGAGGCACGGAAGTCGTATGCCTGCCTTCCCTGCCCGAGGATATCGACCGTGGTCTGGTCGAAGACGGCGGGCGTCATCTGGCTGGACACGAAGCGCTGCCAGATGAGCTTGTACAGGCGGTACTGCTCGTCTGAGAGGTGGCGGCGGATGGAGTCAGGGGTAAACTCCACGTTAGTGGGCCGGATGGCCTCGTGCGCGTCCTGGGCGTCGGCCTGCTTCTTGCCTGCGTACTCGTTGGGAGTAGGCGGCAGGTACTTCGGTCCGAGCTTAGATATATAGCTGCGCACTTCCGTGATGGCGTCAGCGCTGACGCGGGTGGAGTCAGTACGCATGTAGGTGATGAGGCCGACTGTGCCCTCGCTGCCGAGTTCGATTCCCTCATAGAGACGCTGGGCCACGCCCATTGTCCGGCGCACGTTGAAACCGAGCCGCGCGGAGGCATCCTGTTGCAGTTTGCTCGTAGTGTAGGGG
>Ga0207667_10006857_pt1 | contig 13760 bp, 11 predicted proteins | sample KBSCornC52_FD_184301 | JGI IMG/M metagenome (GOLD analysis project Ga0207667, IMG submission 184301) | Corn rhizosphere microbial communities from Kellogg Biological Station, Michigan, USA - KBS Corn C5-2 (SPAdes) (version 2) | ecosystem: Host-associated > Plants > Roots > Rhizosphere > Soil ...
TCCCGACCAAGACTTCTTCTGGCAAAACACGATCTTCGAGAAGACTCATTGGGAGAACTTCATGAAGGGCACGCGCATCGTCCTGACGATGGTGACGGCGCTGCTCTTGATGTACGAGGTGCGCGCGGCACGGCTCCGGGAACGTATTCCGCGTCGCACGAAGCGCTGGGTGGCGATTGTGCTCACCGTCGCGGCCTTCTTCACCTACTTCGACTTCTTCAATCCCAATGTCCGGTACAGCGAGTACTACCACCGGCACGAGTTCTTTCACTATTACCTCGGCTCCAAGTACTTCAAAGAGATTGGCTACAACCGACTCTACGAATGCACGGCCATCGCTGAAATCGAGCTCGGGCGCGGGGCCACGGTCGCCAAACGCGAGATCCGCGATCTGCGCGTCAACCTGATCAAGCAGGTCAAAGACACGTACATCCTCACCGATCCTGGCCAGTGCAAGAACCACTTCACGGCGGCGCGCTGGGAGGATTGGAAGAAGGACGTCGACTGGTTTTATCACTCCTCGGTAGGTAGCTACTGGGACAACATGCAGAAGGACCACGGTTACAATCCACCGCCCGTGTGGACGATGACCGGCAAGTTCTTCGGCAGTTTTGCGCCCGCCGGCGACAAATTCTTCAAAATCTTGTCGATGATCGACGTCGCGTTCCACGTCGGCATCGTGCTCTTGTTTTATTGGGCGTTCGGTTTCCGCGTCATGGCCGTGGCGACGGTCTTCTGGGGCTGTAACGCTCCGGCGAACTTCTATTGGACGGGCGGCGCCTTCCTGCGCCAAGACTGGCTGTTTTTCCTGGTGGCTTCGCTGTGCCTCACCCGCAAGCGCAAGTTCTTCCTGGCCGGCGCGTCTTTGATGTGGTCGGGCTTGCTGCGCGTCTTCCCGCTGATCTTCTTCGGCGGCTGGGCGATCATGGTCGTGTTCGAGCTCATCCGCCGCGTGCGCTTCGGCACGACCGGCAATGAGCCTACCGTGCGCGGCGTGCCCGCGATCAAGCGCGAGCCCGGCCTGCTCGGCTACTTGCACCCGGATCATCGACGTTTGATCGCGGGCGCGGTGGTGGCGCTCTTCAGCCTCACTGCCGCCAGCGTGGCGGTGTGCGGGACGGACTCGTACAAGCAGTTCTTCGGTCACACGATCAAGGTGCACAACGCCACGCCGCTCACGAACCACATGGGCCTCGAGACCATGCTGGTCGCCAATTGGGACGGTCGCATGCGCTTTTTGCGCGACGACAACATGGACGACCCGTTCGAGAGTTGGAAGCAGGGCCGCATCGACCGTTTCAAGATGATGAAGCCGCTCTTCATCTTGATCTGCGCGGGCGTCTTCGGTTGGACGGCGTGGGCGCTGCGCCGCACGAAGTTGCTCTGGGTCGGGCTCGCCTTGAGCACCTGCCTGGTCATCTCGCTGACCAACCTGACTTGCTATTACTACTCGCTGTTCTTGGTCGTCCCAGCGCTGGTCGCCGTACGCCCAGCGCTCGGGCCACCGATAGTCGCCACCAGCGGCATCAGCACGATTTTGCTGTATGCCCCAACGGGCTTCTATTGGGTCGACGATCGCTTCGTCGCGCAGGCCTGGCTGTTCTACGCGCTCAGCTTGATGCTGCTCTGGGGCTACTCGCGTCCATTCAGCATCGAGCGCCTCAAGGCCTGGTGGGAAGGCAAGCGCGAGCCCAAAGCGCCGCGCGCGCTCCCGCCCAGCGCCGCCGCGCCCGCCGCGGAATGAGCCGCTAAAGCTGGATCCGGGAGCGGTACTCGAGCCGCCCCGGAACCTGCATTTTCACGCGATACAGCGTGCCGTCGAGCGCGTCGTCGTCGACTTGGCCGCCGGCCGTCGTGACGTACAACGTATCGAGCTCGGGGCCGCCGAACGCCGCGGAGGACACGCGCGACACCGGAAAGCTGAGCTTGCCCTTCACGCGCGCGTCACCGCCGAGGTGGATCAACGACGAGCCGCCCCAGCGCGCCGACCACAACTCGCCGGCTGAGTCGACGGCTAGGCCGTCCGGAGTGCCTTCGCCCTCGGGCGCGGCGTAGAACACGCGGCGGTCGGTGAGCGCGCCCGTCTCGCGCTCGTAGCGTGTGACATAGATTTGCCGGGTCGTGCTGCAGGTCCAGTAAAATTGCCGCAAATCCGGGCTGAAGCCCATGCCGTTGGCGCAGCCGGTGCCCTTCCACAAGGGCGTGACCGTGCCGTCCAAATCCACGCGATAGAGGCCGCCGCTCTGGTCCGTCTTACCGATCGTGCCGGCGTAGACGCGCCCCTCGGGGTCGGCAATCACGTCGTTGAAGCGGAACATGTCGGGGTCGATGCCGGCGGCGATCACGCGATGCTGGCCCTGCTTCGTGAGCACCGCGATCCGATCCTGCTCGAACAACAACAGCGAGCCGTCGTCCTGAAACGAAAAGCCACCGATCCGGCTCTCGCCGCGGAAGAAGCACTCGTGCTCACCGCTCGCATGATCCACGCGAAACAGGCGGCTACTCTCGATGTCTTCCCAGTACAAGCGCCCTTCGCGCTCGTCCCAGAGCGGGTTCTCGCCCACCTTGCAATGGTAATTCGCGACGGCTTCGAGCTCGAACAATGGTCGATCCTTTTTGCGCGCGGGCTCGCGGGCCCAGAGCGGGCGCAGTCAGAAGATGTTGCGCACGCGACTGATCACCTCGGCGACCCCATCGGGGAACGGGCGGAGCGCGATGTCCAAATGCTCGCGATCGGTCTCGACGCCGGCCACGGTGATCAGCGGCGCGAGGAAACGCACCATGCGCTGCGCGCTCTCGCTGCGCGAGAATTTCGGGTGTTTCATCAAGTCGATCACCACGCGATCGTCCTTGGCGTCGATCAAAATCGGCGGCCGTTTCGGCATGTACGCGGCCAAGTTCCCGGGCTTGCTCAGATCGAGCGCGCCAGATTTGAGCAGCGCGGCGATCGGCGTGGTCGACGTTTCGTCCGTCACTTTGAGCGAAACCTCCGCCAGACGAATTTCGAAGACCAACTCGGTCGCATTCGCGCGCACTCGCTCGACGTACACCACGGCAGACGCGCGCACCGGCGTGCCCATCAGATCGAGCGACGCGGCGACACGCACGCCCGGTGGCACGGCCTCGATCTGCACGTCCTTCGGCGCCTTCTTGCCCGCGCCTTTGAGCGCCACCCAGCGCAGCGCGGCGAGCGGCACCCCGAAGCGCAGCGCCAAAGCATTGCGTAATAGCCGCCACAGCTCTTCCGGGTGGTCGACGAGGTAACTTCCGACTGCGCTTGCGATTGCCCGAGGATCCATGTGCGAGCGGCAGTAAGCCACAGATCATTCGCTTTGAGCAGCCCCTTCTCGGACCGCACGGAACCGCGTAGGCCCTGGCGCGCCGGGCCTCCGAGCGCCCTCGCGCGCACGGCGAACGAGCTTGCCTCCACGCGGGCAGCTTGCCCGCGCCGAAACGCGGGCTCGGCTGCGTCGCCCGCGCCCACGCCCCCACTCTCGATCCCCGGCTCGCTCCTGAATCTGGTCTTTATTGATGGTCACGGAAAGCGGCCTAGGTCGTCACAGCCTTCGGCGTCGCGTTAGAAAAAGCCGCGCTGTGCAGCGCGCGCGGGCAGCGGATCAGCCGGAAAAACCGTGCTAGACTCGTAGATGGCCAGCCAAACGCGGCTCCCGCCCGGGGCGGTACACGAAACGTTGCGCGAGCACTTGCTCGCGCTCGGCTACCCGATCGTGCTCGACCTGGAGCGGAGCCACGGCGCGTACGCAGTCGACGCGCTAACGGGCAAAAGCTACCTGGATTTTGGCAGCTTCTACGCCTCGAACCCGATTGGCTACAACCATGCGGGCATGCTCGAACCCGGCACGCAGGCGCGCTTGGTCCGCGCCGCGACGATGAAGGTTGCGAATCCGGATTTTTACACGCAGTATTTTGCGGAGTTCGTCGCGACGCTCGCGCGCACCGCCGCGCCGCCCGAGCTCCCGCACTACTTCTTCGTGGAAGGCGGCGCGCTAGCCGTCGAAAACGGCATGAAAGCCGCCTTCGACTGGAAGGTGCGAAAGAACCTCGCGGCCGGTAGGCGCGCGGGTGGAAGTCAGATCCTGCACTTCGAGCACGCGTTTCACGGGCGCTCGGGCTACACCTTGAGCGTCACCAACACCGATCCCGCCAAGACCCTGCATTTTCCAAAGTTCGATTGGCCGCGCATGCCAATCCCCGAAGTGCGGTTTCCGGTTGCGGCTCATCAAGCCGAGATCGCCGAGAGTGAGCGCGTGTCGATCGCCGCGGTGGAACGCGCGTTCGACGAACGCGGGCACGAAATCGCCGCGATTTTGCTCGAGCCTATACAGTGCGAAGGCGGCGACCATCACTTTCGTCCCGAGTTCCTGGCCGCGCTTCGCCGAATCGCGGACGAGCGCGAGGCGCTGCTGATCTTCGATGAAGTGCAGACCGGCCTCGGCATCACCGGCGCGTGGTGGGCCTTTCAGCGTCTGGGCGTGGCGCCCGACATCTTATGCTTCGCCAAAAAGATGCAGCTGGGCGGCATCCTCGTGTCGCGCCGCATCGACGAGGTCGACAGCGTGTTCAGCGTGCCGAGCCGCATCTCCAGCACTTGGGGCGGTTCGCTCGTCGACATGGTGCGCGCGACGCGCATCTTGGAAATCATCACCGACGATCGGCTGCTCGAAAACGCGAACCAACGCGGCCTCGAGCTGTGTCGCGGGCTCGAAGCCCTAGCCGCGCGCATTCCGGAGCTGTCGAACGCGCGCGGGCTCGGCTCGCTGTGTGCCGTCGATCTGCCGACCAGCGAGCTGCGCAATCAGATCGTGAAGCGCTGCTTTGCCGACGGCTTGATTATCCTGGCCTGCGGCCAGCGCTCGCTCAGGTTCCGGCCGTTTTTGTGCGTCGATTCGGCGAGCGTCGCCGAGTGTCTCACACGGCTCGAAGGCGCGCTCCGGCACGTGCTCGATCAAGCGGCCTGAGGCGCCGCGGTTACTCGCGCTTGTCGGGCAGCGCGTTCGTCGCGGGCTCGGCGGGCGCGCTGACCTCGCTCGCCTTCACGCCGCGTGCGTTGAGCTCGCTGCGCACCCGCGCTCCGACCGATTCTGCGAGTCGACCGAGGATGTCGGGCACTTCTTGCAGCAATGCGGACCAGGCGCTGCTCTCGTCACCCTCGACCGTCAACAAATGCGCATGGCCATTCTTGCCAATGGCAATGACCGCCACCGGGTCGAGCTCGACCGCGCCGCCTGCGCCGTGACCGCCGGACTTTCCCCCCATCTTGCCGCTTTTGGCGCCCGCGCTCGCGCTACCGGCACCGAAGGCGATCTTCAGCCGGTGAATCGGGATCACGGTGGCGTCACCCGCTTGCTGCGGCTCACCCACGATGGTCTCGCTCTTCGAGATGCCGTGTACGCCGGAGAGCAAACTGCTGACGATGTCGCCGATCTTGGATTCGCTCATGTCGAGTGCGTCGCTTGCTTGGAAAGCCGGGCGCTCGCCCGCGCTCTGGACCTCTGCTTTAGCACGAATTGAGCGATCGCGAGCAGCAGGCGGCCGGGCCAGATTTTGAATGCGCCGTCCACGCCCAGCCCCACGCGATCTTCCGATTCCCAGCTCGGCGTCTGGTGGATCTCGCAAGCTTCGGGCAAGACCGCCGAAAGCACGTAGAGCGCGGCCAGAATTCGGCCTGTGAGCGCCACGTCGCGGAACGAATAGTCCACTTCGACGATCAATGAGCGGATCTGAAACATCCGTTTCTTTTCCCACCACGACAAGAGCGCATCGACGGGATCGAGCGTGCGAAAAAACTCAGACGCCCCCCGTTCGAAGCGCGAAAGCGGCATGTCGGGCTCGGTCTCAGCAGCCGCCGGCTCGGTCGTCACCTCGCGCTTTTCCGGGCGGCGGCGCGCCCAACGCGCGAGCGGCACGCGCGCGAGCTTTCGCCCGAACACGTGGCAAGTCAAAAACGGCTTCACCCCGGAGGCGAAGATGGCGCTCAGCGCGAACGGCCCGAGCCCAAGCCCACAGGCCACGGCCCAGGCGCCGGACGGCTCGGCCTTGGCCTGCAAGTTGCTGCTGAGCGTCACGGGTAGCCGTGCCAAAAGCAGGAGTAGCAGCACGAACGCCGCCGTGAGGATCGCTAGATAGAGGAACACCTTTTGTGAGGCTCCTCTCGAACGCGCTACTTCTTTTCGCCCTGCCCGAGCCGTGGAGTTACGCCGGCAGGCAACGCCTCCGCTGCGCCCTTGGCCGGTAAAATCTCGACGCCTTTGCGAACGACCGCGGTCTTGCCGCGGTGTAGGGCAAGCATGTGCGGTACGCCGTCCTCACCCACGACCACGAACGCACGCGGCTCGACCACGATCGCCCCGCCTGCGCCGCCGACTTCCGCGTCCGCGTCGCGTTCATCGTTTCCGCGCTTGGCCGTCCCGCCAACGTCACCAATCGCCGTTCCGAACGCGATGCTGATCTTGCTCAGCGGCAGCACCTTGGCCTGACCCGCGTCGCGCACCGTGCCGACCACGCCGTCCGCCTTGGAAACACGGCCCAATTCGCCCAGCAGTTCGCTCATCAAGCCCTTGAGATCCATGGTGCAATTGAAAGCAATCACGGGCGGGGGCCCTAGTCAAACTGCCGTACCTCGGAAGCCGTCATGCGCTAAAGTCGCCGGCGATGAGAGAGCTCAGCTTGGGCACCCTGCGCGTGCGACTCTGCGGCGGCACCGACCGCGAAGGTGGCGGCACGGGCCCGGTCGTGGTTCTGCTGCATGGTTTCGGGGCGCCGGGCACGGATCTGGTGCCGCTGTGGCGCGAGCTCTCGGTGCCTTCCGATGTGCGCTTCGTTTTTCCCGAAGCGCCGCTCGATCTGGGTTTTGGCGGGCGCGCCTGGTGGCACATCGACATGGCCCGTTTGCAAGAGCGCTTTCAAGCGGTCGGCCTAGAGCGGCTGATCGCCGAAATTCCGGACGGCATCGCCGAGGCCCGCAGCGCCGTGCTCGAGTTGCTCGACGTGCTCGAGCGCGAGCATGGCCTCGTGCCGGAAAAGACGATCTTGGGCGGATTTTCGCAAGGCGCCATGCTGGCGCTCGATACCGCACTGCACAGCGCTCGAAAGTTCGGCGGTCTGGCCATCCTGAGCGGCACGCTGATCTCGCATGACGAATGGTTGAAGCTGATGCCGGCTCGCGCGGGTTTGCCGGTGCTCCAGAGTCACGGGCGGGCCGATCCGGTCTTACCGTTCGCGCTCGCGGAGCGGCTGCGCGACGAGCTCCTGGCAGCGGGGCTAAGCGTCGAGTTTGCGCCGTTCAACGGCGGGCACGGCATTGCCGGCGCCGCGCTCGACGGGCTCGGGCGTTTGATCGCGCGAGTAGCCGCCGAAAAATTGCCATGAAAATCGCCGCCATCGATATCGGCACCAACTCGGTGCACATGGTCGTGGTCGAGGTAAACCCCGATCACGGGCTGAGCGTCATCGATCGCCAAAAGACGATGGTCCGGCTCGGGCAAGGGCTGTTCGGGACCATGCGGCTCAGCGAGCGCGCCTTCGCCGACGGGCTGGACGTCTTGCGCCGGTACGTCAAACTCGCCGAAAGCCGCGGCGTCGAGGAGGTGCTCGCCGTCGCCACCAGCGCCACCCGTGAAGCCGAAAACGGCACGGAGTTCTTGGACGCAACCTTCCGCGAAACCGGCATTTTGCCGCGCGTCATTTCCGGAACCGAGGAAGCGCGCTTGATCTTCCTGGCCGTGCGCCACGCGCTGGATCTGCAGCAGGAGCGCACACTCGTGCTCGATATCGGCGGCGGCAGCGTCGAAATCTCGCTCGGCACTCAGACCGAGGTGCTGATGAACGAAAGCCTCCGCCTCGGTGTCCAGCGCTTGCTCGATCATCACGGCACGTCTGCGCCGCTCAGCATGCGCGAGCTGTACGAGTTGCAAGGCTACGTGCACGGAGCGGCCGCCGAAGTCATGTCGCAGGCGCACAAGCTCGGGTTCGATCGCGCCGTGGGCACCTCGGGCACGATCCGCACGCTGGGCGAAGCGGCGCACCTCTCGGGCGGCGGTACCGCTTGGCGCTCCTTGAATGCCCAAACCGCGCGCAAGCGCGACATCCGCGAACTGACGCGGCGCTTGGTCGAGCTCGATCCGGCCAAGCGAGCCAAAATCGTGGGCATTGGTGAGGCGCGCGCAGACACCATTCACCTCGGCGGTGTGCTCTTGACCGAACTGCTCGAGATGGCCGAGGTCGAAGAGCTGACGTTGTGTGACGCCTCCTTGCGTGAGGGCGTGATTTGGGACTACCTCGAGCGCCACGGCCGCGCCCCGACGACGCACGCGCCCATCCCCGATCCGCGCCGCCGCAGCATCGTGGAGCTCGCGCGCAAATACGAGCGCGACGATCCGCGCGAGCACCACATCGCCCGCTTGTCACTCGAGCTCTTCGATCAGACGTTGGAGATCCACGGTTTCGGCGACTATGAGCGCGAGCTTTTGGAGTTCGCGGCGCTCGTTCACGGCGTTGGCCGTCAGATCAGCTATGCGGATCGACATCGGCACTCACGCTACATCGTGCGCAACTCCAAGCTGCGTGGTTTCACCGACGAAGAGATCGAGCTGCTCGGCTTGCTCGTTTTTTACCACCGTCAGGAGCGACCGAAGAAGAGCCACGAGCGGCTCGCGCGCTTGGACAGCGAACGGCAACGGCTCGTCAAAATCTTGTCTGGGATGTTGCGGCTCGCGGTGGCCCTAGACCGCGGACACAGCCAGCTCGTGAAGCGCTTGCGCTGTTACGTGTTTCCGACGCGCCTCGAAATCTTGATCGACGGCCCAGGCGATCTCGAACTCGAGCTCTTGGCCGCGCGCGACAAACTCGAGCCGCTGGGCCGCGCGCTCCGCCGTGAGATCAGCATCGATCGCAGCGCGCCATACAGCGCTGGCGACGGCGCCAATCGTTGACCGCGCAAACCGCCGAAGCGCTCAGATCGTCAGCACCAGCGCGCCGCTGACCGCTCCGCTCCGCAGATCCTGGAGCGCGCGGTTGGCCTCGATCAGCGGGTAAGCTTGCACTTGCGTGCGTACCGGGACGCGCGGCGCGAGCTCCAAGAACTCCAAACCGTCACGCCGCGTCAGATTCGCGACCGAGCGCAGCGAACGCTCGCCCCACAGGAGCTCGTACGGAAAGGTCGGAATGTCGCTCATGTGGATGCCCGCGCAAACGACGGTGCCACCCTTGCCGACCGCGCGCAGCGCGCGCGGCACCAAGGTTCCGGCCGGCGCGAAGATGATCGCTGCATCGAGCGTGACCGGCGGCGCCGAATCCGAGCCGCCCGCCCAGGCCGCGCCGATCTTCAGGGCGAACTCTTGGTTTCGCGCATCGCCGGGACGCGTGAAGGCAAATACCTTGCGGCGCTGGAACACGGCCACTTGGGCGACGATGTGTGCCGCCGATCCGAAGCCGTACAGGCCCACGTTCTCGGCGTCGCCGGTCATGCTCAATGCGCGATGTCCGATCAGGCCGGCGCACAAGAGCGGCGCGGCCTGCAGATCCGAGAATGAGCCAGGAAGCGGCAGCGCAAATCGCTGCTCGACCAAAGCGTACTCGGCGTAGCCACCGTCGATCTGGTAACCGGTGAACTCGGCCCGATCGCACAAGTTCTCGCGCTCCCGCAGGCAATACTTGCAGTCGCCGCAGGCCCGTCCGAGCCACGGCACGCCAACCCGTTGGCCTTCGGTGAATCCCTCGACCCCTTCACCGATCGCCACTACGGTGCCGACGATCTGGTGGCCGAGGATCAGGGGCAACTTTGCCTGGCTGAGCTCGCCGTCGAGCACGTGCAGATCGGTGCGACAAACGCCGCACGCGCGGACGCGCAGCAGCAGTTGCCCATAGCCGAGCTTGGGCAACTGGACTCGCTTTTCGAGCAAAGGCTCGCGCGGTGCCTCGAGCACCATGGCGCGCATTGAATTTTCCAAACCGAGCTCCCTCTGGCGCGCGTGACTCACGCCTGACTGACCAGCATGACATCGGCGCGAGCGGCCTGAAAGCGGCGCCGCTGCTCCTTCGCGCCACATTCAGCTAAGATCCCGAGATCACACGCCGAATTGCCTCGATTTCGGGCAGATTTCGCGCTCGCCGGCGGAGCCATCGGCTGCAGTTCGGTCGTCGACACCCTGAGCCGTGCGTGGTACGCGCCGAAGCCCATTTTTTTCGCTCCCAGCGCCCCAGCCCGATGGCCGAAATTCACGAATTGACCGACCCCGATCTCGAACGCATCACCGGTGAAGAGGAGCGTTGTCTCGCGAAAGTGAGCGATCACCTCGAAAACCGCGTGCGGGAAGTACCCAAAGTAGGCGCCGACTACGACGCTCAGCTGCTCGATCTGCGCGATCAGATCGCGACCGCGCGGCTCGAAGACGTGCCGCCGCTGCTCGAGCAGATGGAACGCCTGCACATCTTGTCCACGAGGCGAAGAGAAGCCGTCGAGGTGCACGTCGATCCGAAGTCGCCGTACTTCGGGCATCTGGCGCTCGAGGAAGGCGGCAAAAAACGCGAAGTGTTGATCGGTCGCGGCACGTACCTCGACACCAAGTCCGGCGTGCGGATCGTGGATTGGCGCGACGCGCCGGTCAGTCGGTTATTTTACCGCTACGAAGAAGGCGACGACTACGACGAGGTTTTCGGCGAACGCGAAGTCTCCGGTGTCGTCACGACGCGGCGGAGCCTGACGATCGTGGACGGCGCGCTCCGTCGCATCAGCGCGCCGCAAGGCTCGTTCGCGCGCCGCGCAAACGGCGAGTGGCGGCGACTGGAAGGCAACGCGACCAAGCTCGCTGGCGGCGCCGGTACGGCCACGCGCGCCGCGCAGCACCACCGGCCCGGAAAACTAGGCGTCGGCCAAGAAGGTGGGGACGACAAGCACCTCAAAGAGATCACACCGCTCATCGACCGCCGGCAGTTCGAGCTCATCACCAGCCCCGACTCGGGCCTGGTGGTGATTCAGGGCGGCGCGGGCAGCGGCAAGACCACGATTGGCCTGCACCGCCTGGCGTACCTGGCGTTTCACGACGCACGCCGCTTTCGTGCCGACAAGATGCTGGTGGTCGTGTTCAACGACGCGCTCGCCCGCTACATCTCCGAAGTGTTGCCAGCGCTGGGCATCGCGGGCGTCGCCATTCGCACCTACGAAAACTGGGTGCAGAAGCTGCGCCAGAGTCTTTTTCCGCGGCTCCCGTCGCGCTATCACGAAGATACGCCGAGCGTCGTTACGCGCCTGAAAAAACACCCGGCGATGCTGCGCGCGATCGACGCGCACGTCGCTGAACTCGCGCAGCAGTTCGAGGACGAAATCTTGCGCGCCGTGGCCGCGGATCCCGAAGCTCCGGCAATTGCCGCGGCCTGGCACGCGTCCGCGGGACGACCACTGGCGCACCGCCTGCACGCGATGATCACGCTCAGCGAACCGGGCGCGCAAGTAGGCCTATCGCGTGACGCTCGAGTGGGCCTCGAGCGCGTCGCGCGTGCCGCGCTACGCGACGCGCGCGACGTGGTGGCCAATTGGTCCGAGCTGCTGAGCGATCGCCAAGTACTCGGCGGCTATCTCGCGAAGCTCGCGCCAGGTGAGTTCACCGAAGGTGAGCTGGATCGCGCGCATGCCTGGTGCTCGGCGCGTGTTGCCGAAGCCGTCGCTGACATCGAAAATCGCAACGAGGAGCGCGCTCTTCGCCGCGAAGCCAAAAAAGAAGGCGAGGAGCCGCGTCCGCCGAAGAACCTCGACCAAGAGCCGGAGCCCGAAGCCGAGGAAGACGACGAACACAGCGGACGGCAGCGCGGCGTGGACGGGGCCGATCTGAACGAGGGCGCCAAGCTCGATCTCGAGGACGATACGCTGATTTTGCGGCTCAGCCAGCGCCTGCGTGGTCCCCTCACCCGCGGCGCCGCCAATAAAGACCCGCTCGTGTACGAGCACATCCTGGTCGACGAGGCACAAGACCTGTCGCCAGTCGAGCTAGCCGTCGTGCTCGATACCGCGAGCAAGGCCAAGAGCATCACCCTTTCGGGTGATATTCAACAGCGATTGCTGATGGACAACGGCTTCAGTGACTGGAAGACGGTGCTCGGCGAGCTCGGCTTGAGCCACGTCGAAATCGAGCCGCTCAAGCTCAGTTACCGCTCGACAGCCGAGATCATCGAATTTTCTCGGGCTGTGCTCGGCCCGCTCGCGAGCAAGGACGAGCCCGTCGCCACGCGCAACGGCGCGCCGGTGGAGCTGTTCACGTTCGGCCACACGGGCGATGCGCTGGCCTTCCTCGGCGAGTCGCTGCGCGAACTGATCCAAACCGAGCCCTCGGCATCCGTCGCGGTGGTTACCCGCTACCCCGAACAAGCCGACGTCTATTACGAGGGCCTGAAACGGGCAGAAGTCCCCTATTTGCGGCGCATCGCCGAGCAGGATTTCCCGTTCAAGCCCGGGATCGACGTGACCGACGTGCGCCAAGTGAAAGGCCTCGAATTCGACTACGTGATCGCCGTCGAAGTGAGCGACGCGGCGTATCCACCGGAGGACGAGGCGCGACACTTGCTTCACATCGCCGCAACACGCGCAGCGCATCAACTTTGGATCCTCACCACGGCTCGACCGAGCCCGCTCATTCCCGCCGAGCTGCGCGACCGCGCGTACTGAGCAGGTCATGCGCGCGCTCAGTTGGCTACTGCTCGCATTTCTCGTCTCCGGCTGCGGCGCGGCCACGGCGCGGGTTGCGCCAATCGGTGTGACGCTGAACGAACCTGCGCCCGGCGCTCCCGCGCCGCCACCCAAAGTCGAAGCGCCGGTCCCTGATGACGTGGTGGCGCGGGCGGCGCAGCCATTTCGCGGCCGGCGCAACGCCGATGCTCAGGATTTGGCCCAAAAGCAGCTGTTCGACGAGCTGTCGCACTACGACGTGTTGTGTTTGGGCGAAGCGCACGATCAGCCGCGCGATCACTTCGCCGAGCTGGCCATCGTCGAGGCCCTGGCGCGGCGCGCGCGAGTCTCGGGGCGCGCACTCGGCGTCGGCTTCGAGATGTTCCAGGTACCCTACGCCGACGCGCTCCGCGCCTATCAGCGCGGCCGCATCGACGACGCGGGTCTGCGCAAACGGACGCATTACGAAGATCGTTGGGGCTTTCCCTACGCATACTACAGGCCCGTGCTGGCCCACGGTCGGGCCGTGGGCTTGAGCTTGCGGGCGCTCAACGCCTCACGCGAGCTGACCCACGCCGTGGCTCAAAATGGCTTATCCGGCCTGAGCCCGCGGCTGCGCCGCCAACTGCCGGAGCTCGATCTCGACGATAGCGCGCACCGGGCGCACTTCGACCAGCTGATGGCACATCATCCGGGGGGACACATGGATCCCGAAAACTTCTACGCCGCGCAGGTGGTTTGGGACGAAACCATGGCCGAAAACGCAGCAGACTGGGTCGCCGCACGCGCCCCGCAACGGCAGCTGGTGGTCCTCGCCGGTAGCGCGCATTGTCGCCGTGAAGCGATCCCGGCACGCATCGAGCGCCGCGTCGCGACGCGCGTGGCAAGCGTCCGCTTGAGCGCCGCTGCACCAGAGGACAGCGAAGGTTTCGAGTTTACACTGCTGTTCGAGCCGCACGCGCCCGCGGCGCCTGAATCAGGCGACGACGGGTAACGCGACGTGGTCGAGGCGGGTGCGGCGCATCCGCATGCCCGCATCGACTCCGATCACGTCACCGGCTGCGAGCGGCTCCCACACGTTTTC
>Ga0207667_10006858_pt1 | contig 13758 bp, 11 predicted proteins | sample KBSCornC52_FD_184301 | JGI IMG/M metagenome (GOLD analysis project Ga0207667, IMG submission 184301) | Corn rhizosphere microbial communities from Kellogg Biological Station, Michigan, USA - KBS Corn C5-2 (SPAdes) (version 2) | ecosystem: Host-associated > Plants > Roots > Rhizosphere > Soil ...
CGATCGTGAATAACGGCCGGGCGATTCCGGAGTTGATCGGGTAGGCAGCGGCGTGGTCGGAATTCTCCGGGGAGCGCGCCCGTTTGCGCGGCGCCTCCGCGCCGCCCCTGCGGGCTGCCTGCGGCAGGCTATCTCGCTCCGCTCGGTTCGGGTGCTGGTTTAGCCTGCCCTGAGCGAAGCCGAAAGGTCGTCTCGCCGAAACGAACTTTCTCCGTGTGGCGGCAAAACGCGGAGTCGTTTTCCAAACCAGCGGATAATCATTATTGCTAAGTTTGAGCGTAGTTTTACATTATCGTTGCCATGAAGTTTTCGTTCCTCCTCCCCGTTTTCGCTCTCGCTTTGGCCGCCGTGGTGCGGGCCGATGAACCCAAGCCGCTGCGCGCCGGCATCATCGGTCTCGATACCTCGCACGTGCTCGCTTTCACCCAGACGCTGAACAAGGGGCCGAAAAATCCGGACGATGCGGCGAAGGTGGCGGGCATCAAGGTGGTCGCGGCATATCCGCAGGGGAGCAAGGATATTCCGAGCAGCACCAGCCGGGTGCCGGAGTACACGGCGAAGGTGAAGGATCTCGGCGTGGAGATCGTCGATTCCGTCGATGACCTGGTGAAGAAGGTCGACGTCGTCTTCCTCGAATCGAACGACGGCCGTGTGCACCTCGAGCAGGTCAAGCCGGTGCTCGCCGCCCACAAGCCGTGTTTCATCGACAAGCCGATCGCCGGTTCGCTGGCCGATACCATTCGCATTCTCGACCTGGCGAAGAAATCGAACACGCCGTTGTTTTGTTCGTCGTCGTTGCGCTTCGGCAAGGCGGTGCAGGCGGTGCGCAATGGTTCGATCGGCAAGGTGAAGAGCGCGGAGACGTTCAGCCCGGCGCATCTCGAACCCACGCATCCCGATCTCTACTGGTATGGCGTGCACGGTTGCGAGGCGCTCTACACGGTGATGGGCACGGGCTGCCAATCGGTGAAGCGCGGCACGACTGAGGACGGCAAGATCATGGTCACCGGCACATGGGCTGGGGGACGCACGGGCATCTTCCGTGAGGAAAACGGCAAGGACCGCAAGAGCTACGGCGGCAAGGCCGTGGGCGACAAGGGCGAAGCGGCGATCGGCACGTACGATGGCTACGATGTGCTGCTTTTCGCGATCGTGGATATGTTCCGCACCGGCAAGGTGCCGGTGACGGCCGATGAGACGCTGGAACTTTACACTTTTATGGAAGCCGCCGATGAGAGCAAACGCCGCGGCGGCGCCGAGGTGTCCCTCAAGGAAGTGCTCGACAAGGCAAAGGCGGAAGTCGCGGCGAAACCGTAAGACACGCTGCAGGACACCGCTCCGTCGGTGCCTTTGGTGTAAAACGCCGCTGTCAGAGGGGCAATTGTAGAGCGGCGATCTTCGCCGCCGCGTGTGGGCGCATGGCGTCGGATGCAAGCGAACGGCGGCCAGGATGGCCGCCCTACGATTGCGCCGTCTTCCAGCGGCGTTCAGCACCGCAGCGCTGCTCACTTTTGTGGGAGACGCTCAGCAATAATGTGATTTTCCGACGTCCGTCAGAACTGGGAACGCCGATTTCCTCCGATCGCAACCTTCTTCATGGGAGGTTCTTATGCGGATCTGCGCGCGGGCCGGAGCCGGTCTTTGGTGCCCTCAACCGGTCGACATCGAAACAATCTACGATTAAAGTTGTAGGAATTCGCCGAAAGTACTGCTGACATCCCGCTCCCTGACATTTGATGGCAGCGCTCAACCTCCAACTGCAAACCCTGGCCGCTTCGGCTACTCACGGCAACAACGCCGTGCTTTTCTTCTTTGCCCAGGTGGCGTTGCTCATCGTCATCGGTCGGTTGCTGGGGGAACTGATGCAGCGGATCAAGCAGCCGGCCGTCATGGGGCAGTTGCTGGCGGGCATTATCCTCGGTCCGAGCGTCTTCGGCACCCTCTGGCCGGAAGCGCACGCGCTCATTTTCCCAACGCTAGCCTCGCAGCGGCAGATGCTCAGCGCGGTTTCCGAATTGGGCGTCCTGATGCTCCTGCTCGTCACGGGCATGGAGACGGACCTCGCGCTCGTCAAACGCGTCCGGCGCACCGCGGCTGTCACTTCCCTCGCGGGCATCGCCTTCCCTTTTACGTGTGGCTTCCTGCTCGGTGAATTCCTGCCCCAGGACCTTTTGCCCGACCCGAACCGGAGCATCAGGACCGCACTTTTTCTGGCCACGGCGCTTTCCATTTCTTCGGTGAAGATCGTCGCCGCGGTGCTCCAGGAAGTCGATTTCCTCCGGCGCAATCTCGGGCAGGTCATCATGGCCACGGCGATTCTCGATGACACCGCCGGATGGACCATCCTGGCGCTCATCGGCGGTCTCGCCGCGAAAGGAAAGATCGTCCTCGGGCCGGTGCTGATCAGCGTGCTGGGGACAGTCGTCTTCCTCGCTTTCTGCCTGACCATTGGGCGCCGCTGGATCGCGCGCCTCATCCGCTGGACGAACGACCATTTCACCATTGAGATGCCGGTCATCAGCCTGATTCTCGCGGTGATGATCGTCCTGGCGCTGATCACGAATGCGATCGGCGTGCACACGGTGCTGGGGGCGTTTGTCGCCGGCATCATGATCGGCCAATCGCCGATCCTGACGAAACACATCCAGGAGGAGTTGCGCGGCTTGATCGTCGCGCTTTTCATGCCGGTCTTCTTCGGTGTCGCGGGCCTCTCCATCGATCTCAAGGTGCTGCACGATCCTCACCTGCTGGGATTGGCGGTGGTGCTCATCGGCGTGGCCAGTTTGGGCAAGCTCGGTGGTTGTTATGTCGGCGGCTTGGTCGGCCGCCTGCACAGCATGGAAGCGCTGGCCGTGGCCTTCGCGATGAATGCCCGCGGCTCAACCGAAGTGATTCTCGCCACCGTGGGCCTGAGCATGGGCGTCCTCGACCAGAAGCTCTTCACCCTCATCGTCGTCATGGCGGTGGTGACCACGCTTTGCATGCCGCCGCTATTGCGTTGGGCGCTGGCCAATGTGCCGTTGCGCGAGGAGGAAAAGAAACGCATGGAAGCGGAGGACGCGGAGAAAAAGGACTTCATGCCGCGGCTGCAGCGCGCGCTCGTCGCGGTCGATCAAAGCGCCGCGGGAGAATTTGCCTCGATGCTCGCGGGATGGTTGATCGGCTCACGCCATCTCTCGGCGACCATCATGGAAACCGGCGACGCCGACAGCAACCCGGCCGAGGCCTTTTCGCCGTCGAAACGCCTGCTCGAGACGGCCAGCGGCGCCGCGCACAAGATCGAGGCCAGCGAGCAAAAGGAGATGAAGGAGCATCCTCCCGAACGCGACCCGCTCGATGCCGCGGCCCACGCCGCGCACACGCAGCAACTCCGCATTCAGGATTTGATCACCATCGTGCCGGGGAAAAAGCGCGCTCAAGGAGGAGACGACCCGACGGCCGACAGCATTCTGACCGAAGCGAAGAACAGCTACGAACTCATCTACCTGGCGGTGGGCGGATATCTGCCCGATGGCTCCGCCAAGTTCCCGCTTAGCGTGGAAAAGATCGTGCGCGAATTCAAAGGCGCCATCGCGATTTTTTGCTGCCACGAAAATCACCACGCGAAGCTTGGCGCGCCATTGCGCCGGATTCTCGTTCCCACGACCGGCGCTGATTTCTCGCGCTTCGGCGCGGAGGTCGCAGTGGCCATTGCCAAGGGTTGCAATGCCGTCGTCACTGCTTTGCACGTGTCGCTGCCCAAGATGACCAGCGAAATGCAGTATCGCGTCGGAGAATTGCCCCGCAGTGGCCGCGCGATCGTTGAAGACATGGTCTCGCTGGCGGATCGTGAATCCGTGCACGTGGTGACCAAGATTCTTTCTGGTCCGATGAAGGAGAATTCCATCCTCAACGAAGCCGTCGAGGGCGGGCATCAACTCATCGTCCTCGGCTCGAAGCCGCGCCCGGGTGAGACCCTGCATTTCGGCGAGAGCGTCTCGGCGATCATCGCCAGCGCGCCGTGTCCGGTGCTGGTCGTGTCGACGTAGGCAGTGGCGATGTCGGTAGTGGCGGCGGGTCGCAGACCTGGCCTCCCTATACCTCTTCGTCGGGCAACTGGACGCCGCTACAGATAACGCGGCTGGGAGCGGCGATCTCCAGGTCGCCGGCCGATATCAACGCGCGGAGCGCCCAACTTTTGGAGCGTCGCTCCGCGACGCAGGCCAATCTGGAGATCGCCCCTCCCAGGCAATCTCGACCAGCGGCCGGGGGCCGCTGCCATCGATCACTTACTGGTGGCCGGCTGGGGCGGGCGAGCTCCGGCGTTCTCTCCGAAAGCTTGCAGGGTCTGGAAGATCGAGTTCACGGCTTTGCCCACGGTCGCTGCCGCCGCCGGGCCGGCCGCATGAATCTGATCTTTCGTCGCGTTGAGGCGGGTCCGGAATTCCGGCAATTTCTTCTTCATCTGCTCCATCATGTGGACGCTCTCCTCTTTGCTCGGCTGCGCCGCGGTCCCGATCTGTTCGTTGATCTTGCGCAGCTTGTCCTCGATCACCTTCAACTGGTCCGCTGCCTTGTTGGCGGAATCCTCGTCCTTCACCGTTTGCAACACATCGACGACACGATCCAGCTGCGTAAAAAGGTCATTGGTGATCGCTTCAGCCGCTTCGTCGGCGGGGCTCGCCGCCTGGACCAACACTGCGGAGAGCGTGAAGATTGCGACGGTAAGCCAACGGCGGAGGTTCATCATGCCGAGGACGGTGCCCGATTGCCTCCGGCAGGTCAACCGTGGGGAGGGAAAGCGTGGGCGGCCGCGGGTCGGGCTCGCTATTTCGCGGCGAATGGAGTTGGGGTATAGGCCACTCATGCGTTCTTTTTCTTTTTTCGCTGGGCTGATCCTGCTCGCCACCAGCTGCTCGCTGGTCGCCGCGGCTACTTTGGATCCCCGGCAATTCGGCGCCATCGGTGATGGGAAGACGAAGGATACGGCCGCCTTGCAACGGGCGATCGATGCCGCGGCGAGGGTGGGTGGAACGGTTCGCCTCGCCACCGGTACCTACCTTAGTGGCACGCTGATTTTGAAAAGCGGAGTGACGCTGCAGATCGACAAGGGGGTCACGCTGCTCGGCAGCCCCCAGCAGGTGGACTATACCAGGAACCGCTGGCTGGCGCTGATCGAGGCTCGCCGGCAGCACAACATCGCCATCGTCGGTGACGGCGTGATCGACGGCCAGGGCGCCGCGCTGGCCGCCGACGTAATGCGGCTCGTGCAGGAAAAGAAGATCGTCGACCCGCTGACCAGTCATCGGCCGGCGGAGCAGAATCGCCCGCAACTCATCGAGCTCCTCGAATGCCACGGTGTGACGCTGAAGGGCATCACGCTGAAGAATTCCTCCTGCTGGGTGCAGACTTATCTCACCTGCGAGGATGTCACCCTCGATCACGTGACCGTGCGGAGCACGGCATATTGGAATAACGACGGGCTCGACCTGGTCGATTGCCACCGCGCCCACGTCACCCATTGCGACATCGACAGTGCGGATGATGGGATTTGCCTGAAATCAGGCGAGCGTCATGCCTGCACGGACATCGTGGTGGAAGACTGCAATCTGCGTTCCAGTGCGAATGCCTTCAAACTGGGGACGAGCTCGCGCGGTGGGTTCAAGCATATCCAGGCGCATCGGTTGCACATTCACGACACATTCCGCTCCGCGATCGCCCTCGAGAGCGTGGACGGCGCGGCCATGCAGGACGTGGAGGTTTCCGATGTGGATGCGAAGAATACCGGCGCCGCCATCTTTATCCGTCTCGGCAATCGCCAGCACGACGCAAGTCCGGGCAGCATCCGCGATGTGCGCATCAGCAATGTGAGCGTGGAGATTCCCGCGACGGCGCCCGATGCGGGCTATCCGCTCGCCGGGCCGGCGGTGCGGGGCGCGCACAATCTCTTTCCTTCCTCCATCACCGGCCTGCCCGGGCATCGCGTGGCCAATGTTTCGCTGAAGAACATCACGATCACCACCGCGGGTGACGGCCGTCGTGAGGTCGCGAATCTCCCGCTGGAAAATCTCGCTGCCGTGCCCGAGCAGGAGGATCGCTATCCGGAATTTTCGATGTTCGGTGAATTGCCGTCGTGGGGCTTTTACGTGCGGCACGCGGAAGGCATCACGTTCGAAAATGTGACGATGCGGGCTACGGCGAAAGACTTTCGTTCCGTCATGGTCTTCGACGACGCGTCGAACGTGCAGGTCAATCATCTGCAGATGGGCCCCGCCGGCGATAATCCGGTGATTGTCCTCCGCGGTGTCGACGGCTGGAAGCTGACCGACACACCGCCGCCCGAGGGGGCACGGGAGTTCATCCGCAATATTGACGCGGCAGTCGTCAAAAAGCCTTGAGCCGGAGCTAAGGCACGCGGATTCCCGTGGTTACTCTCCCGCCTCCCTCATCCGTCATCTCATGAAATCTTTGTTGCTCGCGGCTGCCGTCCTATCCCTTTCCATCGCCACCCTTCACGCGGTGGATTTCACGGCGCAGGGGACCATGCTGTCCGTTGCCGCCGGGGATGCGGATGTCGCCGGGCACAAGGTCGCGGTCAAAGCGGCCACGACGCTCAACATTGCGCCGGCGCCGGTGCGATCGGTCACCGGCGAGGCGCTGAAGCTCTCCGCGGACAAACCCGCCGGCTGGTCCAAGGGCACGCGCCTTCAGGGTTGCAATGCCCGCGACGTGAACGCCGCGGGCTCTTTCGTTCCGGGTTCGCTCGAGATCCGCGCAACCAAAGGCGGCGATTTGCTCAAGGAAGGAGATGACTATCTCGTCGACGCCGAATGGGGCCACGTGGGCCTCGGCCCGAAGAGCCGGGTCACGGCCAACGATACCGTCTACGCCAGCTACCGGGTCTCGCTGCGGCGCCTGGATACCGTGCAAGTTGACGCGAGCGGCAAGGTCTCGCTCAAGCAAGGCGAGCCGCATATCAGCGTGCCCGTGCCGCCGGAGGCCGATCCGGGCTGCACGGCGATCGCGCATGTCTTCGTCGACCACGGCGCCAAGGCCATCACCAACGACGACGTCTATCCCATTCTCGAATCGCCCGCGCAGGCCGTCACTGCCAGCACGTCTGGACGGATTCCGAAAACGCTCGCCAAGCTCAAGGCTGGCCAGCCCGTGACCATCGTCTGCCTCGGCGACTCCGTGACCGCGGGCGGCAACGCTTCCAAACCCGAGACGCGTTACGTCGACGTCTTCGCCGCCGGCCTGCGCGAACGCTTTCCCCAAGCGAAGATCGACGTGCAGAACATCAGCGCTGGTGGTTCGAACAGCCGCCAGTGGCTCGACCCGGAGAAGCATCCCTACCGGAACTTGCACGGTGCGGAAAATCCAGCGCGCTTCGAGCGCGTCGTAGCGGCGAAACCCGACCTCGTGACCATCGAGTTCGTCAACGATGCCGGCCTCAGTCCCGCGGGAGTGGAAGAGAGCTACAGCGAGATTCTCCAGCGGCTCGAACCGACCGGCGCCGAAGTCATCCTCATCACGCCGCACTTCACCATGTGGCGCATGATGGGCTTCAAATCGATGCGGGAAACGGAACGCCGCCCCTATGTGCTCGGCCTGCGGGAATTTGCCGGCAAACATCACGTCGGCCTCGCGGACGCCTCGGCACGCTGGGAGCATCTCGCCAAGGAAGGCATTCCGTATCTCACGCTTTTGCACAACACGATTAACCACCCCGACGACCGCGGTCACCGCCTCTTCGCCGAGGAGTTGTGGAAGTGTTTTCAGTAAGCTAACACCCGGCCCTTTCCCAAGCGCTCCTTTCCGACCGTGGGTGTGGCGGGTTGCGATTCAGAAGCGAGAAGGCTTTTCCGCCTTCTCAAACTCTGAACGCCCATGAAAAAGCAGATCCTTTCTCTCGTCTTCCTGACGGCTCTGCCTCTGGCCTTCCATGTGACTGCGGCGCCGACCAGCGCACCCGGTTCGACGGAAGAGGCCGACCGCCAATTTCTCCAGAATCTCGAAAAAGCGGATGCCGTCAAACCGCGCGCGCCTGCGGCCACTCCAGTGCCCGCGACGACCACGGCACCCGTCGTCACCGAAGCGACCAAGCCGAGTTCCCGACCCGCGACTGCACAAACGAAGGTCATCGTGAAGCGGCCGAAGACGATCGTGTTGGCCGACGATTACGAAGAGGCGACGCAACCGGATGAAATCGCCGATGATGGATCCGGCCCTGCGGAGGCTCCGGTCACGCACGTCACGGTCGAGCGCCCGACCCGGGTTGTTCGCGAACATCACCACGTCGAGCATCATCCATTGCACCATCTCTTGCGCCGGTTGCTGAGTTTCCATCCGGAGGATTGGTAATCTGTCGAGAGCCCGCGGTTTTGAATTCCGTTCGTGGCCGGGCGTCTGAATAACGTTGCCCTGCTTTCGCTTCCACGTTCTCTCTCCATGGCCACGATCATGTCCGCGCACCATTCCCATCTTCCCAGCCAGTTGGCCTCTCTCCCGCCCGTGGCTGGGCTTGTCGTGGGACTCGTTCTGCTTTTCTTCGGGCGTAAGCTCTTCTGGCTCTTCGTCGGCGCGGTTGGCTTTGTCGTCGGACTCGAAGCGGCGACCGTGCTCTTTCCGCACCAGGCGGACTGGGCACTGATCGTCGGGCTCATCCTCGGCCTGGTCGGCGCGATCATCGCCATCTTCGTGCAGAAGATGGCCATCGGCATCGCCGGCTTTCTTTCCGGCGGTTATTTTCTCATGACGGCGCTGCGATCATGGGAATTGCAGTCGCCGGAAAGTTCGTGGGTCTCGTTTCTCATCGGTGGGGTGATCGGCGCGCTCCTCATGTATGTCGTTTTCAATTGGGCGCTGATCATCCTCTCCTCGATCAGCGGCGCGCATCTCATCATCCACCCGTTCGCGCTGAGCCATCAGATGGCATCCATTGCCTTCCTCGCCCTCGCGCTGTTCGGCATCCTCGTGCAAGGGAAAGTCCTCGAAACCTCGCGACCGTCGGAAAGCACCTGACCTGGCAAGCTTTCGGGAACGGTTTACTCAGCGCTTTTTGGACGAATCTCCAGCGAAGATGTTTTTGATCGTGTGCCCGAGTTTCGTCAGGACAGAGTCGTCTTCCTTTTTCTTCGCGTGATGCGAGTGAGCCGCCGAGGAACCCGCGCGAAAATCGAAGCTGAGCGACTGCTCTCCCGCATCGGCCAATTGAATGGTTTTGATTCGCGCTTCGCGGCCATTCGAGCGAGCCGTAATATCGTGACGGCCCGGCAGGAGGGAAAGGTCGAGCGGGCCATGTCCGACGGATTGCCCGTCGCAAATCACCTCCGCGCTCTCCGGCTGGGTGTGTACTTTTACCACCCCGTGGGGAAACTCTTGCTGTACGACCGTCCCTTCGGCTGTGGAGATTTGCACGCTTGCCGTGCGCGCCACCTGTCCGGCCGGAGAGAAGACGATTCGGTATCCCCCTTTGGGGAGGTAGAGGGTGGACGGTGAAATTCCGGTGCCGCGGACTTCCGCGATCGGGGTTTCGTAAGCGCTGGCCAGGACCTGAAAGGCAATGCCCGCGGGAGCGGTCTCAATCCGAAATGGGACTTTCGATTCGGGTGACGTTGCGGAATCCGGCGACGCGTCATCCCGAGATAAAGGAAGTGGTTCGGAGGGACCCGTCTGCACCGTGCTGCGCGCGGGTGGTGAGCTGTCGGTGGGCGGGGGCGTCAGGGTGGCTTCGGGGATCGGGGGGATCGGCGAGGTTACCGCGGGTGCTGGCGGGGCGCCGCCCGTAGCTTGAGCAAAGGAAGATGTGGAAGGGACAGGAGCAACCGCCGCGTGCGGCTGCGGATGTGATCGCAGCACCCATGGCAAGAGGGCGCAAAGACTGGCCACGGCGGTCAAAATCGGCCAGCGGTACTCTTTCACCGGGACGAGCCGGGCGCGCAGTTGTTGGAGGACCCGCGGTAGGATCGCGGAGGCCTCTGCCTGCACCGGACCACAAAATGTGGGCGCGAGGTTTTCCCGTAGGCAGGCTGAGGTCTCGGCAAGCGGTTGGACGGTGAGACCCAGTCGCTGGGCAATCTCGCCAGCGGATGCGGGCCGTTGCCGGAGATTTTTTGCCAGGCAAGCCGCAATCGTTTCCTCCCAAACTGCCGGTATGGGTTGCCCCGGCAGGCCTAATTTCTGGCGTCTGGCCGTGACGCTTTCCGGAACGACCTCACGGATTTGTGTGCTCACGTCACCGTTGTAGAAAGGAGGTTTCCCCGTCAGCAGTTCGTAGAGCGTTGCTCCCACCGAGTAGAGGTCATCGCTGGGGGACGTCAGGTCGCCCATGAGCTGCTGGGGGCTCATGTAGCCGAGAGTTCCCCCGGTGCTGGACCAGGCGCTCACCCGGGCGGCCGTATTGTGCATGCTACAGGCGATGCCAAAGTCGGTGATCTTCAAGGCGCCGCGGGAATTGATCATCAGGTTACTCGGCTTCAGATCGCGGTGCACACAAAGCCCCGAATTGTGCGCGTAATCCAAGGCTGCACATAATCCGGTCACCCAAAGGTTCAACTCCTCCGGTGCAAAGTAGCGGCTCGCACGCTCCACCCGGAGCTGGGAAAGATTCGGCCCATCCACATATTCCATGGCAATCGCGGCCATTTCCTCATCCTCGACGAAGTCATGGATGCGAACGATGTGTGGATGAGTCAGATCGAGGCATCGGCGGGTCTCGCGCTTCAGGTCGTCACGGGCAGCGGCATCCAGGAAAAACAGGTCGGGCAAAAACTTCAGGGCCACCGTGCGTTCCAACGTTTCGTCCCGCGCTTTCCACACCACCCCCATACCGCCGCGTCCCACGAGCCGCTCGAGATGATAACGGCCAAAGACGCGTCGCCCCTTCCGCAGGGAAGTTCCCTCTTCGCGGTCGACAAGGTCAGAACGGCTGGCGGATGTGGGCATTCCCCGTAGGTGCAGAAAGTACCGTACCGTCCCCGGGAAGAAACGAGGCGCTGCCATCCACCGAGCACTCTTTCAGGGTGCCGCCTTAGCCGCGTGGCACGATATGAGGTCGCTTTACCGTGTTAACACCCAATGTCTGCGCCTGATGCCTGGCTGGAGTTTCCCTCCGGCGACCGATTCTTTATCCTGGAGCCGACGACCACTTTCGGGCGGGCGCCGACGAATCGCGTGGTCATCGCCACCGAACGGGTGTCGCGCAGTCACGCCGTGATCCGGAAAGAGGCGGATGGCAGTTACCAGTTAATGGATTTGGGAAGCAGCAACGGCACATTTGTCAACGGACAACGAGTCCAACGGCCGCTGATTTTACGCAATGGCTGGATCATCGAAATGGGGCTGCAGAAAATTACGTTTCGCACCGCCCCTGTCATCGCGGGACCGGCGGCGAACGAAGAGCGAGTCACCGCGCCTTGCTGGTTGCTGGGCATCGCTGCCACCGTCATCGGCTGTCGCACGCCCGGGGAAGAGGATGCCGGAAAGACTTTCGAAAGCTGGAACGAGCGCGCCCAGCGGCTGCTCGCCAAATATCGGGCCCGCACCATGCGAGCGCGGGACGAGGGTTTGATGGCCTATTGGCCGGTGCAGAGTATGGATACACGCGCCGCCACGGTCGCAGCGGCGTTGCGTTCGCTTTCGAATGTCCAGCGGCAGAATGAGGAGTTCCGGCTCTCATTGCATTACGGCTCGGTTTCCCTTCGACCGGCGCCGACCGGCGGGGAAACTCCGTATGGGCCAGAGGTCATTTTTGCGCTGCAGTTGGACCGCCTGGCGAGTACCCTGCAGATTCCCGTGTTGCTGACAGAGGCAGCACGGGAGGCCCTCGCCAATGCCCTGCCGACGCGGCGGCTGGGTCTCGACGAACTCCGTGGGTACCGCGGCGATCAACGCTTTTACTCGCTGGCGGAATCGCCTGCGCCGGAATCCTGATCTTACGCCGGGGGCGTGAGATGCCGGTGGTGCTTCGTCTCGTAGCGCTCCAGCATCCATTTCACGACCCAGTAAGTGACCAGCGCGATCGGTACGCCGATCACCACCGACCCTAGAAACGTGGGCCAGAGCACGCCGAGCGTCTTCCACTGCAACAGCTCGGCCATGTGAATCTTGCCGATGCCCAGTTTGGGCGGAAAGCGATGCGGCCGGTTCAGGAGCCAGAAGCCGAGGTCGTATTCCCAGCGGAGGATGATCGGCCACACCGGGATCAAAATGTCGTGCAGCGTCACGGCGATGACCGCCGGGATCTTGCTACAGCGGGTCACCCACGCCGTGAAAATGGAGAGCAGCGTCTTCAGTCCCGTCAGCGGCGTGAATCCCCAGAAAACGCCAATGGCCAGCCCTCCGGCGACCGCGTGCGGCGCGTCGCGCAGCTGGCGCAAACGAAACCACGCTTGCCGGAGGAGTTGTTTCGGATGCAGGCGGAATCTCACAAATAAAATTCGCTCAGAACGTGATGCACGGACTGAAAACGGGGCACCGCTCATACTCCACCCGTCCGCATCTGCCCAGTGGTATTCTCGTAAAATCTGCGCTCGGCGTTATCCCATGAGGGCGGTGAGATCGACTGTCCGCCACAGCTCCCGACTTGCTCCTGCATAGATTCGCGCCGTCACTCGGGTCGGCGTGACGTTGATGACCGCATGACCTGGCAGATCGGCGTATTCGAAGGAGGTCACAAACGGACGCTCTTCCCCGTAGACCGCGCGGCGGGCGACTTCCGTATCGGGTGAGAAAGCCGGCTCCACGCGCACCTGGTCGCCATTGTAATCTCCGACACCGGAAAGCGCATCCCTGGCCTTGACGGTGGGCGCATTGATGACGCTGCTCACGGCCAGTTGCACAAATTTTCCGCCCCCCGGCGTGGTGCGAGTCAGCGTGTTGAATCTGTGGATGTGACCGCCAAGGACGAACACATTCTGCCGGCCCAGCATTTCGAGCAATTTCTCGCGCTTCGCTTTGTCTCGCGCGGACGCATAGATATTCCAGGTAGCCCGCGCCCCATAGGGCACCACGGGCGGATGAATCGTCACGAAACAATGGCGCGCGGTCCGCTTCGCCAGCGCTGCTTCCAGCCAGGCGAGGCTTTGCGCGTCGTAGGCATCGAAAAAGCAAAATAGCGCGTCACCGTGCTCGATCGTATAGTTCGCCGCCGTTTTCGGTTTACCGTCGCCGGTGAAGTTCACGGCTTGTTCACCCAGGAATCGGTGGCACACCTCCGCAAATGCCGCCGGCGCGCCCTCGCCGGTGACATCGTGATTGCCCTTGGCGAAGACAAAGGGAGCTCCCAGCTGTGCACCGCGGACAAAATCCAGCGCCTCCCGGTTCTGTCGCGCGGCGCGCTCTTCGCTTCCGCACAATCCTTCCACGAGATCGCCGACCTGGAGAACGAAAGGCACCCGGGTGGCGGGATCGCGATTCAAATCTGCGACGGTTTCCCGAATTGCGTCGAAGAGCTTGGGCGTAATCTCAGCGGTAATCCGCGAGTAGTTCTTGATCTGGCCGATATCTCCTTTCTTGTTGCGGTCCAGCCAGTCCATGTCGTGATGCTCCAGCTTGTCGAAATGAAGATCGCCCAGGAGCGGAAAGGAGAAGGAAGTGGACGTTGCTTTGGCTGGCGGCTGCGTTTCTTCACCGCGCGCCGCGCTTGCCAGGGTCACGCCCAGCGCGGCAGAGGTCGCAGTTTGCAGGAATTGTCGGCGGGGGAGAGCCTTCATGCCGCGATCCTCCTCCCGAATGCGCCAAAACGCGAACGCAAATCAGGCAGGGGTGTCCAAAAGG
>Ga0207667_10006859_pt1 | contig 13758 bp, 6 predicted proteins | sample KBSCornC52_FD_184301 | JGI IMG/M metagenome (GOLD analysis project Ga0207667, IMG submission 184301) | Corn rhizosphere microbial communities from Kellogg Biological Station, Michigan, USA - KBS Corn C5-2 (SPAdes) (version 2) | ecosystem: Host-associated > Plants > Roots > Rhizosphere > Soil ...
GCCGCGGACGGCCATGCGGAAGGCTGGCACCACGGGCTGCGCCCGGACATGTGCCGCCTGCATTCGCACGTGCGCCGCATCGCCGGCGCCGGCGGCGACGTCCACCACGCCATCCTGCAGCGTTGCGCGATCGAATATGGCGGCGTTGACGCCGTGCTGGTGGTCCTGCAGGACGTCACGCGCCACGTGCAGGCCGAGGTGCAGTTGCGCGAGACGCAGCACGAACTGCACCGCGCCCAGGCGCTCGCCATGATCGGCAACTGGATCTGGGACGCGACCGACGACCAGCACGTGACCGCCTCGCCGGAAGCCTACCGCATCTTCGGCTTCCGGCCGAGCGATGCGCCCGTGCCGACGGTCGACGTGTATGCGCGCATCCATCCCGAAGACCGCGCGATGGCGCAGCGGGCGCGCGAGCGGGCGCTGTGCGAACCCGGCTACAAGTACGACGTCGAGTTCCGGCTGATGCGTCCGGACGGCGAGGTGCGCTGGCTGCATTCGGTGGCCGAGGTCCGCTACGACGCGGACGGGAACGCCGTCAAGATGCTCGGGCTCGTGCAGGACATCACGGAACGCCGCCGCGCCGAGGAAAACGTCCGCCGCCTGGCGTATTACGACACGGTGACGGGCCTGCCCAACATGAACCTGTTCGAGAGCGAAGTCGAGGACCGGCTGGCCCAGGTGCGGCGCGGCGCGGGCCGCGGCCGGGGTTCCGCGCGGCTGGCCTGCCTGATCGTCGACCTCGTGCGTTTCCGCGACGTCAACTACGCGCTCACGCACCTGTACGGCGACGTGCTGCTGGCCCTCGTGGCGGACCGATTGTCCGTCGTCATCGGCCAGGCCGGCGTCGTGGCGCGCACCGATTCGCGCTTTCCGGTCGTGCTGGACGGCGCCGACGAGGACGAGGCGCGGCGCTGGGCCCAGACCATCCTGCGCGCGCTGGAGGCGCCGTTCGCCGTCGCCGGCATCTCGTACGAGATCGGCGCCCGCGTCGGCATCGCGCTCGCGCCGGAGCAGGGGCTGGACTACCACACGCTGCTGCGCAAGGCCGACATCGCGCTGTACCAGGCCGCCCACGTGGCGCGCAACGTCGCCGTGTATGCGGCCGAGGACGACCCGCATACGCCGGACCGGCTGTCGCTGATCGGCGACTTCCGCGCCGCCATCGAGGCCGGCCAGATCCAGCTGTTCTGCCAGCCGAAAGTGACGATGATCGGGGGCGAGATCGTCGGCGCGGAGGCGCTCGTGCGCTGGGTCCATCCGGACAAGGGCTGCATCGGGCCGGAGACGTTCATGCCGCTGATCGAGTCGACCGACCTGATCCACGTGCTCACGCATCACATGCTGGCCAGCGCCGTCGCCCAGTGCGAGGCGTGGCGCGCGCAGGGCGTGCGCCTCCCGATCGCCGTCAACCTGTCGGCGCGCGACATCGCGGCGCTGTCGCTGTCCGAACACCTGCGCGAACTGCTCGAAGAGCATGGCTCGTGCGCGGGACTGATCGGGCTGGAGATGACGGAGAGCAGCCTGATGCAGAACCCGGCGGAGAGCATCGCCGAACTGGAACGCCTGGCCGACATGGGCTTCCGGCTGTACATCGACGACTTCGGGACGGGCTATTCGTCACTGAGCTACCTGAGCCGCCTGCCGGTGGACGTCATCAAGATCGACCACGGGTTCACGATGCAGATGATCGAGGACAGCCGTGCCGCCTCGATCGTCAAGTCGACCGTGCACCTCGCGCACGACCTGGGGATGACGGTCGTGGCGGAAGGCGTCAGCAGCGCGCGCATCTGGGACGCGCTGCAGGTGCTGGGCTGCGACGAGGCGCAGGGCTTCCACGTGGCCGCGCCGATGCCGGCCGCGGACCTGCTCGACTGGGCGCGTGCGTCGCCGTTCCGGCTGATCGCCGAACCGGTCTGCGCCTGAAGGACCCGTTCAGGCGGCGCGCGCGGCGGCGTCCGGATCCGTATCGTGCGCGCAATCCGGCGCGAGCGGCAGGCGCAGCGTGAACGTGCTGCCCTGGTCCGCACCGCCGCTGGCGGCCATGACGGTGCCGCCATGCTGCGCCACCAGTTCGCGCACGAGGGCCAGGCCGAGACCGAGGCCGCCCTGGGCCCGGTCGATACTGACAGGCCCCTGCACGAGTGCCTCGAAGATCACCGGCAGGGTGGCAGGTAGAATGCCGATGCCGGTATCGGCCACCTCGATCACGGCCATGCCATCCTGCCGGCAAGCGCGCACGGCGATCGCGCCGCCGGCCGGCGTGTACTTGACCGCGTTGTGCAGCAGATTGTCGAACACCTGTTCGAGCCGCGTGACATCGGCGTCGACGACGAACTGCGCCACGTCCACGGTCCAGGCGTGGGCGCCGGCGTCGATGACCTGCTTCGTCTCGCAGCATTGCCGCAGCACCTTGCCCGCGTCGATGCGCGCCTTCTTCAGTTCCACCTTGCCGGACAGGATGCGGCGCACGTCCAGCAGGTCGTCGACGATGCGCGTCAGGTGGCGGGTCTGGCGCCGCGCGATTTCTCCCGCATGCGCCGCCATCTGCGGGTTCGCCGTCGGCATGTCGAGCACTTTCAGCGCACCCGCGATGGCGGCGAGCGGATTGCGCAGTTCATGGCCCAGCATCGCGACGAAGTCGTCCTTGGCCCTGCTTTGCGCCTCGGCCACGCGGCGCGCCTCGCGCTCGCGCAGCAACAGCGTTTCGCGTTCGTCCTGCAGCAGTTGGCGCGCGCCGCGCTCGCGCGCCAGGCTGCCGCCCGCGTCGTACAGGGCGCGCTGCAGCACGTCCACCTCGTGCACGCGTGTGGGCGCCGGCGGCGGCAGGCCGCCTTGCGGCAGCGTCCCCGCCGTGCGGCGCGCGCGATCGAGTGCGGTCGACAGGCGCTGGGCGAGGAACATGGCGCAGCCGAACGCGAGGCCCATCACGACCAGCAGCGCGAGCGCCGACCAGCGCATGGCGGCGCGCGCCGCGGCCTCGATCTCGGCGACCGGGACACCGATCGCGATGGTCCAGCCGGTGGTATCGCTGTGCGTGAAGATGTCGTAGACCTCGATGCCGTCGCGCGTCCGGTGGCGCACCATGCCGGTGTGCGCCTTCCGGCTCGCCTCGACCAGTTCCGGGCGCGCCTTGCCGCCGACCAGGGCGCTGTTGCGGTTGCGTGCGATCGAGATGCCGTCGCGGTCCATGATGCCGACCACCCAGTCCGCGCCGATGCCCTTGTCGGCGAACACGCTGGAGAAATGGCCGGCGTCGAAGATCTGGCTCAGGACCCAGCGTCCGCTGGCGTCGCGCGGTACAGGTACGTCGACCGAAACCGTGGCGCGGCGCGACAACGCGCCGACGAAATAGCCGGAGACGCGCGGCTGCTGCGTGTCCCAGGCCCTGGCGACCCATGGCCCCGCGCGGCCGGGGAGGTGGGTGCCGTAGGGGACGAGGGTGTTCAGCAGCGCGCTGCCGTCGTAGTCGATCAATACCGTCCACGTCCACGGCGTGGCGGCGTTCATCGCCGCGGCCTCGCGGTGGACCTCGGCGAAATCGCCGGCGCGCAGCGCGCGCGAATGGGCGAGCGCGCGCAGCGCCGCCTGCGCGGCCGCGACCTCGAGGTCGACGCGCAGCGCGGTGGCGCGCGCATTGGATTCCACGCCGCGGATGCGCGCGCTGCGCTCCGCATCGAGCAGCATGGACAGGCCAGCGCCGGCGATGACGGCGACCGGCACCAGGATGGCGATCGCCATGAGGATCAGATAGTTGCGGGCTTTCATCGACGCTGGGAGAAGTATGCGGCGCCATTGTACTTCTATCAATCCGATCGTGGTGGTTCCCGGCCGAATGGCGGACGCCGGCGCGCGCGGCAATGCGGTAGCATGTGCCGGTCGTTGTCATGACGGCAAGCGACGGCGGGGCGCCGGCCGGCGGCGCCAGGAACGACAGGAGACGACATGGCCAAGGTACTGGTGCTGTATTACTCGACATATGGACACATCGAACAGATGGCGAACGCGCTGGCGGAAGGCGCGCGCGCGGCCGGGGCGACCGTTGACGTCAAGCGGGTGCCGGAAACGGTGCCGGAAGAGATCGCCCGCAATGGCCATTTCAAGCTGGACCAGCCGGCGCCCATCGCCACCGTGAACGAATTGCCGGACTACGACGCCATCGTGATCGGCGCGCCCACGCGCTACGGCCGCATGCCGGCGCAGATGGCTGCCTTCCTCGACCAGACGGGCGGCCTGTGGGCGCGCGGCGCGCTGAACGGCAAGGTCGGCGCCGCGTTCACGTCGTCCGCGACCCAGCACGGCGGGCAGGAGACCACGCTGTTCTCGATCGTCACGAACCTGCTGCACCTGGGGATGGTGGTCGTGGGCCTGCCGTACAGCTTCGCGGGCCAGATGACGCTGGACGAGATCACGGGTTGCAGCCCCTACGGCGCCAGCACGATCGCGGGCGGGCAGGGCCAGCGCCAGCCGAGCCGGAACGAGCTGGATGGCGCGCGCCACCAGGGCGACCTCGTCGCAAAGACCGCGCAGAAGCTGTTCGGCTGACCGTCCCGCGCCTACCTTTCCACCTACCTCCCTCGAGTCAGCCACCCTGGCTGCACTGTTGTATTTCTGCATCACCCCGCGCCCGCGCGCGGGGTCGGCGCCCCCTCCAAAAGATCTGCGGCGGGCCTTCGCGGCGTCGCTAAGCCCCACCTGTGGGATTTTCTGGCCGTATTGATGATTGTCGCAATTGCGACGGTTATGCCCGCTGCCTCAGCATTATGTCTGATTGGTAACGGCGGCCAAGAGCGAGAGCAGATCCGCCAGCCAAGTCATCTCCGTCACGGCCACCCGGTGGCCGTGCAGGCAAGTAACGACACAACAGAAGAGAGAGACAACTCATGTGGAGTCAAACTACACAATTCAAGCCCCGGGCGATTGCCCTGGCGTGTGCGGCGGTGCTCGCCGGCTGCGGCGGCGGCGGCGGCGGGAGCTCTGACGGCGGCCTGTTCCAGTCCGTCACTATGAATTATCCGGGCGGCCAGTCCGTAGCCGTGCCGCCTGCGGTGGCCACCACCAAGCTCGTGGCGACCGCGAGCGGCGGCGGTCCCGTCACTTTTTCGTCGAGCACCCCGGATGTCTGCTCGGTCAACGGCGATACGCTGTCGCTGCTGAAGGCGGGGGAATGTTCGGTCACCGCCAGCCAGGCCGGCGGCAACGGCTACGCGCCCGCTTCGACGCGCCAGCTGTTCGTCATTCCGAAGATTCGAAATTTTGTCCTGTTCCAAAACCCGGGTAGGCTGCCGCTCGATTCGACCCCGCTGCAGCTGTCCGCGATGTCCATCATCGCGGGCAAGACCGTGACCTTCGAGTCCAGCACCCCGAACGTGTGCACGGTCAGCGGCAACACCTTGACCAAGCTCGCCAACGGCATCTGCACAGTGACCGCCACGCAGGCCGGCGACGACATCTACGCCTCCGCCAAGATGGTCAGGAACATCCCGATCGGTGACGCGGCTGTCCCGCCGCTGACGTTCCTGAGCGGTTACAAGGACAGTTCCACCACGAAAGAAGGTGGCAAGGTCGATGCCAGCGCTGGCGCCAGCACGAACGGTTGGTGGTGCAACGGAGCGTGCACGACGACCGTCGCCGATGATGGCAGCAGCCTGGCGTTTTCGTTCGATTATCCCCTCGCCACTCCCAACAGCGCTCAGATATATTCGGGGATCACCCTGTGGGCCCCGGGCCTGAGCGCACTCGCGAAGGGCATGGTCACGATCGCTGGCATTCAAATCGATGCGCAGTCGGCACTCAAGCTCAATTTCGCGCAGAACCCGGAATGGTTCAGCACCGTCCAGAACAAGGTCAACGTCACAATGACCCTCGGACACTACGTGGCGGTCCCCGACGGCACGGACGATAAAGGGAACCCGAAAACCAAGGACTGCAACGTGCAGCTGAAGGCGGTGGTGACGCCGACGTCGGCCGCAGCCACGGACTACAGCATCGATCTCAAGAACGGGTTCACGGTCAGCAACGCGTGCGGCCTGAAGGGGCTGGACACCTGGACCGAGCTGCAGATCTCCACGATCGCCTCGATGAAAATTGAAGCGGATACCGGGAACGTCAGCGTGCCGACACCGGGCGCGGCCAAGCCGACCTACGAGACGAAGCTCACGCTCAACGGCCCCATTACGTTCCAGTGACCGGTCGGCAGACAGGCATACATATCAGGACTAAAGAATGAAAACGATCGAGACAAAACGATTCAGGATGACCGCGTTGGCGTTTGCCGCGGCGCAGGTCGCAATGCTGTACAGCTACGCGGCGCAGGCGCAGACGACGGATACGACCGCGACTGCGGACCCCGGCGTCACCACCGTCGTCGTGAGCGGCCAGCGCAAGGCGCTGGAAACCGCGCAGAGGATCAAGCAGGAAGCCGAGCAGGTCGTCGACTCCGTGGTCGCGGACGAAGCCGGCAAGCTCCCGGACAAGTCGATCACCGAGGTGCTGCAGCGAGTGGTGGGCGTCACCATGGACCGCAACCGCTCGCGCTCGACCAACAGTCCGCTGGGCGGCGATTCGCTGTCGTTCAGCGCCGAAGGGTCGGGCATCCAGGTGCGCGGCCTGTCGTGGGGTTCGTCCACGCTGAACGGGCGCGAGAGCTTCTCGGCCGGCTGGCCGGGGCGTGAACTGAGCTGGGGCGACGTGCCGCCGGAACTGATGGCGGCCGTTGATGTGTACAAGAACCCGTCTTCCGAACTGGTCGAAGGCGGCATCAGCGGCCAGGTCAACTTGCGCACGCGCCTGCCGTTCGACCAGAAAGGTAAAATGGGCGCGCTGAACGTGTCGGACAACTACACGGTGCTCGGCAAGAAGAATTCGCCGGCCTTCTCCGGCCTGTTTTCGAACCGGTGGAACACGAGCTACGGTGAGTTCGGTGCCCTCGTCGATCTCTCGTACAACAAGTTCAACTCCCGCAACGACTCGGTCGGCCTGTCGGCCTACTATCCGCGCACGGGCGACGTCGTCCCCGGCAAGACCGTGTGGGCGCCGGTCAGTACCACGTGGGGTACGAACGAGGGCCAGTCGGAACGGAAGGGCTTCTACGGCGCACTGCAATGGAAGAAGGGTAATGTCGAGACGGCGCTGACCTATTTCGATTCCGATTTCAGCTCGACCGACGCATCGCATTCCATCTTCACGGCGGCACCGTTCGCCTACTACACCAAGTATTCCAACGCCCAGTTCGACAACCGGGGCGTCTTCCAGTCGGGTACGCTGACCTATCCGGCCGGTCTGGGGTTGAACACGTTCACGGACGGTGGCCTGAACATGGGCACGAGCGCGAACCTCAGCCATGTGAACGCACGTACCCGCGAGCTGGCATGGAACCTCAAGTGGAGGCTCAACGAGAGCTGGAGCTTCCAGAACGATCTGCAATGGGTCCACGCCACCAACCACGCCGACGGCGCCCTGGTCAACCTCGGCACGTTCGTGCCGAGCGTGTCGATGGACGTCACCGGCTCGATCCCGAAGATCACGTTCGATCCGACGGCCACGAAGTTCCTGGCCGATCCCAACAACTATTACTGGGATGTAGTCCAGCCCGCCATCAACCGTGCCAAGGCCGACCTGTACGCATGGAAGGCCGATGCCAAGTACACGTTCGACAATCCGGTGCTGCGCGACCTGCGTTTCGGCGTGCGCGTGACCGAACGCTCGTCGACCAAGCAGAATTCCTCGGGTTCTGGCTGGCAATCGATCTCGGAATCTTGGGCCGTGCCGTATAGCAAGACGCCGGGGACGCTGCCTGATCCGAGCCAAATTGCCAACTGGCAAAAGCCTAGCCTGCCTTACCTGAGCAATCCGAGGTACCAGGTCCCGGGTGCTGTGGTGACGTACGCGTTCCCGAACTTTGCCGACGGCAAGATGGGTTCGCCGCCGGCGATCGTGACGGCAAGCATGCCGTATGTACAGAGTTACTGGACCACTCAATACAAGGAGTTGTTTGACATTCGCGTCAAGCAGTGCCAGGACGCGGCCGCGTACACGAACGACACGGTCAGGGCTGCCGGCTGCGCCAATTACAACAAGGATTGGAAACCCGAGAGCTATACCGACGATCCGTCGCGACTCAGCAAGCATAGCGAAGCCACCCAGGCCGTCTACGGCACGTTGCGCTTCGGCTTCGACGACTTGCGTTTCCCGGTCGAGGGCAATACCGGCGTGCGTGTGGTCCGGACTAGTTCGACCGCCCACGGCTATACGGTCTTCGAGCCGAAGTATTCGGACACGTCGGATCCGACCCTGCCGCGATTCGGCGTGATCGACCAGCACCTGGATGTCACCGCCAGCCATATCGACGTGATCCCCAGCCTGAACGTGAAGGTGAACTGGTCGGACAAGCTGCAGTCCCGCCTGGCGTTGTCGAAGAATATCTACCGTCCGGGCTTCGACCAGTTGCAGGAATACATCACGCTGAAACAGGAAGCGGTCAATGATCCGCAAGGTAAGATCGCGTTTGTCAATTACACCGGTTCCAACAGCGGCAACGCAAACCTGAAGCCGCTGAAATCGGTGGGTCTCGACCTTACCCTGGAATGGTATCCGCGTGATGGCCAGTCGCTGACTGCCGCGTTCTTCGCGAAAAAGGTCAAGGACATCATCATGTCCGAAAGCTATACCCGGACCCTCAAGGACCTGGCAGGCAACGACCAGGACTTCCTCATCACCGGACCGGCCAACGCGGCCAAGTTGTGGGAGGCGGGTATCGAAGTGGCCGGCATGACCTACCTGGACAAGCTGCCTGGGCTGGACAAGGTGCTGCCTGACTGGATGAAGGGATTCGGCGTCTCGTCGAACTTCACTTACCTGAAGGGCAAGCAGTCGCTGTATCACCCGTTCCAGCTCCAGTATTGCCAAGCCGGTAACTCGGGCATCGCCGGCAACCTGTATGGTTGCGACACGAACGGCTTGCCGTTCAAGGACCTGCCGGTGCCTTACCTGTCGCGGCGCGCGTTCAACTTTGCGCTGATGTATGACCGCGGCCCCGTGTCGATGCGCGTGGCCTACAGCTGGCGTGACCGCTTCCTGCAAGCGACGAATGCCTACGGCGCGGGCGGCTGGGACGGCACCAGCGCCGATCCGGCACGCATTGCCGCGAACGGTGGCGTCGCGCCGAAGGATGTGGGCTGGGGCCTGCCGGTGTGGCAGGAACCCGATGGCCAGTGGGATGCCGGCCTGAGCTACAGGTTCACCGACAACCTGAATGCCAGCGCCAACGTCAGCAACCTGACCAATACCATCACGAGGCAGACGCAGCAACAGACCATCGGCACGGTGGGCCGCTCCTGGTTCGCGCCGGGCCGCAGCTTCCGCTTTACGATGGGTTATACCTTCTGATAGCAGTGGTGGGTTGGATGGCTCGGCCGTCCACCCTACCGATGTCCGGGGGCGGCGCTTGCCGCCCCTTTTTCGTTCCTAGACCTTCATCGGCAGGATGATCATCTGCAGCCCGTCGAAGTGCAGGCGCCGCTGGATCGCCAGTGCCGCCTGGTTGTGCAGCAGGCGCGTGAACAGGTTATCGCGCTGGAACACGAGGCGGCTCGTGAAGAACACCGCGTTCGGGAACGCCTGCGCGAGCTCCTGGCACATCTCCGTCAGCGTGGCGACGGCGTCCGTGCCGAAGCCGAGGCGCGACGCGGCCGGGATGCCGTGGCCGCGGCAGAAATCCACGAAGCCGGCCAGCGTGGCCTCGGCATTCGCGCGCAGCGCCTCGATCTCGCCGTCGCCGCCGTAGGCATGCGCATCGACCGTGCGGGCGGTCACGAACACGACGTTCCTGAAGTGGCCGGGGAACATCCGCTGTACCCACAGCAGCGCGTGCAGGCCGCCGCCGCGCGAACTGCCGACGATGAACACGGCCGTCGGCGCGTCCGGCGCCACGGCCGGCGTATCCGTGCACGGGCCGGCAGGCTGCGCGGCGAACACGCGGTCGACGTCGGCGATGCGGGCACGCGTGTCCGCGTAGTGGCGGCGCACGGCCAGGCACAGGATCACGACGAGGCCCGTGAGCAGGATCGTCACCCAGCCGCCCTCCATGAATTTTTCCACGATGGTCACGACGAGGATGCTCGCCGTCACGGCCAGGCCGCACAGCGACAGCAGCAGGCGGCGCAGCCAGCCGGCATCGCCGCGGTGGCGCAGCCAGTAGCGGCACAGGCCCAGCAGCGACAGGCTGAACGTCAGGAACACGTTGATGCTGTACAGGACGACGAGCAGGTCGACCTGGCCGCCGCTCGCGAGCAGGACGAGGGCCGCCGCCACGCCCATCAGCAGCACGCCGTTCTGCGTGACGAGGCGGCTGGAGAGATAACGGAACTGGTGCGGCACCCACGAATCCTGCGCCATGTTGGCCAGCACGGAAGGGCCGCCCAGGAAGCCGGTGTTGGCGGCGACGAGCAGCAGGCCCGCTTCGCAGGCGAGCGTCGTGGCCAGCACGACGCCGAGCAGCGAGCCATCGAGGCCGGCGTGCTGCAGGATGGCGCGGAAGGCGACGGCGTTCAGCGTCTGGCCGTCCTGCGGCGCCGCGTTCCACAACAGGTACAGCAGGATGATGCCGCCGGCCGTGAAGGCCAGGCTGCAGGCCATGTACAGCATCGTCATGCGGCCCGTGCGCACGCGCGGCTCCGCCAGCGAATTCACGTTGTTGGACACCGCTTCGATGCCCGTATAGGTGCCGCCGCCCAGCGAATAGGCCTTCAGCAGCAGGGCCAGCGTGAAGACCCATGACGTCTGGCCGGCGAGACCGGTCGTCTCGCGCACGGTGTCCGGCAGCAGCGCGGGAATCGCGCCGCCCTTGACGGCCACGCCGTACACGATCAACAGGACGTGCGTGGCGACGAAACCGAGGAAGATCGGCAGCAGTACGCGGATCGATTCCTTCACGCCGCGCAGGTTCAGCCACAGCAGCAGGACGACGAGGCCCAGTTCCGTGCCCAGCTTCCAGGCCTGGAAGCCGATGGGCAGCAGCGAGAACAAGGCGTCGACACCGCTCGCGATCGAAATGGCGACCGTCAGCACGTAGTCGACGACGAGGGCGGCGCCGGACACCAGGCCGGCGTGCTGCCCGAGCAGGACGGTGGCGATGCGGTAGCCGCCGCCCCCGGTGGGGAACAGTTCGATCACCTGGTTGTAGGCGAACGCGATGATGAAGACGGTGGCCGCCGTCGCGAGGGCGAGGTACAGGCCGAAGTGGGCGTGGCCGCCCAGCGCCTTGAACGCTTCCTCGGGCCCGTAGGCCGAGGAAGACAGGCCGTCGGCGCCGAGGCCGACCCAGGCGAGGAAGGCGGCGAGCGTGAGCGAATGGCGGGTATCCTGGCGCAGCGGGTCGAGGGGCCGGCCGAGCAGGGCGGTGCGGAGTTGTGCGAGTGTGGAAGCCATGGATGCAAGGGGTGGTGGATCAGGCTGTCACGATAGGCCGGCACCTTGAAAATTGTCGTAAATGCTCGTCCGGCCGCTGTAAACGCCGTGTAAACGCCATGTATTTTTATGCCGCTTTTACGTGCGATCGCTTACCATCCTCCCATGCAGAGTTCCGGATCGACGACTTCATCCCTCACGGCGGCAGGGCGCGGCGTGCTGGCCGTGCTGCGCGCCGAGGACGGCGACGAGCGCACGGTCGCGGCGGCCGCCCGCCTCGCGGCGCCGGACGGTGCCTGGCACGCCATCCTCGTCGAGAACGCCCAGACGCGCCGCCGCGGCGAGGCGGCCCGGCTGCGCACGCTCGAACTGCTGCGCCAGGCGCAGGCCCGCGGCGCCGTCACGGCCGTGCTGGAAGGGCCGGACGCGGCCGCCGTCGCCGCCGGCTACGCGCGCCGCCACGGCTGCGCGACGGCCGTGCTGGCGCGCGAGCGGGCATCCTCGTGGTGGCGCACGCCGTTCCTGCGCCGGCTGGCGCTGGTGGCGCCGGAACTGGACTTCGTCGAGGTCGCGGCACCCGCGATCGCGGCCGCTCCCCCCGGGCCGCTGCCCGATCCACACGCGCCAGGCGTGCCGGCGCCGCGCCGCTACCTGGCGGCGGCCGGCGCCAGCCTCGGCACGGCGCTCGTCGCGTTGCCGCTGTTGCCGCTGCTGGACGTCGCCAACGTGGCGATGCTGTTCCTGCTGACCGTCGTCCTCGTCGCCATCCGCCTCGGCCGCGGACCGGCCATCGTGGCGACGCTCGTCGGCTTTTGCGCCCTCGTGCCGGCCGCGCCGCGGCGCCAGTACGACGTCAGCGAATTCAAGTATGGCGTCGCGCTGGCCGTGATGCTGGCCGTCGGCTGGATCACGGCGCGGCTGACGTCCGACCTGCGCGAGCAGGCGCAAAGTGCGATCGGGCGCGAGGCACGCACCCGCGCCCTGTACGAATTCGCGCGTGCGCTGTCCGTCGCGCTGCAGACGGAGCAGGTATTCGAGATCACGCGGCGCTTCCTGGCGCGCAGTTTCGAGGCCCGCGCCGCCATCCTCCTCCCCGACGACGGCGGCCGCCTGCGCTGGCCGGATGCCGGTGTCGGGTCCGACGAGAGGGCGCCCGTGCTGAGCGTGCTGGACATGGCGGCGGCGCAGTGGACGTTCGACCACGCGGCGCCGGCCGGCGCCGGCACGGGCACCTTGCCCAGCAACCCGTATCTGTTCCTGCCGCTGCTGGCGCCGATGCGCTCGCGCGGGGTGCTGGCGGTGCGCGTGCCGGACGTCGGCGCGCTGCTCGTGCCGGAACGGCGCGAACTGCTGGATGCCTTCGCCGCGCTGGCCGCCATCGCGCTCGAGCGCGTGCACTATGTGGACGTCGCCCAGGACGCCGTCGTGCGCATGGAGGGCGAGCGTCTGCGCAATTCCTTGCTCGCGGCGCTGTCGCACGATTTGCGTACGCCGCTGACGGGCCTCGTCGGCCTCTCGGAGTCGCTCACCTTGTCGCGCCCGCCGCTCGCCGCCGCGCAGATGGAATTGGCGAACGCGCTGCGCGACGAGGCGCGGCGCATGAGCACCCTCGTTGCGAACCTGCTCGACATGGCGCGCATCCAGAGCGGCGGCGTGAAGCTGAACCTGCAGTGGCAACTCATCGAGGAGACGATCGGCAGCGCATTGCGCGCTTGCCGCTGGCAACTGGCCGCGCGCACGGTCGAGACGGACATTCCGCGCGGCCTGCCGCTCGTGCGCTTCGACGCCACGCTGCTCGAACGCGTGCTGTGCAACCTGCTGGAAAACGCCGGCAAGTACACGCCGCCCGACGCCCGGGTGACGATCGCCGCGCGCGCGCAGGACGGCCAGCTGTTCGTGACCGTGTGCGACGACGGCCCGGGCCTGCCGGCGGGCCGCGAGAACGACCTGTTCGAGAAATTCGTGCGCGGCCAGCAGGAATCGCCGATCTCGGGCGTGGGCCTGGGCCTCGCCATCTGCCGCGCCATCGTCGAAGCGCACGGCGGCCGCATGCGCGCCTGGAACCTGGAGGGTGCCGGCGCCTGCTTCGAATTCAGCCTGCCGCTGGGCGACCCGCCGCCGCTGCCCGACCCCGAACACCACGACAACCCCATCTCCCAGCATGAACATTGACGCCGCCGCCCCCGTTGCCCTCATCGTCGAAGACGAGCCGCAGATCCGCCGTTTCGTGCGCATGGCGCTGGAGGGGGAGGGCTGGCAGGTACACCAGTCCGAGACCCTGCGGCGCGGCCTGATCGACGCCGGCACGCGCACGCCCGACCTCATCATCCTCGACCTCGGCCTGCCCGACGG
>Ga0207667_10006864_pt1 | contig 13753 bp, 15 predicted proteins | sample KBSCornC52_FD_184301 | JGI IMG/M metagenome (GOLD analysis project Ga0207667, IMG submission 184301) | Corn rhizosphere microbial communities from Kellogg Biological Station, Michigan, USA - KBS Corn C5-2 (SPAdes) (version 2) | ecosystem: Host-associated > Plants > Roots > Rhizosphere > Soil ...
CGCCGCCTCGTCATTGAACCAGGCCAGCACATGGACGTTGAGATGCTGATTGAAGACTCCCAGGGTCGCCGCTTCATGATCGATCAAGCGGCCCACGGAATCGTTCGTTGTGTACTGGACCGAGAACGAGCCACAAGTCGGCTGTTGGCAGGCGCCCTGCACCGATTGCCTGACGTCGACCGCGAGCGTTATGCGGAGGAATGGGCGGCCGATCTCGACTCCATTACTGGCCGCTTCGCTCGCTGGCGTTGGCTCGTTGGGATCCGCTTGAACGCCCGTCGGCTGGCCAAACCCGGCCGAGCACGCGCCTACGCGGCGCCTGAGTAGGAGAAGCCGTGGACATGGGTGGCGTTGTGGTGATCGCCTTCTGCTCGCTGGTAGCCCTCATCGTAATCGTCATGGCCATCCGCCCGTCGGCATCATCTGCGGTCTGCGATGTCCTGAAGGCGCTCGGCGGTGTCGTTGCGAGTGTATGGCCGTGGTCGCCGAAGCCGGCCGAGCTCACCGCGGAAATTGATCAAAGGAAGTTGGAGCTAGCTCCGCCGTCGGGCGAATGACTGTTAGGCCGCACGGCGATCACCGCCCCCGGCCTGCCGCGGAGTCGGCGATCCTGCGAGTTCTGGTCATCAAAGCTATTGGAGGCGCATTCCTCGGCGACCATGACGCGTCGCCCATGGAGATCGATCGGAGCCGCCGAGCCGGTCTGCAAGGTTGATCCTTTTGCCCGACTAACCGATTCGCCTACAGTTGCAGGTCGACTGCGAAGAGCGACACGCACACCGCAGCTGGTTTCCCGGGGGTGCCGTGACGTTAGTAGCAGACCAGGACGTTGCGATCGTTTGGTTTCTCGATGTCAAGTTCGGCGCGCCGCTGGCTCCGTTGAAGGTGGCAGACGCAGGGAACCTGATGATGCGGCTCGACCGCTTGCTGGAAGCTGGCATATGGGCGGAGCGACGAGGTGTTTGGGACAACTTTGGAGCCTTGGTATCGAAGAACCGCAAGGCCGCCGTCATGAGCGAACTCGAGGCGCAGGCCGCGCGCGCCCGTCGTGAGACGACGGTGGTCCGCGTGTCCTACGCGAGTCCGTGGTACGCGGTGCTCGCCGCCCCAGGGGCCGTGGCGGGTGCAGTGGGCCTCGGGCTTACTTCATTTCGCGGAGCACTACGTCTCTTCAAAGCTTACGACGATGTGCGGCTTCATCACGGCGTCACGAACATCAAGATGGAGGTCTTGCGTCGTCTGCATGACCACCTTCCCCTCAACGGCACCACGGTAGATGACTCGCCCTCGACGGATGCCGGCGTCGTGCCTCTATCCGAAATCCTCATGACGCTCGAGATGATCGAATCCCTTGAACTACGAGCAGGAGACACGTCGTAGAGGTTTCCGTCCCGAGCGCGTTCGCTCACGCCGAGATATGATCACGATCTGGCGCGATCACGTCACTCCGTCGACCGCCGGCCATCATAGTGGGGGTCGGATGGAACTCGGACGTAAGTCGTCCGGCCCCACCTCGGCTTGCAGCTTCTGTGCCCTCGCATGCACCCCGAGCCGTCGCTATGCGCCGCTTGAGGAGTCCGCGCTGATGCGCATATCGATCACTAGCGAGCACCTGGACGTGCACTGTCATGCCGAGGAGGGTTCGACACTCGCCCCCGCGGGTTGTAGATCAAGGTCAGCACTGATACGACTTTGAGCGGCACCATTCCGAAAGCGAAGCGCGCGCCGGCGCAGTGAAGCGTCAGAGTGGAAGTGACATCGCACGTTTGGCACGAGCCGGTCGACGGTGTAACAGCGGCTACGCCCACGTCTCCAGTGCGTCGCCGACCACCGGTGCGTTCTTTGCCAGTGTGGTTCGCCAATCCAGTCGACCCTTGTACTGCAGGTGGCCGATGACGACGATGCGCGCGACGCCGAGTTGGTTGGCGACTTGGTCGATCCACGGTCCGCCGATCCTTGCCGGGACCTGTGGAAATGCGGACCGAAACAGCAGGTCGCTGGCTACGTCGTCAGCCTCCGACTCCTGAACGCCGTGCTCGTCGTGCGTGTCGACGATCTCCTCGACGATGTAGTGGTGTTCGTCGATGTGCCCCCTCAGAATGTGCCCGATCTCGTGCAGCAGCGTGAACAGGACCTTATCGAGGCGCTTGCCTCGTCCGGACAGGCCGATCACGGGGTAGCCGTCGACGTACATGGATCCGCCGTCGATTTTGGCTGATGGGAAGGCGTCGACGAAGACCAGGCGCACGCCAGCCTCTCGGAACCGATCCGGAAGTCCCTCGAAGTCCTCCGATGTGTGCAGTGTCTGCGACAGGCGCCTGGCCAGGCTTGTGAGCTTCTTGGCACTGTAGGTCTCCGCTGGAGGCTGCCGTCGCGCCTGCCTGCGGACACACGCGAACCAGGTGGTCTGAAGGATGCTGAGGTCCTCGGTCTTGTTCGCGCGGCGCGTCGCGACTAGAAACGCCGGCTCGTCCTCCAGCGACGTGAGCTCGTACAGATCCATGACCTGCGTCGCGAGGTCATTCAGGTTGGTGGCGGTGAGGATCCCGCGTTTGCGGAGCAACTCGACTGGGGCATGCTTGCTGATCAAGGCTCGGACGCGGACCTCGCTGAGGCGGGTCTGCGTGCTGGCGTCTTTGGCCTGCTCTGCCAGAAGAAACTGGTCCTGCAGGTTGAGCCACAGCTCGGCGCTGGTTCCGAGCGCCGCCGCGATTTGGGCAGCCGACTCGCGCGTGATCTCCTTCTTGCCGTTGATGATCTCGGAGACGAACTGGATCGGTCGTCCAAGAATCAGGGCGAAGTCAGCCTGCGACCACTTACGGGCCTCGAGCTCATCGGCGAGCAACTTTCCGACCGGGTCTTGGTCGATCGGCAGCGGGTCGTACGCAGAGGTGGTCTTCACGGCATGTCCGTCTCGGGAGGAAGGAGCTCGAAGACCACAGGGCCCTCGACGCTCTTAAAGTTCAGTCCGATCACGCGGCCCGAGCTCAGTGTCGCCCGCGCCCTGGCGGGGTCGTCGGCGCGGGGCTCGATCCGCAGCATGCGCAGGTTCCGAAGGTCCGTGTGGATCTTCGCGGCCCGAGCACAGTAGTCGAGGCGGCGGTACTCCTTCGCCTCAGCGTGGCTCCAGCCGTCCGGCCGGAATGCGGCGTCCTCGACGAGACGGCTCAAGGCCCCGTCCAAGTACTCCCGATACACGTGGTCTGGTCTCCATCACCCATGGGCTGATGACGCATCGGCATGCAGGGACGCTACCGGGACACCGGCCCTCGCCGGCGCCGACACGCCGCTCGTCTGCTCGCTACCACGACATCACCCCATGGGTGATGGTCTTAATGCTAGTCTCGTGGTCAACCCCGGGGCACTCCGGGGCGGACATCGCGGTCACGCCGCCTCGGCAGCAAAGGAGCACCACCAACGTGGACACCAACGGCAAGGTCGACGACAACCCCGACCACGGCAAGGACGTCACGTTTACCGTCCACGACGAGGACGACGGCGCGTCCGGCACCTTCACGGTCAAGCGCGGCTCCAGCCTCGCCGAGGCCATCGCCGACGCGTACAAGGCCGTGAAGCGGACCCCCGCCCAGGGCGACCAGATCAAGGCCGACGGCACCGGTACGCCGATCACCGCCGACGCGCACGACACCGTCGCGGCGTACCTCGCGCACGGTGGCGTCCTCGTTTGGCTGATCTCCGGCCCGACCGGTGGCGCGACCCGGTGACGACGGCCGTGATCCCTGCGCACGCCCTCGCCCGGGCAGCCGCGGACACCCACCTCCAGGTGCTGGCCCCGCGGCTGTCCGAGTGGGGGTGGAGCACCACCTGGGTCGGCGACGTGCAGCTGCGTGTCGACGCCGTCGGCGTCCGCGCCGACGGGCAGACCGACCCCTACGTCGTCGACCTCGAGTTCTCCACCTACGACATCGAGCCGCCGCGCGTCCTGTTCGTCCTGCCCGACCCGTACGGGCAGCAGCCGACCAGCACCAGCATCTGGTGGCCGCGACTCGAGGGGGCGCCACCGTTCGAGTTCGCGCTGCATCACGCCTACCCGTACGAGAACGGGACCTGCCCGGGGCAGCTCGTCTGCTTCAGTCACAGCCGCGACTACTACTACACCGGCCACTGCCCGCAGCCGGGCCAGCGCTGGCAGCAAGGCAGGCACACCGTCGTCGCGACCCTTACCCGACTGCGTCACGTGCTGACCGCGCCGTACTACCAGGGACCGTCCGGTGCTGATCCTCACTGACGCCACCTGGAAGCAGATGCTCGCGATGCTGGCCACGAACCCGGACGGTGTTGAGCGCGTCGCCTACCTCGACGGCATCCGCACCGGCGACGGCACCAGCCCCGGCATGGGGATCGTCACGACCGTCACCGTCCCGCACGCCGTGCAGGGCGCCGGGCACTTCACCGTCAGCGCCCAGGAAATGTCCCGCGCCGGCGCGCATCTGCGCCGACACCGCCTCGTCCGCCTCGGCCAGGTCCACACGCACCCCGGGCACGACACTCGCCACAGCCCCATCGACGACGAAAACGCCTACAGCCGCAAGGCCGGCGCCGTCTCGATAGTCCTGCCCTGGCACGCCGCCGGAGACCCGTCCCCCACCGACGGCACAGTCCACGTCCACGACAGCCGCGGCTGGCGTCGGCTCAGCCACGCCGATGCTGAGGCTTTCATCCGCATCATCCCCGCCACCGTCGACACCCGCCCGACGAGGTTCGATGCGCCCGTTCGGCAGCCCGGTCCGAGTTCGTCGCGAGGTCGGAGGAGGTGGGGACGGTGGGCGATAATCTGGGCGCACGTCACGCGTCCACGTTGAACGGGACTCTGCTCCCGGTCGATAAGCAGCCCCAGGTCGCCGTCGTCCTCGAGGCATCAGCCTCGGCCTCGCCCGCATGGCAGGCCGCGACGTGGCTGCTGTGCGAGCTCGTCAGCCGCGGCCTCGGGCACGCCTCGACGCTCTCAATCGTCACCGGCGACACGACCGCCGTCATCTCCTTACCGGGCGTCGCAGTCGGCGTCGCTTTCGGGCCCACCCTCGTCACCCGCGCCGCCGCCATCGGCGGCGTCCCGGCCGTCCTTTCCGACATGGCACCGCCGAACGCGATCACCGTCCGCGTCGGGCCGGGCAGGTCGGCCGCGGGCCTCGAGGTCATCGCCGACAACTGGGCCGGCGGCGTCCGCACCCCAGGCGAAGCCCCTCACCTCGGTCTCGACGAGCCCACCCTGCTCATCGGCGCGCTCATCGGAGCCTGCCACGCCGCCGCCGCCCTGTTCCGCCAAGCCCGACTCTCCGAGCCCGGCCCCACCAGCGTCTGGCACGACGCCTGGACCCTTCAGCTCAACAACGTCACCGAAGCCACGCCCTCCGCTGGCCCCAGCGGCGCTGGCCTCCGCCTAGACGACATGGTCCTCGCCGGCATGGGCGCCGTTGGCAACGCGTTCGCCCTCACCGCCCTCACCCACCCCGGCGCCAAGGGGACCCTCCGCGCCGCCGACTACGACCACATCGACCTCACCAACCTCAACCGCTGCCTGCTGTTCGTCCGCGACCACCTCGGCCTGCTCAAGGCCGACATCGCCAACGCCGTCACCCGCGACCTCGGCCAGCCCCACGCCGCCATGCTGGTCACGCCCGAGCGGGCCGAGCGGGCGTTCCGCAAGGCCCCCGTCCCCGTCCTGGTCAGCGTCGTTGACACCAACCGCGCCCGCGAAGCGATCAACCAGCTCGTTCCGCGGATCACGCTCGCCGGCAGCACGTTTAAACTGCGAGTGCAGACGAACATGTTCGGCCAGCCCGGTCCCTGCCTGCGCTGCAACAACCCGCCCGAACCGGTGGAGCCGGATCGGGACGTCAAGGCCAGGGTGCTTGCCGCCCACGCGGACGAGCTCGAAGACCTGGCCACCCAAGCGGGCCATACCATCGACGAGCTCCTCGCCTGGGCATCCGCCCCCGGCTGCGGCGAGCTCGACGCCACTGTCCTCCCCGCCCTCCGGCGCGAGGACCCCGACACCTTCTCGGTCGGGTTCGTCTCTGCCCTCTCCGGCGTCCTGCTCGCCGCGACCGCGATCCGATCCCAACACCAGCCCCTAGTCGTTCCGATGATCGCCCGGGCGCAACTCCTCCGGCCCGCCGCACGCTGTCAGGGGCCACAACCCTTCCACGCAGACCCCGGGTGCCCTGCCTGCGGGGGGCGAGGCGTCCTGCCGGGGACGTGGCGACGGATCTGGAAGTGAACGCGGGCGCTGACATCCGTGAGGCGACACCGAGATCGCTTGATCTTAGGAACCGGAAGGGCACATGGGCTGTCGAGCTGAACGCCACGGTGCCGGCGGCGACACATGTTGTGCTGGTCGCCCGTGAACTAGCAACATCTAGTAGATGGTCATGAGACCTTGAAATCTTTCCGTGGCGCCTTACGCGAACCGTCAGAGCCGCCATCTATCTTCTGATCGTGACCGCAGCAACGACCGACCCGTGGCAGCGGGCCATCGATGCGGAGCGTCGCGGTGGGGAGAACGTTGAACTCGTCATCGGTGTCGTCACTCCGGTCGGGACCAACACGTCCGAGTTCATCGACAAGATTCGCGGCGCGTTGGCTGAGTGGCACTACACCACGTCCCTGATCAAGCTCAGTGATCACTTCGGCTCGGAGTCCCAGGCCGACGAGCTCGAAGACGCGCGCGTCAACCGGCTAATCGACGCCGGCAATAACTGGTGCAAGGTGCACGACTCGTCCTCAGGTGTCGCACCGCTTGCCGTTGAGTTGATTCGCAGCGAGCGTATAAGTCAGCACATCGCGCGGTGCCGAAACCTCAACGCGCCTGGTGCAGAGCCGGTCGAACGGCATGCCTACGTCCTGCACAGCTTGAAGCGGCCCGGCGAGATCAATTTACTCCGCTGGGTCTACGGCGAGCGATTCGTTGTGATCGGAACACAACAACCAATCAACGAGCGCATTCAGATTCTCGCGGACCGACTGCGGGGCCATCCGGCGTGGACGGAGGCGCAGCGGCGAGCGCGGGCAGTTGCGTTAATCGAACGTGACGCGAGCGAAACGAATCGCTTCGGTCAAGACCTCGCCAAGGCATATCAATACTGCGACATCTTCGTCGACACCGATGAAGATCTCGACCGCGCCGTTGCTGTCCTGTTCGGTGATTGCCGCGTCGCGCCCACCGGGGCTGAACACGCGATGTTCGCCGCATGGTCCACCGCCGCGCGTTCGCTGACGTCGTCACGCCGGGTGGGAGCGGCGATCGTTCGCGACGGTTCGATTCTGGCGCTAGGCATGAACGAGGTCCCCAGCATCGCAAGGCTTACGCCTGACTCTGTCATGGGCTACGACTACAGCGAGCAATCCAAGCGTGATCTTGCGTCGGGCACCTTCGCATACCTCGCCAAGGCCGAAATCGAAACACGAGACTCGCAGGCGAGCAGGCCCGAGGCGCTTGGGTGGATTGCCCCGGACAAGGTTGACCTGTACGAGAGCGACCAAGACAAATTTCTGGCCGACGCCGCTCAAGCCTTACGCGACTCCCCCCTCGCGAACATCATTGAGTTTCAGCGACCGGTGCACGCAGAAATGTGGGCCCTAATGGACGCAGCCAGACGAGGGGTCTCTGTCGACGGCGCGGAGATGTATTGCACGACCTACCCATGCCACCTCTGCTGGAAGCATGTTTTCGCATGCGGGGTCAAGATGCAATACTATATTGATATTTATCCGAAGAGTCTCGCATCGTCGATGTACAACAGCACTGAATCGATGCTGAAGCCCTATATCGGGATTGCACCCACTTGTTTCATCCGATTCTTTCAGGATCGGACGTTTCCGAAGGCGGATTCGGCTGGCGCTTACCCTGCGCCGATTAAGGATGCAGCGAATCCGCTGGCCCGAACCGTCGACTTCACCACCAGCGATCTCCGTGAGACGTCTGTCATTGCAGCGCTTGAGCTGCAGCGAAACAAGCTACGGAAACCACAATCCAAGAAAGAGGAGTTCCCTGATGGTGCTGCCGAGTAATCCGACTCCAGAACAGATTCGAGAGTATGTCGCAAAGGACGCAGTGGAGCGGTACTCCCAAATGAGCGCCGTCACGCGTGACGAACTCGAGCGCGGGCTTGCAATGGTTGAGGGGCAGACAGCTCGCGTCCTCGGCCCCGAGGTCTGGAACAGGTAGCTCGACCCCAAGGATGAAGCATAAGCGCTCTCACTCTAGCGCAGGTTGGTACCTACCAAATTTGATGTTCCAGCAGTGAAGCGGAATCGCGGCCAAAACGACGAGCCGAACGCCTACTGCGCTCGAATACACCAGGGCGGACGTTGTCGTTTGGTTCGGCTATGTCGCGAGGTCGTGGGTTGGGGGTGCGCATGACGCGCCAAGCCGGTGCGACCGGTGAACGCTCGGGCAGAGGGCAGAAATCGGCGGTGTTCGCTCCCTAGGCTTACCGCGCCTCACCAACGATAAAACCCGCGCATATTGTTCACCGGTAAGTACCGCTGAGCAGTTGTCAAGACGGCCCTAATCGGCGATGACGGCGACGTTCCGCTTAAGCTCGGCTGCGGCTACGCTCACCGGCAGTCGCTGTCCGGCGCCGGCCGCGGAACCATTATCGCCGAGCCGACGCTGCACTCGCTGCAGCGCAAATTTGTCCTTAGGCTCGCACCGCACTGCTGATGCCGCGCGGCGTCTCGTCCCCGGCAACTCGCGTTCGGGCGTCCGGAACTCAGGCCCCGGTCGCTGCCGCAATCGCGGCATTCGATCGCGGCGACCTGCTCGGTCGAGCTGAACTGGACCAGCGCGGTGCCTCCACGGCTTCGGGTGCGTGGCGGGGCTACATGTCAGAACGCGTCACCAGGTCCGAGAACCTCGTCGGGATCGTCGTAGCGAACGATGACACGGCCGCTGATGACGTAGCCCCAGTGCGGGCAGGTGCACTTGCCGGTCGAGAGGGTGGCGCGCACCGGCGCCAAGGGTCGTGTGACTTGGTCACGGTCACGAAGAAAGGTTAGTAATATTTGGGAAACGAGCGCCCAAGTTCGAATACGTAGCTGTACACAGACCCTGGAGCCTTTTGGCGCCGAAATCCGGCCAGCGCTGACGCCAAAGCGAAGCCAGCTGCTTCAGGATTGCCGTGAGCGAGTGATACCGACGCGCCGCCGATGCCGAATGTCAAGGACGCTAACGGGCGCCGCCAGGAGCGCATCGAGTAGCGACGCAGCTCGGCTTTCGCGTCTCGCAATTGCTCCGATCTGTCGCGAATGAAACGAGGCCGATCGGCCTGCGCGATGCTGCCCAAATCGGCGATGAAGGCACGGAGGTCCCGTACGTACGTTCGATACGCTGCACCGTGAGCCTGCTTGAAAGCCAAAACCTCATCAAGGGGTGCCCTCGAGGTGTCGATTGGGACTTTGGCCATGTCCGAGGCGACGAACTCGGACATGGTGTCGCGAAGCACCGGGACGCTCGGGCGTATGTCTTCGAGCATAGTCCGAAGGCTATGCATGTCCTTGACGACCGGCTGAAGTGACAGTCCGAGCTGTCCTCCGTCATTTGACAGCAGGAACGCGAGCAGGCCGAGCAACCGTTCTGACGCGTCGGATCCGGCTTTGTAAACGCCTTCGATCACGCTTTCGGTTAACCAACCTTTGTCCTGCAAAATGGCCAGGATGGCTCTACCGACGTGACTGTATCGACCACGGTATCCGAACTTGCCGCCCACAAGTGTGTTCGTCTGCTCGTTGTACAGACCAAAGTGCGGCTCGTACGATCGACCTTCGACAAGCGCTGCACGCCTCGGCAGGGCGTCAACCAATGCGAGCATGGCGCGGACTGAATCTTCGGTTATCAACTCTTCGGGGGTCAAATACGTGATTAAGCGGCGCTCTTCAAGTGCCTCTGCAAGGTAGGGATCGTCGACATCTTTATCTGGGAGGCGGTGCCTGTGCGAAGGCACCAGCACCGCAATCCCGTCGAAGAAGACCAGCATGGTCTTGACGAAGTCCAGGCGCCTACCGAACGCCCGTTGAGTGAAGAACGCCTGTTCGGGCACTTCGTGCGACACTGTTTCTCCAGTCAGGAGCAGCAAGCTGGTTGCGTGTAGCGTCGCCCAAGTGATCCGATAGGTAAAGGCCGTGTGTCGCTCTGTTCCGACTCATCCGTTGGCCATGTTGCCCAGCACCTTATGGCGCACGCTCGGTCTCGAGCGCGTCGAGCGGTGATCGGGGGTTGCTTGGCCCGCCCGCAAGGCATGCATAACACCGTCACCCCTCGAGGGGCTGCCAGCGCATAGTCGGCGATCTCGTGGTGGACTTCGATCGGATCACGTCATTGCCCTTAGAACCCACCACGCCTGCCAGCTCGGATCGCGAATGCGTCAAGGGCTTCGAGCACGCGCGGGGCGCCGTAGCGCCGATAGCGTTGGCGGCCCAACACCTTGACGAGAACACCCGCTTCGACGAGTTGGCCGATTGCGCCCAACGCAGCTGGAGCGGTCACGCCAAGCTGGTGCTGCACCAGCGGCGAATCAATCACAGGGTGACTCAAGAGCATGTCGGCGAGGCGCCACGCCGTTGCGCCACGGCGAGCAGAGATCGCCTCGTCCCAACTCATGCGCAAGGTGCGCAGCTCGGCGACGAGCGCTTGGCAGTTGTTGATCGCGACGAAGGTCGCGTTCGCAAGCCGCTCGACGATCGGCTCGGGGTCGCCCTCTCGGTAGGTAGTGAGCGCATCGAAGTAGCGGCGCATGTCGGCGCGCAGGCCCGCCGACACCGGGACGGTGACGTGTCGGGTCAGCTCCTTGGCCCGCAGCAGGCTGTGCACCAGCGCGCGACCAGCGCGTCCGTTGCCGTCGATGAACGGGTGGATCGTCTCGAACTGGGCATGGGCGATCGCGGCCTGGACCAGGACCGGCATGTCATCGCGGGCAAGGAATCGGCAGAGGTCATGGATCGCTCTCGAAATCCGGTCGGGCTGAGGCGGCACAAACACGGCGTTATGTGGCGACGAGCTGTTGCCGCCGATCCAGTTCTGCACGGTGCGCCACCTACCGGCAGACTCGGGCTCGCCGCTCCCCAGAAGCGCCTTGTGCACCGCGAGCATCGCGTCGCCGTCGAGGTGATCGGCGAGCGCGACCACGGTGTCCATCGCTTCCGCATTCGCGACGACGAGCATCGCGCTCTCAGGGCCGGCGTGGCCGAGCTCGGCCAGGCCGACTGCCTCCGCTGATGCGATGACGTTCTCGATCCGCGACGATGCCGCGGCCTCGGCTCGACGCAGGGCCGCCGCGAGCTGAGGCAGCCCGGCACCAATCTGCTGGTCGAACCGCGCGATCTCGGTCGCCGCCTCGGTGGCGAGCGCTCGGGTTGCGGATGGCAGCGGTACGTCCGGAACGTCTGCGATCTCGGCGGGTATCGCGGCCCGGTACGGCGTCACCGCTCGAGACGCGGAGGCCCGTGCAAGCTCGGACGGCTGCCACCTCAGCCGCTCGTAGGTCACCGCCGGCCAAGCCCGCGTTATCGACCCGACGACGCCTCTGCGCACCCTGGCAGCTTAGTAAGCGATCGACGATAACCTTTACTTAGCGCGGAGCTAAGCATCAGCTGCTGGCGCAGGCGATTGGCACCAATGGCTACCAAAATGGCTACCACGTCGAAATTGATGATCTTGCGAGTGGCTCTAGGCCAATGATTCTGGGTGGAGCTGAGGGGACTCGAACCCCTGACCCCCACACTGCCAGTGTGGTGCGCTACCAGCTGCGCCACAGCCCCTTGCGACCGAGCAGGACACGCCCGACGGCCAGTCGGTAACTCTACACGGGCGCCGCAGGCCCCGAACGCCCACCTCGGCCGGCGAAAGACGGTTAGATCTCGTCCAGGATCCGGTGCCGCTGCTCGGCGTACTCGGCCTCACTCACCAGCCCGCCGGCCCGCAGCGCGTCCAGCTTGGCCAGCCGCGCTTCGGGCGTGGCGGCCGGCGCCGCCGCTGCCCCGCCGACCTGCGCCAGCGCGGCCCGCAGGGCCGCCTGGCCCTCGGCCGAATCACCACTGACGACGTGCACCGACGTCTCGCCGGTGAAGCCGAGCGCCGCTAGCTGGGCCGCCGCCGCGGCCGGCAGGTCCGACGTCGCGGTCCAGGCGGCCGGCGGCGTCCCGGGCGGCGACGCCTGCGCGGCCTCGAACGCCTGCTGCTGGGCGGCGTGGTGGGCTTTCGCGCTGAGGCGCGGGTCGTCCTTGTCGAACTTGACCTTGCGGTCGTTCGACTTGACCAGCACCGACACCTCGTCACCGACGCTGGGAGCCCAGAAATCCGTGGCAATCGTGGGTTCGCCGACGGTCGCGCGGAACGTCTCGCCGCTCGGCAGGCGCACGTCCGCGACGTAGGTGTAGTCGACCACCATGCCGTCGCCGCTCCAGTTGCCGTTGCGGGCGACGATCCGCGCGGTGGCGTTCTGCCACTCGTGACCGAACATGAACGGCACCTCCCGGATCGACGAACCCGTCCGGAGCATTCGTACTCCCAATCCGAGCCTGCCGAGCCACCTCGGCAGGAACGTGCCCGGATGGGCGGCGACACGCCCGGGACGACACGCCGACGCCGCCGGACCCCCCGAATTACGGGACTTTCAACCCCAGAGGCCATACTGGGCCCAGCAAGGACACCGACAACCAGAGGAGACCTCGTGAACCGCAAGGAACTGGTGGCGGCCGTCGCCGACGCCGCCGACCTGGAGCAGAAGACGGTCGACGCCGTGCTGCGCGCGCTCCAGTCCACGCTCGAGGGCGCCGCTACCAAGGGCGAGAAGGTCAGCGTCCCGGGCTTCTTCGCGCTCTCCGTCGGCGAGCGCGCCGCCCGCGAGGGCCGCAACCCCGCCACGGGCGAGCCCATCAAGATCCCGGCCGCCAAGACGGTCAAGCTCACCGCTGGCTCCGCCCTCAAGGACGCCGCCAACAAGTAAGTCCCACCACGTCGGACGGCCCGGCCCCGCGCGTCAGCGCGGGAGCCGGGCCGTTCGGCGTTCTGGACGGTCGGGTTACGACTTCGGCGCCGACGTCGAGGGCGACGCCGACTTCGACGCAGACTTGGACGGCGACTTCGACGCCGACGGCGAGGCCGAGGTGGACGACGGGGTGGGCGTCGGGGACGGCGTCTTCGACGGGTTCGGCGCCGGCCCCTTCTCCAGGGCCTTGGCGATGGCCTTGTTCCACGCCGCCAGCGTCGGCGAGATCGACTTGCCGTTCACCTTGATCGTCGGCGTCGAGTGCACCCCGTTCTTCGACGCCTGTTCGTCCAGCGCCTCCACCAGCGACTTGTGGGTCTCGTTCTGCACGCAGCCGGTGAAGTTGGTCAGGGACGTCCCCTTGATGCCGACCTTCTGCGCGTACGAGATCAGCTGCGCGTCCGTCCGCCCGTGCGAGTTCTCGGCCGGCTGGATCGACGGTTTGTAGAGGTAGTTGTGGTACGCCACGAAGTCGTCCACCGAGATGTCCGAGGCGCACAGCGCGGCGTTCGCGGCCCGCGAGGAGTACCGGTTGCCGTTCGAGGACGAGTCGAGGAACGACATCAGGTGGAACCGCACCTGCGCCTTGTTCGCCCGGACGTCCTTGTCGATCTGCGCCCCCACCGCGTCCTCGAAGTTGCGGCAGTTCGGGCACTGCATGTCCTCGTAGACGTCCACGGTCGCGGCCGCCTTCTTGCCGAACACCACGCCGTTCTTGACCGTGGCGTTCGTGGCGGTCAGCGAGC
>Ga0207667_10006873_pt1 | contig 13744 bp, 14 predicted proteins | sample KBSCornC52_FD_184301 | JGI IMG/M metagenome (GOLD analysis project Ga0207667, IMG submission 184301) | Corn rhizosphere microbial communities from Kellogg Biological Station, Michigan, USA - KBS Corn C5-2 (SPAdes) (version 2) | ecosystem: Host-associated > Plants > Roots > Rhizosphere > Soil ...
CTTGCCAACAGGAAATGAGGTTTTACCGTTCAAGGCTACGCCTAACAGTGAGCCAGCAGCGATTATATGATATTGATTGGCATTTTCATGAAAATATTTTAAAGAAGTTAATGCGCCGGGAGCCTCCTGTATTTCATCCAGAATAATGAGTGTATTCTCTGCTTCGATCTGAATTCCGGTTTCAATCTGAAGAGCTGTAAGGATGCGCCGAATGTCGAAATTTTCGGTAAACAGAGATTTGAGGGCTGGATTAGTTTCCAAATTCACGTAGGCACATTTTGCATATTCTTTCCGTCCAAATTCGTTCATTAACCAGGTTTTACCAACCTGACGGGCTCCTCTGATTATTAAAGGTTTTCTGCCATCAGAATTCTTCCATTTTATCAAATAATTGATATCACTTCTTTTCATGGTCACATTTTTCGTACGAAATAATGTACAAATTTACATTTTTATGTACGAAAAGTGTTAGATATTGCCATTTTTATGTACGAAAAATGTGATAGTTTTACATTTTTATGTACGAATAATCGTCAACATACTGAAAATCAATGATACTTTTTAAGAAGGGACTTCTCTCTCACAGCAACTTTGTCTGTTAATTTATTCATTTTACATGTTTTGATACGCCCTAACGACGACATGAAATGTAAAACAGGGACAAAGTTGCATCAGTTTCAGGCCGGCATATAGAAAACCGCTTCGGGTTTGAGCGTCATAACCGGCCGGTTCCAGCATAATCCGGTGCGCACGGGTTGAATTGTTTCCTGTTCAATCCATGAGGATTGCCGGCCTTTATTAGCCTTATATTCTTTCGTCGGTATCTGTTGCACTTTTGGGGATAATTGTTTTTCCTTCAGCATTCGCTGGTAGGGCGTCATACGTTGTTCGCGGGTTAATTGACCGGTTGGCTCCTTTGTTATTTTTCGTATAAATATGAAACTGCCAATGATAAAGCAGAGCAATAATATCAGGCTTCCTCTCAGATAAATAGTTTCATGACCAGGATAGGCGAGATGAATATCTGCATTTATTCCCAATGAGTTAATTCCATTGCGTACCTGCATGGAAAGATGATCCTGCACCAGATAATAGATGAGGCCGCCCAATAACATACAGATCAATAAAACAAATAATCCGGTAAATGCGGCCTTTACTCTTTGCAGCGTGCGTCGCCGCTGTGAAGGATAAAAAAGAAGTACTATAGGATAAATAAGAAGGAACAGACATGGCGCCACTATCAGATCTATGGCTACCGGCAGGTGAACAGGAATATCCAGAAACACCACAATAGGATTGATTTGCACCAGTCCCGAGATGGAAGGATATAATTTTGTGATCCAGAACTGACCTGCTATAATACAAAGAATAAACAAAATGACCACGATCACCGCTGATGGGAGCCGTCGCTGCTCACTGGTATGGGTATCCATAAAACGATTTTAAGTAAATAGGATCATGCGCAACGCTTTTTTTACCAGGAGCTTAAAATAATTAAGAAGGAAAAATAGCTTTAACAGGGTGGAAAACTTTGCTATTCCGGTACAAGTTTTATGCCTTAAACAGGTTACTTTTCTACCTAAAAAGTTAAAGAATTGATGGGATTTGACAAATGCTGTTTTTTTTGTGGTTTTTACTTCTCTATCGTATTTAGTTGTACCTTTTCCTTATATCGTTTCCATACCGGCCTTCTTCCTTACTATATCCGCACAGTCTTGAACGCTCACTCTTTTTAAATCAGTTTCTTCATCTTAAAAAACAGGAGGTTTTATGATTGTACGCCTCACCTTCATCAGTTTCCAGCCCCAGAATGTTATACAGGCTAAAAGGGTCTATAACGAACAGGTTGTTCCTGTTGTAAGAAAACAAAAAGGCAATATAGATTGCAGACTGCTGGAACCCATCGAAAAAGCAGATGAATATATTTCAATGACAACCTGGGAAACCAAAGCTGATGCTGATGCTTATCACAGCAGCGGTACGTACAGAGACCTGGTTGAAAAAGTTAGAAAAGATTTTGCCAAAGACCCGGTTTTGAAAGTGTATACTACAGAAAGCATTCTTGAACATGCGTAACCACACAATGGTTAGCTATCCATTGGTAAGGGCCTGCAAAGGCCCTTTTTTTGTAAGTTTGGAAAAACTTATCCAAATCACATGACGAAAATTTATCGTAAAGGCGCCGTTGGTGCATTGCTCGATGAATATGAACGGGCTCTTGCAGATCTGAAAAAAGTTATTGAATCTGTTACCGATGATGAACTGTGTGTTATTGCAGATGCAGAAACAAAAGATGAAGACTGCAGATCAATACAAACCGTGATGGCTCATGTAGTATATGCCGGTTATGGCTACGCTACCAGCATTCACAACCTGAAGGGGCATAATAAAATACGCCCACCCAAAAATCCACGTAGTACTTCAGCAGAATATGTTCAGGATTTGACAGGCGTTTTTGCCTTCACCGAAAAAGTGCTGCAGGAGTTTAACGACAACGAATTGGAGCAACACGACAATTCATTAAAAATAAAAGCCGGGTGGGGGCAGATCTACGATACTGAGCAAATGATGGAACATGCTATTGTTCATATTCTTCGCCACAGGCGGCAGATTGAAAGGTTTAGACTGATTATCAGTTGATAGGTTGATAAGTTAATAAGTTGATATGTTAATCTGTTAATCTGCTGCCTTATCAACTTGTTAACCTGTTAACTTTTCAACTTATCTAACAAAATACCAGGCAGATTCTTCGGAATGCCTGACCACTTTAATATGCCTGAATAACTGAAGTTTATCTTCTCTGTTCAATTCATTCAGCAAGATCCTGATCGGGAAACCATTACGATGGTCCTGCAGAAAAATTCCTTTTTTAATAAAAAGCGGCATTAGGTCTTTCGCGGCTATTTCCCTGATCCCGGGGTTTTCTTCAAAAAAATCTTTTATGATCTTGTCAAGGCGGTCAATCCTGTGCAATTTTTTTTCAGAAAATACAGCGGCCATCGGAATGGATTTATTGGTTAAAGTATTGGGTTTCGAACAATAGCTTATCTGCCGGGCAAAAAACTGTAAAGCAGTTTAATAACCGGTAAAAGATATTATGCCTGATGTAACGCAAAAACGAAGACGAAAATTGGCAACTGAATCTTGCGCTGACGCCTAACCAGTGTGTTTTCACAGTACAGAAAAGAAGGAAAAAGGTTGTATATATACGTTTTAAAAAATAGGAATAGTATTTAAAATATATACACCTTCCACCAAGGTAATAACATCAAACGTTATAAAAAACAGTGAACCCTATACTTTCAGGTTTTTTGATCAAAGTCATAAAACCAGTTCTTTTTATTGATCCAGGTTATCCGTTGTGAAATATTTGCCCGAATTTTTCAAATTTATCACCACACCATTTATAAAGGAATTCCGATACCTGACCATTGCCGCTAAGAAAAGCCCGGCCTGCGATCTCTTTTATTTTGTGGATGCCTGCTTTGTTATTGCTTCCGGTTATTAACAGCAGGTCGCAATTGGGAATTGCAACAACAAAATCGCCATCAACGGGCATATTTTGTTCTGTAAACAGATAATTGAGTAAAATGAGGCTTGTTTCATAATCGCCCCCGGCCGTGAGCATATAAATGCTGCCATCGCCGTGCAGCTTAATATTGGCCAAACAGTCTAAATTCTGAACTGCCATTGATTTTAATAAATCCATATTCAGCGCCAGGGAGTCAATGTCGTGCTGTGTCAGATACCGCATACTGTTTTCGGTATCTTCAACATAGGTAATCAATAGTTCGTCGTTATACTTTTCACATACGGCCGCGTGTTTTACCTGGTCCAGCCAGGCTGCCGGCTTTATAATGGGAACAATTCTGGCAGTGTTTATTTTTCCCCTTTTACTGAACATTTCCCCGGACGCATTTATGTAGAACTTATTGGCGTCCAGATATTTTTTTGTAAATACTTTCACTGTTACACTATTACGTTGAGAGATAGAGTGACAACCTGCTTTTAAAGGGTAAGAGCAACAAGTGATTTAAACGCTGAATGCGTAACGCTAAGCACTAAAGGCTGAACACGAAGGAACTACATTATGCTTTGAGCGTTATGCGTTGTGCTTTTGGATTAAGCGCCTTGCATTTTCCGTTGCTAAAATAACCGGTAACATTCATTTATGCAAGAGAAATGCTATTTGTTTATATTTTTTTATGAAAGTGTTTGCTCTTACCAAACTTTCCACCATTTATGCTGGGTTTCGTCGGCCGAACTGCCCGCGGGCGTTTGGGAACCCATGGGAATAAAGCGCAGGCTGAAGGTATCTTCATTCTGTACCATGAAAGCAGCAAACTGGTTGTTATTGCTGTTTAAATACATTTTATCATTACTAAAGGCCGTAATGTCCCATTTGCGGGTGCTGGAACGGATCTGGTTTACGTAGTTCTCGTAGTCTTTCTGAATGTCTTTATCCGTTTGCGGGGTGGTTATTATCGTTTGCGCAGGCAGGGCGGTTGATTTTAATTTATACGCCGCGTGTATCATCGCGTCGAAATACCATGGGTTGGTGAGTTGGGCTGCTTCAAGGGAAAATGTGTCGGCAAAGCTCAGTGCGGTATGCCGGAAGGCGGTATCGGTATCGAGCAATAACCGGATGCCTGTTGATTTTGTCCATTCGGCGTTTTCACCGGTATCGCCGTTTTTGCTAACGCCAAAAAACGCAATGGTATATTCAAGCGGCGTATTGATCTTTTCATCTTCATAATTAATGGGGTTATCTAAAACCGCCTGCGGCACCATATTCATGAGCTTGTTAAATACTTCGGAATTTTCTGTAAAACTCATGGCAGAGACGCCTATTTCAGGAAGGGCCCCGCAACCCCGCCTGCACAAAATCCCGTTCTTATAAATTTTCATGTGAAATGCCTGCTGTTGTCCTGACTTAACTATGATGAGAATTTGTTCAACCTCTTGCTTGTTCATATTAAGGTGTTCGTTTATAAATAGGATACATTAGATTTTGCGGGTATGGATACCAGTTTCCCGCACAACAGGATCGAAAGATAGCAAAGAGGTTTGGAATTTCATAGTTGAACAGGTTAATAAGTTGATAAGTTAATAACTTAATAAGTTGACAGGTTGAGGCTTACTTGTTAACTTATCAACCTATTAACTTTACTCACCGCAGATCACAATGGCGCTTCCGTTTTTTTCTGCCTTGAAATAAAATTCGGTCAGAGGCTTAACATAACCCGTAAAAAGATCTTCAGGAGCGGGAGAGGCCATATCTTCCAGTTCCTTTTTTACTTCGCCCGACAAACCGGAACACATTTTGTCAAAGCCTTCGGGAGAATCTATTTTATTTTGTTTGATCCAGTTTGCAATGCCCGACACTTCTGATGATGGAATAAATCCTCCGATCTGCCAGCGCCCTGCGGTTACAGGTTCGTAGTATCCGAAGAGTATTTTGTATTGAATGCTCATAGGCCCCTCATATGGGTCTACTTTATTGGCAAAAATTACGGCCAGATCAGAGGTCATTTTATACAGATCAATTTTGTTTTGGCAGGCAGTCAGCTCACTTTCTATATTTGGCAAATTGCGGATGGTTTCAGCTTTGCTCACAGCATATAATTTAATAGAGATGCCCATCGTCTATAATTTGAAATTTTAGTTATTCTGTTTTTAAACTGGTGGCAGGATTTGCCAATGCCGATTTAACAGATTGAAAACTGACTGTTAAAGCTGCTATTAAAACAGCCATACCGCCCGACAGGGCAAACATCCACCAGCTGATGCTGATCTTATAGGCATAATTATCTAACCATTCGCTCATCGCCCACCAGGCAATAGGCGAAGCAATAAGGATCGCAATAAAAACAAGTTTTAAAAAATCTGCCGACATTAACTGAACAATGCCCATTACAGAAGCCCCCAGTACTTTGCGAATGCCGATTTCCTTGGTTCTTTGCTCGGCCGAGAACATGACCAGCCCCAGCAGTCCTAAACACGAAATGAAAATAGCCAGGCAGGAAAATGCATCCGACAGTTTACTAACAACCTGTTCGCTTGTATATAATTTTTGATATGCTTCGTCTGAGAACGACCATGAAAAAGGGTACTCGGGATTTAGCTTGCGGCAAACCGATTCCAGGGAGGCGAGCGCCTGTTTTGTTTTGCCAGGCGAGGTGCGTACAAGTATACTGCCATATTGGGGATTTTCTCTTATGCCCAATATCAATGGCTCTATCGATTCATGTAATGATCTGAAATGAAAATCTTTTAACAGGCCTATAATTGTTCCTTTTCGTCCATGCATGGTTATTGAACGGCCCACCGGGTTGGCATATCCAATTTTTTTGGCTGCTGTTTCATTCAAAATAAACGCCTGGGCGTCTGTAGGATAATCTTCTGAAAAATCACGCCCCCCGAGCATTTTCAGCTTCATGGTTTGTACATAATCATATCCTACCTGTTGCTGTTCAAATGAAACCCGGGTATTCGGGTCCCTGCCATCCCAGTTTACATCATTGGTTTGTGCATCAAAAAAAGCCGGGTTATCAGAAATATGGCTGCAAAACTGTATGCCGGGCATTTTTAAAATTTCATCTTTAAAAGTTGCATACTTTTTTGTCAGCTCTCCTTCGGAGGGAATATAAATGAGATTTTCGCGGTCGTACCCCAAATTTTTCGATTGTATAAAGCTTACCTGTTTTGAAACCACCACGGTGCCGGTGATAAGCACAATCGACAAAACAAATTGAAATACTACCAGGCTTTTGCGGAACCACACAATGCCCGGGCCGAACTTTACATTTCCTTTTAAAACTTTTATAGGGTTGAATGCCGATAAATATAAAGCGGGATAGCTGCCTGATATAAACCCGGTAACCAATGTTATTGTCAATAGTTTGAGCCAGAATGAGCTATTTTTGAAGGGCAGTACAATTTGTTTTTGCGTTACGTGGTTAAACGAAGGCAGCAATACTATCATAAGCGCGAGCGCTATAATTACTGCGACAGCAGTTAACAAAAGGGCTTCCCCGATAAACTGTTTTATAAGCGTGGAACGAGCGGCGCCTGCCACTTTTCGAACACCCACTTCTCTTGCTCTTTTTATAGAACGGGCCGTGGCAAGGTTCATAAAATTGATACAGGCAATAAGCAAAATAAAAATAGCTACAATGCTGAACAGGTGTACATATTCAATGCGGCCGCCGGAAACTTTTCCATTTTTAAAATTACTGTGCAGGTACACTTCGTCGAATTTTTGTAAGCCCAGCTCTACATGGTAAGCTTTACTTTGACCTACTTTATATGCATTTAAAAAATGAGCGAGTTTTTTATCTACCAGCGTAGGGTTAGCATCGGGGCGTAGTAATACAAATGTTACAGGTCCGCTGGTTTGCCAGGTTAATCCCCAGCGATGGTCCTGCTGCCAGGCTTCCCAGCTGATCACGTAATCAAATTTCCTGGAGCTGTTGGCAGGTAAATTGTCAAATACGGCCGATACAATAAAATTCCTTCTGTTATCGAAACGAATGGGTTTCCCCATAGCGTTTTGCGAATTGCCAAAAAAAGCTTCTGCCGTTTTTTTAGAAATGGCAATGTCAACACTTGAACCTAAGGCTGTTTCAGCCGAACCCTGCAACAGCGGGTAACTAAACATGGTGAATAAGCCATCGCGGGCCGCTGTACCTTCTACCTTCAGTGTTTTATTATTAGCCTGCAGTACAGTTTGAGCATTATCTTCCTCCAGCGTCATGGCATCTTCTACTTCGGGCAGTGTTCTCTTTAGTTCGTAAGCCAGCAAAGGCGGCGTATCATAATTGCCATCTATATTATGCTGATAGTATTCCCGCTCGTATACCTTGTATAACCTGCTGCCATTTTTATGGTACCCATCAACGCTTAGTTCGTCCTGCACCCATAATAAAATAAGCAAACTGCAGGCAATGCCTACTGATAAACCAGATAAGTTGATAAATGTATGAAGTTTGTTATTCGCGAGGTTTCTCCCGGCTGCTTTTAGATAACTTTTGAACATAAGCATTGATAATTTTGAAGACCACTTTTAAAAGTGGTCCATTTTTCCTGCGCTAAAAAAATGCCATATTCATAACCGGGTATTAATCAATAATTGATGAGGTTGAACAGTGTACGGTATTGTTCGGTTTTGAAACACCGGCTGTTCATTTTCGGTATGAGTAAAATTGCCTTTTTACGCCTTATTTTCTTCCTGATTATTAGCGTGCCATGAAAGGGCGCCGGTAGGGCATTTGTTTACCTGTTCAGTAATGGTATTGGTATCTGCGCCGGTAATAGTTACCCAGGGATGCGTTTTTAAATTGAAAACCTTTGGCAATTGCGTAACGCATCTGCCGGAGTGTTTACACAGATCGGGTTTCCATACCACTGTTATATCATCATTCCTGTAATTTATCTTTTTATCTACATCTTCTTCATGAAAAACAAAGCTCCTAACCTTAATTTCTCCTTCCAGTATTTTTGAAACGGGACAGTTCTGCGCAATTTCCAGCAACCTGTTTTTTTGCTCAGGTTCTACCGGCTCAGGAAAGGAAATGTCGCGGTCGATAAAGGTGGTTGTTTTTTCTTCCTGTTTTGTCTGGAAATAATTCACATTTACGGCAATGGCAGGAATGTTCCAGCCCTTTCTGTCGATGTACATCCGAAGGGTTATTAATGTACAGGTTGCAAGAGATGATAAAAGAAGCGTGTATGGGTCGGGCCCTGTATCTTTTCCACCTTGTTTTTCGGGTTCATCTGCTATAAACTGACCATTGCGCCACTCAACAACACATTGATACTTTTCTGTGCCAATAACGCCATGAACAGGTTTTTGAAATTTATATTCCATATTAAGTTTTTTTAAGGTTCTACACAGCGTAAAAGTCGCTAATTTTTCCCGAATAGCCCGGTTATAAAAACTTCTACAGTTTGCGTTTTTAAAGCTACATTCAGGTCATAAATTCCTTAGCATTCATGAACCGGCAAATACTTTTGGGCCTGATGGTTGTATGCCTGATTCCTGTTGCGTTAAAAGCGCAGATCCTGAATATAGACAGAACCGATACGGCTGATTATACCCCTAAGCCCAAATTTGCTTTTAACTTAAACACCGGCCTGGAAATCGATAAGCAAAAATCAACTTTATATGATGCTACCAATACGGCAGAAGCCATGTGGCAGCAGAATAAGGAATTGTTTATAATGGCTGCCAGTGACCGCTTTACCTATAACGGTCCGGATGATATTCTCAACGCAGGTTTTGTTCACCTTCGCTACCGGCATGCCTATAAAAATAAAATTCAGCCCGAACCTTTTGTGCAGTATCAATGGGATAATAAAATTGGCATTATTTATCGCTATGTGGCAGGCGCCAATGCCAGATATAACATTACAAGAGGAGAGCGCTTTGATTTTAACTGTGGGCTCGGACTAATGTACGAAGGAGAAAAATGGGACTATTCAGCAGTAGATTCATTAAAGATCCCGGCGAATGCCACACCCATTACAAGAGAACTGGTAAAGATCAATTCCTACATACGATTAAACTGGCAGCCCAACGATAAAAGTGATATTATATTCAATATTTTTTTACAAACGCGTCCCGATCGTTTTAAACCACGCATTGCTCCGCACGCGCAATGGAATATAAAAGCCGGTAAACATATCGACTTCTCCATTGCTTTTACCGGTTTGTATGATACAGCTCCTGTAGTTCCTATTGAAAAATTTTATTATAGTCTGAGTAACGGCATCCTGCTGAACTTTTAAGGTCGCGCTGCAGGCCCCAAATATTTTGGTAACGGCATGTTAATGATGCCATGGAGGCAGCTGTACTGGGATAGTTCAGGATAGCTGACAGATGGATAATGGCTAACTTTTTGCGCTAAACGATTATGCCATCTATGAAAAAAATTTACATTGCTGCAGCATGTATATTGCTGCTTACAGGTTTTATATCCCCCGCTTTTTCCAATATTTATTATGTAGCCAACAATGGAAGTGATACCAATGCCGGTACCATTACCCAACCTTTTCTTACTGTCCAAAGAGGGCAAACCGCGGCGGTTGCAGGTGATACTGTTTATATCCGCGGTGGCACCTATGTAATGACCACAGCGCAGATTGCACAATATAACAGCATATGGGCTTATGTTACCCTGCTGAATAAGAGCGGTACATCGGGGCATCGTATTAATTACTGGGCCTATCCCGGTGAACAACCGGTGTTCGATTACACGAATATTACTCCGGCAGGCTACCGAATTACTGCTTTTCAGGTGAACGCTTCATGGGTCTATTTAAAAGGTATTGAAGTAACCGGCGTGCAGGTTACCATTACCACCCATACCCAAAGCGAGTGTTTTGAAAACCAGGGCAGCAATAATATTTATGAATTGCTGCGCATGCACGATGGCAAAGCCATTGGCTTTTACCTTACCAAAGGCGGCAATAACCTGATCCTGAATTGCGATGCATGGAATAACTGGGACAATGTTTCTGAAAACAAATTAGGCGGTAATGTAGACGGGTTTGGCTGTCATCCAAATAAGCAGGGTGTAGGATATACAAATAATGTATTCCGCGGTTGCAGAGCATGGTTTAACAGCGACGACGGCTATGATCTGATCAATGCCATGGAAGCTGTGACTATCGAAAATTGCTGGAGTTTTTATAATGGTTATTCCACTTCTTTTTCCAGCCTGGGTGATGGCAATGGATTTAAAGGAGGCGGCTTTGGTGTAACAGATTTCAGTAATGTGCCTCCGGTTATTCCCCGCCACCAGATACGATTTTGCCTGGCTGTAAAAAACAAAGCCAATGGCTTTTATGCCAATCACCATTTGGGTGGTAATAACTGGTTCAATAATTCAGCCTATAATAACGCAGTGAATTTTAATATGCTGAACAGAAGCACGGATTATTCTACGGATGTGCCGGGCTATGATCACAACCTGAAAAATAACCTGGGTTTGGGAGCCAGAAGCACCGAATACAGCAATATCGACTTTACTCTTTCCAATGCAGATACCAACTATTTCAATTTACCCGTAACAGTAAACAGTGCCGATTTTTCAAGTCTTGATCTGAGTCTGTTAACGGCGCCCCGGCAGGCCGATGGAAGTTTACCCGCTAACAACTTTATGCGTCTGGCATCTGGCAGTGATCTTATAGATAAAGGCATTGATGTAGGTTACCCATACAACGGATCAGCACCTGATCTGGGTTGTTTTGAGAGTAACTATACCGTAACAGCAACCAGTGATATACCAGGCAATGCAAGAGCCGCAGGTTTGGCTGCATTCCCTAATCCGGTTAAAGGAGAAATTACTGCCAGCTACAGGCTGCCGGTTCCTGCCAACGTGCAGCTGGCATTATATAATGCAGAAGGCGCTTTGATTAGTACATTAATGAGTAGCAAACAGGAAACAGGGCCGCATACGTTTACATTCAATGACAGCTATTTAAGATCGGCAGGCGTGTATGTTTTAAAATTAAGTTATAAAGATAAAACCGAAACCCTGCAGCTTGTTAAGTAGAGGTTCTTTGCGGTCTTTGCGTCTTCTCTGTGTTCTTTGCGGTGCTATTATCGACGCTATTAGCACCGCAAAGGTCGCTAAGTAAGTACGACTTCTAGTATGGTATATTTAAAGCCGTCATTACATTTTTGACAATATAGTCGCACCTGCTCAAATGCAGTGCATAAATATTTTCCTTCAAATAACCGCTCAGGTTCTGGCGCAACATTGTTTTAGCCCTGTTTAATCTCACTTTTACGTTGGATTCTTCAAGGCCCAGCAGTTCGCCCGTTTCTTTGACCGACATATCTTCTAATTCCCTTAAAACGAAAACTGTCCGGTATCCTTCGGGTAACTGTGCCAATGCGTCTTCCAATGCATTGGCCAGTTCTTTATTCAATAATATGGAGGCAGGCGTTTTCATGTTGCTTGTGTTTTCGAGCTGCTTTTCAACTTCATTGGTTACTATTTTATGATCCCTGTTTTTCATGGCCATACACTCGTTCAATAGTATTCTTATAAGCCATGTGCTGAAGGCCGAGCGTTGTGCAAATTGCTGCAGATGCTCATATGCTTTTATGTAAGCAATCTGCATGGCTTCTTCCACCGCCGCATTATTTGCCAGTATAGTCATGCCTATTCTGAACAGGCGCTCGTTATGCCGGCGCATGATCAGCTCAAACAATTGTTTTTCCCCGGCCAGGATGCGGGTCACCAGCTCTGTATCCGGAAGATCGCAGGAGTGTGATACTGCTTTCTGATTCATCATATTACAATTTAGATTGCGGAAGCTGCAAAACGTTACAGCTTTTCGAAAAAATAATTATTGTAACCTTTTCACGGGTAGCTGATCCAATGGGTATAAAATATTTATTATGGCTACAATCAAACAACTACAAGGCACGTTGCGCCTTACATATGGGCTGGTGCCAATTGTTGCGGGGCTCGACAAATTTACCAACCTGCTCACAAACTGGGCGGATTATTTAGGTAAGAACGTTATTGCCATGCTCCCTTTTTCGGCCCCCACTTTCATGAAAATAGTTGGTATTATTGAAATTATAGCGGGTTTAATTGTTTTGATAAAGCCCAGGATCGGGGCTTATATAGTAATGATCTGGCTCATTTGCATTGCCCTGCAGTTAATTGTCAGCGCACAATATTTCGATGTGGCAGTACGTGATCTGGTAATGGCGCTGGGCGCTTTTACACTTGCACAGCTCACAAAACTGGTGGAACCCAAAAAGATCCAATAACCTACGGATATGTTAATGAAGTTGCCTGATTAAAATTTGTTTGTAACTTACTCAGTTATGTGTTTGTGTTAGTAAGAAAGAACAATTTTTTTCAGGCAATTTTTTTAATCAGATGAATCGTCCATGACAAAATTTTAATTTTGACACACAGGCAATGGAAATTTTGTCATGGTAAGATCCATCTGGCTATAATAAAATAAGAATGTACAGATGAAATTTTACACTTTATCGATTGCTTTTATTTGTTTACTATTTCTCACCCATTGTCACGCATTTGATTTAAACCTGTTTGATGCGGTAAAAAGAAATGATATTGGAAGTGTAGATCATCTGATAAGGGAGCATCATATAGATCTTAATCAAACAGATAAAGAAGGACGTACTGCACTGATGTTGGCTGCTTATCTGGGCCAGAAAGATATTGCCCACCTGCTGCTTACAAATAATGCCCGTATAAACGAAAAGAACCGGTTTGGCGAAACGCCGCTTTCTCTCGCCTGTATGAAAGGGCATGAAGAAGTTGTGAAGATGTTACTTGACAGAAACGCTGATGTTAATACGGTTAATGTCGACAGCGTTACGCCTTTGATGTACAGCGCTACCTATGGTTTTTATGATATCACAGCGTTGCTGTTAAAGCACCAGGCGTTGGTGAATGTGGAAAGCAGGGAAAAATTAACACCCCTGGTGTATGCCTGTGTCAACAACCACCTGGAGGTGGCCGACTTGCTGATCGCCCACAAGGCCGATGTAAATTTCAATATGCAGGACCGGGAAACGATCCTGATGGCGGTTTGCACTAAGGGCGACGCCGGCCTGGCAAAATTGCTGATCGATAATGGCGCTCAGGTAAATGCCCAAACAACGTATAAGAGCACCGCGTTAATGGCTGCCTGCCGCAATCGCCATGTTGAGGTGGTGAAAGTATTGATAGCTGCCAAAGCCGATCTG
>Ga0207667_10006874_pt1 | contig 13743 bp, 13 predicted proteins | sample KBSCornC52_FD_184301 | JGI IMG/M metagenome (GOLD analysis project Ga0207667, IMG submission 184301) | Corn rhizosphere microbial communities from Kellogg Biological Station, Michigan, USA - KBS Corn C5-2 (SPAdes) (version 2) | ecosystem: Host-associated > Plants > Roots > Rhizosphere > Soil ...
GCAGTTCGTCGACACCAACAGCGCCGCGCGCGACATGGACCTGCTGCGCGCCGTGCTCGGAGACAAGAAGCTCAACTACCTCGGCTACTCCTACGGCACCCTGCTCGGCGCCACCTACGCCGAGCTGTACCCCTCGAAGACCGGCCGCCTCGTGCTCGATGGTGCCCTGGACCCCGCGACGACCGACTTCACGGTCACCGACATCCAGGCCAAGGGCTTCGAGAGCGCCTTCCGCGCCTACCTCAAGGACTGCCTCGGCCAGAAGGGCTGTCCGTTCTCGGGCACGGTCGACCAGGCAATGGCCCTGGTCGGGCAGCTGCTCGACAAGCTGCAGGCCAGCCCGCTCACCGGTTCCGACGGCCGGCAACTCGGCGCCAACACGATGTTCATCGCGATCATCCTGCCGCTGTACAACAAAGACAACTGGCCCTACCTGAACCAGCTCTTCAACGAGGTGCGCACGGGAAAGACCGACACCGCGTTCCTGCTCGCCGACAGCTACAACGACCGCAACCAGGACGGCACGTACTCGTCCAACTCGACCGAGGCATTCGTCTCGATCAACTGCCTCGACTACGTGAGCGACAGCTCGATCGACACCATGCGCACGCAGGCCGCGCAGCTGGCCCAGGACGCGCCGATCTTCGGACCGCGCATGGCGTACGGCGGCACCAGCTGCGCCAAGTGGCCGTTCGCGGCCACCCGGGTGCGCGGGCCGATCGAGGCGAAGGGCTCGGGCGACATCCTGGTGGTGGGAACCACGAACGACCCGGCCACCCCCTATGTCTGGGCGCAGAACCTCTCGAAAGAACTCGAGCATGGACACCTGATCACCTACCACGGTGAGGGCCACACGGCATACAACAAGTCCAACTCGTGCGTGAACAACGCGGTCGACGACTACTTCGTGGCGGGCACGGTGCCGTCGAAGGACCCGGAGTGCTGAGCCGCCCCTTCACCGCGAAAGTACGCAGTTGTGCGTACTTTCGGCACTGAAAGCTCCCGGGGACCGCGCACTCTCGCGGACCACCCGCGCGCATCGGTTATGCTTTTCGACGGTGCCGCGCTGCTCGACAGAGCCGGTCGGCTCCTGCCGCCTTAGCTCAGTTGGTAGAGCGATTCACTCGTAATGAATAGGTCGTCAGTTCGATTCTGACAGGTGGCTCCGTCTAGCCCGCCACCCGCCGGTCGTACGCCGCCTGCCGGTCGACCACGCCATCCATGTTCTCGACGGCCCACCGCTCGAGCGCGCGCAGCGGGTGCTGCAGCGAGCGGCCGAGCTCGGTGAGCTCGTATTCCACGTGGGGCGGCACGACCGGATACGCGGTGCGCGCCACGAATCCGTCGCGTTCGAGCGAGCGCAGGGTCTGGGTGAGCATCTTCTGCGAGATGCCCTCGACCTCGGTCGCGATCTCGCTGAAGCGGCGCGGGCCGGTGTCGAGGGCGCCGACGATGAGCACGGTCCAGCGGTCGCCGATGCGGTCGAGCAGGCGGCGCGACGGGCAGTCGCGCTGGTAGGGGTCCCACGTGCCGATGGTCACCGTCCGGTTCCTCTCTTACCTGAAAGTGCCTACTCCCGCTCCGGCGCGGGTCGGGTTAGCCTCTCTAAGTTACTAATAGAGAGTAAGGGAGAACACCGTGTCACGCATCACCGTTCTAGGCGGCACCGGATACGCCGGCGCCGCCATCGTCGCCGAGGCCGCACGCCGTGGCCACCAGGTCACCTCGGTCAGCCGCACGCGGCCCGAGCAGCCGATCGCGGGCGTCGATTACGTGGCGGGCTCGGTTCTGGATGCCGCGCTGCTCGACGAGGTCGTCCCCGGTCGCGACGTGGTGATCAGCGCGCTCTCGCCGCGTGGTGACATGGCGGGCAAGGTGGAGGGCGTGTTGCAAGAGCTCGTGCGCCGCGTCGACGGCACCCCGACACGCGTCGCTCACGTCGGCGGGGCCTCATCCCTCCTGGTGGAGGAGGGCGGCCCGCGGCTGTGGGACCTGACCCAGGACCACGTGCCCGCCGACGTGAAGCCCGAGGTCGAGACCGGGCTGCAGATCCTCGACGACTTCAGGTCGTCGCCCGAGACGGTGGACTGGTTCTACGTCAGCCCGCCCGAGAAGTTCGGAGCGTGGGTGCCCGCTCCGGTGAAGGGCGAGTACCGGCTCGGCGGCGACGTGCTGCTGCGCGACGAGGCCGGGGAGTCGACCATCTCGGCCGCCGACCTCGCCATCGCGATCGTCGACGAGATCGAGAAGCCCGCGCACCGGCGCAGGCGCTTCACTGCCGCGCACTGAGCGGGCGCACTGAGCAGACCCCGGGTTCGGGCGGCGATCGCGGTTCTGCCCGGCGATCGCCGCCCGCCCCTAGGCCGAGATCATGTCCCGAACGCGCAGCCGCCGCAGCCCGAGGATCGCGAACACCAGGGCCAGCGCTCCGAGCACGATGAGCGGCACCGCCGAGAAGTCCTGGCCGACGCGGGGGACAGCGGTGTATGGAGTGTTCTTGATGACCCAGTCCGGGGCGCCCAGGAGGTCGCCGAACATCGACACCAGAACCAGCACGCCGAACACGCTCCAGGTGACGGCACTGGCCGCTCGCGGCAGCCAGGCCGCGCAGAACATCACGAAGGCGATGATCAGCAGCGTCGACGGCCAGTACGCCAGGGATGCCATCGCGAAGCGCCCGGCTTGGTCGGGGTCTCGCACCGATGCGCCGTAGCTCGCGCCGAGCAGGTACCCGCTGAGCAGTAGCAGGAGGAACGAGACCCCAGCCGGCACGATCAGGCGGGACAGCGCCCACCTCGTTCGCGAGATCGCTCGCGACCATTCCAATTCGGCGCGACCGTTCGCCTCGTCGGCCCGGACGGTGTCGGCGCTCTGCAGCGCGAACGCCGAGATCAGCAGCGCGTTCGCCATCGCGAAGAATCCGAGCAGCCCGACGACGAGGTCTTTCGAGCCTCCGCTGAATGCCTGGGCGACGGCACTGTTGCCATCGAGCAGGTTGGCCATCGCGGTGGCGACCGATCCGTAGAACAGCGCTCCGATGAGCACGCCGATGGTCCAGCCGATGATCGAACCGCGCTGCAGCCGCAGCGCGAGGCCGATCGGGGTCATCGTCAACGCGGCGGCGTGACGGGGACCGCGACGATCCGGCAGGATGCCCTCGCCGACATCCCGACCGCGCTCGAGCAGCAAGGCGATGCCGCCCAGCACGACGGTCGTGGCGACCGAGATGGCGAGCGGCCACCACAGGTTCTCTCCGTAGGAGCGCATCTGCTGCCCCCAGCCGATCGGTGAGAGCCAGCTCAGCCCGCTGGGGTTGTCGCCATGGGCCTGCAGGTCGGCCGCGGCGCGCACCAGATATGCCACGCCGAGCACGACGACGGCGAGAGTGTTCGCGCCGCGGCCGGTCTGCGCCAGTTGACCCGCGACCGCCGCGACTCCGACGAACACGAGGCCGACGCCCATCAGGGACGCTCCCATGGTGAGGGCTCCATCGACGGGGAGGCCCTGCGAGATCGCCGCGAGGGAGCACAGGATTCCGACGACGACGGTGAAGCCGGCGTTGACCACCCAGTCGGCGAGCGAGTACGCGTGCTGTCCGAGCACGCCGCCGCGCAGCAACTCGGTGCGACCCGCCTCCTCCTCGGCGCGGCCGTTGCGGGTGACCAGGAAGATCACGGCGAAGGCGAGCGAGACGGCGAGCGTCATCCAGATCTTGATGTTCAGGATGCCGCCGATCGTGCTCGCCGCGTAGGGCAGGCCGGTCAGCGCCGCCACCGAGGGAGTGTTGGCGATCGAGGCGTAGGCGTCGCGATCGGCCTGGGTCGGAAAGGTGACCCGCTGCGATTGGACGACGACGACCACGAGTCCGGCGAGCACGATGGTCCAGATCAGGATGCGCAGCCAGTTGCGGCGCAGGATGAAGCGCACCATGATCCCGAAGCCCGCGTAGGCGTCGACCGTCCGGCCTCGGCGGGAGCGCTGCGCGCCCGCGGTGACGCGCTCGGAGGTGACCGCGGTCATCGCGACGCCGCCTTCGCGGTGGGCTCCGCGTCGTCGGCGTGCAGTCCGTAGTGCCGCAGGAACAGCTCCTCGAGCGAGGGTGGCGACGAGATCAGGCCGCGCGGGCTCAGCGGGGCCAGAGCCTTCATGACGCCGGGCAGGGCGTTCTCGTCGACGCCGAACGACACGCGCGGGCCGTCGGCGGTGAGCCCGTACACGCCGTCGACCTTCGACAGCGCGGCCGGGTCGCCATCGATCGTGACGGTGATGGTCGAGCGCTGCAGGTGCCGCAGTTCGGTGAGGGTGCCCGACTCGACCGTGCGGCCGTCGCGGATGATCGTGACGGTGTCGCACAGCTTCTCGACCTCGGCGAAGATGTGGCTCGAGAGCAGCACCGAGCGCCCCTCGCCCTTGGCTTCGTTGACGCAGTCGGTGAAGACGCCCTCCATCAGCGGGTCGAGCCCGTTGGTGGGCTCGTCCAGGATCAGCAGCTCGGCACGGCTGGCAAAGGCTGCGACCAGCGCGACCTTCTGCCGGTTGCCCTTCGAGTAGCTGCGCGCCTTCTTGGTCGGATCGAGCTCGAACAGCTGCAAGTACTTCTCGATGCGGGTGCGGTCCACATCGCCGCGCAGGGCGCTGAGGATGTCGATCGCCTGGCCGCCGGTGAGGTTCGGCCACAGCGTGACGTCGCCGGCGACATAGGCGACTCGGCGGTGCAGCTCGACGGCATCGCGCCACGGATCCCCGCCCAGCAGCGTCGCGCTGCCGCCGTCGGTCCGCAGCAGGCCGAGCAGGATGCGGATGGTCGTGGACTTGCCCGAGCCGTTCGGCCCGAGGAAGCCGGCGACGCTTCCGGTGGCGACCCGCAGGTCGAGCCCATTCAGGGCGCGGACGCTGCCGAAATGCTTCTCGAGGCCGCGGACATCGACGGCCAGTTCTTCAGTCATCTTCTTCTTTCTGAGGTGAGGTCACGCGGGAGTCGGTTCGTCATCCCGGACGCCCGGCGGGCCGGGGGAGTGCGCGAGGTACTCGTCGAGCACCGAGTGATCGGCCAGCACACCCTCGGTGTACAACTCCAGGGTGGGCAGCCAGATCGACTCGGTCAGGCGGCGGATGGTGCTTCCGAGGTCGCTCAGGTCGAGGTCGGGCATGAGGGTGAGCTGCACCAGCAGGCCGCCGAGCGAGCTCGTCACCAGATAGCGGGCGCGGGCGGCCGGGTCGCGGCTGGGCTTGAGCAGGCCCTCGCGGACGGCGTCTTCGGAGAAGATCTCGGCCTCGGCGATCATGCCCTCGATGAACTCGCGGCCGGCCGGGCCGCCGTCGCGCACGCTGCGCAGGATGTAGACGAACATCGGCGCGAAGTCGTCCAGTTGCGACAGGGCCGCCATGGTCTGGGTCGGCGACATCCGGATGCCCTCGACCTTGAGGTCGCGGTAGCGTCGCAGAACCTCGGCGTCGCATTCGACGCGCAGGGCGTCCTTGGTGCCGAAATGATGCCGGATGAGCCCCGCGCTGACCCCGGCTCGCGCAGCGATCTCGCGCACCGAGGCCTCGAAGCCGCGGAGCGCGAAGCACTCGATCGCGGCGTCGCGCAGGCGCGCCCGCGCGGTGATGTCCTCGGTGGAGCGGGCCCACTGCGGGGCCGCGGCTACTTGCACGAATAGCAAACTATACAGTTGTATAGCGCCCGTCAATGGGCAGGTGGGTACCGTTCGCCGGCTACCGCCGAGCCAGCACCGTGCGCGCCTGCATCAGCACCGGCCCGTCGACCATCCGCCCCTCGAACCGGAACACCCCCGGATTCGACTCGGACGCAGCCAGCACGCGCTCGGCCCAGGCGACCTCGTCGGCGGTCGGCGCGTAGCCGGCGCGGATCACGGCGACCTGCAAGGGATGGATGCAGGCGGTGGCGGCGAATCCGCTGGCCGCCGCATCCTCGACCTCGGCCGCCAAGCCGTCGAGGTCGGCGATGTCGAGGTGCACGGTGTCGACCGCCGGCTTGCCGGCCGCGGCCGCCGCGACCAGGACGCGCGAGCGGGCGTAGCGCGCGAGGTCGCGGTACGAGCCGTCCGGGTGGCGGCTGGAGCGTCCGCCGATCGCGCCCACCAGATCCTCGGCGCCCCACATCAGGGCGATGACGTTCGGAGCCTGGGCGATCCCGGCGGCGTTCTCGACTCCGGCCGGCGTCTCGCACAGCGCGATCACCTCGAAGCCGGCGAGAGCATCGAGCTGCTGAGCCGTCTCGGTCTTGGCCAGCATGACCGTGCGGTAGTCGGTCTGCCGCAGCATGGCCAGATCGAGCTCGGCATCGGGGGTGCCGACCGGATTGAGCCGGATGATGGTCCGGGTCGGGTCGATCCGGGTGGCCAGGAGCGACGCGCGCGCCGACGCGCGGTTCTCGGGGGCCACGGCGTCCTCGAGGTCGAGGATCACCGCATCCGCCGCCTCGGCCGCCTTGGCGTAGCGATCGGGACGGTCGGCCGGGCAGAACAGCAGAGCGGGGCCGAGCATCAGTCGCCCGATTCGGTGGCCGGCCGGTCGGTCGACCCCGCAGTCGGCTCCCCATCCGCCGGCGCCATCAGCATCAGCGTGCTGCGCACCGCGACGCACACCACCTCGCCCCGCTGATTGCGCATGGTGTGCTCGAAGGTCGCGATGCCCTGGCCGGGACGGCTGGTCGACTCGCGTTTCGCGGTCACCACGGTCGAGGCCTCGAGGGTGTCGCCAACGCGCACCGGTGCCGGAAAGCGGATCTCGGAGAATCCGAGGTTGGCCACGATCGTGCCCTGCGTCAGCTGCGCGACCGACAGCCCGACCAGGGTCGACAGCGTGAACATGCTGTTGACCAGGCGCTCGCCGAATTCGGTGGCCTCGCTCCAGACCGCATCGAGGTGGAGCGCCTGGGTGTTCATGGTGAGCGTCGTGAACAGGATGTTGTCGGCCTCCGACACGGTGCGTCGTGGGCGGTGCTCGTACACGACACCGGGCTCGAGCTCGTCGAAGTAGAGACCGCGCTGAACGATGGATCGCGTCATGACACCTCCGCTTCGATGGCGGCCAGCACCTGGCCGCGCTCCACATGATCCCCGATGGCGGCGTCGATCCGGGCGATTCCCGCGCCGGGAGCCGTCAGCACATGCTCCATCTTCATCGCCTCGACGATGAGCAGCGGTTGATCCGCCTCGACCCGGTCGCCGGATGCCACCAACACCTGGACGACGGAACCCGGCATCGGCGAGCTGATCGTCGGCACCGCGACCGCGTCGGCGCTGAGCCGGCGCTCGGGTGGCACCTCGCGCACCCGCCAGCTGACGCCGCCGACGGCGAACTCGACCAGGCCGGCGGATGCCCAGCGCACAACGGAGCGCCCGAATCCGGCGACCGAGACGAACGCGGTCTCGTCGTCGAGTGCGATGACCGATGCCGGAACGGGCTCCGCGCCATCCACCGAGACCACTGCGGCAGTGTGCGTGCCCGACACCGTGACCGCATGAACGGCCGGCTGCCCCTCGCCGTGCCCGTCGCCACGCCCATCCACCGCCAGCCGATATCGCAGCGGGGCCGGGTCGCCGAGACGCCAGCCGCTCGGACGGCTCCAGAGCGAGTCACCCGCGGTGGCCCAGCGTTCGGCGAACAGCAGCAGCGCCGCCGTGGCGAACACGGAGTCGTCGGGTCGGGCGAACGGGAGTGAGGCCAGCTCGCGGCCGATGAGCTCGGTGTCCATCGTGGCGGAGGCGACCTCGGGGAGGGCGAGCAGCAGCCGCAGGAACTCGAGGTTGGTCGTGACGCCGAGCACCACCGTCTCGTCGAGCGCGCGGCGCAGCGCGGCGATCGCGGCGTCCCGGTCCGGAGCCCAGGCGATGACCTTGGCGAGCATGGGGTCGTATTCGCTCGAGACGCGCAGGCCGGGCAGCAGGGCGCTGTCCACGCGCACGCCGGCGCCGGTCGGCTCGCGCAGCACCTGCACGCGGCCGCCGGAGGGCAGGAACCCGGCCATCGGATCTTCGGCGTAGACGCGGGCCTCGATCGCGTGGCCCGAGAAGACGACGTCGTCCTGCGCGATGCCGAGTGGCTCGCCCGCCGCCATCCGCAGCTGCAGCTCGACCAGGTCGAGGCCGGTGATCGCCTCGGTGACCGGATGCTCGACCTGCAGCCGGGTGTTCATCTCCATGAAGAAGAACTCGTCGGGCGCGTCGTTCGACACGATGAACTCGACGGTGCCGGCCCCGGAGTAGTCGACGGACCGGGCGGTCTCGCACGCCGCCTCGCCCAGTCGCGCGCGGGTCTCGGCCGAGATGATCGCGCTCGGCGCCTCTTCGATCACCTTCTGGTGCCGTCGCTGCAGCGTGCAGTCGCGCTCACCGAGGTGGATGACATCGCCATGCCGATCGGCCATCACCTGCACCTCGATGTGACGAGGCGACGTGAGGTACCGCTCGAGCAGCAGGGTGTCGTCGCCGAAACTCGCCGCCGCCTCGCGGCGGGCCGCCGCAAGGGCAGGCGGTAGCTCGGCCGCGGTCGTGACCATGTGCATGCCCTTGCCGCCACCGCCGGCCGAGGGTTTGATCAGCAGCGGGTAGCCCACGCCGTCGGCGGCCGCGATCAGCTGCTCGTCGGTCATGCCCGGCTCGCCGGCGCCGGGCACGGTCGGCACGTCGCGGGCTCCGACCGCCGTCTTGGCCGCGATCTTGTCGCCCATCACGCGAATCGCCTCGCTCGACGGGCCGATGAACACGACGCCCGCCTGCTCACAGGCGGCGGCGAACGCGGCGTTCTCGGCGAGGAACCCGTAGCCCGGGTGGATGGCGTCGGCCCCGGTCCGCTGCGCGGCCGCCAGCACGTCGTCGACGCTCAGGTAGCTGGTCACGCGCACGGCCTCGTCGGCCAGGCGGACGTGGCGGGCATCGGCATCCACCTCGGTGCAGATCGCGATCGACCGGATGCCCAGCCGGCGCAGCGTGCCGATGATGCGGCAGGCGATCTCGCCGCGGTTGGCGATGAGCACGGAGGTGAACATGGCGGGGGACACGCTGCCTACATCCGGAAGACGCCGTAGCCGACGTCCTCCATCGGGGCCCGCATGCAGACGTCGACGGCCAGCCCGAGCACTTCGCGGGTGCGGGCCGGGTCGATCACGCCGTCATCCCAGAGCCGTGCGGTCGAGTAATACGGATTGCCCTGCTCCTCGAACTGCTCGAGCACGGGAGCCTGGAACTCGGCCTCCTCCTCGGCCGACCAGGCGCCGCCGTCATCCTCGATCTGCTGCCGGCGGATCGTCGACAGCACGGATGCCGCCTGCTGCCCGCCCATGACCGAGACGCGCGCGCCGGGCCACAGCCAGAGGAAGCGCGGCGAGTACGCCCGCCCGCACATCGAGTAGGTGCCGGCCCCGAAGGAGCCGCCCACCACGACCGTGAACTTCGGCACGCGGGCGCAGGCCACCGCGTTCACCATCTTGGCGCCGTGCTTGGCGATGCCGCCGACCTCGTACTCGCGGCCGACCATGAAGCCCGCGATGTTCTGCAAGAAGATCAGCGGGATGCCGCGCTGGTCGCACAGCTCGATGAAATGCGCGCCCTTGAGAGCCGACTCCGAGAACAGCACGCCGTTGTTGGCGACGATGCCGACCGGATGCCCGAACAGTCGGGCGAACCCCGTCACCAGAGTCGTGCCGTACTCCTGCTTGAACTCGAGCCACGAGCCGGCGTCGACCACCCGGCGGATGATCTCGTGCGCGTCGTACGGCGCCGACAGGCTGACCGGCACGACGTCGACGAGCTCGTCGGTAGGCCGTTCGGGTGCCACGGCCGCGTCGGGCGTGTAGGGCAGCGCGGGTGTGGGGGGCAGCGTCGCGACGATCTCGCGGAGGATCTGAAGAGCGTGGTCGTCGTCGTCGGCGAGATGATCCACGACCCCCGAGAGCCGGGCATGGGTGACCCCGCCACCCAGGTCTTCGGCGCTGACCACCTCACCGGTCGCGGCCTTCACCAGCGGCGGGCCGCCGAGGAAGATCGTGCCCTGGTTGCGCACGATCACGGTCTGGTCGCTCATCGCCGGCACGTAGGCGCCGCCCGCGGTGCTCGACCCCAGAACGGCCGACAGTTGCGGGATGCCGGCTCGCGACATCCTGGCCTGGTTGTAGAAGATGCGCCCGAAGTGGTCGCGGTCGGGAAACACCTCATCCTGCCGCGGCAGGAACGCGCCACCCGAATCGACCAGGTACAGGCAGGGCAGCCGGTTCTCGAGCGCGATCTCTTGCGCGCGCAGGTGCTTCTTGACCGTCATCGGGTAGTAGGTGCCGCCCTTGACCGTCGCGTCGTTCGCCACCACCATGACGTGCCGACCGTGCACGACGCCGACGCCGGCGATCACCCCGGCCGACGGGCTCTCGTTGTCGTACAGCTCCCAGGCGGCAAGCGGCGCCACCTCGAGGAAGGGGCTGCCCGGATCGAGCAGGGCGTCGATCCGGTCGCGGGCCAGGAGCTTGCCGCGACTCGCGTGCCGTTCCCGCGCCTTCTGCGGCCCGCCGAGCGCGACGAGCGCCGTGCGCTCGTGCAGCTCGCGAACCAGCTCGCGGTAGCTCGTGGTCGCCATGGCCCGCTTTCGGTTATCGGTCACTAACTGAAATCAGGCTAACGACGCCGCATCGGGTTGTCCAGCACTTAGGATTCCGAGCATGCCCAGCACTTGGAGAGCCACGCAGAAGGCCAGCCGCCGCTCGGCCTATCTCGCCGCGGCCGCGACGCTGTTCGCGGCGCGGAGCTATGCAGAGGTGACGATCGGCGACCTGGGGGAGGCGGCCGGCGTGAGCGGCCCTGCGTTGTACAAGCACTTCGCCAACAAGGAGGCCGTGCTGGTCGAACTACTGGTTGCGGTCAGTCAGCGGCTGCTCGGGGCGGCCCAGGAGATCGTGGCCGACGACCTTCCGGCCGCCGAGAAGTTGGAGCGGCTCGTGGCGTTCCACACCGATTTCGCGCTTCAGGAGAGCGACACGATCCTGATCCAGGGCCGGGATCTCGGGTTGCTGCCGCCCGACGCGAGCCGCCGGGTCCGATCGCTGCAGCGCGCCTACCTCGAGCAATGGCGCGCCGTGCTGACCGCCGTGCGCCCCGAACTGGACCGCGACGAGTGCGAGTTGCGCCTGCAGGGCGTGTTCGGTCTGCTGAACTCCACGGCATTCAGTTCCGGGCACATCGGCCCGCGCCCGAGGAGCGCACGCATCCTCGCCGGGATGGCGTTGTCGTGCTTGCTCGCCGAGGCTCGACCGGTGTGATCCTTGCCTCGCCGCTCGGCTGCGCCTACAGTGAATCCGGTTAGCGAGCAGTAACCGAAGCGGAAGCCACAAGCGAAAGCGACGACCACATGACCAGCGACCCGGCTGTCGATCTCCCCTCCGAATACCAGGATCTGCAGGCGACGGTCCGCGACTTCGCGAACGAGGTGGTCGCCCCGGTCTCGGCGCGGCATGACGAGGAGCATTCGTTCCCGTACGAGGTCGTTGCGGCCATGGCCGAGATGGGTCTGTTCGGCCTGCCCTTCCCCGAGGAGTACGACGGGATGGGGGCCGACTACTTCGCGCACTGCCTGGTGCTCGAAGAGCTGGCCAAAGTCGACCAGAGCGTCGCCATCACTCTCGAGGCCGGCGTCTCCCTGGGCGCGATGCCGGTCTACCTGTTCGGCACCGAGGCCCAGAAGCAGCGCTGGCTTCCGCGGCTCGCCAGGGGCGAGGCGCTCGGCGCCTTCGGCCTGACGGAGCCGGGCGGGGGCAGCGACGCGGGCGGCACACGCACCCGTGCCCTGCGCGACGACGCAACAGGCGAGTGGATGATCAACGGGAGCAAGCAGTTCATCACCAACTCGGGCACCGACATCACCGAGCTGATCACGGCGACGGCGGTCACCGGCGAGAAGGATGGCCGAAAGGAGATCAGCAGCTTCCTGATCCCGAGCGGCACACCCGGTCTCACGGTCGAGAAGGCCTACAACAAGGTGGGCTGGAACGCATCGGACACCCACCCGCTCACCTTCGTCGATGTCCGCGTGCCCGACGAGAACATGCTCGGCGACCGCGGCCGCGGGTTCGCGAACTTCCTGCGCATCCTCGACGAGGGGCGGATCGCGATCGCGGCGATGGCGGTGGGGGCGGCGCAGGGCTGCGTGGATGCCAGCGTCACCTACGCGAAAGAACGCGAAGCCTTCGGCCGGCCGATCGCTGCCTATCAGGGCATCAGCTTCAAGATCGCGCGGATGGAGGCCAGGGCGCACACCGCGCGCCTCGCCTACTACCGCGCGGCGGCCCTCATGCTCGCGGGTCGCCAGTTCAAGAAGGAGGCGGCCATCGCCAAACTGGTCGCCGGCGAGGCCGCCATGGACAACGCGCGCGACGCCACCCAGGTGTTCGGCGGCTACGGCTTCATGAACGAATTCGTCGTCGCACGGCACTACCGCGACTCGAAGATCCTCGAGGTCGGAGAGGGCACCACCGAGGTGCAATTGATGCTGGTGGCGCGCGAACTCGGGCTCTAACCCTCGGCGCCGCCCAGCAGCTCGGCCAGCACCGAGGCTTCGTTCCTGGGCGATTTCGCGCCGTACACGAGGGTCGTCCTGGCGTGCTCGGCCACCAGCGCCCGCAACTGCTCCAGCGCCGCATTGGTCGCGAGCTCGGCGAGATAGCGGCGGGTGAACTCGGCGAACCGCTCGTCGCGGTGGTCGTACCAGACTCGCAACTCGGCGCTCGGGGCGACGTCTTTCAGCCAGAGGTCGAGTGCGGCGCGCTCGTGCGAGACGCCGCGCGGCCACAGGCGGTCGACCAGTACGCGGAAGCCGTCGTCGGCCGTCGCCGGATCGTAGACGCGCTTGGTGACGATCGCGCCCGCGGCGCTCATGCCGCTACCAGGCTCCGGCGGGCGCCTTCACAACGGCGACCGGGGTGTAGTGCCAGTGCGCACCGTTCGCGTAATGGCCGGTCGCCCATCCCGAGTACCAGATGGCGTACTCGATCTCGGAGGTCGGCGCGTTGGTGTCGAAGCCATGGGCGATGCCGGCGAACATCGGCCTGCGCAGGTTGGCGGCGAGGTACTGCGCCGCCACCACCAGGTTGGCGTAGCTGCCCGTGCCACCGCCGCCGCCCGAGCCGAGGCCGTTGTTGAGCGGGTTGTTGCGGTTCCACCAGTCGTCCGCGCCGTTCTCCTGGCGCATCCAACGGGTCATCACGGTGATGTTGGCCTCGGTCATCGGAAAGCCGCCGTCGAGCAGCACGAGCTTGGCCCAGTCGTAGTTGGTGCCACCGTTGATCAGGGTCTGGATGCCGGGCGTCGCCGAGAACCCGTCGCGAGCGGCCGCCGAGGGCTTGGCCGTCGGCGCCACATCGAGTCGCTGCGCGTGGGCGGCGATGTAGCCCTGGAGCACGCTGGGCTGGGTCGGCGGAGCCACCGACAGGATCGTCGCGAGTGAGAAGGCCGTGACGGCAGCGCCGACCACGACGTGAGTGGGATGAAAAGTCATAAGTCGTGGTCCAGGGTACCAAACGACCTCTGAACAGCCTGAAAGCCCCCTCCCGAGCCCCCCACTCCGGGGGTGGAGAGCCGCATTTTGCGGGGATCCGGCTGGTCAGTGGGTTGCTTCGGGTCGTTCCGCGGCGTAGCTTTCCCCTCACGGCACCGCTCCGGGGGGAGGGGCGTCGAGCTGAGCTTGGTCCGGGGGGACTTGACCATGAAACGTACTGTGATTCTGGGCACCGTTTTT
>Ga0207667_10006877_pt1 | contig 13742 bp, 10 predicted proteins | sample KBSCornC52_FD_184301 | JGI IMG/M metagenome (GOLD analysis project Ga0207667, IMG submission 184301) | Corn rhizosphere microbial communities from Kellogg Biological Station, Michigan, USA - KBS Corn C5-2 (SPAdes) (version 2) | ecosystem: Host-associated > Plants > Roots > Rhizosphere > Soil ...
CGGCGTCCTTGAGCGCCCGCGCCTGGCTTTCGGTCAGCATTCCCAAAGTCATGCAGGTTTCGAGGCCCATCGCTTTGACCTCGGCGATCATGCGGGTGAGCGCCCGCATGTCGCGGTCCTTGGGCTCGCGCCACGCCGCGCCCATGCAGAAGCGGGGTATAGTGATATCCGCCGAATTGGTCGCGAGTGACCACAACCCGCCTACAGATAATAGAAGAGAAGGCAGCTGCGCTGCACGGCCGTGTTCGTCTCGCCGGTAAAGTCGGCTCGCGTTAAGCGCCGCCGCAGCCATGCTCCGCATCTGGCAGAGTCCATGATTCCTCGGTCCGCAGGTCCGTTGTCGTGTACAATTTGCCGCGATGATCGCCGGGCGGGCAGTCTTGAGGCAACTTCACAAGACACGTCATTACGCGATCACCGGGCTTGGCGCGTTCCACTTCTGGGACAGTATCGTACGAAACTCCGTACACGCCGTTCGCCAGAATGACTGCTGACCCGGAATCTGGAATTGGTCTCCGACCATCTGATAGACGGGTCGTCACCTCCTTCACGCGAGTAAAGGCACAGGTGCCCGGCATTATCGGCATACCGTTGGGCCGTGCAGCGGCTGCGGTTTCAGACGTGAGTGTGAGGGCAGCCAGCGCCGCTCCGAGCACGATAATTCCCGCTCTCGGGCTGAGGTGAAGAGGCGTGAGACGACTAAGCTGATATTTGCGTCCAATCATGTATTCTCCCCTGAACCTCACGCGCTAGAACTTCCGGCTTGGGAAGCCAGAGAACGGCGCAGCTTTGCACTGACCCCAGTCCTGTGGGTTATCGCTATAACCGCTACGAACGGCACTGAAGTTTGAGGTGTATCTATCAACCGCAATTGTCCACTCGTCTTTGCCGTCGCCGCTGATTGTCCTTAGTTTGATCATACTGTCGCTGAGATCATAAATCGGCCAGACAGATTGGCACTCGCCTGCGCACCATTTTTTCTGCGCGAGATCGAACCGAAGGTGTAGCTGTGCCCCTTTGACCCCATTGCAGACAAGATCAAAAGACGGCGAGGCTGTTGCTTGAGCCTGTCCGGCGTTCAGTACAAGCGCTGCCACTGCTGCCATTGCTCTTCTAATCATTACAGCGGTCCCGGTCCGTTTCGTGAATTATGATGGATATAGGCAGTGGTTTAACTGCCGGTAAAAATCATTCGATGCGCCTATGCAGGGGCGCGAGCTTGTCGGCAGAAACGTTCGGCGGATTCGGGTCGCCAAACACATTTCGCAGGAACGGCTCGCTTTCGATTCCGGTGTGGACCGGTCTTACCTTGGCGGGTTGGAACGTGGCGAAGAGAATCCAACGGTGGACGTTTTGGATCGTCTGGCTGTCACATTGGCTGTTCCTCTCCGAGAACTTTTCACGGAAGAAGGTATAGGCCCTATCAACAACGGGCTTCCGCGTGGTCGGAAGCCGAAGCGGAACGCCTGCTAGTCATGCGTTCTCGAGATCAAATTCTTCATAGAAGCTGATCGATTTAATTCTGGCGCTTCCATTCTTTACGGGCGCTCCATGCATGTAGATAAAACGAAAACCACCAGCCAACGCGGTTGCGACAACGTTCCAAAGCGCGTCGAATGGCAGCGATCCTAGGTAGTCGGATCGGTCACCTCGGAACGTGAGGGTGCCCACGCCAGCTTCGTGTTTTTCGAGAGCATAAGTCTGCACCCAAAGATCACATTCGTTCGAACGATCGCCGATGAGAGTGAATCGCGTCATTCGATCTTTGAATTTCTCCGGTGCCACACAACAGGCTTCGATTTCCGGCTGAAATTGTTCCGAGTATGCGGTTCGATCCAAGCGAGAGCCATCGCCAAAGCTATAGTGCGCATGAACTTTTCGGATTTTCAAAGAGGAATGTTCCCCACTCTTCGACGGGGTGGTGTTTGCGCCGCGTCTTCTTGGCCACCCCCCTCATGAGGCCGTCAGTACGAGGGTCGCAACGTTTCGAGCGAATTGTGGAGACAAGCGACAGGACCCGTTAGGCAGAATGACAAAATCCGCCGAAGCAAGCGGCTGGTGACGAAGGAGCCGCAGCACCTCGGCGTCAACCTTCGGCCGCTCCGGTTCGATCAAGTCAAGAAGGAACGCGGGCTTGCCGGGCCCGCTCACATGCATAATTCCAATTGTCGGATCGTAGCCGTCGGCGATGCTTTGCATTTGCAACGCTGAGAGCTTCACTGCGTAAGCGTAGTTGAGAATGGCATTCACTGGATGCGACGCGTCGCGGTTCACCTTGCGTCCGCCGTTCGCAAGCGAAGCGCGTCCCGAATAGGCATGCCAGCTGTCAGGAATCGGGCGGCGCGATAACCCAGTCCAACGCAATTGCAGACTATGCCACGCAGCGAAATAGAACGACGCGCACTTACCCTCTAAAGCGAAGATATCGTTCATCTCCGCAAACGACTCACTCGCTAGGCGCTCAATTCCGGTGAGGGCTTTCGAACGGGCGATATCGCGAGCTGGTGAGTGGGGCACTTGCTCGTCGAGTGTTTGCAGGCTCGCTACTAGCTTCCGGCGAATTACGTCTGTTGCAAACGCGAACCTTCGATTTGGGTCTGCCAGCGTCTCCCGCTGCCATCGCAATTTATCGGGATCACCCGCAAAGCCGTTGCCGTTCGTGACTGCTGCGACTTCGCCAGTCCAGCTTACACGAGCCAGCGACACTCCCTGCTGAGATAGCCAGGTGAGCACGTCGAACGACAGACTCCCGCTGCCGTCGAGCAACATGATACGCGGGGGAAGGTCCAGGTCGCGTGGGAAAAAGCAGTATGTCTTTTGCTTTTGCGGATAATGCGTAAAGCCGTCCCGAATTATCAATGCGCCATGTCTAATCCGCAGAGAGACGCCATGCCCGCAAAGGATCAGCGGAACAGTGTTCCGCTCTCGCTTCCTTCGCTTGGTTGCGGCGGCGATATTCGCGCTGTGACGCATCCAATGCTCACCACGCTCCTGCCAAGCGCAGGCGTAAGGACGATCCAATTCAGCTTCTTTAATCACCTTGCTAAACCTCTTCGGGAATTCCCCACAAAGATAGCAAATGTGCTGGAATCGGTCGTCTGAAATCGTGATTAAAAGACCAAGATATTTGCAGAAATTCGACCCAAAGAGGGACGCGCATACTAATTGGCTAAACGCTGATAATCTTGAATTCGGTCGCTTTGCATATAGTCCGGTCGAATTGCAGGAACGCTATCGGAATGCGCCCTCCGACGCACTCACGAAAGCCGTTCAATTGGAAATGGAATTTGAAGTTCGCGATCAAATCGCGGCTGGGGAGATCATTGTTTTTGGGGTCCAAGTCTCTCCTGAGTTGAAAAGCGAAGCCGAGCTAATCCCCCCAATTCTATTCCAATCGCGGGATGTTGAGATCGATTGGGACCGCTGCCAAATTTCCGGGCTGAGGAGGCAATTCAACGACGTGCGAATTTGCCTTTCGGATGGCTTAGAAGCTTCTTCGGAAGTACCGACGGCGGGTAGAGAAAAGGCAAAGCGAGGACGGAAAAGCCACTCCCCGCTATTTGAAGAGGCATTCGCGCTTCTCGAGAAGGAACAAAAGAATTTCGCTGACTGGTCACTGGAAAAACAAACAATCGAAATTCGAGAAAAGACAGCCGCTCTTCATCCCGGGCTCTTTCAGGGCGGCAAGCCGGGGCGAAGCACCGTCTATCGATTCCTCCAGCGCAGGCGCAACGGAGGTGCCGTCCCATAATTCTCGAAATTCCCGAAATGCGATCCGGGATATGCAGAGTCTACCGCCCAAGCCGGGAGTGCCTGACCATCCATTGCTGAAAGCGCCGCAATTGGGTCGACGCGCAGTGGTGAGCAAATGGGCAAAGCACGCGACTACAAAGCCGAGTACCAGCGCCGTCTAAAGCGAGCTGCTGCTCAGGGGCTGAGCCGCTCGCAGGCTCGTGGCCACGCGAAAGCGGGCGAAAAGCCGATCCGAGGCTCCAAGGCGATCGGCAGTGACGAACGGCTTGAAGCCGCCCTCAAGCTGCTTCGCGATGTCAAAAAGCAAGGCGCTGCCGCGAAAAGTGCGGGAGTTTCGCCGGAGCGATTTCGCCGCTTCTTGAGGGAGAATTCGCTAGCCAAGCGACAGGGCCGCTCTTGGGTCATTACCGACCGCCGCCCTCGCAGAATGTCCGTCATAACCGAGCGAGAGGTGAGAAACCTCACGCTGGACGATCCTGAGCAACTTTCGCTGAACGGCCGCCACCTAGCCGCTGTCCAACACTTCCTGCGCAGCAATGACATTGAATTGCTCAGGCCGTTCGAAGGCCGCGAGGTGATCGATGCCAGAGGCACGCCCCACACCCTCGAAACCGACCCCAACGCTCTTCACCGCCTCGCCAGTGCCGGGAGCGAGGTGTTCCACGAGGTCTACCGGCTTGTCCAATGAAAGGAGATGGAAAATGACTGACGACGAATTGAAACGAGAGGTACGAAAGCAGCGCAGATTAGAAGCACTTGGCACCAATCAGCCGGTTTGCGCCATGTGCCCGGAAACTGCGTGGCAGTGTATGGAGCTTCACCATGTTGCGGGGCAGCACCACGATGAAACGACAGTCATCCTGTGCCGGAACTGCCACCGCAAAATTAGCGACGATCAAAAGTCCCTTCCACGTTTCGATCCGGAAGCCGAGCCGGTGCTTGCGGCCATCGGCCAATTCCTCCTTGGGCTCGCTCAGCTCTTCCGACACATCCTCGAAACGCTCGAAAGGTTCGGGCGGGAGCTGATCGAACGTTCCAAGCCTCAATCGGTCGAGAGTGCGTCATGAGCACGCCGCCCGTCACGGATCATCTGCGAATTGCTCTTCGAGCCTACGCAGCTCCGCAATTCAGGGAAATTCGCGAAGCGCCGAAAGCGAAACCGAAACGGAAAGATTCCAAAGTGCCGCCATCGCCTTGGGCGGTCGTATTCGACACGGAAACAAATACCGACGCGGGGCAGGCGCTTCGCTTTGGCACCTATCAGGTGCGGAACGCGGGCGAGCTGCGCGAAGCGGGGATTTTCTTCGATCCTGAAAGCGTCACCCCTGATGAGCTTGCCACCCTTCGCACCTATGCTGATGAGCAACAATTGGAACTGCTGACCCGCCATCAATTCGCCGATCAGGTGTTTTTTCGAATTGGTTATCTGTGTCGCGCGGCAATTATCGGTTTCAATTTGCCTTTCGATATCTCCCGAATTGCAATTGCGCATAACTCCGCTCGCACGGAAATGCGTGGCGGCTTTACGTTTAAAATATCCCGGCAAAAGATATTCCCGCACGTTCAAATACGCCACCGCTCGGCCCGGTCCGCATTCATTCGCTTTGCGGCCGCGATGCGCCAGCCGGAGGACCGAAGCGCCCGAAAGCGGGGAGGCAAGTCGCCGCACCGGGCGGGTCATTTTCTCGATTTGCGGACCTTCGCGAGCGCGCTGTTTGCCCGCTCATTCTCGCTCGCAAGCCTTTCCGAGTTTCTGAAAGTCGAAAATCCCAAGCTGGAATTCGACGATTTCGCCCGTCCGATCACAAAGGAGATGATCCGTTACGCCGTTCGCGATGTGCAAACCACTTGGGAATGTTACCTCGAATTACGCGAGCGCTTTGCCAGGTTGGAATTGGCCAGCCTGCCACCGGAAAAGGTGTTTAGCGAAGCGAGCATTGGCAAAGGCTATTTGAAGCAAATGGGAATTGCGCCTTGGCAAAAAATGCAGCCCGAATTTCCACCCCAATTGCTCGCGAATATCATGGGCTCCTATTTCGGGGGCCGATCCGAGGTTCGGATCAGACGCGAAATCCGTCAGGTAATCCTCTGCGATTTCCTATCGATGTATCCGACGGTTTGTGTGCTCATGCGGCTATGGCGTTACGTCACCGCGCAAAGCGTCGAATGGCGGGATGCGACTGCCGAGGCCCGGCAGCTACTGGACAGCGTAGATCTTGGGCAACTCCAATCACCGTCGTTTTGGTCGAAGCTCACAATGCTGGTCTGGGTAAAGCCAGAGGCCGACATTTTCCCTATCCGGGCGAGCTATTCGGGCGAGGCGCAGAGCACCATCGGCACAAACTACCTCAGTGACGATGACGGGCTTTGGTTCACATTGGCAGATTGCATCGCGTCCAAGCTCTTGAGCGGCAAAGCCCCGGAAATCTTGGAAGCCGTCGCGTTCAGTCCCGGCCCCATTCAACCGGACCTTCAGTCGATCAACATCAACGGCAACCCGGCCTATCGCGCCGATCCAGCCGAAAACGACTTCTTCAAACGTGTGATCGAGCTTCGCCAATCCATCAAGGTCCAGCGCAACGCGGCTACGGGAGCGGAAAAAGTGGCGCTCGATACGGCACAGAACGCACTCAAGATTTGCGCAAATTCGACAAGCTACGGGATTTACGTCGAAGTGAACGTTGCGACACGCCCAAAGCGAGTTGCGACAACCGTTCACAGCTCCACTTGTCACCCGTTCAGCTTTCGAACCGACAAAGCCGAGGAACCGGGACCGTTCTTCCACCCGCTGTTGGCGACACTGATTACCGGAGCAGCGCGCCTGATGCTGGCCATCGCCGAACGGCGCGTTGAGGATCACGGGCTGGAATGGTCGTTCTGCGATACCGACAGCATCGCGATTGCACGGCCGGGAAACATTTCCGAATCTGAATTTGAGAGGCGAACGGATGAAATTGTCGGCTGGTTTGCTGCGCTCAACCCGTATGAATTCGGCGGTTCGATCCTGAAAGTTGAGGATCAGAATTTCTCGCTAGCCGATCCAGACAAACGCGAGCCGCTTTACTGCTGGGCGGTATCGGCAAAGCGATACGCGCTGTTCAATTTGACGGCGAAAGGCGAGCCGGTCATGCGGAAGGTTTCTGCGCATGGGCTTGGCCATCTTATCGCGCCGTACCGCGCGGACGACGCGTCGTCGCACATACCAGCTCCCGATTCGTCTGTGCTAACCAATGGTACGGAGCGTTGGCATTCTGACCTGTGGTGGCAAATCGTCTCCGCCGCCATCGCGGGGCGTCCCGACAGAATCGACTTAGATTATCACCCCTCGCTCGCTGCGCCGGCCGTTTGCCGTTACGGCGCGACCACGCCGGAGCTGCTGCGCTGGTTCAAAGTCTACAACGCGAAGCGACCTTACCGGCAACAGGTGAAACCGTTTGGCTTCCTTTACGCATTGCAGGCGAGCCTTCCATTTAAAGAAGAGCTGATCGTCACCGGACGCAAGACCCGATCTGCACGGGTAAAGCCAATCAAACCAATTGCGCTCTTCGAACGTGACTTACCAAAGGCCGTAGAAACGGCATTTGACCGCGATAGCGGCAGAGCAATTCGGCCGCACCGGCTCAAATCTTATACTGACGCACTTTCGAACTATCACCTTCACCCCGAATCCAAGTTCCTCAGTGGCGATTATCTGGACCGTGGAACGACACGGCGGCGGCATGTGCGCGTGGTGACAGTCCAGCACATCGGTAAAGAATCGAACGACTGGGAACGGCAGGCGGTGCTTGGCCTTAGTGCCGACGCTCAGCCGATTTACGGCGTTGGCGCGCTTGATCCTCTGGAGCTTTCGGGCGAGCTTCAGCCGATGGTCGGGCGGTGGGGTGTCGCGGCGTGCGCCAGAGCCTTCGGCGTTTCGGCTGCGACATTGCGTTCAATAGTTGAAGGCTCTGGTCGAACTTCCGAGCGAAGCTTCAAGTGCGTTGCCGCTCGGCTTTCCGATGCTCAGCGCCTGTTCCAATGGGTGGATGAAGAGCGTCGTGTTCAGATTGGAAACCTCCAAACTCTGATCGATCAATTTGGGTTGCGAGGTGCAGCGCGACAGTTGGGGAAGGACCCCTCAAATCTGACGCGGATCATGCGCCGCGCCCCGAGTCGTTGACGGAATTGAACATGGTCGCACGTCAGCGAGAGAGCCCAAAGCTTTGATTCGAGCAGCAGATTCACATGCGCAAAGAATCCTGTTGACGCGCATCAACAGTCGCATAGGTTCAGTTCCTTCGGGGGTTCAGTAAAGCAACGGTCGCTCGGTCCGTTGCGGGTATCGCCCGCAACGTGATCGCTTGATTTGCGAACTCGCTACTAAAGCGAGGTCGAGCATGCGCAGATATATTGCCGTTGCCATTCTGCTTGTTGTTGGAGCCGCAGCCTATGCGGCCGAGACCATCACCTACAGCCATGATTCCAAAGGCCGGCTGGTCACGGTCGTTCACAGCGGCACCGTCAATAATGGCGTGACCACGACCTACACCTACGACAAGGCGGACAACCGCAACCAGGTGACGACGACCGGCGCGTCGCACTGATCAGAGCCGGCGGGTGCACACCCGCCGTCGATCTGATTCGATCGCGGCCGGTGCCCGCCCGCTCGGGATATTTCATTTCTCGGGGGAAAGTAGACCATGGTTAGACTGACGAAGAAGAGCCTGACGATCGGCGCCATTATCGGCACGACGGCGCTGACTGCATTTCCGGCGGAAGGGCAGGTGACCCAGAACCCCCTGTATCGGCACTGGGACGAGAATGGGTACGACGTTGCCCAGGGCGATTTTCGGTTCAACCTTGAAGAGGGCTCGATCGGTTCTGGTAGGGCGAAGCTCGACCTCGTCAGAATTCAGAACGACCTCAATCCATCAAATTGGGACAACGCAATCCTAAGTCAGTCTTTTGTCGGTGGCATCACGGTCACGACCGCACACAAGCCTGACGGAAGTTATTTCCAATTCAATGGGAGCACATCGGCCGGCGCAGACGGGGCGACCCTCCTACTGACTACCGATCCCGCGACGAGCAATGCTGCGTATCAGATCACTGACTCGACGGGCGTGAAATACCTCTACGTTGACCCAATCGGCACCGATCTCGGAACCACGAACTTCTGCTCTGGTTACAACGCGCCCTGTCAGCAGCCACTCAAGAGCATCACCTATCCTGACGGCACGGTCATTACGATGGGAATCGGCACTTGGCATATTACCGGCTCCAACCAGTACAATTGGCGCCTGACCGGCGTATCAAACAATTTTGGTTATTCGATCAAGTTTTTGTACCAGTCCAACGGGTTTGGCGGCAGCGGAAACGCGCCCGCCACCTGGTTCACGCGCTCGAAAGCGAACTTCACGCAGAACACAATCCAGCAGGGCGTAATCACTTACAGTTATCCGGTTGGCGGCACTACCGACATCACGGATTTCGCCGGAAATGTCTGGGAAGTCACCAGTAGTAGTATCAAGAAACCGGGCGACAGCAGCCCGAGCTTCACTATATCAACCGCAAATAACATGACCACGGTCGTCAAAGACGGCGTGACCACAACCTATAACCGCGTGGTCAACGGTACCACGGTGACGCTTACCAAAACTGATGGACTCAACAATGCGGCCGTCATTACTTCGGACCTCAATCTCGCGCAGATCACTTCGATCAAGGACCCGCTGAACCACACGACCACCTACGGTTATGATACCAACGGGCGGCTCACCAGCGTCACTAATCCCGAGGGCGATAAGATTACTTTCACGTTGGACAGCCGTGGTAACCAGACGCAGGTCACCCATAGCGCCAAACCCGGTTCCGGTCTTGCACCGCTGGTCACCACGCAGGTGTTCCCCACCAGCTGCACCAACCCGCTCACCTGCAATCAGCCGACCAGCGTCACCGATCCGAATGGCAATGAGACAGATTACACATATGATCCGAACAGTGGTGGCGTCGCAACTATCACCAAGCCGACCGCGCCGAACGGCATCCGCCCGCAAACGCGGTACACCTATACGCTGACGAGCGGAGCCTATTTGCTGACTGGAATCTCCGAATGCCAGACCACTACCTCCTGCACCGGCGGCGCTGATGAGGTGAAGACAACGATCGACTATGATGCGTTCGGCGATCCGACAACCTTCAGTAAAGGTGGCGGTAATGGCACGCTGACCGCCACCCACACAATGACCTATGACGGAATGGGCAATCTGCTTACGGTTGATGGTCCGCTTACCGGTACTGCCGATACAACACGCTATCGCTACGATGCGGCGCGGAGACTGATTGGGGTCACTTCGCCCAACCCCGGCACCGGCCAGCCGGATCGGGCGACGCGGACCACCTACGACGGAGCCGGACGAGTCACTCAACAAGAATCCGGAACCGTTACCGATCAGACGGACACCAGTTGGGCCAATTTCTCGACGCAGCAAGAGGTACACATCGGATTTGATAGCAATCATCACCCCATCACCAGCGAGCTTTTAGGCAAAAATAGCTCTGGTGTGATGACTGCTTATGCGCTGACCCAGACGAACTACGATGGCGACGGCCGTCCGCTATGCTCTCGCGTTTTGATGAATAGTAGCGAGTTCACTTCCCTCCCTTCCAACGTTTGTACAATAAACACGACTGGCACCCCCGATCGCATTACAAAAACCGTCTACGATTCGGCCGGCCACGTCACGCAGGTGCAACAAGGCGTCGGCACTTCGGATGCATCGAACGAACGGACCGTCACCTACAATCCCAACGGCACGGCCGCGAGCCAGACGGACGCCAGCAACAATGTAACGAGCTACACCTATGATGGGTTCGACCGGCTGACCAAGACCACCTACCCGGGCGGCAGCAATGCCCAGGTCACGCTTTACGACAGCAATGGCAATGCCAAAACGCTGGTGAACCGCGCCGGTCAGACGATCAGCTTCGCCTATGATGCACTGAACCGCGTCACGACAAAAACGCTTCCTGAAGGCGTGACCAATTACACCTATGACAATCTCGGTCACATGCTAACGGCGAGCGAGCCAGGCTACACTCTGACCTTCACCTATGATGCGCTCGGCCGCCAGACTCGGGACTCGCAGGGCTGGGGCTGGATCAACCGAACGTTCGATCTCGCCGGGCGAGTCACCCAAGTGAACTGGTGGGATGGGTTCTATGTCAACTACGATCGCCTTACCACCGGTGAGATCAGCAAGATCCGCGAGAACGGCGCCACGTCCGGGGTCGGCGTGCTCGCAACCTATACCTACGATGCTCTAGGCAACCGCTCAAGCCTCACGTTCGGCAATGGCGCGACGGAGACCTATGGCCGTGATCCGGTCTCGCGGATCACTAGTCTCATTACCGATCTGGCGGGCACTGCAAATGATCTCACCAAAACCTTCACCTACAACCCGGCTTCGGGTCTGGCGAGCGAGACCCGCTCGAACGACAGTTACGCCTGGAATGGTGCGGTGAACGTCAACCGTGCCTACACACCGAATGCGCTCAACCAATATGCCAACGTGGCGGGCACGACGTTCGGTTACGACGGCAACGGTAATCTTACCAGCGATGGCACCAATAGCTTTGGGTACACCTCAGAGAATATGCTGAAGTCTGCAACAGTCGGGGGAGTGAACGCGACTCTCGGTTACGACCCGCTGGGGCGACTGGTCGAATACGACACCAGCGTCTCGACCCGGTTCCAGTACAACGGATCGCAAGTCGCTGCCGAGCTTAATGGCAGCACCAATGCCATCACCAACCGCTTTGTGTGGGGCGACGGCCCCGACGAGCTGCTGGTGTGGTACCAGGGCAGCGATACCAGCAATCGCCGCTTCATCTCAGCGGACGAGCGCGGCAGCGCCATTGCCGCCACTGACAGCAGCGGCAACAAGGTCGGCATCAACAGCTACGACGAGTATGGAATCCCCGACTCATCGAACATCGGCCGGTTCCAATATACCGGCCAGATGTATCTGCCTGAGCTTGGCATGTATAATTACAAAGCCCGCTTCTACTCGACTACGCTCGGCCGGTTCATGCAGACCGATCCCATCGGCTACGGCGACGGCATGAACGATTATGCCTACACCCACAATGATCCGGTGAATGGAAGCGATCCGAGTGGATTGCAGGATGACTCGAGCGCGATTTTCGTGATTGGATTCGCGGGGGCAGCCTTGCCCGCCTCTCTGACCGCTTCAACGAACACGCCGAGCAGTCGCACACAACAATCCCCCATAGTTAATCGCGACGTGTCCCGTAATGAGATTGTGGTGACCGGGATCAGAGGTCTGTTCTGGAACGCCGGACAGGGCTATGGCCAGACCTACATTAGCCCCATTCCAACAAACATTCGCGGCCTATACTTCAACGGAAAAGGGGAAGTTAGTCCAGGGATATTAATGCACGGCGAGGGATTTTCTCTGATCGGCTCGTCAAAGTTAGAGATAGATACATGGGCACTGAATGGCATCTCAGAACAGAACGAGGAAACAGGTTGGGGTGCATTCTGCAATTGTGGATTCATACAGTTAAATTTCTACAAGAGCGAAGACTCGTGGTTTTCAATCAACTGGTGGGACCCCTATATGGTTCCGGTATTTGCAGATCGATGGACGCCTAACTTTTATCCAATTCCCGCAGGAGCTCAGTACATTAAGGTGTCTCCAATTGATGGGGTCACGCCAGACGATACTCAATTTGTGATATGGTCAAGATAACGTTGGAGAGGGATGTGCGACATTTACTTGCGATTTCCGTTTTTTCACTAGCAGCATGTGGGCACGCTCAAACTTCACTTCCTTGCGCGGGGGAAAGAAATATTTCTGCGCAAAAGGTATTTTCCGCATGGGATCAAAACGGCGATGGCTACATTTCACATAACGAGTGGGCAGATGGCGAGCAGAAGATGCTGAAAATGGTACCCGAGAGCAGTCGCGCTGATGCCCTCCAACATTTGGAGCAGGATTTCCAGCGTATGGACTTGAATCACGACGGACGAATCGATTTCACTGAGTACACATCAGATCAAGACTCGCCACCCGATTGGGCGAAGCCCACAGGAAATCATTATAGCTGTCGCTCCGACTCTAAACGTTAGTGGCGGCTTGCGAGATCATTACCAATTATGACGTAAGAGCCTAAAAAAATGACCATTTGAAAAATGACCATTCGAGATGGGGCCTGTATACCAGTGCAATAATGTGGTTGTAATGCTACGAACAGCTTACGCAATCGCCATCAAAAGGGAACTTTCTGAACACTTACATTAGAATTCGTATCTATTACCCTGAGTCGCATAGTTTCCACATCCAGTGCTAACCTGAAATCATCGCGGGCAATTTTGTCCGCCATTCGTTAAGCAGCGGATGATGGCCCCACATAGCTGCTCTGGATCGCCGCTGCGGACAAGGGGGGCTGAAATGGCCGAAGACGAATTTTCATCGAACGTCGAGACGATGACAAATATCGGGTCTTAGGCCTGATGCAGGTCGGGCCAGCGCAATAACCGGCACCCAAAAAAGAGGCGATCGATCGGCGAGGGAGTTAAATCCCGACGCCACCCTCCATGTCGAGAAAGTGCGACAGGTAGTCCACGGATGCGATAAATGGCGTAAGGCACAATCACCACAACGCGTCAGCCGTAGTCAGCCGCAACTAATTCCGCAGATATCACTATACCCCGCCCATGCAGAAGCGCTGCGAGCCCGCCGCTTTCGCCTCGCGTGCGGCGGCGAGCACGGCGTCGACATCCATCAACTTCTCGGCCTTCAGCCCGGTCTGCGCGAGCGCCGATTGCGAGCAATAGCCGCAATCCTCGGGGCAGCCTCCGGTCTTGATCGACAGCAGGGTGCACAGCTGCACTTCGCCCGCCGCGTGGTGCGCGCGGTGCACCTCCGCAGCGCCGAACACGAGCTCGGTGAACGGCAGGTCGAATAGGTCCGCGATTTCCGTGC
>Ga0207667_10006880_pt1 | contig 13739 bp, 16 predicted proteins | sample KBSCornC52_FD_184301 | JGI IMG/M metagenome (GOLD analysis project Ga0207667, IMG submission 184301) | Corn rhizosphere microbial communities from Kellogg Biological Station, Michigan, USA - KBS Corn C5-2 (SPAdes) (version 2) | ecosystem: Host-associated > Plants > Roots > Rhizosphere > Soil ...
CCGCGGCGAAAATTATGTTCCCGGCCGATCGCCCTGTAATGATCGTTGATGCGTCGGGCCGAAGCGATATGAGTCAGCCGGCGAAGAGCTATTTATCGGGCTGGTCCATCGCCAAGGACAACGGCGCCAATCCGAAGGTCGCAGGCAGTTCCCCGCGGCTCGTGGCAAAGGCGGTTTTCCTGACCGGGCATCCCATGACGATCGTCGATGCGTCAGGCCGAAATGATATGGGCAAGTCAGTGAAGACCTATTTGTCGGGTCTGGGTTGGTCTATCGCCAAAGATGACGGGGCCAGATTGCCGGCCCGCGCCCAAACCACGATCGTCTATCGGGAAACAATGATCACGGCCGCCAGGGCGCTGGCGCGCACCCTTTCGCTTCCGATGCGTCTTTCCGCCAGCGACAACGTCCAGGGACTTCAGCTCGTCCTGGGCCGCGATGTCTCGGCGGGCAATCTGGCGGCAAGGACACAGGCCCGCCCGCGTCAGCTGGCGCTTGCGGTTCAAAGCCAACACGGGAGTAAGTGAAAATGCGGTGGAAAGCGGCTGCAGTCCTTTTCGTTCTCGCGGCGAATGGCGCGCTTCTGTCGGCCGGGCCGGCCCAGGCAGGGTGGTTCGGAGGCTCGACCACCCCCGCGCCGGCCGCCGATGACGGGATTGTCCGCCAGATTCAACAGGCGCTGGACGATCAGCGCTTTGTCGATGCGGGCTCGTTGCTGGACCGGGCGCTTATTTCAGGCAGTTCCGATCCGCGGCTGGCGCTTCTGGCGGGCGAACTGAATCTTTCGAAAGGCCGGTACGATATCGCCCTGGCCAGCTTCAAGCGGATCGATACCCAGCCGGACCTGCGTGCCCGGGCTCTGGAAGGAGAGGGCGTCGCCATGTCGCTGCTGGGCCGCACCGACGACGCGCTGCCGGTTCTGGAAACCGCGGTCTCGCTGAATTCGAACGCCTGGCGTGCTTGGAACACGCTTGGCGTCATCTATGACCGCCGGCACGACTGGTCCAAGGCCGACGCGGCCTATGATCATGCCATGGCGGCGTCCAATGCCGCGCCCCTGGTGTTGAACAATCGCGGCTTTTCGCGCCTTTCGCAAAACAGGCTGGACGAGGCCGCGGCGGACTTTGTCGCTGCGCTTCAAAAGAAGCCGGACTTCTCGTCGGCGCGCAACAATCTGCGCCTGACGATCGCCATGAAGGGCGATTACACGCGCGCGACAGAAGGCGCCAGCGCGGCGGACCGGCCGTCCATCCTCAACAATGCGGGCTTCGCCGCCATGGCGCGGGGCGATTATTCGACGGCCAAAAATCTCCTCGGCCAGGCGATTCAGGCCAAGGGCGAATATTATTCGGTGGCCGCCGCGAATCTTGAAACCGTTCACGGTCTTGAACTTGGCGCATCCGGCACGGTGCCCAATGCCTCCGCTCATTGAGATCGCGCACTGGGCGACCATATCGCTGGTCTGCTTGGTCCTGATCATAGCGGGAGCAAGCGATATCCGCACCCGCCGGATCCCGAATTGGACCGTGCTGGCGACCGCGTTGCTTTTTGGCGCCTGGTTCTTTGTGGGATCGCCAGTGTCTCTCCTCTCCTCGCTGGGAGCGGCCCTTGTCGTGTTCCTGTGCAGTTTTGGGCTCTATTCATTCGGCATTGTCGGCGCCGGAGATTCGAAGTTGGCGACCGCGGTCGCCCTGTTTGCCGGCTTCGCCCATCTGCCGGAATTCATTCTCTATATGAGCCTGACCGGCGGGCTGATCGTCCTGTGCATGCTGTTGGCCAACCCCGCAAGAATCTTTGTCATGATACAGATGCGTGGGCGCGGGTTTCTGGAGAAAGGTGTACCCTATGGCGTTGCTATTGCGGTCGCCGGCGCGATGCTGGTGCTTGCACCGGCGGTGCATAAATTGACCTGATCCCGGCGCCGACGGCCCAGCCCTGATCGGGTCGCACAATCGGAGCCGGGCCGTTCCTTGGGACTATGATGGAGCATCCCATGGCGAAATTGGTAGTCGGCGTTCTTATTGGCCTGGTGCTGGGATTGTATCTGGATAATTCGTCGACCGGTACGCCAATCCTCACCCAGCTTGAGACCATTCTCAAAAACCTGTTCCAGATCTGAGCTTGGCCGGATGTGATTTCATTGCGGTGGGATCTTCCAACGCGGGGTTCACGAAAGCCGCTTGCGCCAGGTGCAAATGACAGCGGACCTTAGCGCTGCGCCAGCTGGCCGGTGGGCGGCGGCAAATAGCCGATGGCGCTGTTCGGCACCGGAATTGCGGCATGTGTCAATATATTCAGCGCAGCCTGGCAATTGTCATTGCCAGGCGCCGATACAAGAAACGCAAATCTGGCGGCGACAAGAGGGCTCGCATAAGACGTGCCGCTGACCGGGCCATAGCCGCCTGGCAGCGCGGCGGCCTTGATCCCGATCCCGATTGCCGTGAACCGCGCGGCATTGCGGTTGGCGTCAAGCGCGAAATGACGGCTTGCATCCGAGGCCGTGACGCCGATCACGCCCGCATAAGCGGCGGGATAGTTGGGAGGCGCGGCCGGGCCGTCATTGCCCGTCGCGGCCACAAGCACATGACCGGTCGCGACAAAAGCTTTTACGGCTGCCTCCAAGAGGGCATTGGCTGGGCCGGCAAGGCTGATATTCACCACCGGAACGCCGCTTTCGGCGAACCAGTTCAACGCTTGCGCGATTTCGGTGGCGCTGCCGCCGCTGGCTTGGCCGCCAAAGACGTCGGCGGCATAAAGCGTGGCGCCGGAAAGATAGCCGGAAAAATCCTTGTCGGAACCGGCAAGGAGGGAGGCGACGGCGGTCCCGTGCGCGGTGGCGAGTGTTTCGCCGGGGCCGGCAAAATTCCGGCTGACGATCCGCGTGCCGGAAAATGCGGAATGATGCGCTTCGACGCCGCCATCGATCATTCCGATGCGCAGGGCCGGTTGTGCAGGCTGGGCAGGAGAGAGACCCGGCCTGTTGCTTTCGCTGACGGCCTGACCGCCTGAGGGATTATAAATATTGGCATAGTCATAATTGCCGGCGGGGTCCGCTTGCCTGAGGGTGGCCAGGGCCTGGCTTTCGGTAACTCCGTCGGGCGCGCGCAAGATCGCGACCGAGAGATTGAGAGAACCCAACCGGTCCTGCCGGACAATATTGAAATTGAGCCTGCGCGCTGCCGCCAGGCTTTCGGGCGTGGGCGACACCGCCAGGATTTCGCTCGGGACGATGGGATGACCTTGATCGTCCCGGCTGAGCGGAGCCTGGGTCAGCGGGCGTCCGACCAGATCCCGCGCCACGCCCGCGGTGGTCCCTTGCACCGTCTGTCCCAGCGTATTGGCGGCATTGTCGATTGAAACCGAAGCGGTAGGCGTCAGCGTGGAAAGCGGCGGCGCAACGGCGGTGGATGGCAGGGAATTCCTTGTCGGAATGACGGGGAGTGTCGGCGGCGAGGTTACGACCGGTACACTGGGAAGACCGCCAAGTCCGCCCGGCCTCAATCCGCCAAGGCCCTGGCCTCCCAGCAATTGGGCATGTGCTTCAGCGCCCGTGGCAAGGAGCATCACGCCTATCAGAATGGATCTAACCGTCAGCGCCATATTCGTCTCACAAGGACGCCTGTAGTAGCATGCTTTGATGCCCAAGGCTGATTTGCAAGTCTGACGAAATTTTGTCCTTCCCATGGAAGAAACCGATACCTCCATCGTTTCATAAGGAAATATGGCCAAGGCTGCCGACGATATCCGAGACCAGATGGTGCAGCTTTTGCCCAGGTTGCGCCGTTTTGCGACGGGTCTCACCGGTTCGGTCGCCAGTGGAGACGACCTGGTGCAGGATACGGTGGAGCGGGCTTTGAGGAATTTGCATCAATGGGAGCCCGGCACGCGCCTGGATAGCTGGATGTTTCGCATCGCCAAGAATCGTTTTCTCGATATCCGGCGCAGCCAGAAACGCAGCGGGATTGTGGCTGGGGACATTCCGGACGATGCGCCTGCAGTCACCACCGACGGGGTGCGGGGGACTGAGGCGCATCTGATGCTCAGCGGCGCAGTTCAAGCCTTGGATGGGCTGCCGCCGGAGCAGCGCGAAGCGCTGCTGCTGGTGGCGGTGGAAGGCCTTTCCTATCGCGATGCCGCCGATATTCTGGAAATTCCCATCGGGACATTGACCAGCCGGATCGCGCGGGCGCGTGAAGCCTTGGCTCCCTGGGCGCCGGAGGGTTGAATGGAACCGACCCGCGAGACATTGAGCGCTTTCATAGATGGGGAATTGCCCCCTGGCGAAATGGAACAGATCGCCTTGCTGTTGGCCAAGCGGCCTGATCTCGATGCCTGGGTCAGACAGCAGGAAGCGTTGCGGGCCGGCATTAAAAAGTCGCTGTCCGATCTGGTTGCCGGGCCGCCCCCAGAAAAGCTGATGCGGAGTATCGAAAGTGCGCCTGTCTCCTGGCGCTGGCGCTTGCGACATGCCTGGCAACAGCCGCTGCTGAGAACCTGGATGCCGGCTGGCGCCACTTTGGCGTTGGGCCTTCTGATCGGCATCGGGCTATCGCCGCCGGGTGACATTGCGAGCCGGGGCGGCCAGGTGATGGCGCAAGGCGCGCTGGCTTCGGCCTTGAACAGCAAGCTGGCATCGGAACGCGGCGCGGGGTCCGGCCCGCGCATCGGCATAACCTTCCGGGACCGCGACGGACATTATTGCAGGACTTTCGATACAGGTGCTGAGAGCGGCTTTGCCTGTCATGAGGAGAGGGGTTGGGGAATTGCGATGCTGGCCGCGCGGCCGAATGCGGAGGCCCAAGGACCGTACCGCATGGTCGGTTCGGAAATGCCGGATGTCGTGCGATCGGCGATCGCCGCGCGAATTCAAGGGGAACCCTTTGATATGAAAGCGGAAAAATCGGCCCGCGACCGGAATTGGCGATAGGTGCAAAAAATTGTCTGACGCAGGGAAGAAACATCGATCCCTGTCGTTGATGGGCTGAAAGGGCCGGGATGCCGGCCTGGCGGAACCTAAGAGGATCAGTCCCATGAACACCACCACGCTTCGTCTCACGGCTTTGGCTGCCCTGTTGCTGGGGACGCTGACATTCACATCATCCGCGTCGGCTCAGTTGTTGGGCGGCGGTATCGGCTTTGGCGGCCGCGGCATGGCCGGCCCTGCGGGGGCCGGTGGCGGATTTGGCAGGATGGGCGGATTGAGCGGCGGCGCTCTTGGTGGCACGGCGCATGGCTCGGGCGGCTTTGGCGCCGCCGCGCCCGCTCTGCCCAATGCCATGGGCACGGCCGGCGCGGCGCAGAGCCGGGCGAACGGGATGATCGGGTCGGGCGAAGTTGCCGGGCAGAATGCCATCAACAGTGCGCCCACTGCCGCTGCCTCGGGCAACGCCGGTGGAAACGCCAGCGCTCTCGGCATGACGGCAGGTGGTTCGGCCGGCGGCAGCTTTGACAGCAGCGCGACCAATGCCGCCGCCGCCGATGCCTATTCGCGCTCGACCGGCGTCGCCAATAGCGCGGCAGGCCGTGCGGAAGCGGCGGGCAACGCCGCGCTCAATACCGCGGGCAGCGCCGCCAGCGGTGCATCGGTTGGCGCAGGGGCTGGCGCAGGCGGTAATGCTTCGGCCGGTGGAAGTGTGAACCAGTAAGCCGAATAGTCCTGTTCCTGGCACGTCCCTGGCCGGTTGGAATAACGGCCGGGGGCGTGCTTTCACTTTGGCTGGAGATGTCCGATCCCCTGATTGCGCCGAAGGTTCGTCAATATGCCGAACATATCGCCGCCGCCCTGAAAGACGCAGCAACGGCGCCGGTCCGGTAAGCGGGTTGCTTGGCAGCCTGTGGTATGTCGCGTAATGATCCCGAGCCGGTTCTGTAACGTGGACCCGCCGCCATCCACCGTTATCCAGGGGGGACTCTCATGAAAGTTGTTTTCGCCAAATCCATTCTCGCCGCCACCGTCGGCCTTTGCGCCTTGCCGGCACTGGCATTCGCGGCGCCGGCCAAGCATTTCCCGGCCGGGAGCAACACGCCGGGCGGTCCTTCGCCGGCTTTCTCCGCCGCCGTCCAGGTGGGCAACACACTTTATGTATCCGGCACCACGGATGGGACGGATCCGGATACCGGCAAGCTGCCGGTGGATGCCGCCACCGGGGCGAAAGTCGTTTTGAACAACGTCAAAAAGACGCTGGAAGCGGCCGGCTACACCATGGACGACCTGGTATGGATGCAGATATTCGCGTCGAATCTGAAGGATTACGGCGACTTCAACACCGTGTATCGGACCTATTTCAAGGGCCCTTTGCCGGCCCGCGCTTTCATCGGCGCAGGCAGCCTGCTGGGCGGGGCGCATTTCGAAGTGATGGGCATCGCTGAGAAGCAGGCCGGGGCCCAATGAAGAGCCATTGACCATCGCCGGCCGGCCATGAAGACTGCCGGAAATGGCGGCCAGGCCGCGAGACGTAATTGGCCGAAACGGCCCGGGAAGCATTCGGTCGATGCGTGAGACGCGCGCCATCATGGGCATGCCCATAAGCTTGACTGTGCTGGACGAGAGCGTCTGCGCGGACGATTTGGAAGCGGTGTTCGCGGAATTCGTCGCCATCGATGTGCAGTTCAGCCCTTTCAAGCGCGACAGCGAAGTTTCCAGGTTCAATCGTGGTGAGATCGCTGCCAACGACTTCACGCCGCGCATGCGGGAAGTCCTTGCCTTGTGCGAGGAGACCAAACGGGAAACGGGCGGATACTTCGACATCAGTCGCCCGGACGGAGCAATCGATCCTTGCGGCGTGGTCAAGGGCTGGGCGATCCGGAACGCGGCCCAGCAGCTCGACCGCATGGGCTTTTCCAATTTCTGCGTCGCCGCCGGCGGCGATATCCAGTGCCGTGGCGTCAATGATGAAGGCGAAGAATGGACGGTGGGCATCCGCAATCCTTTCGCGCGCGATGAAATCGTCAAAGTGATCCGGCCCAGGGGGCGTGGCGTCGCCACCTCCGGCAACTATACCCGCGGCAATCACATCTATGACCCGCATACGGGCCGGTATGGATCCGGCGATGTTGTGAGCCTCACGGTCATCGGGCCCGATGTGCTGGAGGCCGACCGTTACGCGACCGCCGCTTTCGCCATGGGACGGCACGGCATCCATTTCATTGAAGGCGCACCGCTGCTCGAAGGCTATGAGATCGATGCGTCCGGGACCGCGCGCATGACCTCGGGGCTGAAGAAATATCTGCCATGTTGAGTCCTCAGAAAAAGCGCGGAAGCCTTACGGGCAAACTGCTCCTGTCCTCGGCGCTGGTGACGGTATCGCTGGCCTATGGCTGGTGGCAAAGATCCGATGCCGGCCGCCCGGTCACGGCGATGATGTCGGCGGCCCTTCCGCCCATGTCCGCCAAGCCTGCGCCTGCCTTTGACGGTCCGGCACCGGCAGCGCCCGATGCTCACCCTGCTATCTCCGAGGCTGATGCGGCATCCGGTGTCGCGAATAATCCGAATTCTGTTGCCGATTCTCCGGCATCGCAAAAACCCGTTGCCGTGGCGAAAGCTGCACCTGAGGCGGCCAAGCCCGCGCCGGCGGATGCGCCGCTACAGCAAAATAGCGTCTCGCCTGCCGTCTCCTCTTTGCAGCCGGTGACGCCGCAGCCATTGCCAACGCCCCTGTCGGCAGACGGCGCATCGCCGCCCGTATTTCTGATCACGGGCACGCCCGATCCGGAGGCCAAGGCTCCGGTTCCTGCCGGCGGCCATCTGGAAGACGGCGATTATGTCAGCGACAAGCACCAGCTCATGTGGGGCGACCTGCGGGTAAAGATCTTCGTCCGGGGCGGACAGATAACCGGGGTGCAGACCCTGGAATATCCCGATCATCGCTCCCAGTCGCTCTATCTCAGCCAGTTGGCAATCCCGGCGCTGGAAAGTGAAGTGATCAAAAATCAAAAATCCCAGGTCGATACCGTCTCCTCCGCCACCGATACCAGCTACACGTTCCAGGACGCCGTCGCCAATGCGATCATAAAAGCGACGCGGGGATGATGCTGTTCCGACGCGTTCTGACTTTCCGGCTGGCGCTTTATTATCTGGCGGCGATCGTGCTGGCGGCCCTGGTCCTGGCCATCCTGGGCATTGTGCGCCAGCCCTGGATGAACCTTGCTTTCTCCACCCTGGTCGCGCTGTCGACATGTTTGGGCGTCAATTGGCTCTTTGCGCGGGTGTTCGAGGCGAGGAGCAATTGGGAGTCGGTATGCATCAGCGCGCTTATCATCGTTCTGATCATAACGCCGCCGTCGCCGGGCGATCTTGCCGCCACGGGTTTTCTGGTTCTGGTGTCGGCTTGGGCGATGGCGTCCAAATACCTGCTCGCGATCGACAAGCGCCATCTGTTCAATCCCGCCGCTTTTGGCGCTGCTCTGATAGGCACAGGCTTTCATCGCGCCGTGAGCTGGTGGGTGGGCGACAATGCAGTGCTGTTGCCGCTGCTGATCCTGGGTGGAGCGGTGATCCTCACCAGGTTGCATTATTATGAGATGCTGGCCGCCTATGCGGCGGTGGTCTTAAGCATTGCCATTGCGCATGGCGATCTTTCCAGCCTTGCCGGTGTGAGCCATTCCATCTCGATGATGGGCATTCATTCCATGTTCTGTTTCTTTGGTCTGGTGATGCTGACCGAGCCGCGTACCGCGCCGCTTGGTCGCTGGCGCCAGACGGCCTATGGCGCGCTGGTCGGGCTGTTATTTTCGCCCTTCACCCATGTCGGCAGCTATTATTTCATCCCCGAAGTCGCCCTTCTTTGCGGCAACTTCTTCACTTTCTTTTCCAACAGGCGGCGCATCCGGCGCTGGGCCGGCGCTTTTGCCGGAAGCACGCAGTGAGCCGCGTCTTTCCGCCCGGTGTGCAATATGGCGATAGATGATAAACCCCAAGCGCGGCGCGAGAACACAGGCGATTCCATGACCGGCAGGGACAAGAACAATATGGATCAAAATGGCGGCGCTAGCCCTGGCATGTCGCGCCGGAATGTCCTTTCGACCAGCGCCATGCTGCTGGCCGGAAGCGCCGCGTCATTGGTGGTGGACTCTTCTTCCGTGAAAGCCGCCACCGCCAAGGACTTTGATGCCACCGCTTTGCTGGATGAGCGCATCGCCAATCTGAGGATTGGAGAAAAAATCGGGCTTGGCGTTGAAACCGATGCCGGCGTGATCGATGTCGCTGCCACGGCCAAGGCGCTCAGCCTGTCATGCCCGGCTGACATGGATGATCTTCTGCAAAATGGCCGCGGCGGGGAATTGTCGACGCTTGTCAAGGCCGCCAAGGCCAAGCCCGGGCTCGCCAAAATCATTGCCGCCCGCGATGTCCAATTTGCGCCGCTGGTGACGCGCCCCGAAAAGATCGTCTGTGTCGGGTTCAACTACCGCAAGCATGCCGAGGAGACGGGGACGGCGGTCCCCAAAGCTCCGCCGCTGTTCGCGAAATACAACAATGCCCTCAATCATCACAATGGGCGCATCAAACTGCCGACCGATGCCGATACCTGGTTCGACTACGAAACCGAGCTGGTGATCGTTTTCGGCAAAACCTGCAAGAATGTCAGCGAGGCCGATGCCTTGGATTATGTCGCAGGGTATGCGACCGGAAACGATTTCAGCGCGCGAGGTCTGCAGAACATCACGTCTCAGTTCACCGCCGGCAAAACCGCGGATGGCTTCGCGCCCATCGGCCCTTGGCTGGCCACTCGTAAGCGGGTTCCAGATCCGAACAAGCTGCGGATCAAGACTGTGGTGAATGGCGAAGTCCGCCAGGATTGGACCACGGAGGACATGATCTACAATTGTCGGCACCTGATCAGTTACGCATCGCGGTGCATGACGCTGAAGCCCGGCGACGTGATGTTCACGGGCACGCCGCAAGGCGTGATCTGGGGCCAAAAAGTCCCGCCCGACCAGCGCGGTTGGCTGCGCGCCGGAGACATCGTGACGTCGTCGCTTGAGGGATTGGGCGAGCTTACCGTGACGCTCGATTGACGGGACGGCTTCGCTGCGCGAGCGGGACCATTGTACCGGCACAATATAGAATTTGACTTATGGAATTCCCGCCCGCAAAAATTCGCGATCCCGTCGCGAAGGACATGCGAGATGGCGAAACGAATTGCTCCCAAATCCCTGCCGGAAAATGTGGGCACGCTTTATCCGCCGCCATTCGACCGGCCTTGCCGTGCGCGGGGGCGCACCAAGCTTGGCGATGTCGCCGGCCTCACCCAGTTCGGCGTCAATCAGTTGCGGCTGCCGCCCGGCGCCTGGTCCAGCCAGCGTCATTGGCACCAAAAGGAGGACGAGTTCATCTATGTCCTGTCCGGAGAGGTCGTGCTCCTCACCGATGCCGGCGAAGAGATTCTGAAAGCCGGGGAGTGTGCCGGATTCAAGGCGGGCGAGCGGGACGGCCATCACCTGCAAAATCGCGGCACCGCCGATGCCCTGGTGCTGGAGATCGGCACGCGCACCGGCGCCGACAAGGGTGAATATTCCGACATCGACCTGGCGTTCGACACGGCGGGTCCGGACCTTTACCTGCACAAGGACGGCACGCCCTATACTGACATCAAGCGCCGTGGGCCGGACGATCCGTGACAGGTCGCTTGGCTGACTCATCGGGTCAATTCGCAGACCCAGTTGAGCTCCCAGCTTGCGCCACCATCGTCGGAATAGGATTGCTCCATCCGCGCGGAATTCGACGAGATGTTGAACCAGACATAGCGCATCAATATCGTGCGGCCCTTATATTGGGTCTGGCGAAAAAAATCGCCGCGTTTGCCGTTGAAGTGCCCGACCAAGGGGGTGGCATCCAAGGTGCCGGAATAGACATCCGTGAGATACATGTTCCATTGCCCGGTTTCGGGATTGTAGAGCCGCAAGGTCTGGGCATGGAGACGCAAATTCTTTTCCGGATTGTAGACTTCGAATTCCTCCAGATTGGCGTTGCTCTCCAGAATTCGGCTGTGATGCTCGGTGCCTTTGAACAGGATCCAGCTATTCGAGCCGTTCAACCTGTCCGGCAGTTGGCGGGCCTGTGCGGTCCAGTCGCCCAGAAGAAAGTCAAAATCATGCGCGCCGTCGCGGACGGGCGCGGCCGCCTCCGCCGGACACGGCAGCATGCAAAGAGCGACGAAGATCGAACCAATCAGCCCGCTTAGACCGCCTTTCCAGATCATTTCGGAGTCTTTCCTAATTGTGATAGTACAATATATGAATTGATATACGATCTAATATAGTCCAATGATCGGACCAGACAAATGGGCGGCGGAGCGTGTCGAAGCGGTGTTCGAAACGGCCGATGATACGTCCGGCCGGTGTTCGAAGGGACGAGAGCCGCCATGTTCAGCCATGTAACCGTGGGAACACGCGATCTTGCCCGCGCGACTGCCTTCTATGATGCCCTCCTGTCTCCCATCGGGCTGATCCAGCGGCCCGTGGTTCCCGATGGCGGACCACCTGCGGCTTGCTGGATCAATCCCCTCGAAAGGCTGCCCAGATTTTTCGTCTATCTTCCGTTCGACGGAAATCCCGCCACGGCTGGAAACGGCACCATGGTCGCTTTCCTCGCCGGCTCCGCCGAAGCGGTGGATCAAGCTTATGCGGCAGCCATGGCCAAGGGCGGCACGGATGAAGGGGCGCCCGGCCCGCGTGAGCGATACGCAAAGGGCTATTACGGCGCATATCTGCGCGATCCGGACGGCAACAAGATCCACATCGCCTATCGCGGCGATCTTGAGCCCTGAACCCTGTCCTTTATTCTCGTTTCACAGGAGTTGGATATGAAGTTGAAGCTCTGGCAGGTCGATGCCTTCACCGACGCGGTTTTCGGGGGCAATCCCGCCGGCGTTGTTCCGCTGGACAAATGGATCGACGCCAAACTGATGCAGGCGATCGCGGCGGAAAACAACCAGGCGGAAACGGCTTTCTTCGCGCCCAATGCGTCAGGATCCTTTGATTTGCGGTGGTTCACCCCCACCTCGGAAGTGGATCTTTGCGGTCACGCCACGCTTGCCAGCGCCCATGTGATCTTCCGCTTTCTCGATCCTTCGCTGAGGGAGGCCCGCTTCCAGACCCGCTCCGGTGAGTTGACCGTGCGCCAGGGCAAGGATGGCCGGAATGGCATGACCATGCCGTCGGCATCCGCCGCCCCGTTCCAGGCGCCGCCAAGCTTCACCGCGGCGCTGGCCAAGGCGGTGGGAAGTGCGCCCGGCGAACTGCATTACGCGGAAAAGGGCGGCGCAGGCACCGGTGCCCTCATTGGCGTGTGGCCCACGCCACAAGCGGTCACGGCGCTGAAGCCGGGGCCGGAGCTGGAAGCACTGCTTCTGACGGTCAAGGCGGGCTCGCTGATTGCCACGGCGGCCGGTGGCGGAAATCCCTATGACATGGTCTCCCGCTTCTTCGCGCCGCATTTCGGCGTGCCGGAAGATCCGGTGACGGGCTCCGCCCATACCGCCCTGACACCTTTCTGGGCGGGACGGCTCGGCAAGAACAAGTTGCTGGCTCGCCAGGCCTCGCCCCGCGGCGGCGATCTTCTGTGCACGCTTGAGGGAAACCATGTCATCCTGGAAGGCGCTTGCGCGCTCTACCTGGCAGGAGAAATCGAAGTCGGCGCCGGCTGAAAGACAGGGCATCGCAGCCCGCGCTTGACGGCCGGTATTGCCGCGAATGATGGCGGGCATGTCGCGGCGCGCCGGGTCCGTCTGGGCCAAAGCAGGGCAGGTCTGGTCTGGTTGGCCTCAAATCGGGGCTGGCGCCCGGTGACCGCGTGGCGATCAGCAACCTCGATAAACTCCATAACGGCGCGGGCATACGAATCGAGCCCTGATGCAACGCCGCAAGAGCATAATTCCGACGTCCGGGCCTATAGGGATGGCGGATTTCGGTTGCCGCACGGGACTGGGCGGGTGGAAGATCGACGCGACGTCCATCTCCTCGCGGATGGGCCTGATTGCAAAAACATAACAATTAAGGGGAGTTCGCATGAGGATTGGAAAGACCGCCACCACGCTTGCCCTGTTGCTGCTCGGTACTGCGCCGCTTTTCGCACAGGACAACTTGCCGCCGGCTAACCAGACAGCCACCTTGCCGCCGGTTAACCCGCCGTCCCTGACCAATCCGTCGCAAACCAGCGCGCCGGAAATTGCGTTCGATGCGGAGGAATTCGGTAAGCTTCCCGCCGATCTCTATATGGGAGAGGCTTCCAGCGTCGCGGTGAATTCCAAGGGTCATGTCTTTGTCTTCAGCCGTGGAAATTCCACCGGCCCGGCCTATGGCGCCGCCGCGTCGCAGCTTTTGGAATTCGACGCTAGCGGCAAGTTCATCCGCGAGATTGGGCACAATCTTTACGCTTGGGGTTATGCCCATGCAGTGCGCATCGATTCCAAGGACAATATTTGGGTCGCGGACAAGGGATCAGACATGGTGGTCCGCTTCAATCCGGAAGGCCGCGTAACTTTGGTCCTGGGCCGCAAGTCCGAAGCCTCGGATGAAGGCGCCCATCCTTGGGCACATCCGAGGCCGCCTTTGCCGCCAGTCGACGGTATGTTCCGCCAAGTCACCGACATGGCCTGGGATCCGCTAGGCAACATCTATGTCAGTGATGGATACGTCAATTCCCGAGTGGCCAAATTCGACAAGGACGGTAACTGGCTAGGCTCATTCGGCGAGCCCGGCAATGGTCCGGGCCAGCTTCGGACGGTGCATGCCATCGCTGC
>Ga0207667_10006881_pt1 | contig 13736 bp, 12 predicted proteins | sample KBSCornC52_FD_184301 | JGI IMG/M metagenome (GOLD analysis project Ga0207667, IMG submission 184301) | Corn rhizosphere microbial communities from Kellogg Biological Station, Michigan, USA - KBS Corn C5-2 (SPAdes) (version 2) | ecosystem: Host-associated > Plants > Roots > Rhizosphere > Soil ...
GTCGGTGATGGTGTGCTCGGTGCAACGTTTCATGCCGTTCACAAAGAAGCGGTCGAGGTCGCTCTCCGGCAGCCAGGCGAAGATCGCCTTGCCGAGCGAGGTCGCATGCGGCGCCTCGATGCGGCCGATACGGCCGGTATCGACGCGAACCGCGTGCCGCGCATCCTTCACGGCCAGCATGACGACCGAGTCGCCCTGCAACGTCGCAAGGTGGACGGTCTCGCCGGTCGCCGCGTTGATCTTCTCCAGATAGGGGTCGGCCCGGCGTGGCAGATCGACCTGCAGGCAGGCGTGGCTGAGATAGACGATGCGGGTGCCGAGCGCATAGAGCCGGCGGCCCGGGATCTTGGCCACGAAGCCGCGCTGGATCAGCGTGGCCAGAAGATGATGGCAGGTCGAGATGTTGAGGCCGGTACGGTTCGACAGGTCGGTGAGCGTGGTCTCGCCGCCGGCTTCAGCGATGGTCTCGAGCAGGTACAGCGCCCGGTCGACGGACTGGATGCTGTGGCGTTCGCCTTCGGCGCGCACGCGCGGCGGGCGGACCTTTGAGCCCGGTCCGGGCAGAATTTTTGCTTCCATTGGTTTTGTTTCTCCCTGCCCAAATGGAAATGTCACAGGGCGAAGGAGTCAACCTTTTTTCAGCATCGCCAACGTTCTTTTCTTGGGCTGAAATAAAGGAGCCCGTATGCCGGACTTCATGCGCTGCAAAACGACGACGGCCGGCGCCGTGGCCGGCCGCCGGTCGTCCGAGACTGCCTGATTGTCAGGGGTTGGCGCTGCGCAGGCGCCGGGCGGCGCGCATCCGCCGGTCCTGTTCGTAGACCGCCAGCACGAAGACGGCCAGGAACGCGACCGTGAAAAGCCACCCGAACACATCGGTCGCGGTGGCAACTTCGCTGCCGATCGGCCCGCCATCATAGACCAGCGCGACGGCCTCGCCGGCCATCGTGATTGGCAGGCAGATGGCCATGGCGGCAAACAGCACGAGCTTGACGGGGCGGGTCAGCAAATGGGGCATGGCAAATCCTCCGCTGGTGCGGTTTTCGCGCATCGCCCCCGATAACGCTTGTCCCCGTCAGTATTTCCGCCGTGCGCTGAAAAACAATTGCGACACGACCGCGCAGGTCACGGGGAACCGGCGAGCCCGAGTTCAATCTCGATTGCACCGCACAACATCTGCCCGAGCGTGATGTGCATCTCCTGAATGCGCGCCGTCGTGCGCGACGGCACCACCAGGATGTGCTCGGCGAGGCCCGGCAGGTCGCCGCCATCCCTGCCGGTGAGCGCCGCGGTGACGATGCGCATGGCCTTCGCTTGCTTCAGCGCCGCGGTGACGTTCGGGCTCTTGCCCGACGTCGAGATGCCGATCGCGACGTCGCCCGGACGGCCGAGCGCCTCGATCTGGCGCGAGAAGACGCGCTCGAAGCCGATGTCGTTGGCGGCGGCGGTGAGTGCGGAAGTGTCGGTCGTGAGCGCGATGGCCGCGATGGCCGCCCTGTCCGCCTTGTACCGGATGGTCAGTTCGGTCGCGAGATGCTGCGCGTCGGCGGCGCTGCCGCCATTGCCGAAGAACATCAGCTTGCCGCCGCCCTTGAGCGAGGCGACGCAGGCGCCGGTCAGGGCGGCGAAGGCGGGGCCGAGCGCGCCTTGCGTCTTCCGTGCCACATCGTGGTGCTCGGCGAATTCGGCGTTGAAGAAGGCGGCGAGATCCACGCGTTTTCTCCCTCAGGCGGCTTCGCCGCGGAATTCGGGCACCGCGTCGCGCAACAGACCGTAGATCGCGCCGCGCTCGCCTTGCGCCAGCGCCTGTTCGAGCCGGGTCAGCCATGTGCGCATCGCGTCGAGCGAGGGCTGCACCGGCTTGGCGGCGACGATTCCGGCGATGCCGATTTCGGCTGTCGCCTCCTGCTGCGCGAACAGGATCTCGTGCAGGCGCTCGCCGGGACGGATGCCGGTGAACTCGATCTTGATGTCCTTGCCCGGCTCGAGCCCGCTCAGGCGGATGATGCGCTCGGCCAGATCGACGATCTTCACCGGCTGCCCCATGTTGAGCACGTAGACCGAGGCGTCGCGGCCGTTGGCGCCGAGCGCGTGGGTCGCCGCCGTCACGACGAGGTCGCAGGCCTCGCGGATGGTCATGAAGTAGCGGACCATGTCCGGATGCGTGACGGTGACCGGGCCGCCGGCCTCGATCTGCGCCTTGAACTTCGGCACGACCGAGCCGTTCGAGGCGAGCACGTTGCCGAAACGCACGGAAATGAGCCTGGTCACCGTGCCGGAGGCCTCCTGGTGCGTGATGGCCTTGTCGAGGGCGTCGCAATACATCTCGGCGAGACGCTTGGTGGCGCCGAGGATCGACACCGGCTCGATCGCCTTGTCGGTCGAGATCATGACCATGGCGGCGGCGCCGGCGGCAACGGCGGCATCGGCAACATTGACCGAGCCGTAGACGTTCGTCTTGATGCCCTCGTCCCAGTCGTGCTCCAGAAGGGGCACGTGCTTGAGCGCGGCGGCGTGAAACACCAGGTCCGGCTTGAATTCCGCGATCAGCCGCATGATGCGGGCGCGATCTCGGACATCGGCGATGCGACCGCCGATGTCGGCGTCGGGATGGTCGGCGCGCAACTGCTCGAGCACGGCATGCAGCGCCGGCTCTGAATTCTCGAGCACAAGCAGCCGCCCGGCGCCGAAGGTCGCGACGCGGTCGCAGATCTCAGAGCCGATCGAGCCGCCGCCGCCGGTCACGACGATCGCCTTGCCGGCGACGAGGTGTTCGAGGCGGCGGTAGTCGATCCGCACGCTCGGCCGCAGCAGGAGGTCTTCGACCGAAACGGGCTGGAGCTGGACCGGCAGGCCTGGAGAATCGAGCGCAGGCACCTGGTTGACCGCGATGCCCAGCTTGCGCGCGCGCACCAGGATCGCCTCGGGACGCGACTCCTCGCTCAGCGCCGACGGCGTCAGGAGCAACCGGGCGACGCGGCTGCCGCGGCCGGCCAAGTCGCCGACGATGGCTTCGAGGTCTTCAATGTCGCCGAGGACGGAGGTGCCGCGGATCGCCTGACCGCGATCGCTTTTCGACGGCGACAGGATGCCCGCCGGCCACATCTTGCTGATCGCGCCGCTTTCCATGGCGCGCAGCAGAACCTCGGCGTCGGCGGCGCGGCCGACGATCAGCGCCGCGCTCGCATCGCCATGCTTGGCGCGCTGGAGCGTGTGCGCATATTGGTAGTAACGGTAGGCGACGCGCGAGCCGCCGAGCAGCACCATCTGCAGGAACCAATAAAGCAAGATGGTGATCTTGCCGAAGAAGAAGGTGCCGAAGAGCTGCGGCGAAAGCAGGAGGTAATCCAGCACGAGCAGCGACACCGCCAGGATCGTGGCGGCGCCGACGATGTGCGACATGTCGGGAACGGAGGTGAAACGCCACTTGTTGCGGTGCAGACCGACGGTGAAATAGACGACCCCCGCATAGACGACGAACAAGGGCAGGAAGATTTCGAGCGCGCGAAGTTTCTCGACGAGAACGGGCCCCTCGAACCGCATCACGAATGTGAGCACGATCGCGACCGCCGTCGCGGCGAGATCGTGCGCGATGATCAGATATTGGCGCGGTGTCAGCGAGGGCTTCAGGCGCATTCAAGGTTCCGAAATAGGCCCGGCCGTGCTCGGATCGCCGCGCAGCCGGCGAGATCCGGTTGCCGAGTTGCGGCCTCTCCGGGAAAGGCCTGCGGGCAGCCGCGCGAGCCGCAAACTATAGGGCCGCCACATCGCACGCAACCTGCGCCGGACCAGCCAAGAATCAGCCCTTTCAGCCCTCAATTGAGAGCACCCGCGGCACGTTGCTTGCGCATCCTGGGCTAGATTACAGCATCTGATTCGGCGGCGCGGCGCTCTTCGCGCAGCCTTGGGGGATTCTCGGATGATCCGCTTGTCTATCGTCGTCTCTTCGAACGACCATGACATTACCAGCTGCTCCCGCATTCTGCAGGCCTGCTCGTTTGCCGGACCGCGCGTCGAAGTTCTGGTCCAAGATCGGTCCGGCAGCGCGGCCAAGGCCGAGTTCCTGCGAAATATCAAGCAGGACAACTTCAACCTTACGACGGCCCGGCCGGACGACGCGCGTAACGACTGGACCGAAGCGCTTACCAAGGCGCAAGGCGACTTCGTGCTGGTCGTAGCCGATGACGACGTCCTGTTCGACCGCGCAATGACGATGCTGCCGGGCGTCGTCGAGAGCGTCGCCGCCGACTCTTCGATCATTGGTGTCGCCGCGCCCAGTCTCATCGAGACAGCCCAGGGCGCGGAAGCCTTCGCCTACCCGAACATCGACGCCGACGATCCGCTCGTGCGCCTGTCCGGCTATCTGAGCGTCGACCGGTCCAACGTGCTGCTGTTTTCTCCGGTGCGGCGCACGACGATTGTTTGGGCTCTCGATATTCTTCGCGAAAGGCCGCTCGCCTTTCCGTTCGACGATCAACTCTCGAGCATGCTGTATCTCGTCGCCGGCAAGTTCGCGCGGATGACGCGGCTAATGCATGTCCATGACACGGGCCGAACGGATGCGACGCGCAGCGCCGAAGCGGCGTTTTACGAGCGCAGCCATATCGACCCGGCGATCAACAAGCTCCACTGGTTCCTGTGCGGCTTCGAAGGCGCGACCCTGATCCGCCATGCGGACTTGCCATCGCTCTATTCCCCGCAGCAGCGGCAGGCGATGGCGGACATGTGGTTCTCGGCGATGTTTGCCCGCTTCAAGTCGCAACCCCGGGAGGCGTTCGGCTCGCCGCTTACCGACGAAGCGGACAAGACGTGCGCGCATTTGCGCGACGCGGCCGGCCGCCTGTCCTTCGCCGACATGCTGGCCGACATCTGTCAATTCATCGCGCTGTCGTCGCAGGACAACGCGCTCAAGTATTTCGCGTTCTGGAGCGCGATGCTGGGCCTGCGTCAGGCGGGAGCGGCATAAAGCAGGTCAGCGCGGCCCGGCCGGCACGGCCGCTCGCGACATCCAGCGCCACGCGTCGCCAATCTGTTTGCGCAGATCGGAATGCGCCGGTTTCCAGCCGAGCAGATCGCGGGCACGGCTCGCGTCACCGATCAGGATCGGCGGGTCGCCCGCTCTGCGCGGAGCGGCATTTATTTCGATCGGTCGCCCGGTGACGGATTGAGCGACGTCGATCACCTGCCTGACGGAGTAACCTTGGGCGTTCGCCAGATTGCAGGCGCAACTCGGGTTGCCATCGAGGAGATAGTCGAGCGCCCGAACATGCGCGTCCGCGATATCCGTCACGTGTACGTAGTCGCGCACACAGGTGCCGTCCGCCGTGTCGTAGTCGGTGCCGAACACGTCGATAGCGCCGCCATCACGCGCCGCGGCGAGCGCGAGCGGAATGAGGTGCGTCTCCGGGTCATGCGCCTCGCCGACTTCGCCGTCCGGATCGGCGCCGGCGGCGTTGAAATAACGCAAGGCCACCGATCGCAGACCGGCCGCGCTGTCGAGGTCGCGGAGCATCCGTTCGACCACCAGCTTGGTAAAGCCGTACGGATTGACGGGCGCCTGTGGATGGCCCTCGTCGATCGGCAGGCTGAGCGGCACGCCATATATGGCGCAGGTCGACGAGAACACGACCGGCAAGGGTCCGCTCTCCGCCGCCGCCGCGAGCAGCACCTGCGATCCACCGATATTGTTCTCATAATAAAGCATCGGCTGCGCGGTGGATTCGCCGACATAGGCGTAGGCGGCGAAGTGCATCACCGCGGCCGGCCGGTGCCGCGCGATGACCTCGCGCAGGCGGGCGGCGTCATGCAGATCGCCGCGCTCGAGCGGCCCCCACTTCACCGCCCATTCATGGCCGCGCGACAGGTTGTCGTAGGTGACGGGCTCGTGCCCGCTCCCCGCCAGCCGTTTGCAGGCATGGCTGCCGATGTAGCCGGCGCCGCCGGTGACGAGGATCTTCATGCGTCGTGCTTCGGTACTGTCATCTTCTTTCCGAGCCGATGGCAGAGACTGAACAATTCGAGAACCTTTTATGGGCCATAATCAGAAGTTATAGTTTGTTTCCATTTCGTTCTTCAATCTGAGAGGCGCCCAGGCACTAGAATTTTTTTCCCGCAATTACTGCGATAAAGGCCACAATTGCATGACGCGTGTCAGCATCTTTTATCTTCAATAGAGCCCTGACCAAGCTCATTCCCTGTTTAGATGAGATAAACGACTCAATCTGGCGCATTACTCGAATATCCGTTGACTGCGGGACTTCAAAGAAATAGCTCGGATGAACGTTCAGGATAGACGACACTTCTCGAAGTCGGCTTGCACTAATTCTATTTCGTCCATTTTCATATTTCTGAACTTGCTGAAAGCTTATTCCCAATTGATCTGCTACTGCGACTTGACTGAGATCTAGCTCAAGACGCCGCGCCCGCAATCTCTTACCGACGCGCACGTCGATTTCGGAAAGCTCCCTTTTTACCGACGCTGACATTGGTATCTCCGGTCTCCGGCGACGTACCGCGGTGTGACCCTCAAGTCAAAAAACGGTGCCGTTCGCCCTCGAGCACGATGCAGGTCAGCCGGCCGGTCGCGAACGCGCCGGTGTCGATGTTGATGCGGTTATGCCGCACCTCCGGCTCCGCGACCGGAGTGTGCCCATGCACGACCACCTTGCCGAAATCCACGCTGCTCTCGAGAAACTCGTCGCGGATCCAGAGCAGATCATCCTCACTCTGCCGCGCGAGTGGAACGCCCGGCCGCACGCCGGCATGGCACAGGAAATAGCGGCCGACCGTGAGCGAGAGCTTGAGGGAGTCGATAAATGCAAAATGCTCGGGCGTGATCGCCGCGGCGAGCCGTTCGGCCGCTTCCTCGAGATTCCGGCCGAGCATCATCTGCTGCACGGGCACGCCGAATGAGGCGATCGTCTCCAGGCCACCGAGCTTGCGCCAATGCTGGCCGACGCCGGGATCGACGAGAAAAGACGTCAGCAGCGTCTCGTGATTGCCCTTGAGCGCGACATAGGGTGTCGGAAAGGGGTTGCGGGCCAGACGCTCGATGACACCGCGCGAATGCGGGCCGCGGTCGATATAGTCGCCGAGGGTCACCGTCAGCGCCCTGCCCTCATGCGCGACAACGTCGCGCTCGATGGCAGCGATCACGCGGTCGAGCAGGTCGAGGCGCCCGTGCACGTCGCCGATGACATAAAGCCGCGTGTCATCGTCGTCGGTGGTCATGGGCGATTGGCTCTCGATCGCGAAACGCCGGCTCGAAGGCGCCGCTCAGTGGCGGGGCGCCGGCTGCACGGCTCGTTTACCGCGCTGGGGCAATTGCCGCCAGAGCCAAAGCGGAATCCGCATCAACGGATAGAGGAACACGAGTGATCGGGGCAAAGGCAGGCGGATCGGATCTCCCGGCCCGATCAGCACCTGCCGCATCTGAGCGGCGAGGAACCGCGGACCGCGGCCGAGCCTGAACGGATCGATGACGTTGCGAAACGTCCGGCCCGCGTGCCAGCCCGCCGTGCCGGCGGGATCGTCGCCGCGCATGCGTCGCTCCGCGATTGCGGCAAGACGCGCGACGCGGGCATCGGAAGAGAGCGCGGCACGCAGGCCGTCCGGCAGTTCGCGGTTGAGAAGCCGATCGCACAGGAGAAGCGCCTGACCGGCGCACAATCCGGCGCCGCGCGCATTCGCGTTGGACCAGAGAGCGGCGATGCGCTGGGCATCGAGGGTGGAGAAGCGCGCATTGAGATCGGCGAGCCATTTCAGCCGCGCCCAGGCGTGGCCCGCGCCATGCACGCAGAGATAAATGAATTCATCCTCCGGCGGCAGCACGCTCAGCGCGCCCGCGCCGGGAAGCGTCGTGACCGCGACGGCGGCGAAAGGATCGACGCCGTGCGGCAACCACGCATTGGGAGAAAGGTGCCAATGCAGTTCCAGCCGCATCCTGTCGCCGTCGCGAGCGAGCTCCGCTTGCGAGCCGTGCACGACCAGCGCGTCGATCTGCGCCGCCGTCATCGCGCGCGCCGGCTCACGGAGCGAGTAGCCATCCTCACGCAGAAGCTCGAGCGCCGCCCGGACGTGCCGCGACGGAACGAGAAGATCGATGTCGCGAGCGTGCTTCATCGTTACCGTGCCGTAGGCAGCCTGCGCCAATGCGACGCCCTTCAGGAATCGCACGGGAATCCCGGCGCGGTCGTGCAGCCCTTGGAGCCGAACGCATTCCTGCGCATGCGCAAGACCGTCTCGCGCGATCGCGCGTGCTTCGCCGGCCAGGCTGTCGGCGATATCGGGCGGCAATGGCAGTCCGGCTCGCTGCGCCGCCGCGTGCACGAGGCCGACGACGCGATGCCGCCGCGCCGTATTTGCAAACAAGCGCCAGTCGATCGTATCGGCCGCAGCCGTCCGAACCGCTTCAATATCGAGCGGCCATCGGCAGCAGGCGGCCGTCAGCGCGAAAGCCCGATCGAATTCGGTCGCCGCGCGGCCAGACCAGCCGTCACCACTCGCTGCAAGACCCAATAGCCACCCCGATTTTCAATCGTGGCAGTGTAATGCAATAGACCCCTCTCGCAACCACAAGCTGCAAGAGCTATTCTTGCGGTTCCGCCGACCGGGGGTGCCCGTTGCCACCAGACAACCCCTATGCGAAGTGACGGCCCCGGGCATGGGTAAAGGGTTCACGAAACGATGCGGCGCGTTCTGTTCCTGCTGCTGAAGGCGGCGGTTTCCGCGCTGCTGCTGTATCTCTCGCTGCGCGCAGTGCACCTGGAAGCCGTCTGGACACGTCTGGCCGGCGCCAAGGCGCCATGGCTCGCCGCCGCCGCGGTGCTCGGCATCGTGCAATTGTTCCTGGTTGCGGCGCGCTGGCGCGAGATCGCCGACGCCGGCACGGCGGCGCTCTCCTTTCGTGCGGCGATCAGGTTCTCCTTCATCGGCAACTTCTTCAGCCAGGTTCTTCCCTCGACCGTCGGCGGCGATGCCGCGCGCATCTTCCTGCTCGCACGCAGCGGCGGCGGCTGGGCTCACGCGACCTACTCGGTGCTGATCGATCGAATCGTCGGCGTCACCTTCCTGGCGGCAATCGTCGGCGCCTGCCTGCCATGGTCGATGGACATCATCCACGACCCGCTTGCCCGCGCGGTTCTCGTGTTGATCGGCTTCGGCGCCATTGCCGGCGCCGCTATCTTCCTCGCCATCGGCTTCCTGCCGGCGCGCCTCGCGGCGCGCATTGGCGTCGTCCGGCATCTCGCGTCGGCGTCGCGCATGGGCTGGACTCTCTGCCGCCACCCCGCCTCCTTGCTGGTTCTGATCGCGACCTCGCTGCCGATCCACTTCATCACGGTGACTATCGTCTGGTGCTGCGCGAAGAGCGTCGCGGCGCCAGTGAGCTTCGCCGAAGTGCTGTTCCTGCTGCCGCCGGTGCTCTTGGTCGCCACCGTACCGATCTCGATCGCCGGCTGGGGCGTGCGCGAGAGCAGCATGATCGTCGCGTTCGGTTATGCCGGGCTTGCGCAAAGCGACGGGCTGACGCTCTCGATCCTGTATGGCCTGGTCAGCTTCGCGGTCGGCGCCATCGGCGGCGTGGTGTGGATTGCGAGCGGTCTCAGGCGCCTGCCCTTCGCGGCAATGAACGAGCCCGCGCTTGCCGACGAGGCGCGGCCGTGAGCGGCGCGCGTCCCGCCGCGTTCCTCGACCGCGACGGCGTGCTCAATGTCGATCATGGCTACGTGCATCGGCTGGACGAGCTCGATCTTGTTCCCGGCGCCGCCGATGCGGTGCGGCTCCTGAACAATGCGGGATACCTGGTGATCGTCGTCACCAACCAGTCGGGCGTGGCGCGCGGCCGTTACGGCGAGGACGCCGTCAGGCGCTTCAACGACGAACTCGCGAAGCGTCTCGCGGCGCAGGGCGCGCGCATCGACGCCTTTTATTACTGCCCGCACCATCCCGAGGGCTCCGTCGCGCGCTACCGGATCGCTTGCGACTGTCGTAAACCGAATCCTGGCATGCTCGCCCAGGCCGCGCGCGACTTCGATATCGACCGCGGCAAGAGCTTCCTGATCGGCGACAAGCCGGGCGACAGCGAAGCCGCCGCGGCCTTCGGCATCAAGGGCGTGCTGTTCGACCAGAAGACGCAGTCCCTGGTGGATGTCGCGCGCGACGCGACGCGCTGACCGCGCACGTCGACCACCGGCCCTTCGGCGCACGGCGGCGGCGGCGCTGTTGCACTGCGAAGGCGCTCCGACCGTTCGCGCCGCAGCAAAATCGCGGAGTCGCGCGCCCTAAAAAGAGCCTCTAGAGTAAGGGCAACGAACAGGGAGGACATAATGAAAATCAGAGCAAGAACGATCGGCCTTGCAGCCGTGCTGCTGGCGTCGAGCCTTGGTATGGCCAATGCCCAGGTCTCCGACGACGTCGTCAAGATCGGCGTCCTCACCGACATGACCGGGCCGGCTTCGACGCCGACCGGCCAGGGCTCTGTGACCGCGGCGCAAATGGCGATCGACGATTTCGGCGGCAAGGTCCTTGGCAAGCCGATCGAGCTCGTCATCGGCAACCATCAACTCAAGCCGGATGTCGGCGCGGGCATTGCCCGGCAATGGTACGACGTCGACAAGGTCGACCTCATTCTCGACGTGCCGGTGTCGTCGGTCGGACTTGCGGTGCAATCCGTCGCCAACGAAAAGCACAAGATGCTGATCACCCATTCGACGGGGTCGACCGACTTCCACGGCAAGTCCTGCTCGCCCTACACGATGCAATGGGTATTCGATACGCGCGCGCTTGCGGTCGGCACGGCCAGGGAAATCACCAAGAGCGGCGGCAAGAGCTGGTTCTTCATCACCGACGACTATGCTTTCGGCCACTCGCTCGAGGCGACCGCGACCGAGCAGATCACGAAGTACGGCGGCAAGGTTGTAGGCTCGGTCAAGCCGCCATTCGCCGCGCCTGACCTGTCGTCCTTCATCTTGCAGGCCCAGCAGTCGAAGGCCCAGGTGATCGGCATCGCCGCCGGGCCGCCGAACAACACCAACGAGATCAAGCTCGCCGGCGAGTTCAACCTCGCGCAAGGCGGCCAGAAAATGGCCGGCCTCCTGTTCCTCATCACCGACATCCATGCGCTCGGCCTCAAGGCGGCGCACGGCCTCGTTCTGACGACATCGTTCTACTGGGACATGGACGACAAGACCCGCGCCTGGTCGAAGCGCTTCTTCGAAAAGATGAACCGCATGCCGACCATGTGGCAGGCCGGCGTCTATTCGTCGGTGATGAACTACCTCAACGGCGTCAAGAATTCTGGGACCGACGAGCCGCTGAAGGTGGCGGCGGAGATGCGCAAGCATCCGATCGAGGACTTCTTCTCGCGCCATGGCAAGCTTCGTCCGGACGGGCTGATGGTCCACGATTTGCTGCTGGTCGAGGTCAAGAAGCCCGAAGAGTCCAAGGCGCCGTGGGACTACTATAAGGTGCTGGCGACGATCAAAGGCGACGAGGCCTTCGGCCCGCCGGATCCGGCGTGCAAGATCGCCAGCAAGTAAGCGCCCGCAACAAAACGAGAGCCCGCCGATTGGCGGGCTTTCAACTTCCGGTGCCGATATGGATGCCGACGCCCCGCCTCAGATGTCGCGGCCCTCGACCTTCTCCTGGAGCTTCTTCACCACGTCGGGGATGTGCTCCATTTTCGGATAGAGCGCGAGCGCGCGGCGATAGACTTCGAGCGCCTGCTTGTCATCGCCGATATCCTGCAAAATGAGACCGAGACCGGACAGCGCGCCGAAATGGCGCGGCTCGCGCTTGAGCACTTCGCGGATGTCGGCGAGCGCGTGGCCGTAATCCTTCTTCGCATAATAGAGCGTCGCCCGCTGATTCCAGGCGTTGACGTAGTCCGGCTTGATCTTGACGATCGAGCTCAGGAGCTTGATCGCGAGATCCGAATCTTTCTGCTCGATCGCCGCGCGCGCACGCACCATGAGCAGGTTGGTGGTGTCGCTGCGCGAGACCGCCCACACCGCCCAAATGCGCTCTTCAACAGCCTTGGCGATGGTGGCGTCGGGCGCGGCCTTGAGCGCGCCGAACAGGAAATCGAGGTTCCTGGTCGGGTCGCCGGCGACGTGCGGCAGCTTCGCCGGCGGCTTGAGCCACTCCGGCTTGTCCGGTGCCGGCGTCATCGGGCCGGATTTTGGCGGGAGGTTCTTGGGCCCTTCCTGCGCCGCGGCGGGCAAGCCGAACAGCGCCACGAGGGCGGCGGCGATCAGGACGGGTTGGAATCGTGCGCGCATGGGGCGAAGAGTAAGCTCTTCGCCCTTGAAGGCCAATCTGTGGCGAGGAACCCCGCAGCCGGCGGGGCGCGGAACCCGAAACGGCCGGTCAGCCCTGCCGCGCTTTGAAGCGACGGTTGGTCTTGTTGATGATGTAGACGCGGCCCTTGCGGCGCACCAGGCGGTTGTTGCGGTGGCGACCGCGCAAGGATTTCAACGAGTTACGGACTTTCATGATGCGCTCTGAATGCGTGTTTGCGTGGGTTCTAGAGGCCCTACCCCCACCTGTCAACGAGACCCGCAAGCGGTAGTGACCGCCGCCGGACTGATCTATGGTCCCGCCGGGGAGAAACCAGCGAATGCAACGCAGCACTGACCGTTTTCTGACCACTCATACCGGTAGCCTGCCACGGCCGGACGACCTAATCCGGGTCATGTACGCCAAGGAGGAAGGAGTTCCGGTCGAGCCTCAGGCATTGAACTCTCAGATCAAGGCCGCCGTAGCCGAGATCGTCCGCAAGCAGGCCGCCGCCGGGGTCGACCTGGTCAATGACGGCGAGATGTCCAAGCCCTCTTACGCTACGTACGTCAAAGACCGCCTCGCTGGCTTCGGCGGCACCGGCAACACCTTCGTCTATCAGGACGTCCACGAGTTTCCACGGCTCGAGAAGAAGGTGTTCGGCGACCCCGGCCGGTCGCGGCGCAAGACGCCCGCCTGCAACGGTCCGATCTCGGTGCGCGATCCCGCGGCCGCGCAGATCGACGCCGACAATCTCAAGACCGCGATGAGCGGTGTGAAGGCAGTCGGCGGCTTCATGAGCGCTGCTTCGCCCGGCGTCGTCTCCCTGTTCTTCCGTAACGATTACTACAAGGACTTCGAGACTTACATCTACGCCATCGCCGACGCCATGCGGGACGAGTACGAGACCGTCGCCAAGGCCGGCTTCGTGCTCCAGATCGACTGCCCGGACCTCGGCATGGGCCGGCACATCCAGTATGCCGACCTCGATCTCGCTCAATTTCGCAAACGCGCGCAGTTGCACGTGGAGGCGCTCAACCACGCGGTCAAGAACATTCCGGCCGAGCAGCTCCGCCTGCATCTATGCTGGGGCAATTACGAAGGCCCGCACCATTACGACGTGCCGCTCGCCGACGTGATCGACATCGTGTTCAGGGCAAAGCCCGTGGCCATCTCGCTCGAGGCGGCCAATCCGCGGCATGCGCACGAATATACGGTGTTCGATGACGTGAAGCTGCCGGACGGCAAGGTGCTCATCCCCGGCGTGATCGAGTCGAAGTCGAACTTCATCGAACATCCCGAGGTGGTCGCGCAGCGCATCGGCCGCTACGCAGAGCGGGTCGGGCGGGAGAACGTCATTGCCGGCTCCGACTGCGGCTACGGCACGTGGGTCGGGCAGGCCGCGGTCGATCCGGAGGTCGTCTTCGCCAAGCTCAAGGCGATGGCGGACGGCGCGGCGA
>Ga0207667_10006882_pt1 | contig 13736 bp, 14 predicted proteins | sample KBSCornC52_FD_184301 | JGI IMG/M metagenome (GOLD analysis project Ga0207667, IMG submission 184301) | Corn rhizosphere microbial communities from Kellogg Biological Station, Michigan, USA - KBS Corn C5-2 (SPAdes) (version 2) | ecosystem: Host-associated > Plants > Roots > Rhizosphere > Soil ...
CGTACGGACATCGGCGCCGCGCGCGAGCGTCAAATGAACGGGGCAGCGTTCGGCGATTTCCAGCAGCCGGGCGCGCTGTTCTTCGCTCAGATCGCCCTCCAGATGGATATCCGCTTCGAAGACGTCGCGGGCATTGAGATCGGTGCGCCGGTGGCGGACATCGACGTGAACGCGGTTCAGGGGCCAGTTCTTGCGATTGGCGTAAAGGCGGATGGTCATGGTCTTGCAGGCGCCGAGTGCCGCACCCAGCAGGTTATAGGGATTGGGACCCGATCCCAGGCCGCCCGCCGCTACGGGCTCGTCGATCAGGATCGCAGCATTGGCCACCCGCGCTTCCACCTGATACCGGCCAAGCCCCGTTTCCGCGACGACAACGGTTTCACCGAATGGATTGACGCTCATCGCCCAACTCCCTGCCCGATGCCGCAAACCATAGACTTTTCCATTCGACGAGCCAGGAAAAAGGGCGCGGAATTGGCGAGCCTTTTCATGTCGACGCGACCTGTCGTCCAGCCTCAGCGCTTGGGCGCAATCATCTTCACGGCGACGAATTCGATTTCGACCAGCGCGCCTTGCTTGACCAGATTGGCCGCCTGAATGGTGGCGCGGGCAGGCTTGTTGGGTTGCGAGGTCGTACCGAAGAATTCCTTCCAAGTGGCGTTCATGGTGGCGGCATTAATCTTCCCGCCATTCATGGGGTCTGCCGCCAGATAGACCCGTGCCTGCACGACATCGCCGAAGCCGACGCCCAGCTTGTCCATCTTGGCCTTGAGGCCTTCAAGGGTGGTGCGGGTCTGGGTCGCGGTGTCCCCGAAGCTCTCGATCGAGTCCTTGGGTGCATTGGGATTGGTGACCGTGGGGCCGCTGCCGCTGATGTAATAGGTGGTGTAGCCGGGCGGTACGATCACCGAACCGGCGAATGGCGAACTCGCGTCTTCCTGATTGTGCGTGACCGCTTGCGCTACAGCTCCACTGGCGGTGCAAAGAGCAAGGACGGTGCTCAGGACAACAGCATTCTTGAATCGGATCATGATGGCGTCTCCCCTATTGCCGTGACGGCCGGCTGCGCGTTGATTGCGGACGTTTGAACGACGCGGGAAGATTGTCGCCTGCCATCCCGGCACGCAAGGCGGCCGGAGGTGGTCCCGGCTGCACCAGGAGATCTATGGCTTGCGGGATGGCCGTGGCGTGGTTTCTACGAACAGCTCGCCGCTTTGAATTGATTGGGTCGAGAACGGAATTTTCCGGCCCACCACATTCGCATAGCGAATCAGTTGCGCGACCGCGTCCCAGCTCTTGTCATCTGCCTTGCCGGGCGCGGTGGCCCTGCGGTCCAAACGTTCCAAGGCGGTACGAATCCCATAGCCCCGGCACGATCGAAGCAAGGAAAGTGCCAGTGACGGGCATGTTGGTTAAGTGCATACCGTTGGTGCGCTCTTCGCAAATCCAGGCGATTTGGATCTGTGTCCTGCCGCGCAGGCCCTTAAGACGCTGACGCGCGGGCCTGCTTGGCATTTCTCTGCGCACCGCGGGTGCGCAGAGAAATGGTGCGGTCGAGAAGACTCGAACTTCCACGGGTTGCCCCACTAGCACCTCAAGCTAGCGCGTCTACCGTTCCGCCACGACCGCACAGTCTCAGGAAAAAGCTGGTAGATGGCGGGGTTTAGCAACCCTGCCCGCATTAGACAAGCGTGCCGGAAAAGCCCCTAAATTCCGTCGCCGTCGGTGCCGACATGGATGCCGCATTCATCCTTGTCGAGGCCGGCCCAGCGCCCGGCGCGATAATCCTCGCCTGCCGCCACCCGGCGGGTACAAGGTTGGCAGCCGATCGAAGGATAGCCGTCCGCGACCAGGGGGTGCGCGGGCAGTTTGTGGGCCGCCGCATAAGCCGCAAGATCGCTCTGGGTCCACTGCCAAAGCGGATTGAAACGAAACCGCCCATCGAACCATTCCACCGACTGCATCGAACCGCGCTCGCGGGTCTGGAATCGCTTGCGACCTGTGATCTGCGCCGTGAAAGGTTTCAGGGCCGAAGCCAGCGGCGCGACCTTGCGCAAGCCGCAACAGGCGTCGGTATCGCGGGACCATAGCGTGCCGTCCGGATCCAGGGCCTGGCGTGCATCCAGGCCCGGCGCCAGGCTTCGGACGTCTTGAAGGCCCAGCACATCCTGCAACCGGTCGCGATAGCGCAGCGTTTCGCCGAAAAGCTTGCCGGTGTTGAGGAAGAATACCGGCGTGGCGGCATCGATCGCGGCAACCAGATGAAGCAGCACGGCGGATTCCGCCCCGAAGGACGAGACAATGGCAGTGCGGCCTTGAAACTCGCCGCGGAGCGCGATTTCGAGAATTCCCTGTGCGTCGCGACCAGCCGCCTTCTTCTGCAAAGCCGGGAGCTCGGTCGGGACCGGGACCGGCCTCGCCGGCCGCAGCCCTGCGCGCGCATCGATGACCGTGGCGCTCACAACCAGCCCTTCTCCGTCACCAGCGCGCGCACTTTCCGGGAGACTTCGGTCGGAGCCAGTCCCTGGCTGCGATAGCGGGCCCGTTCCGCGGCAAGCTCGCCGACGCGTTCGCGCCATTCCGGTCCGAAACTTTCCGCCAGATGCTCCCGGAGAGCCCGCGCCAGACCCGGCGCCGCCCCTCCGGTCGAAGCGGTCAGGAGCAGATCGCCCTGGCGCACGATGGCCGGGACATGAAAGTCGCAAAGCGGCAGGACGTCCTCGACATTGACCAGCACGCCGAATGCCCGGGCCCGGGCGGCCAGATGGCGGGCCTCACCCTCGTCCAGGCCGGCCACGAACAGAAGCTGCAGGGGCGCCAGGAGCTCGTCAGAGACGTCCGGGGAGAGCAGCCGTACTTCAATCCCAGATTCTGCCAGGAGTGCCGCGCGGCGGGCCAAAGCCGCCCCTCTCCCGACAAGTCCCGTCCTGAGCCTGAGAGGATTGAGAATGACCGGAAGCATGGCGTGGCCTCGAAAACCACACCAGAGTTATGCTGCTAGCGGATTAAATGCAATAATACAGTGGAGAATAAATAATTCAACACATGAATTTGTGTTTATTCGTAATTGGGCAGCAACTCCACCACGGAAACCCCGATCTTGTCGCCATGGATTTGGATCTCCCCCTTTGCCACCGGCTTGTCGTTGGCCAGGATGGTCACCGGATCGTCCTGATGCGAATCCAGCTCGATTACGGCGCCACGGCCCATGCGCAGGAGCTGATGCATGGGAATGACGGAGCGGCCAAGCACCACGGAGATTTCCACTTTGATACTGTCGATGTTGGACGCCATGAATGCATGCCTATATTGCGCTGATGGCCGTCGATGGTGGCGGATTATGGTTTCGGAAAGCTTAATTTGGACACCGCGCTGAAATCCCTGACCGAATGGCGGATCTCCGACAGCCCTGTCGCCTATCCCGAGGCGCTGGAGGTGATGGAGGCTCGCGCCGCTGCCATCGCCGATGGACTGGCCCCTGAACTGGTCTGGCTGCTGGAGCATCCGCCTGTCTATACCGCCGGCACCAGCGCCAATGACGCCGACCTGATCGACGCACGTTTTCCCGTCTATCGCACCGGGCGCGGCGGCCAATTCACCTATCACGGGCCGGGCCAACGCGTCGGCTATGTGATGCTCAATCTCAGGCAACGCAAACCGGACGTGCGCGGCTTCGTCCGGGATCTCGAGCAATGGCTGATCGAGACCTTGGCCGAGTTCAATGTCAAAGGCGAGCGGCGCGACGGCCGCGTCGGCATTTGGGTGGCGCGCGGTTCACGGGAAGACAAGATCGCCGCCCTGGGCGTGCGCATCCGCCGCTGGGTGACTTTTCATGGCGTGTCGTTGAATGTCGAGCCCGATCTTTCCCATTTCGACGGCATCGTGCCCTGCGGCGTGCGCCAGCATGGCGTCACCAGCCTTGCCGATCTCGGCATCCCGGCAACGATTGCGGATGTGGACGTGGCGCTGAAGCGCAACTTTGCAAAAATCTTCAGCTAAAGCGTCTTCGCGCCTCGCGAAAACGCTTTAGCTTTATATTGTCGCGGTTCCGGACGAAAAACCGCTTCACACTTTTCCTGGAACCGCTCTAAAGCGTGGCACGCTGCTGAAAACCCTTTTCCGCCGGCGCTTCGCTGTTGTGCAGATCGACTGATCGGACACGCGCGCCCTGCGGCCCCTGCGTCGCGGCGCTGACGAAATCCTCCACCGCCTTGGTAGGACCGCTCACCAGCGCTTCGACCGACCCGTCCGACCGGTTGCGCACCCAGCCATCCAGACCGTTCCGCATGGCCGCCATCTTCAGGAAGGCGCGGAACCCCACGCCCTGGACGATGCCTTCGACGCGGACGCGCAAGGATGTGATGTCGTCGCTCATTGAAATTCCAATATCACGTCGTCGCGGCCGAGATTGTCGCCTTTCCTGGCGAGCACTTTGGCGATCACGCCGTCGCGCTCGGCCAGAAGGACATTCTCCATCTTCATCGCTTCCACCACCGCCAAAGGATCGCCGGCCTTGACGGTTTGGCCTTCGCGGACGGAAAGCGCGGTGATCAGCCCGGGCATGGGGCACAGCAACAGGCGCGAGGTATCCGGCGGCGGTTTCGCAAGCATCAGGGTCGCGAGCTTGGCGGCATAGGGCGAGCGGACACTGACCAGAAGCTCGCGCCCGCCTTGCGACAATTGATAGCCGCCGGCATGGCGGGCGATCTGAAAGACGGTCTCCCGGCCCTGATGTTTCAGGACCAGCTTGGGACGGCCCGGGAACCAATCCACGATCGCTTCGAATATCTTGCCGTCGATCGCCAGGCGAAGGCTCCCCACCGCCAGATGGGCGTCGCAGATCGCAACCTCGCGACCGGCAATGCTGGCGATAAAACTGTTGGCGGCCCGATGTCCGCCATTCAAAGCGCCGCTGATCTGTCCGGCACGCTGGGTGCGGCGCAGCTTGGCGGCCACGGCGGCGGCGACGAACAACCGGCTGTCCGCATCGGATAAGGCCGCGCCCTTGAAGCCGTCCGGAAATTCTTCGGCGATGAATCCCGTGGTGAGCCGGCCCTCGCGGAAGCGCGGATTGTGCATGATCGCGGCCAGGAAGGACACATTCTGGGCGATGCCGGAAATTTCGAACCGGTCCAGTGCGGACGCCATGGCGTCGATCGCCTTTTCGCGCGTATCGGCATGGGTGGAGAGCTTGGCGATCATGGGATCGTAATAGACCGAGATTTCCCCGCCTTCGAACACGCCCGTGTCATTGCGGATGGCGATATCCTTGTGCACGCCTTCATGGGGCGGGCGGTATCGCGTCAGCCGCCCGGTGGACGGCAGGAAGCCGCGATACGGATCTTCCGCATAGACCCGGGCTTCGATGGCCCAGCCGTCACGCTTCACATCTTTTTGCGCCAGGGGAAGTTTTTCCCCCGCGGCGGAACGGATCATCAATTCGACCAGGTCCAGCCCCGTGATCATTTCCGTCACCGGATGCTCGACCTGCAAACGGGTGTTCATTTCCAGAAAGTAGAAATTGCGGGCGCCGTCGACGATGAACTCTACCGTCCCGGCGCTGTCATAACCGACGGCCTTGGCCAGCGCGACGGCCTGGGATCCCATCGCCGTGCGGGTCTTTTCATCCAGGAACGGTGACGGCGCCTCCTCCACCACTTTCTGGTGGCGACGCTGGATCGAGCATTCGCGCTCGTTGAGATAGATCACATTGCCGTGCTTGTCGGCCATCAGCTGGATTTCGATATGCCGCGGCTCGGTGACGAATTTTTCCACCAGCAGGCGGCCATCCCCGAAACTGGCCTGCGCTTCATTGCGCGACGACACGATGGCCTGGCCCAGTTCCTCCTCGCTTTTGACGACCCGAAGCCCCTTGCCGCCGCCGCCCGCGGAAGCCTTCACCATCACCGGAAAGCCGATCTCGCGGGCGATCTCACGCGCATGGGCCTCGTCCCGGATCTCGCCCATGAAACCGGGCACGGTGGAGACGCCCGCCGCCTTGGCCAACTTCTTAGATTCGATCTTGTCGCCCATCGCCGCGATGGCGCGGACATTGGGACCGATGAAGGCGATTCCGGCTTCGGCCAGGGCGGCGGCGAAGGATTCGCGCTCCGACAGGAAGCCATAGCCGGGATGCACGGCCTCGGCGCCGGTATCGCGGGCCGCCTGGACGATCTTCTCGATCTGAAGATAGGACTGGGCGGCGGGGGCCGGGCCGATATGGACCGCCTCGTCCGCCATTTCGACATGCAGGGCGTCGCGGTCGGCGTCCGAATAGACCGCCACCGTGGCGATGCCCATCCGACGGGCGGTCTTGATAATGCGGCAGGCGATTTCGCCGCGATTGGCGATCAGAATCTTCTGAAACAAAGCTATCCCCGTGGTGCCGGGCCCGGCTGTTTTGTCCCATGACAGTAGGGGGTTGCGCAGCCTCGGTAAACCGCTGTACGCCCATGGAAATGGCGAATATCCCCCGCGCCGCCGCGCTTGCCGTATTCCGCATCCATATCGAGAATGGCTTTTCCGTCGCCGCCGGCGTGGGGCTGACCGGGCTTGTCGCGGGAGCGGCGCTGGGCTTCGACGCCGCCGTCGCCGCCGCTACCGGCGCGGTCTGTATCAGCATTTCGGACCAGCCGGATCCTTTGCGGCTGAAGCCCTGGATCCTGGGTTGGGCCCTCTCCATCGCAGTCTTCTTCACCGCCCTGGCCGCCTTCGCCGAATTCTGGTTTCCGCCCTTCGGATTCGTGCCGGTGGTGCTCTTCACGGGCATATGGACCGGCTTGATCTCCGCCTATGGCAAGCGCGCCCTGATTCTCTCCATGACCGGGGTGCTCACCCTAGTCTATGCCATGGGCCGGCATTTCGCCTCGCCGGGGGACGCTCTCTTCTACCTGGAACTCTTCACGGCGGGGGCTGTCTTCTATGTGCTTTATGCCGGGTGCTTCGCATGGATTTTCGATGACCGCGCCCGCCGGCTGCTGCTGGCCGAAGCCATGCGAGGCTTCGCCACTTATCTGCGCGCCAAAGCCGCGCTCTACAATCCCGACACAGACGGTCCCGGCGCATTCCGCAGCCTGATCGATGCCCATGCGGCGCTGATCGACCGGCTGCAGGCGGCGCGGGACGCGATCTTCTCCCGCCGCAGCCATCCCATACAGAAAAAGCGCATCGACTCGTTGATCGCGCTTCTGGACGCCTTCGAGACCATGCTGTCCAGCGACGCGGATTTCGAACTTTTACGCCGGTCACGGCGGCGCGACCTCAAATGGCGGATCAACGGCTTTATCCTGATGATCGCCGAGGAAGTTGAAGGGCTGACCCTGGCTTTGCGCAGCCGCCACGCCGATGTGGTGCCCCATCCGCTCAAGGTCGAAGATGCGGAGTTGATTGCGGCCGTAGCCGAAGCCAACCGCGAGGCGCCGGAAGACCAGGCGACCGATCACGCTTATTTTGTCACCACCAACAAGCTGGTGATGGCGGAAAGCCATGTCACGCTCCTGGCCCGCACCCTGGACCGCAGCACACCGCCCTCGCCGCTTTCCGCCGAACTCGACCTGGCCCTGTTTCAGCAGCGCGCCCCGCAAGGCCTGGGCGTGCTGCTTCAGCAGTTCGATCTTTCCAAGCCAGCCATGCGCTTCGGCATCCGTCTGTCGCTGGCGATGCTGACCGGCCTGGCGCTCACGCTGATATTTCCCCGTTTCGCGCACGCCAACTGGGTCCTTCTCACCATCGCCCTGATCATGCGGGCGAATTTCAGCATCACCCGTCAGCGACGCTGGGACCGTATCCTGGGTACTCTGATCGGCTGCACCGCGGCAGTGGCACTGATCGCGGTCTCTCCGCCGGCTTTTCTGCTCACGGTCATCGTCCTGGCCATCGGCCTTGCGCACGCCTATGCGGGGGTGCGCTACCGCGTCACCGCGGCGGCGGCATCCATATCCTCACTTCTGCTCCTGCATTTTTCCGCGCCGGGTCTTCGCCCGGAGTTTCTGGAGCGGGTCCTGGACACGCTGATCGGCGCCAGCCTGTCCTATGCCTTCAGTTTTCTCCTGCCGAGCTGGGAACGGAACGACCTGCCGCGGCTGGTGAAGGGATTGCTGACGGCGGACAAGGCCTTTGCCGATGCCGCGCTCAGGCGGGTGCATGTGCGCCAGCCCTATCGCCTGGCCCGAAAGCGGACCCTGGAAGCGGTAGCGCAACTGTCCGGGGCCATCCGGCGGCTGGCCGACGAGCCCAAGACCAACCGCCGCACCCTGGCCTCGCTGAACGAATTGCTGGGAGCCAATTATGCGCTGGCCTCGGACCTGGCTTCGATGCCGGTGCTGATGAAGACAAGAGGCCCCGAGCTCGACCCCGCCCGCGCGGATGCCCAGATCGAAGAGGCGCGGAACCGGGTGGCGGAACTGCTCACCTCTGGCCCCCTGCCGGATGCGGAACCGGCCCCTGTTCGCGAGTCCTTATCGGGATTGAAAGAGAATTTTGCCATGATCGTGCTGGCGCGCCGCCTGGCGCATATCGAGTATACCGCGCGCAAAGTGGCGCGGCTGGCGGCGCGCCCGGTGATTGCCGATGAGGACGAACATGCGCATTGACGCCTTGGCGATGGGATTTCTGCTTCTAGGGGCGCCGGCCTTTGCGCAGTCGCCGCAGAAACTGCCGCTGCCGCGCATGCCGGGCCAGCAAAGTCTGCAATTCGGCAATGCCAACCTTGCCATCGCCATGCCAGCTCCCGAAAGCACCGCCCCCATCATCGTCACGGCCTCCGCACCGGGGACAAGGCCGGTATCGCTTTTCCTGGAACATGTTCCCGGAGCGCATGAATTTCCGCCCAGCATCTCGCTGGTGGAAATGGATGATGCCAACAACACGCCGGAATTCTTCATCTCCCGTTTTTCCGGTGGTGCGCATTGTTGCGCGCAGATCCACATCCTGGACCTGGTGGCCGGACAATGGCGGATCATCGACGGCGGCAACTGGAACGGCGATGAGATCATCCCGGAAGACGCGGACGGCGACGGCGAACAGGAGATCGTCCATGGCGACGACCGCTTCCTCTACCGATATTCCTGTTACGCCTGCGCTGCGCCGCCCATCCGCATTTTCAAGCTAATCCAGGGCGCGTTGGCGGACGTCACATTAAGTCCGCTCTATCGCCCCCGCGACGAGAAGGACCTCCCGAATTTCCAACAGGGCTGCGCCAATCACGACAATGGCGCCTGCGCGTCCTATGTCGCGGCCGCTTCACGCTTGGGTCGTCATGACGAGGCGTGGCGCTTCATGCTGGAACACTATGATCGCAAAAGTGACTGGGGCCTGAAAGATTGCGCGTTGCGTGACGACAAGGGCAATTGCCTGGCCGACATCCAATATAAATCCTACCCCGACGCGCTGGCGGGGTTCCTGCAGCAGATCGACAGCGCGCGGCCCGGCATCCCTTAATCCTTTCGATCTTCCAGCACCGCCCGGATGGTCGCCATCACCGCATCCAGCCCGGCCTCGCCATCGGCCAGGGGAAAACGCAGGATGGTGTAGCCGGCTTCATGCAGCAGCCGGTCCCGGACCGGACTGCGATTTGCACGGTCGGTCTCCAGCTCGACCACCAAAAGCGCCTCATGCTCGACAAAGGGCAGCGTGAAGGTTTGGAAGGACGAGGCTTTGCGGAAATGCCAGCCCTCAAGCGCTTTCAGCCGCAACCACAGCCGATCCTGAGGCCCCAGTTCTCGCCCCAGGGGGCGTTTGCGCTGCATCGGCATTAAAGCGGAATGTTGTCGTGCTTCTTCCAGATCTGCGCCACCTGCTTGTTCTTGAGCATGCGCAGGGACCGGGCGATCCGCCAGCGGGTCGAATGGGGTCGGATCACGTCATCGATATAACCGCGCGAGGCGGCGACAAAAGGATTGAGAAAACGGTCCTCATATTCCTTTGTCCGCGCCGCCAGCGCCTTGGCGTCATCGGCATCTTTGCGGAAAATGATCTCCACCGCGCCCTTGGCGCCCATCACGGCGATCTGGGCCGTGGGCCAGGCGTAATTGACATCGGCCCGCATATGCTTGGAGGCCATCACGTCATAGGCGCCGCCATAAGCCTTGCGGGTGATCACGGTGACCTTGGGCACGGTGGCTTCGGCATAGGCGAACAGGAGCTTGGCGCCGTGCTTGATGATGCCGCCATGTTCCTGGGCCGTTCCGGGCATGAAGCCGGGCACGTCCACAAAGGTCACCAAGGGAATGTTGAAGCAATCGCAGAAGCGCACGAAACGCGCCGCCTTTCGGCTGGCGTCGGAATCCAGCACGCCCGCCAGCACCATGGGCTGGTTGGCGACAAATCCCACCGTGGCGCCCTCGATGCGCCCGAAGCCGGTGATGATGTTGCGGGCGAACGCCTCGCCCACTTCGAAGAAGTCGCCTTCGTCGATGACCTTGAGGATCAGTTCCTTCATGTCATAGGGCTTGTTGGCGCTGTCGGGGATCAAAGTGTCCAGCGACATGTCCTGGCGGTGGGGATCGTCCTCCACCGGCCAGGTCGGGGTCTTGTCGCGATTGTTCAGCGGCAGGAAATCGTAGAGGCGGCGGATTTCCTCCAGGCAGGTGACGTCATTGTCATAAGCGCCGTCGGCGACCGAAGAGCGCATGGTGTGCACTTTCGCACCGCCCAGTTCTTCGGGCGTCACATCTTCATGGGTCACGGTCTTGGTGACATCCGGTCCGGTGATGAACATGTAGGAGGTGCCCGCGACCATGAAGACGAAATCGGTCAGCGCCGGGGAATAGACATCTCCGCCCGCGCAAGGACCCATGATGACGGAAATCTGCGGCACCACGCCCGACGCCAGCACATTGCGCTTGAAGACTTCGCCGAAGCCCGCCAGCGCCGCCACGCCTTCCTGGATGCGGGCGCCGCCGGAATCGAACAGCCCGATCACCGGGGCGCCATTCTGCATCGCCATATCCATGATCTTGCAGATCTTGCCGGCATGGGCTTCGGAAGTGGACCCGCCCAGCACGGTGAAATCCTTGGCATAGACATAGGCCATACGACCATTGATCGTGCCCCAGCCGGTGACCACGCCGTCGCCCGGAATGCGGTTCTTTTCCGTGCCGAATTCGGTGCCGCGATGCTCCACGAACATGTCGAATTCTTCGAAGCTGCCGGGATCGAGCAGCAATTCGATGCGCTCGCGGGCTGTCAGCTTGCCGCGCGCATGCTGGGCGGCCACTCGCGCTTCGCCGCCCCCCGCCCGTGCCAGGCTCCGGCGCGCTTCCAGTTCGGAAATGATCTCTTTCATGGAAACAGACTGTGTGGGCCGGACAAATGCGTCAAGCCCGCGCCAGACGCACCAGCTGGGCGGCATGGTGCATTTCCGCCACCAGGCGTCCCGCCCGCTCTTCGGCCTCCCGATCGCTTCCCCATTGTTCGGCCTGATAGGCCTCGTCGAGGCGCGACAGTACGAAGGCCTCCTCGGATGTCAGCCGCCCATCCAGCACGGCCAGCCCCAGCACCAGCGAGCCCGTCACCGAGGCCAGCACATGCAGCGCGGCCAGATCGAAATCGCTTTGTGCCGCAATAGCCCGCCTTAAGGCCGCCAGCGCCTCGCCGGACTGCGGCACATGCTGAATGCCGGAGGTAACCGCCAGCCGGGCGCCGTACCGGTCCGCCACCCAATCCAGATAGTCGTTCCATCGCAGCTGGCGCGCCACCAAAGCCTCCGGCGCCTCCGCCCGGTACGACAGAAGATCATTTTCGCCGAATCGCAAGATGGCGGAAATCACCTCTTCGCGCGTGGGGCGGACGCCATCCAGCACCGTATTAACCAGGCGGGTGAGCGGCATGGTCGCCGGCCGCATCTCGTCCTCCTGCTCCCGCCATTCCTGCGCCACTGCATCGGCCAGGGCATGGGTCGGCAACAGGAGAGATTGGCGCGCGGGCGTGCGCACGGGTTTGCTATCCAGCAGGAAGCGGAATCCGTCCGGAGTTTGGTCCACCGTGACGGTCTTGTAGAAACGCTTCACGTTTTTTTCTTCCGGGCGGGAAAGGGATCGCGCTTGTCGTTGGCGTCGAAGCCCAATAATTCCCAACTCTTCACCATGTGAGGCGACAAGGGCGCGGTGACCTGCAGGCGTCCGCCATCGGGGCGTGGAATATCGATCGAGCGGGCATGCAGATGCAGCTTGTCGGCGATGGCGCCTTTGCCCTTCGCGTCCGTGCCGCCATATTTGAAGTCGCCCACGATCGGCGTGCCCAGGCTGGCCAGGTGGACGCGGATCTGATGGGTGCGGCCGGTGACGGGCCGCGCCGCGACCCAGGCAAATTCCTGCCCCGCCTGGCCCATCACCGCATATTCGGTCAGGGCGAATTTCGCGTCGTCTTCTTCGCTCACCGTCATGCGCTCGCCTTTTCCGCGAACGCCTTCTTTGGCCAGAGCCGCCTTGACGATGCCGTGCTTCTGCTTCGGCACACCTTTTACCAGGGCCCAATAGACCTTGGACGCGTCCCGTCCGGCCAGGGCGCGGGACAATCCCGCAGCGGCCTGGGACGTGCGCGCCACCAGGAGCACGCCGGAGGTGTCGCGGTCCAGCCGGTGCACCAGCTTGGGCCGCGTGTTCTTCTCGAAGCTCAGCTGATCGAGCATGCCGTCGACATGCTCCTTGAGTCCCGAGCCACCTTGGGTGGCCAGACCTGACGGCTTGTTCAGGACGATGAGATGCTTGTCCATGTAAAGGATCGCATCTTCAAGCCGGCGCGACGTCTTTATCACCGGCGCGGGCTTCACCCGCTCTTCGGCTTTGTCATGAATCACTTGCGGCGGCAGGCGCATGACCTGGCCCGCAGCGACGCGATCGGCGGATTTGGCCCGCTTGCCATCCACCCGCACTTCACCTTTGCGGAGCAGCTTTTCCAGCCGTCCGTGGGTCAGGGCGGGGAAATGCCGGCTGAACCAGCGATCGACGCGGATTCCGTCATCGTCATCGGCAATGATGCGTTGTTCAGGCATACAGAATCCGCATTAGCCACAGCCCGCCGAACAGAGCCAGAATGGACAGCACCACGGAGCCGACGACATAGGCGCCCGCCTGCATATAGGCGCCACGCTCCATCAACATCGCGCTATCCAAGGAGAATGTGGAGAAAGTGGTGTAACCGCCCAGGACTCCGGTGGTGAGAAAGGCCCGCATTTCCGGCGTCATATTAAGTTTCAGCGCCACCAACCCTGTGATCAGGCCCATGATCAGGCCACCAGTAATATTGACCACGAAAATTCCGAACGGAAAACCCTGCCACCAGGCGGGCTGTATCGTGCCGGCCACAAAATACCGGATCAGTGATCCTACCGCGCCGCCCAGCGCCACCATGAGAACAATGCCCCATTGCATTATCCGCCCCCCTTTCTCGCCCGCAGCTTGGCCCAATAGTCCAGCCGCTTGGCGATTTCGCGCTCGAAGCCGGTTTCCTTGGGCGTGTAAAATTGTTCACGCGTCATGCCGTCCGGAAAATAATTCTGGCCGGAAAAGCCGTCCTCGGCTTCATGGTCATATTGATAGCCCGCGCCATAGCCAAGATTTTTCATCAATTTGGTGGGCGCGTTGAGAATATGGGCCGGCGGCATCAACGAACCATGCTCCTGCGCCGCGCGCTTGGCCGCGCCGAGCGCCGTATAGACCGCGTTGGACTTGGGCGCCGAGGCCAGATAGATCACGCACTGCGCCAAAGCGATCTCCCCTTCCGGGCTTCCCAGAAAA
>Ga0207667_10006885_pt1 | contig 13735 bp, 10 predicted proteins | sample KBSCornC52_FD_184301 | JGI IMG/M metagenome (GOLD analysis project Ga0207667, IMG submission 184301) | Corn rhizosphere microbial communities from Kellogg Biological Station, Michigan, USA - KBS Corn C5-2 (SPAdes) (version 2) | ecosystem: Host-associated > Plants > Roots > Rhizosphere > Soil ...
ATGACGGGCGAGCAGGCGCTCGAAGCGGTCATGAAGCCCGGCGGCCGCCTCGTCTCGCGCGAAGTCGCCGAAGCGATCGTCCGCTTCATCGCGGGCGGCTCGGAATTGCGCAATGCCGAGGTCGAGCCGTCGCTCCTGTCGCTCATCTGCCGCGAGCTCAACAACGCGCGCGTCGCGCAGCGACGAAACGAGATTTCTGCGGATCTGCTCGCCGGCTCGCACGACACGATCCTCGCCGAGTTCTACGAGCGCGCGCTTGCCGACCAGCCGGCCGGCGTGCGCCATTTTGTCGAGGATCAGCTCCTCACCGAATCGGGCTTCCGCGAAAGCCTTGCCGAGGAGCGCGTGAAGAAGGCGTTCGCCGCCGCGGGCGCTGCGCCGGACGCGCTTGCGCGGCTCGTCGATCGGCGCCTGCTCCGCGTCGAGGAGCGCCTCGACGTGCGCCGCGTCGAGCTGACGCACGACGTGCTGTGCAACGTCGTGCGCGGAAGCCGCGATTTGCGGCGCGAGCGGGAAGCGCGCGATGCGGCCGAGCGTCAGCTTGCCGAGCAGCAGACACGCGAGCGCGCCACGCGCAAGGCGCTCGTGCGCGCACGGCAGGTGGCGACCGTCTGCGGGCTGCTCGCGCTCGCGGCGATCGCCAGCGCGTTTTTCGGTTACGAAAGCATGCGGCGCGCGCAGAAGGCCGAGGCGCAAGCGCAGCAGACGCGGCTGCTCGCCGAGCAGGCGCGCGGCGAAGCCGAGAAGCTCGTCGTCTACCTGCTCGACGACTTCTATCTCGAGCTCGAGCCGATCGGGCGCCTCGACATCGTCGCGTCGCTCGCGAAGCGCGCCGTCGATTACTACGCGGCGTTGCCCGCGGAGTTGCGCACGCAGGACACCGAGCGCAACCGCGCGCTGGCGCTCGTACGCTACGGCGCGGCGCTGCGCAACCAGTCGAACCTGGCCGACAGCAGGAAGGCGCTTGGCGAGGCCGTCTCGATGCTCGGCAAGCTGCGCGACCAGGGCGACAAGTCGGAAGCAACGGCCATTGGCCTCGCGGTCGGACTGGTCGGCGAGGCGAAGGTGGCGAGCAGCGAGAACCGGTTGGACGACGAAATCGCCATCTCGAAACAGGCGGTCGACGCGCTGCAGCCTGCAATGGCGGCACCTTCACCGTCGATCGCCGCGCGCCGTGCGTACGGACTCGCGACGACGTACCTCGGCTTCTCGCAGGCGCAGGTCAATGAGAACGAGGCGGCCGTCGCGACGCTCGACGAAGCGCGCACGGTCAATCGCGGGATTGCGAACCTCTCGCTCGACGATGTGCCGGCGGCCGTCGCATTTGCGGAGGCGACCGCGTGGCAGACGTCGGCGCTGCAGCAACTCGGCCGCCTCGACCAGCTTCGCAAGGTGACCGACGAAGCGCTCGACGTGACCGGCAAGGTTCTCGCGAAGCAGCCGGGCAACATGTCGGCGCGCCGAGCCGAGGCGCTGCTGCTCGAAAACCTGTCGGGAGCCGAGTGGAACGATCTCCACGTTCGCAAGGCACTCGAGTTCGTCCGACGTGACGCCGGCGACTGGGACGCGATCACGAAGCTCGATCCGACGAACGTGATCGCCTGGAACAACCTGGCGAGCGCTTATTTGACGATGGCCGGCGAGTTCCTCTCGCTTGGGCAGGTCGATGCGGCGCGCAACCAGCTTCGCGCCGCGATGGCCATTGCCGACCACGTGAAGGAAGGCGGGTTCATCGGCAACGTCCTTGCGCTCGCCGCAGGGTACGTGGCGCGCTTGGACGCCGAATCGGGGAATCGCCAGGCCACGGCAACCGCGCTCGCAGCCAACCGGCGATTCGTCGACTCGGCAATGCGCGGTCTGCCGGCCGGCTCGTTCGGTCGCGAGATGGGCTCGGAATTCTTGAGTCACTACGGATTCTTCACGTCCGGCTTCGGCTACGGCGTCTATGCTCCGCTCTACGCGGACGGCGATTTCGAAGGTGTCCGCAAGGAGGCCCGCGCGTCGCTGCAGCGGCTCGAGCGCGTCGCCACGCAAACCGCCGGCGAGAAGGATACGATCGCCCGTGCGCTGGAGATGGCTTGGCGCACCGCGGCCGACGCATCGTATGCGCTGCGCGATTACGCAAGCGCCGACGCGGAGATCAAGCGGGCTTTGGAGATACGCAAGACGCTGCCGCCGCGCAATCGCGCCGAAGAGCGCGACGCAGGCATCCAGACGACACTCGCAGCAACGATCGCGGCTCGCCTCAGCCGGGACGATGAAGCGCAACGGCTCATCCAGCCGGTGATCGAATTCCAGCGTGGTCTTTACGCGCGCGCCGAGAACGAAGATCTCACGCAGCACCTGGAATTGGCGTATGCGCTGTACGCGTCGGCCCTTGCCGGGTCGCCGCAGAAATCGGCGGAGCTCAAGCAGGCAGGAGCGCTGCTCGATGCGCTGCCGACGCAAATGCGCAACCTGATCAGCGTACGGCGGCTCCGGTCCAACATCGCCCAAGCGCAGGGAAGTTGACGACGCCGATCGACGACATCCGCGCGCACCTCGACCGCGGTGCGCCGTGGGATGCGTGCGATGCGTTTCGCGAAGCCATCGGTGAGCGGCCGGATGACGCCGGCCTGCTCTACGTCGGCGCGCTCGCGCATGCGCGCGCCGGTGCGACGCGCAATGCGCACGCGCTGCTCGACCGGGCACAGGCCGCGCCGCATCCGGAACCGCTGCTTGCCGACATCCACAGTCTGCGCGGCCGCCTGCTCAAGGACGCGTATCACCGGGCGCCGGACAGCGACGATGCGATTCGCCTTCTCAGGGCGGCCCGCGAGCAGTACCTGAACGCCTATCGCTATGCATCCGATCCGTACCCCGGAGTCAATGCCGCGACGCTGACGCTTCTGCTCGGCGATCGCAACGCGGCGATCGAACTTGCGCGCGACGTGCAGGCGATCGTCGCCAAACGCGGCGTCGGCTCGCCGTGGGATCTCGCGACGGACGCCGAAGCGCGGCTTCTGCAAGGCGACGTCGATGCGGCGGCGCGCGGTTACGCGGCCGCCTACGCGATGGCCGGCGACAACGCGGGCATCGTCGCGACGATGCGGCGGCAGGTTCGTCTGCTGACGCGCGCGATTCCAGAAGCCCGCACGTTGTTGCCGTTGCTGCGCGTACCCGACGTCGTCGCCTTCGCCGGGCACATGATCGACGGTCCCGCGCGCGAGACGCCGCGCTTTCCCGCTGCGCTCGCGCCTGCGGTACGGGCTGCGATCGATCGCCATCTCGCGGAACTCGAGCAGCCGATCGTGTTCTCGTCCGCCGCGTGCGGCAGCGATCTGTTGTTCATCGAGGCAGCGCTTGCACGCAACGCCGAGGTGAACGTCGTGCTGCCGTTCGATCGCGACGACTTCGTCCGCACGAGCGTCGCGGTCGGCGGCAGCGAATGGGTGCAGCGCTTCGACGCGGCGCTCGCACGTGTCAGCCGGATCATCATGGCGACGGAAGAGAACCACCTCGGCGACGACGCGCTGTTCGAGCATGCCGCCGAGCTCGTCGAGGGACTGTCACGGCTGCGTGCGGCGCAGCTCGAGACGATGCCGTCGATGCTCTGCGTGCTCGATGCGTCGTCGCAGGGCGGCATCGGCGGAACGCACAGCGCGCAGGCGCGCTGGTCGCGGCTGCTGGGACCGCCGGTCGTGATCGACCTTCGCGTGTTGCGGGAAGGCGCTACGCCGGACGGGCGGTGGCGCTCGGACGCCGGCGATCCACGGCAACGTCGCGGCGACGACGTCGACCGCTTCGCGACCGAGCGTCCGCCGCGCGCGTGGAAATCGATGTTGTTCGCCGACTTCGCAGGGTTCAGCCAGGTGCATGACACGTTCGCGCCACTCTTCCATCAGCGCTTCCTGGCGATCGCCGCCGCGCAAATCGGCGACGCGAGCGTCAAGCCGCTCGACGCGAAGACGTGGGGCGACGGCCTCTACGTCGTGTTCGCATCGCCGGCCGACGCGGCCGAGTTCGCGCTCGGTTTCCTCGAGCGCACGTTGAAGATCGACTGGACCGCCGCCGGGCTTCCATCGACGAGCCGCATCCGCATCGCGCTGCACGCGGGTCCCGTCTTTCGCGGTTTCGACCCGGTGATGGACCGCGAGCACTTTTTCGGCGCGAGCGTGACGCGCGCGGCACGGATCGAGCCCGTGACGCAGCCGGGCACCGTTTACGCGAGCGAAGCGTTCGCGGCGACGCTCGCGGCGTCGGGTCAACAGGGGTTTGCGCTCGAATACGTCGGACGATTGCCGCTTGCGAAGAGCTACGGCGAATCGACGATCTACCGGCTCGATCGCGCGTGACGCACGCCCAATGTCGATGTGCTGCACGTGGGCACCCGGTCCGTCACGACATCGCGTGGTTTACAATCGCCGTCCTCGCAACGTGAGCGCAACGCTCGCGGGAGACCGATCATGCGCGTTCGCCCCCTTGGTTCCACGCTGACCCTCGTCCTGATCGGCGCCGTGGCGCTTTCGCTCGCCGCAAGCGCACGCGCCGACGTTCTGGACGACGTGAAAGCGCACGGCGTCGTGAAGTGCGGCGTCACGCTCGCATCGCCCGGGTTCTCCGCCGAGAACAACGCCGGCAAGCGCGAGGGCTTCGACATCGATCTTTGCCGCGCGATCGCGGCTTCGGTACTCGGCGACGAGACGAAGATCGAGCTCACGCCGATGGACCTCAAGACGGCGTTCGCCGGCCTGCCGACTGGCGTCGTCGACGTGCTGACGCACCGCTTCACGTGGACGCAGAGCCGCGACGTCGGCGGGCTCAAGTTTCCGAAGATCATGTTCTTCGACGGGCAGGGCTTCGTCGTGGCGAAGAAGTCGAAGGCGAACAAGATCGCGGACCTCGACAACGCGACGATCTGCACGCTGCAGGGCAGCACGTCGGAGCTGATCGTCGCGAGCTACTTCGCGGCCCACAAGCTCAAGTACAAGATCGTGACGTTCGCCTCCGCCGAGCAGGCGTGGGACGCGTTCGTGAGCAAGCGGTGCGACACCGTGATCAACGATCGCTCCGGCCTCGCGGCGCGCCTCGCGAAACTGCCGAATCGCGACGATTACAAGGTGCTCGCCGAGACGGTGTCGAACGAGCCGATCGGCCCGATCGTCGCGCAGAACCAGACGCGCTGGGAGGACGTCGTCCGTTTCACGCTGAACGCGCTCGTCGCCGCCGAGGAGCTGGGCGTGACGCAGGCCAACGTCGACACGCAGAAGAACTCGCAGAACCCGGACGTGCAGCGTCTGCTCGGCGCGACCGGCGATTTCGGCACCAAGCTCGGCGTGTCGAACGACTATGCGTACAAAGCGATCAAGGCGGTCGGCAACTACGGGGAAATCTGGAATCGCAACGTGGGCCCCAACACGCCGCTGCGGCTCGAGCGCGGACGCAATGCGCTGGTCGCCAACGGCGGAGTGATGATGTCGATTCCGATCCGCTGATGCGCCGCGCGGTACCGGCCCGCGCGCGGGTCGTTTCGCCGCGGACGGGATGATGGTCCGGCGCAGGCTGTCGCGCACGGTACTGGCCGAACGGTGGCCCGGCTGGGTGGTGCAGGCGCTCCTGCTCGCCGTCGTCGGCTGGCTCGCGTATCGCGGCGTCGTCAATTTCCAGGCGAACCTGCGCGCGCTCGGCGTGTCCGCCGGCTTCGGTTTTCTCCACACGCAGGCCGGCTTCCAGATCGCGCAATCGCTGATCCCGTTCGGGCCGGCGTCGCCGTATCTCGACGCGGTCGTCGCAGCTGCGCTCAACACGCTGCTCGTCATCGCGCTCGCCGGCGTGCTCGGCACGCTGCTCGCGCTGGTCGTCGCATTCGGCCGCCTCTCGCCGCCGGGTATCGTGCGCGCGGCTTGCGGCGCCTACGTCGAGACGTTTCGCAACATTCCGGTGCTGTTGCAGATCCTGTTCTGGTACGCCTCCGCGATCGCCTTGCTGCCGGGCGTTGCCGACAGCCTTCAGTTCGGCGGCGCGCTGCTCAACAATCGCGGCCTGTTCTTGCCGCTCGGCGGTGATAGGCCGCACGTCGAAGGATTCGACGTGAGCGGCGGCATCGCGATCCTTCCCGAACTGATCGCGCTGACGCTTGGATTGTCGATCTACAACAGCGCATTCCTCGCCGAGATTTTCCGCGCAGGGATCCTGTCGGTGCCCCGCGGGCAGATCGAGGCCGCCACGAGCGTCGGGCTCACCGGCGTTCGCGCCGCGCTGCTCGTCACGCTGCCGCAGGCGTTGCGCGTCGCGCTGCCGGCGGCGGGCGGGCAGTATCAAATTTTGGCGAAGTCGTCCGCACTCGCGGCGGCGGTCGGGTATCCGGACATCATGCAGATCGTCGGCGGCACGATCGCGAGCCAGACGAGCCAGGCGCTCGAGGCGATGGGGCTCGTCGTATTGCTGTACGCGGCGATCAATCTCGGCATCGCGGCGATCGTGGCGTTCTTCAATCGCCGCCTGCTTCGCACCGAGGGCCGTTGACGCCGACGCGAGCGCGGACGTGCGACATTGCTCTCACCGAGGTTGGAATTGACGGCGGTTTTCGTCCGCGAGTCACCGGTCGCGCCGCGCGTCGCTCCGGCGAGAGCGCTCGCGCCCGGTGAGCGTTTGCGACGCTGGCTCTTGCCCACACCGGCAATCGGCGTCGTTTCGGTGCTGCTGCTCGCGGTGTTGCTCGTGACCGGCGCGCGCTTCTTCGACTGGGCGATCGTGCAGGCGCATTGGCGTGGCGCTTCGAGTGCGGCGTGTCCCGGTGACGGGGGCGCATGCTGGTCCTTCGTCGTCGCGCGGTGGAAGCCGTGGCTGGTCGGCAACTATCCTTCGGATCAATTGTGGCGGCCACTTACGTGCTTCGCGGTCTTCGTCCTTTTCTGGGCGTGGGTCGTACGCCGCCCGCACCGAGCAAGTCTCCTTCGGGTGCTGCAGGGCTTCATCGCTATGCCCGTCGCCTTCTTCCTGATCCTCATCGGCGGCGGTCCGTTGCCGGTCGTCGTCCCGACGCAATGGGGCGGATTGCTGGTGACGCTCGTCGTCACGCTCGCCACGTTCGCAACCGCGTTGCCCCTCGGACTGTGCCTTGCGCTCGGCCGCCGCTCGCACTGGCCGGTCGTAAGACTGCTTTGCGGAACGTTCGTCGAAGCGATGCGCGCCGTGCCGCTGCTCGCCGTCTTGTTCATCGCGGCAACGCTGCTGCCGCTGTTCCTGCCGCGCGATCTCGCGATCGGGCTCTTCGCGCGAGCCGCGACCGCGTTTGCGTTGTTCAACGCCGCGATGGCCGCCGAGGTCTTTCGCGGCGGGTTGCAGGCGGTGGGTCGCGGGCAGATCGAGGCGGCGACGACCGTAGGCTTGGGCGATTTCGCGGCGTTGCGGCTCGTCGTATTGCCGCAAGCGTTGACCGCCGTCGTTCCCGCGGTCGTCAACATCATGATCGCCGTCATCAAGGAGACGACGCTGCTGTCGGTGATCGGGGTCAGCGACCTGCTCGGGGCCATCGAGATCGGAGCGAAGTCGCCCGACTGGGTCGGCGAGCCGAATATCCTCACGTCCGGCTACGTTTTTCTCGCGCTGGCTTACCTCGGCGTCTGCTACGCGCTGTCGCGTTACAGCCGGCGGCTCGAGCGTGCGCGCTGAATCGGTCGAACCCGTGGCGCTCGATGCTTCCTCGCGTTCCGATGCGAACGTTCCCATCGTGAGGATGTCAGCGATCAACAAATGGTACGGCAGCTACCACGCGCTTCGCGACATCGACCTGCGCGTCGCTTCCGGGGAGCGCATCGTCGTGTGCGGACCGTCGGGCTCCGGAAAGTCGACGCTCGTGCGCACGATCAATTTGCTCGAGCCGTTCGAGCATGGCCAATTGCATGTCTGCGGCATCGACGTGGACGCTGACGACATCACGCGCACGGCGAGGATTGCGATCAACCGTCGTGTCGCCATGGTGTTTCAGCAGTTCAACCTCTTTCCGCACATGACGGTATTGCAGAACCTGACTGTCGGACCGATCTTCGGAAGCGGCGTGAACCGCAGCGAAGCGCGGCAGCGCGCGCTGCATTACCTCGAGCGCGTCGGCCTCACCGATTACGCGGATCGGCACCCGGCGCAGCTTTCGGGCGGACAGCAACAACGGGTCGCGATCGCGCGTGCGCTTTGCACGCGTCCGCGCCTCGTGCTGTTCGACGAGCCCACGGCCGCGCTCGATCCGGAGATGGTGAACGAAGTGCTGCAGACGATGGAGACCCTGGCGGGCGAGGGCATGACGATGATCGTCGTCACACACGAGATGGGCTTCGCGCGGCGCGTCGCCGACCGCGTCGTCTTCATGGACCAGGGTCAGATCATCGAAACCGCGCCGCCCGATCGCTTCTTCGACGCGCCGCAGAGCGCGCGCTTGCGCACATTCCTGGGCCAGGTGCTCTCGCATTGAGCGCCGGCTCACGAGCGCCATTCACGCATCACGTGGAGACATGAAATGTCCGTAATCGACGTTCACACGCACATGTTCACCGAAAGGTGGCTCGAGCTGCTGAAGAAGGAGGGCGGCCTCTACAACATCAAGACGCGCCCCGACGGACAGCAGGAGATCTTCCGCGGCGACACGCCGGTCGTGATCCCGCAGCGCGGCCATTTCGACTACACGCTGCGCATCAAGCACATGGACGAGGCGGGCATCGATGTCTCGATCGTCTCGCTCACGTGTCCGAACGTTTACTGGGGCGACGAGGACGTGAGTACGCACGCCGCGCGCGAATCGAACGACACGATGGCCGGCGCGCAGGGACGCTATCCCGATCGCATTCGCTGGCTCACGTCGCTGCCGTGGGAATATCCGGGTGCGGCATGCGAGGAACTCGCGCGCACGTGTGCAAACGGGGCGGTCGGCGTCATGGTGCTCGCGAACGTCGCCGGGCGCAGCCTGACCGACCCGTTCTTCGCATCTATATGGGCAGAGATCGACAGACGGGCGCTGCCGGTGCTCGTCCATCCGACCGATCCGCCCGGCGTCGACATGATGGACATGACGAAGTACGACCTTTCGTGGGCGGTCGGCTTCATGTTCGACACGACGCTCGCGATCACACGCATGATCTTCGACGGCTTTTTCGACCGGTATCCGAACCTCAAGCTGATCGCGTCGCACGGCGGCGGGACGCTGCCCTATCTCGTCGGCCGCTACGAGAAGGGCGACGAAGTCGAGATTCCGAGCCGCCGCAGGATGAAGCGCAAGCCGACCGACTATCTTCGCCATATCTACTACGACAGCATCACCTACGACGTCCGGCCGCTCCAGTATCTGATCTCCGTGGTCGGCGCGGAGCGCGTGATGCTCGGTACCGACTGGCCCCACCAGGTGCAAGACACGAAGGGCGCGTTCGCGAACACGGCGCTGCTACCGGAGAATCAGATGCGGGCGATCCGCTTCGAAAACGCCAGGCGTGTGTTTGGCCTTTAACGCGCGACCGCCGACGCCACGGCGACGACACCGTTTCGCGCGATGACGCGATCGATTCCGCGCACGTTTCGCGCGCTCGCGCATCGCAACTTTCGGCTGTTCTTCACCGGTCAGGGGCTCTCCGTGATCGGCACGTGGCTCCAGCAGGTCGCGATGGGCTGGCTCACCTACCGATTGACGAATTCGGCGTGGCTCCTCGGTGTCGTCGCGTTCTGCGCGAACGTCGGCATCCTTCTCTTCAGCAACGTCGCCGGCGTCCTCGCCGATCGCATCGACCGCCGCCGCGGCCTTCTGACGACGCAGTCGCTGATGCTCGCGCAGGCCGTCGTGCTCGCGGTGCTGGTCGGCTTCGGCTGGATCCAGACGTGGCATCTGATCGTTCTCGCGCTGTGGCTCGGCACCTGCTCGGCGTTCGATATGCCGCTGCGCCAATCGATGTACGTGCACTTCATTGCCGATCGTGGCGATCTCGGCAACGCGATCGCGCTGAACTCGATGCTCGTGAACACGGCGCGCGTCGTCGGTCCCGCGCTCGCCGGCTTGTTGCTCAGTCTCACGAACGAGTCGATCTGCTTCGCGCTCAACGCGCTGTCGTTCCTTGCGGTGATCATTGCGATCGCCAAGATGGAATGGCCGGCGGACATCCGGCCGGCGGCGGATTCCGGATGGTGGGCGAGCTTCGTCGAAGGTTTCCGCTATGTGCGAGGACTCGAGCCGGTGCGTGCGCTGCTCGCGCTGGTCGCGGCGCTCGCATGGACCATCGCGCCGTACTCGTCGCTGATGCCGGTCTACGCGAAGGACATCTACGGCGGCGGCCCGCACACGCTCGGCTACCTGTTGTCGTCAGCCGGCCTCGGCGCGCTCGTCTCGACGCTCTATCTCGCGCATCGCGCAACGGTACGGGGGCTTGGGCGCGTGATTCTGTATGCGGTCGCCACGGCGGGCGCCGCGCTCGCCGCGTTCGCGTACATCCGCATCTATCCGCTGGCGCTGCTGCTGATGGTGCTGGTCGGCGGCGGCACGATCCTCGCGGCGGCCTCGGCGAACACGATCCTGCAGACGATCGTCGACGACCGGCTGCGCGGACGCGTGGCTGCGTTCTACACGCTCGCGTTCCTCGGCGTGGCGCCGCTCGGCAACCTCGCCGCCGGCGCGATCGCGGGCGCGCTCGGAACGCCGTTCCTCTTTGCGCTGAACGGCGTGCTCGCGATGCTTGCGGCGCTCTGGTACCGGAGCAAGCTGCCGACGGTACGCAGGGTGCTACGCCCGATCTACGAGACACTCGGCGTGCCGCCGAGCCGCCGATAACGCCCTCAGCGCAGCATGAACGCCATCGCGGAGAGGCTGTTCAGCACGCGCACCGCGTGGCGCATCGTCGGCGACGAGAACTCGAGGCTCTGGACGCCGACGCGGCGCACGAGCGGCAGCATCGCGAACAGATCGGCGAGCCCGGCGCTCGTCGCGTCGACGCGCACCACGATCGGCGTCGTCACCGGCCGAAGCTTGAGCGATGCGGCGCGCGTCACCGCCTGTGCAGCGCCCGCTTCGATCGCCGCGCAGGCGTTCGCCGGCGACAGCGACGTGGCGACACGGTTGCCGTGCGCGCGCTTGACGACGATGCCGATCGCGCCGGGGAAGAGCGGTTCCGTTTCTGCAATGAACGCGTCGTCTCCGCTGTAGAGCGCCACCGGAACCGCGAATTCGGCGGCGACGGCACCGTACAGTCCGGCCTCGCCGACCTCGCTGCCGTTCACGAGCACGCGCGCGAACGCGAAGCCGCTGATCGTGTGCGCGAGCACGCCGGCACCTCCTGCGCGAGCGTGCCACCCGATCAGCAGAACGGCGCCGCAATCCTCGTCGACGCCCGCCATCATGCCGAGCTCGCGGGGTTTGCCGAGCAGGATTTCGGCGCGCGGATCGACCTCGGCCGGGAGCAGATTGCGGAAAGCGCCGTGCGAATCATTGACGACGCAGGCGGTCGCGCCGCCGGCGAATGCACCGCGAACCGCCGCGTTCGCCTCCGCCGTCATCAGCCGACGCGCGCGCTCGTATTCCGCGTTGCCGGGCTGCGTCTGCTCGCGATCGACGACGCCGGCGACGCCTTCGATGTCGACGGAGATCAGGATCTTCATTGTGGAGGCCATCGTGTGCGCCAATCGGGAAGGCGCTCGGTGATCGACGTGCGGACCTGCCCGTCGCGGCCTTCGACGGTCTCGGCGGCGAAGAGCGCGTGGATGATTGCCTGCTCGGTCGCCTCGGCCGCTGCATCGAACAGCGGATCGAGCGCGTCGTCGCCGATCGTCGTTCGTGTCGCTGCGTTTCGCTGGCGGCGCGCAATCCGCTCGGCCGTCGCGAATGCGATCGCGATGTCGCCGCTGCCGTGGGCGAAATTGGCGCCGGTGCGTGCGATGCCGGCCCCGGCGCGAAACGCGAGGCGGCGCAACTGGCGATGGGACAGGGGAGCATCGACCGCGAGCACGACGATGATCGAGCCATCGCCGGCGTGCGCGTCGCGCGAAGCGTTGGCAAGCTTTCTTCCGATCGGAAGGCCGGCAATCGTCAGTTGCGCAAGCCTGCCGAAGTTCGCGAGTACCAGCGCGCCGACGATCCAACGCGGGTCGGTGGTCCGCCGCGACGCGGAGCCGATCCCGCCCTTCAGCTCGAAGCACGACATGCCGCGACCCGCACCGACGGCGCCCTGCGCGAAATCCGCGGTCGCCGCGTCGTGCGCCAGTCGGTAATGTGCTTCGCCGACGGCGAACGCGTGCAGGTCGTTCAGCCATCCGTCGTTGCATTCGGCGACGAGCGGGTTCAGCGTCGGCGACGTGCGCCCGATCGCCGAATTGGCTGCGACGGCGTGGCGGATCATCGCCGTCGCGATCGTGCCGACGGCGAACGTGTTCGTCAGCGCGATCGGCGACTCCAGCATGCCGAGCTCGTCGAGCTGCAGGAGTCCGGTCGTCTTGCCGAAGCCGTTCAACACGGCCGACGCGGCAGGCAGCGGCTCGCGATAGACGTCAGCCGTATGCGGTCGTATCAGGGTGACCCCCGTCTGCACGGAGCCGTCGGCAAGCGTCGCGTGTCCGACGGTGACGTCGCCGACGTCGGCGATCGAATCGCGGGGCCCGGAGGCGAGCGTTCCGATGCGCGGCGCGTCGATGGAGGAATCGGCATCCGCGTTCATCGGAGCCTGCTTGCCGGCGTGCGTTCGTCGCGCACGTGGCAGTAGCAGTAGACGAACTGCTGAACGCTTCCCCACGGCGTCCGGTGCGCTTCCTCGACGTGTTCGACGAGCTCGAAACGCGCGCCGAATTCCCCGTGCAGTGCATCGGCGTCGTAGCGCACGACATCGAGACCGCTGCACTTCGTCGGTCCGGCAGGTCCGAACGTCGCGACGATCACGTGGCCGCCGCGGCGGACGGCGCGCGCAACCTGGCGCACGTAAGCGGCGCGATCGCGCGGCTCGGTCAGAAAGTGAAACACCGCCCGGTCGTGCCAGACGTCGTAGGCGTTGCGCCTGAGCAGACAGGTCGTTGCGTCGCCATGCAGCCAGCGGACATGGTCCGCGTTCGGGCCGAGGCGCCGCCGCGCCACTTCGATCGCGGTCGCTGACAAATCGAGAACAGTGACGTCGTCATGCCCGCGCTCGAGCAGATCGTCCACGAGCGTCGATTCGCCCCCGCCGACGTCGATGATGCGCGCACGTCCGGTGGAGGCCGCATCGGCGATCAGCCGCAGCGAAACGTCCAGGTGGGGCCGATACCAGCTCACCTGGTCCGATCTCTTCGTCGCGTAAACGCGCTCCCAATGCTCGGTCAGATTCATCGCCGCTCGATCCGCGGGTCGAGCGCGTCGCGCAGCCCGTCGCCCAGCAGGTTGAACGCGAGCACGGTCAGAAAGATCGCGAGCGCCGGAAAGATCGCCTCGTGCGGCGCCGTCAGCATGTCCGAGCGCGCGGCGTCGAGCATCGCGCCCCATTCGGGCGTGGGCGGTTGCGCACCCATGCCGAGGAACGACAGGCTCGCGGCCGTGATGATCGACGTGCCGATCCGCAGCGAGAAATACACGACGACCGCGGAGATCGTGCCGGGAAAGATATGGCGGAATACGATCGTCCGGCCCGATGCGCCGAGGCTGCGCGCCGCCTCGATGTAGGTCAGGTGCTTGAGCGCGAGCGTGTTGCCACGCACGAGCCGCGCGAACGTCGGCACGCTGAAGATCGCGACCGCCGCGATCACGTTCGCCATGCCGCCACCGAGGATC
>Ga0207667_10006887_pt1 | contig 13734 bp, 15 predicted proteins | sample KBSCornC52_FD_184301 | JGI IMG/M metagenome (GOLD analysis project Ga0207667, IMG submission 184301) | Corn rhizosphere microbial communities from Kellogg Biological Station, Michigan, USA - KBS Corn C5-2 (SPAdes) (version 2) | ecosystem: Host-associated > Plants > Roots > Rhizosphere > Soil ...
CAGCAGCGCCAGCACCTGGAGGCGGTAGGGCGCGAAGAGTCCGGCGATCCGGCGGTAAGGGAGATCCTCGTCGGCGGCGACCGGCCGGCCCTTCGTCGCGGCCGTCATGGCTCGACCACCGCGACGCCACCGCCGGCGGCGACGAGCCGCTGCAGCAGCTCGGCGGCGTCCAGCAGCTGGGCCCGCTCCTCCGGCGACAGGACGTCGTTCATCGCCCGGGCCAGCCAGCGGTCCCGCGGCGCCATCTCGGCCCGGAGCGCCGCCCGGCCCTCGGCGGTCACCGAGAGCAGGTGCTGCCGGCCGTCCGACGGGTCGGGCATGCGGATCAGCAGACCGAGCTCCTCGAGCGCGGCGAACGTGCGGGTGAGCGACTGCGGCAGCATCCGCAGCTGCGCGGCGACCTCGCCCGGCGTGATGGGTCCGTGCGTCATGACCCGGCCGAGGACGGCCACCTGGTTGAGGCTGAGGTCGCCACCGCGTTCTGCACGGGCCCGCGCGGCGAGCGCGGTCACCGCCCGGCGCAGGACGGCGGCTTCCCGAGGAAGCACCGAAGTATTACGCATGCGCTGACGATATCGTCAGCAGCTACTTACTATTCGTCGGCGACGGCTTCGGCGAGCTCCTTCGCCAGATCACCCCGCGGGACCACCACGACTTCTTCGAGCTCCAGCCACTGAGCGGCCAGCGCCAGCTCGGCGGCGAGTTCCCCGGCGACGTACCGCGGGTCGTGGCCCGGCTCGATCCAGGCGCTCTGCACCCGCAGCACGCCGGCCTGCCGGTCGGCCTTCAGGTCGACCCGACCGACCAGGTGCTCGCCGAGCAGGAACGGCAACACGTAGTACCCGTACTGGCGCTTCGGTTCCGGGGTGTAGATCTCGATGCGGTAGAAGAAGTCGAACAGCCGTTGCGTCCGCTCGCGGTACCAGACCAGCGAGTCGAACGGCGCCAGCAACGCCCGGGCCTCGACCCGGCGGGGCCGGCGGGCCTCGTGCCACAAGTAGGCCGGCGCGGCCCATCCGGCGACCTCGACCGGGATAAGTTCGCCGCTCTCGACGAGCGTCGCGACGGCGGCCTTGCAGGAGTCGTGCGAGATCCGGAAGTAGTCGCGCAGGTCGGGTTCGGTGGCGATGCCGAGCGCACGGGCACTGAGCCGGATCAGCTCGAGCTTGGCCTCGGCTTCGGACGGCGTCGGGCGGGACAGCACGTCGGCCGGCAGCACCCGCTCGGTCAGGTCGTAGTGCCGCTCGAAGTTCACCCGCTTCGCGGTGGTGACCCGTCCGGCGTAGAACAGGTACTCCAGCGCGACCTTGCCGTCGTGCCAGTTCCACATGTGGCCGGGCCGGGGCGCGGGTCGCGGGATGCCGGTGTCGCCGGCGCGGATCGGGCCCTGGTCGCGGACGAGCCGGACCACGTCATCGAGCAGCGCCGGGTTCTCCTGCGCGATGCGGCGGATCGCCGGCCACGGCTCGTCGTCGGCGCGGGCCATTCGCCACCGCAGCAGCGGCTCGAGCTCGACCGGGATCAGCGACGCGGCGTGCGCCCAGTACTCGAACATCAGCGGGTTGCGCGGGCGCGGGACGTACCCGGTGAGCTGGTCGAGGACGTCCCGCGGGTACGGGCCGAGCCGGGCGAACAGCGGCAGGTAGTGGGCGCGGGAGAAGACGTTCACCGAGTCGATCTGCAGCAGGACGACCCGGTCGATCACCCGGCGCAGGTGGCGGGCGGTGACGCGGCCGGTCGGCCGGGGATCGGCGAAGCCCTGCGCCGCGAGGGCGATGCGGCGCGCCTGCGCCACGGACAACCGCGCCATGCCGCTCATCGCGGACCGATCGGACGGGCCGGTGATTTCTGCACCACGGGGCAGAGGTTACGGATCGACTCCGACATCGACTGGCCGTTGCATGACACCATGGCTCGGTGTTCGAGCACGTGATGCGCTCCATCGGCGACTCCGTCGGCCTGTGGATGTACTTGATCGCCGGCGGCCTGGCGTTCGCCGAGGCTGCGCTTCTGGTGGGCATGGTCCTGCCCGGCGAAACGGCGCTGCTCGTGGCCGGCGTGTTCTGCAATCACAAGCTCGGCGGCCACCTGAACCTCGGGGTCATGATCGCCGTCGCTGTCGTGGCCGCGATCGGCGGTGACTCGGTCGGCTACGAGTTCGGCCGGCACTTCGGGCCGTCCCTGCGGCGCTCGCGCTTGGGCGAGTGGGTCGGCGCGCACCGCTGGGCCGCGGTGGACGGGTTCATCCAGCGCCACGGCGGCAAGGCCGTCCTGCTCGGTCGGCTGACGGCGCTGCTGCGCGCGCTCATGCCGTCCATGGCCGGCATGAGCGGCATGCGCTACCGAACCTTCCTGCTGTGGAACGCCGCCGGCGGTGTCGTTTGGGCACCCGGCTGCGTGCTGCTCGGGTACGCCTTCGCCTCCGCGCTCGGCGCGGTCGAGAGCACCTTGACCTGGGCCCCCTTGGGAGTGCTGGCCGTGGTGGTCGTGGCCTACGTCGTCCTGCACCTGCGCAAGCGGCGCCGGGAGCGGGCCGAGGCGGAGGCGTTCGCGCAGGCCGAAGCGGAGGCCTGAGCCGCCCCGACTTGCCCGGCTGGCGATCTTCCCTACGCTGCCGGCATGACCGAACCGCCCGCACCGCCCGTCCACCCCGTTGCCCGCGTCGGGCCCCGAACTCGCCGCCGGCCGGACCTGCGGGTCAACGTCACGCTCGCGGGCGCCGGTGCCGCGATCCTGCTGGTCGGTGCGGTCGTGGTGTCCGCCGGCTACTACGCGCACGGAGACAACGGCCGGCGCTTCCTCGGGGCGATCCTGTTCGCCGCCATCGTGGCCGCCGGTTACGCGCTCGCGGTGCGCGTGCGGATCGGCGGGCTGGCGACCGCGGGGGCGGTCGGCGCGGCGTTCGGGGTGCCGGTATGCCTCGGCTTCCTGACGCTCGACCCGGCGAGCGCGCTGTCCTCCGGCTACCCGTTCAACGTCGACCTCGTCTTCGTCCTCTCGATCGCCGTCTGGCTGCTCACCTACTTCGCCGTGCCGGGGCTGCGCGGCCGCGCCCTGTTCCTCGGCGCCGCGGCGCTCGGGCTGTTCGGCTACGTCAGCCTCAAGGCGGCGGGCGTCGAGTCGGTCGCTCGGATCGCCGCCTCGCCGTTCGGCAACCTCGGCGGCATCGGCGGAGGTACCGACACCGGCACGATCACCGCGATCGGGCTGATCTTCGGGCTGGTCTACTACGCGATCGCCGCCGTGCTCGACGCGCGTGGGCGCTCCGGCGCCGCGGTCGCGCTGGTGGTCGCGGCCTTCGATGCGACGGTCGGCGGCGTGATCGCGGGTGCCTCCGACATGGGGCAGTCCGGCACCGGTGTGCTGCTGATCTTCCTCGGGCTCGGGCTGTCGGCCTACGGCTCGCGCTTCGGGCGGCGGTTCACGGCGTGGGCCTGGGCGGCCGGATTCGTCCTCGGCTGCGGTCTGGTGGTCGAGGACGTCGTCGGCACGAGCTACGTCGGCAACGGCTTCACGTTCATGGCGGTCGGCCTCGCCGTGGTCGTCGCGGCCCACCTGCTCGGCGGCGCGCTGGCGGAGCCGCCGGAGATCGACGACGAGCGCAGCCAGGTGGCCGGACCGGCGGGCTACCCCGCCGGTTAGGGTCGACGCATGGCCGACGTGAGCGTGCGCCCGGCACGTCCCGATGACGCCGCCGAGCTCGGCCGGATCCAGGTGCTGACCTGGCGCACCGCGTATGCGTCGATCCTGCCGGCGGCCGTCCTCGAATCGCTGGCCGAGGACGACGCCGCGGCGGCGTGGGCCGAGGCGATCGGTTCGCCGCCCACCCCGCGCCACCGCGTCCTGGTCGCGCAGGAGCAGGACTGGGTCGTCGGGTTCGCCGCGGTCGGGCCGGCCGACGACCTGGAGGCGGAGGATCCGGAGCCCGAGGCGACGGTCGCGGTGGCGCCAATCCTCGTCGAACCGCGGTGGGGCCGCCGTGGCCACGGCTCGCGGTTGCTGGCCGCAGTGGTGGATCACGCGCGCGGGGACGGCATGACCCGGGCGGTGGCGTGGATCCCTGAGGACGACGCGGCGTCGCGGGACTTCCTGATCTCGGCCGGCTGGGCCCCGGACGGTCTGGCGCGCGCGCTGGACACGGGCGCCGGCGAGGTGCGGGAGATCCGGCTGCACGTCCGGCTCGACTGAGGCAGCAGGGGCAGTGACTTCGCCCCTTGGGGCGACCGCGCAGCCCTGGTGACACCGCGGGGCGCTGCCTACCGTGCCGGTATGCCACAGTCGGTCACGATCGGTTCGCAGGGCGAGGACGTGCGCCGCCTCCAGGAGGCGATGGTCGCACAGGGGTACTACGTCGGTGCCGTCGACGGCGTGTTCGGCAACAAGACCGGGGCCGCCGTCGCGTACTACCAGTCGGTGTGCGGGCTGGAGATCGACGGCGTCGCCGGGCCGCACGTCTATGACTACCTCGGAATCGCCGACACGAACGACAGCGTCCACATCGAGCTGCCGGCCACGGACGTCATCAACGGTCCGGGGCACTACACGGTGCACGTCATGGGCAACGTGACCAAGCAGGGTGCGCGCGTCGTCGCCTGGTTCCGGGGCGCGAACGGCGACCACAACTCCGAGCCGGTGACGATCAACCTGGTGCCCAACCAGCACGTCCAGGCCGACCTGCCGATCCCGCAGGACGTCGTGCAGGCGACCGGCGAGTACCACGTCGTCGTGTACTGCTTCGACGGCGCGAACAGCATCGGCGAGCAGACCGGCATGGTGCACGTGCACCACGACGCCGGCGCCGCGGGCGGGGCTGCGCCGCACGGCTGAGGCGGTGGCTTCGTCCTGCCCCGCCGCTTTGCCGGGGCGCTAGGCCGTCCTACACGCAGTAGGACGAATGTCTCCGCGCGGACCGGACCACCTTGCGTCCCGATCCGTCCTACGCCGCGTAGGACAGATCTCGCCACCAGGTGGTGCCGGCCGGCCTGACCGTCAATCCCGGTGATCGCCACACGGAAGGCCGGCGAGACGACCGAATAGAGTCGAGCGGTGAGCTTCACCGGCATCCCGATCGCGGCGCTCGACTTCTACGAGGACCTCGAGGCCGACAACACCAAGTCCTTCTGGACGGCCCACAAGCAGGTCTACGACGAGCACGTGAAGGCACCGCTCGATGCCCTGTGCACGGAGCTCGAGAAGCAGTACGGCCCGGCGAAGCTGTTCCGGCCGTACCGGGACGTCCGGTTCGCGAAGGACAAGACCCCGTACAAGACCCACCAGGGCGCCTGGTTCGGCGAGTCGTCGCTCTACCTGCAAGTCTCGGCGGCCGGGCTGTTCGTCGCCGGCGGATACTGGCAGACCTCCAGCGAGCAGGTCGGCCGGCTGCGGCGGGGCGTCGACGACGACGTCGCCGGGCCGGCCCTCGAGCGGGCCGTGGCGACGCTGCGGCGCAAGGGCTACGAGGTCGGCGGCGAGCAGCTGAGCCGGGTGCCGAGCGGTTTCGACAAGGAGCACCCGCGCTCCGAACTGCTGCGGTACAAGACGCTGACCGCCCGCAAGGAACTCGGCTGCCCCGACTGGTTGAGCACGCCGAAGGCGAAGGCGGAGATCGTCAAGGCCTGGCGAGGGCTGCAGCCGCTCGTCGACTGGCTGGACACCCACGTCGGCGCCGACTGATCCAGCGCGAACTAGAGGTCGAGCAGGGCTTCCAATCCGACCGTGACGCCGGGCTTCGCGCCGACGTTGCGGATGGCGAGCAGGACGCCCGGCATGAAGGACGACCGGTCGAGCGAGTCGTGGCGGATCGTCAGGGTCTCCCCCTGCGCGCCGAACACGATCTCCTGGTGGGCGACCAGGCCGGCGATGCGCAGCGCGTGGACGTGCACGCCGTCGACGTCCGCCCCGCGCGCGCCGTCCCGCTCTTGGGTGGTCGCGTCCGGCGGCGCGCCGAGACCGGCGTCGCGGCGGGCGGCGGCGATCAGCTCGGCGGTGCGCAGGGCGGTGCCACTCGGGGCGTCCACCTTGTTCGGGTGGTGCAGCTCGATGACCTCGGCCGAGTCGTAGTACTTCGCGGCGATCTGCGCGAAGCGCATCGAGAGCACTGCTCCGATCCCGAAGTTCGGCGCGATGAGGACGTTGACCGGGTTCGGCGCTTCGGCCACCCAGGTGCGCACCGTCTCCAGCCGCTGCGTGCTGAACCCGGTGGTGCCGACGACCGCGTGGATGCCCTGGTCGATCGCGAACCGCAGGTTGTCCATCACGACGTCGGGGTGCGTGAAGTCGACGAGCACCTGCGAGCCGGCGTCGGCCACGCTGAAGAGCCAGTCGCCGGCGTCGACCATCGCCACCAGCTCCAGGTCGTCGGCGGCGTCGACCGCCTTGCAGACCTGCTGGCCCATGCGGCCGCGGGCGCCGAGCACCCCGACCCGGATGGGCTCGCTCATCGCGTGCTCCTCCCTAGACCGCGCCGTCGAACTCGTGCGCACCGAATGGCCCGACGACGGTCAGGCAGCGCGGCCGGCTCAGCACCCGCTCGGCCACGGCTGTCACGTCGGCCACCGTCACCGCGTCGATGCGGTGCAGCAGCTCGTCGACGCCGATCACGTCGCCGTAGGCGATCTCGCTCTTGCCGATGCGGGTCATCCGCGAACCGGCGTCCTCGAGGCCGAGCACGGTGGCGCCGCGCATCTGTCCCTTGCCGCGCTCGATCTCGGCCGCGTCCAGCTCGCCGCGCGCGGCGGCGGCGAACTCGGTGAGGATCAGCGACAGCACCTCGTCGGTCTTGCCCGGCTGGCAGCCGGCATAGATGCCGAACAGGCCGGTGTCGGCGTAGCCGCTGCTGAACGTGTAGACCGAGTACGCCAGCCCGCGCTCCTCGCGGATGCGCTGGAACAGCCGCGAGCTCATGCCACCGCCGAGCGCGGAGGACAGCACGCCCAGGGCGTACCGGTCCGGGTCCTGCCGGGCCAGGCCGCGGCAGCCGAGCACGACGTTGGCCTGCTCGGTCTCGTCCGGACGCACGAGGATCGGCGTCACGGGAGCACCGTGCGGCGGGTGCGCCGGCCCGCTCCGCGGCGGGACGGGCCCGCGGTCGACTTCGAGCCGGTCGGCGAAGGCGGCCCGGACGAGGCGCACCACCTCGGCGTGGTCGACGTTGCCGGCCACCGACACCACCATCGCGTCCGCCGTGTAGCGCCGCTTGTAGTAGCCGTGGATCTGCCGGCGGGTGAGGGCGTGGATCGACTCCTCGGTGCCGAGGATCGAACGCCCGAGCGGGACGTCCCCGAACAGCGCGCCGGCGAACTCGTCGTGGACGAGGTCGGCCGGGTCGTCGTCCCGCATCGCGATCTCTTCCAGCACGACCCCGCGCTCGACGTCGACGTCCTGCGCGGTGATCGTCGCGTCGAGCACGACGTCCGACACGATGTCGATCGCGAGCGGCAGGTCCCGGTCGAGGACGGTCGCGTAGAAGCAGGTGTGCTCCTTCTCGGTGAAGGCGTTGAACTCACCGCCGACCGCGTCCATCTCGCTGGCGATGTCCAGCGCGCTGCGCCGCGACGTGCCCTTGAACAGCAGGTGTTCGAGGAAGTGGCTCGTCCCGGCCAGCGCCGGCGTCTCGTCCCGCGAGCCCACCGGCACCCAGATGCCGACGCTCGCGCTACGCACGCCGGGCATCGCCTCGGTGACGATGCGCAGCCCGCCGGGCAGGACGGTACGGGTGATGACGCCCCCGCCGGTCGCCTTGGCGAGGCGTCGCGTGGTCGCCCGCCGCACCGGCTGGGTTGAGGTCATCCCGCGATCCTACGGAAGCGGGCGGCCGAGGATCAGCGGGGCAGCCAGGCGTCCGGCGCGTCGACGAGGCGGCGGACGTGCCCGGGCAGGCTGCCGGTCAGCACGTGGGCGAGCGTCGTCTCGTCCAGGACCCGCCGCAGCGCGGCCCGCACCGCCACCCAGACCTCGGGCAGGTGCTCGGCCACGCCGGAGTACTCGGTCTCGTGCGGGCGCAGGCCGCGCACCTCGGCAAGCGGGCCGTCCACCGCGCGCAGCACCGAACCCAGCGTGATCTCCTTCGCCGGCCGGGCCAGCGCGTACCCGCCCTCGGCGCCGCGCTGGCTGCGCACCAGCCCGGCCCGGCGCAGCTCGCCGAGGATCGCCTCGACGAACTTGCGCGGCATCCCCTGCTCGGTGACGATCGTGTCGATCTTCACCAGCTCCGGCTCACGGGCGGCAAGGCTGAGCAACGCGCGGACGGCGTAGTCCGTCTTGGCCGAGATCTGCACGGCCTCATAGTCGCAAAAGCACGGACGAGGACGGCGCGGGGCGCGCCGGGAAGAGACGGCGATCCCAGCCGGGGCGTTCTGGGCGGGTGAGTTCAGCCGACGGGGATGCTGGTGCTGTCGTGGCCCGGCCGCAGCCAGACCGGGGTGCCCTCCCGCAGTCCGAGCGACTCGCTCTGACCGCGCGTCAGCTGCGCCCACGTCCCCTCGCCGAGCTCGGCCCGCACCTCGAACCCGACCCGCTGCAGCCGGGTGACGGTCGCCGCCACGGTCTCCGGCGCCGGCGCGGTGAAGATCTCGATGTCGTGCGGGCGGACGAGCCGGCCGTCCAGGGTGGTCACCGGGCCGAGGAAGGACATCACGAACTCGTTGGCCGGCTTGTCGTACAGGTCGTCCGGCGTGCCGACCTGCTCGATGCGGCCCTCGTTGATCACGACGATCTCGTCGGAGACCTCGAGCGCCTCCTCCTGGTCGTGGGTGACGAACACGGTGGTCACGTGCACCTCGTCGTGCAGCCGGCGCAGCCAGTCGCGCAGCTCCTTGCGCACCTTCGCATCGAGCGCGCCGAAGGGCTCGTCCAGCAACAACACCTTGGGCTCGACGGCGAGCGCGCGGGCCAGGGCCATGCGCTGGCGCTGCCCACCCGACAACTGCGCCGGCAGGCGGTCGGCGAACTGCTCGAGGTGGACGAGTTCGAGCAGCTCGAACACCCGGCGGCGGATCTCGTCCTTCGGGCGCTTGCGGATCTCCAACCCGAAGGCGACGTTCCGGAACACCGACAGGTGCGTAAAGGCCGCATAGTGCTGGAAGACGAACCCCACGTCACGGTGGCGCGGGGCCAGCCGGGTCGCGTCCACGCCGTCGATCTCGACCGAGCCGGCGTCCGGCTTCTCCAGGCCGGCGACGATGCGCAGCAGGGTCGACTTGCCGCCGCCGCTGGGGCCGAGCAACGCGGTCAGCGCGCCCGAGGCGACGGAGAGATCGACCCCCTCGAGCGCGACGAAGTCGCCGAAGCGCTTGCCGACGCCGCGGATCTCGATGCCCATCACAACCTCTTTCGCCGGATGATCGAGCCCACCACGATCGCCGCGACGGAGACCACCATGAGGACGAGGGTCAGCGCGTACGCGCCCTCGGTGTTCAGGTCGGAGTCGAACAGGTCGCCGATCCGCAGGGACACCGTCTCGGTCTCGCCCTCGATGCGCCCGGACACCACGAGCACCGCCCCGTACTCGCCGAGGCAACGGGCGAACGCCAGCACCGTCCCGTACACCAGCGCGACCCGGATCGTCGGCAGGGTCACCCGGACGAACCGTTGCACGGCGTTCGCGCCGAGCGAGGCCGCGGCCTGCTCCTGTTCCACGCCCGCCTGCTCGAGCACGGGCACGACCGCGCGGGCGACGATCGGCAGCGACACGAACACGGTGGCCAGGATCATCCCGGGCTGCGCGTTGATGACGCGATCCTGGACGAACGAGCCGAACCAGCCGTCCGGGCCGAACACGAGGATCAGCGCGAGCCCGACGATGATCGGCGACACGGCGATCGGAATGTCGATGAAGGCACTGAGCAGCCGGCGCCCCGGGAAGCGGTACCGCACCAGCAGGACCGCGGCCGCAACGCCGAAGACGACGTCGATCGCCAACGCGACGCCGGCCACGATCGCGGTCACCTCGTACGCATGCACGGTATCCGGGTCGGTCAGCGTGTCACCGAACAAGGACAGCCCCGGTTTGAGGGCCTGGTACACCAGCACGCCGATCGGCAGCAGCACGAGCAGCCCGACGTAGCCGACGGCGAGCGTCCGGAGGCCGAGCGCCGTGCGGCGGATCGGCTCCCGTCCCGCGTTCGCCGCCGGCGGCGCCGGACGGTTCGCCGGCGCGGTCAGGACGTCAGCCATGGCGGGCCATCCGGCGCTGGAGCAGGTCGAGCAGGACGAGCACCAGCGCGCTCGCGAGCAGCAGCACGGTGGCCAGCGCGGACGCCTGCTGCGTCGGCGCGTCGCCCTGCTCTTGCAGCTTGCCGTAGATGATCACGGAGGCGAACTCGGTGTGGTAGGGGATCGCGCTGGAGATGAACACCAGCGAGCCGTACTCGCCCAGCGCCCGGGCGAACGCGAGGGCGGCGCCGGAGCTCATGGCCGGCATGAGCTGCGGCAGCACGATGCGGCGGAACACCACCGGAGGAGAGGCGCCGAGGGATGCTGCGGCCTGCTCCTTGTCGCGATCGAGGTCGATGAGCACCGGCTGGACGGTGCGTACCGCGAACGGCAGCGTCACGAACAGCAGCGCGACGAACATGCCGATACGCGAGCCGTAGAGGTTGACGTCGATGGGGCTGTCCTGGCCGTACAGCGCGAGCATGACCAGGCCGGCGACGACGGTCGGCAGCGCGAACGGGATGTCGATGACGAACTCGAGCACGGCCGACCCGCGGAACCGCTCCCGCACCAGCACCCAGGCGATGACCGTGCCCATGACGGCGTTGACCAGGGCCACGCCGACCGCCAGCGCGACGGTCAGCACGAGGGCGTCCCGGTTCTCCCGGTTGGTGATCGCCGACCAGAAGTCGCCCCAGCCGGAGCCGAACGCCTTGCCCACGACGGCGGCCAGGGGCAGCAGGACGAGCAGGCTCACCCAGAGCACCACCAGCCCGAGGCTCGTCCCGGAGAACCCACCGAGCGGCAGGCCCTCGCGGACGCGGCCCCGCCGCCGGCGGGGCGTGCCCCAGCCCCCGGCGACGGCCGCCGCCCGCGTCTCCGGCGCGGTGACGCTCAACGGCTACGCCTTCTCGAGCGTGGTGCTGATGCCCTTGTCGCCGAAGAACTCGTCGTTGACCTTGCTCCAGCCACCGAGCGACTCGACGGTGATCAGCTTCGCCGGCGTCGGGAACGGGTTGGCCGGGTCGTTGGCGCCGGCTACGGTGCCGATCTTCGCGCCGGCCAGTGCCGGGCGGAAACCCTTGCTGACGAAGATCTCCTGCCCCGCCTCGCTCTCGACGTAGGAGAGGAACGCCTTCGCCGACTTGTTGGCCGACTTCGTGACCGCGGCCGGGTTCTCGATGAGGACGGACTGCTCCGGCACGACGTAGTCGACCGGCTTGCCGGCCTGGCGGGCGGCGATCGCCTCGTTCTCGTAGGAGATCAGGACGTTGCCCGTACCGCTCAGGAACTGCTGGGTGGCCTGGGAGCCGCTCTGGGCCCGGCTGACGACGTGCGCGAAGAACTGCTTCAGGTACTCGGAGGCCTGCGCCGGCGTGCCGCCCTCGGCGATGGTGTGCTCATACGCAGCCAGGATGTTCCACTTCGCCGAGCCGGAGGTCGACGGCACCGGCGTCACGATCTTGACGCCCGGCTTGATCAGGTCGTCCCAGCCCTTGATGCCGAGCGGGTTGCCCTTCTTGACCACGATGACGACCACCGACTTGGTGACCAGACCGTTGGTCGGGCCGGTGTTCCAGTCGCCGGCCACCTTGCCGGCCTTGACCAGCGCGTTGAGGTCGGGCTCGATCGAGAACGAGACGTAGTCGGCCTTCTGCCCGCCGAGCACGGCCTTGCTCTGCGCGCCGCTCGGGCCGTAGGAGCCCTTGACGTCCACGCCCTTGCCGGCCGACGTCTTCGCGAAGGCGGCCGCGAGCGCGTCGTAGGCCGGCTTCGGCACCGAGTAGGCGACCAGGCGCACGGTCTTCGAGCCGCTCGAGCTGGAGCAGGCGCTCACCCCGACGAGGACGGCGGCGGCCGCGGCCACGGTGGCGGCGACGCGGCGACGGCGCGCAAGGAAGGACGTCATTGCTGCCCCTGCTTTCATGGTAAGCCGATGTAGTCGGGTATTCCGATGAACTCAGTAGACAATAGCAGGCCGAGAGACGGCCCGCCCGCCGGAACGGTGTCCGTCAGGTCACGTCGGAGGCGGCCGCGCTCAGCGGGGCCGGCGGGGCGTTGCGCAACGTCTCCGGCGCGGCCGCCACGGCCAGGACGGGCACCACGCACACCGCGGAACTGACGAGGAAGCTCGCGGTGTACCCGGCCCCGTCGGCGATCCAGCCGGCGACGACCGGGCCGAGCGCGGCGCCGATGTCCCCGGACATCTGGAACACGGCGACGACGGTGCCGCCCCGACCGGCCACGACGTCGCCCATGATCGCCCCGGGCGCGACCGAGTCGGCGGCGCCGGCCACCCCGACGAGGACGGCCGCAAGGACCAGGCCGCTCGCGGTGGCGATCGTGGGCAGCACCACGAAGGCCAGCGCTCCGATGAGCAGGCCGACGACGATGACCGGGCGCCGGCCGCGCGTGTCGGCGATCCGGCCGACCGGCAGCAGGAGCGCGCCCGACACCAGGCTCACGATCAGGAACGCGGCGTACACCCAACCCGAGGACAGGTGCAGCCGGTCGGTCACGAACTGCGGCAGGATCGCCGAGCGCGCGCCGAACAGGGCGAAGTCGCCGGCGAAGGACGCGGCGAGCGCGGCCAGGTACGCCCGGTTGCGCATCGCCGTCGCCAGCGGCAGCGGCGCGGTGCGGGTGGCCTGCGGCGCGGCGAGCTCGCTGTGGCGCAGGGCAGCCAAGCCGAGCAGCCCGGCTACGACGAGGGTGCCCGCGTACACGAAGAACGGCGCCCGCAGGGAGAAGTGCGCGACCGTCCCGAGCGCCGGCCCGGCGATCATGCCGACGAGGAACGCGCCGGCCCAGACGCCCTGCGCCTGGCCGCGCTGGTGGTCGGGGGTCACCCGGACGAGCAGGCTGGCCGCGCTCACGCTGAACATGATCGAGCCCACGCCGCCGATGCCGCGCAGGACGAGCAGCTGCCAGTACGTCTGCGAGAAGCCGGCGAGGGCGCTGGACACCGCCACCACACCGATCCCGGTGGCGAGCATGAGCCGCTCGCCGAAGCCGTTGACCAGCCGGCCCACGAACGGCGCCATGGCGATCCGCATGAGGGCGAACGCGCTGACCACGGCCCCGGCCGCAGTCTTGCTGACGCCGAACTCGCGGGCGAACAACGGCAGGGCGGGCGCGACCAGGCCGAACCCGAGGGCGACCATGAACGCGACGCCGACGAGCGCGCGCACCTCACCGGGCAGGTCGCGCCACCGTCGCACGCGGACCTCCCTCGATCTCCCCTCCGCGCCTCCCGTCGAGCCTAGACGTGATCGCTTGGCCACCGCTCAGGCGCGGGCGTCGGCCACTACGCAGCTCACGTTGTCCGGCGCGCCCTGCGCGATGGCGGCGTCCAGGAGCTCGGCGCAGCAGCGCTTGACGTCGGCCTCGCCCGTGACCAGGCGCGCGATCTCGCCACCGTCGACGTAGTCACTCAGCCCGTCGCTGCACACCAGATAGCGATCGCCCGGGGCGAGGTCGAACACCTCCACGTGCGGCTCGACCGGCCCGCCGTTGAGCGCCTGTAGGACGACCGAGCGGGCCGGGTGCCGCTGCGCCTCGGCGTCGGTGAGGGCCCCGGCG
>Ga0207667_10006888_pt1 | contig 13732 bp, 9 predicted proteins | sample KBSCornC52_FD_184301 | JGI IMG/M metagenome (GOLD analysis project Ga0207667, IMG submission 184301) | Corn rhizosphere microbial communities from Kellogg Biological Station, Michigan, USA - KBS Corn C5-2 (SPAdes) (version 2) | ecosystem: Host-associated > Plants > Roots > Rhizosphere > Soil ...
CGGGCAAACCCGTTCTGGTTGGCCCAGCCTTGATTGACGCCGAAGTCAGTGATCCCGGTGCTGACGGTGCCGAACGTCCCGTCAGCCTTGGCGAGGCCGACCAGCGTTCCCGCAAACCCGAAGCCAAGGATATCCGCCCGCCCGTCGCCATTCACGTCCGCAAGCTCCCGGTGGAAGCCGTTGTCGGTGGCCCAGCCCGAATTCTGGCCATAGTCCGCCAGCTGGAGCGCCGCGCCGGTGAAGCTGCCATTGGCCGAGCCGAACGAGACCAGCACGCCCGCCGTGCCGAAGCCGACGATGTCGAGGTAGCCGTCGCCGTTCACGTCGGCGACGTGGCGGGGATACTGGTCCTGCGAGGCCCACCCGAAGGCGGGGTTGAAGTTGGCGACGACCGGTGCCCCGGCGGCTGCAAAGGTGAAGGAGAACAGCCCGTCGGCGAACTTGACCTGCTCTACATGGCGCAGGGTGTCGGCACCGTCGAGGGTGGAGGACACGGTGAGCGCGTGGGTGGTCGCATTGCGGGTCACCGTGGCCGAACCGCGGGTGCCGTCGAAGGTGGCGACGTCGACGCCGGTCCCACCGTCGAAGGTGTCGTTGCCCTGGCCGCCGTGGAAGGTGTCGTTACCGGCGAGACCGCTCACCGTATCGGCGGCGATGCCGCCCAGCAGGTTGTCGGCCCCCGTGGTCGGGTGGAGCGATGTCGGGTTGCCGGCGGCATCATAGGTGGCGGTGTAGATGCCCGGATGCACGATGTAGGGAGTGCGGGTGGTCACGTCGGTGCTGAAGGTGCTGCCCTGGGCGAGATTGGCCGCGATCAGGACGATGCCGGCGTCGTAGAAATCGAGCTGGCTCAGCAGCTGTGACGGGATGGCGATGTTGCCGCCGCTGTCGGGTGTGACCGCGGAACTGGCAATCACGCCATTGGGCTGCATGGTGAAGGTGATGCCGCCCACCACGACGTGACCGCCCGGCGTCAGGCCCAGTGCGGCAGCCACGTCCGCGGAACCGGTGATCTGCAGGGTGTAGCTCACCGTGGCGCCGGGTGCGGCAACGGCGGAAGCGATGTGGAACGATTCGACGCGGCTCGTTGACCCGGACGCGCCAAAATAGGTCGTTCCGCCAGGCACCGTGACCGCGACGGGGGTGAAATCCAGGTGATTGGTGACGAGCGGCTGGTCCGGGAAATAGCGCTGGTCTTCCAGCGCGGCGCCGTTGACCGCCACGGTCTGGCCGTTGGTCATCCCGGTGATGCGGAAATTCAGCCGCTCGGGCGAGGCGAACTGGGCGAGGTCGGCGGCGGCGATGGTGACGCTGCCGGCACCGCCCTGCCCGGTCATCGCCAGGTTGACGGTCACCTGCTGGCCCTGGGCGTTCTGCCCGACCAGCTGGAACTGCAGCCCGGACAGGTTGCCGGTGCTGGAGTTGACCGAGATCTGTTGCGGGCGGCCGACGATGCCGAAGCTGTTCGCGTAGTTGAAGGTGGCGGAATTGATGACGACACTGCCCACGCCGAGCACGCCCGAGAAATGCTCGATGGGCGGCTGCACATTGAAGCTCGCGGTGTACGAGCCGTCGGTCAGGGCATCGACACTGTAGACATCGCCGGGCTGGACATCCTTGCCGACGATGTCCTTGAGGGGAATGCCCTTCAGCTCGATGACCCCGCCGACCAGGGCGCCGGCGGCATCGAAGCGCTGCACCCCGATGCCTTCCGGGGTTCCGTCCTTGTCGGCATCGGCGAGCCATGAAGTGTAGTAGCCGCCGCCGCTGAGCTCACCCGTGGTGACATTGGGGTTGATCGGGCTTCCTTGCCCGTCGACAACGAACTCGTGCGCAGCGCTGGTGTCGATCGTGTGATCGAACTGGAGCACGCCGGTCGAATCGTAGATGCGGGTGTGGATGCCTTCGGTCACCACGGTCGGCTGGCGATAGGTGACGTCGCCCGAGAAACTGGAGTTCTGGGCGAGGTTGCCGATCACCAGGGTGATGCCGGCATCGTGGTAGCCCAGGTTCGTCAATAGCCAGGTGGGCACCGCGATATTGCCCGAGCCATCGGGGGCGAAGGCGCCCGTGACCGTGATGAGCCCATTGGTCTGTACGGTATAAGTGAAACCGTCATGGACGGCGGTCTGGCCGGAACTGATCAGGCCCAGGTCGATCTTCGCGTCGCTGTCGAGCGTGAGCGACAGCCGGTAGCTCGGCGAGCCGCTGGCCGCGGTCACCGACCCGGCGGGCACGTGGAAGGATTCCACCCGGCCGGAACCACTGCCGAGGAACGCACCGTAGAGCGGATTGAACGTAACCGGATCCACCCCGATCTGCTGCACCGTGCCCGTCAGGTGGGCCGTGGCGGTCGCTTCGGTTCCGCCGTAACGCCAGTTGGGTTCGAGTTGCGCGTGGGCGGAGAACGTCAGGGACGGGGTCATGCCGCTGACGATGAGCGAGAGCCTTTCCGGGTTGGCGAACTGTGCCAGCACGGCTGCGCTCACCGTCAGGTTGGTCACGCCGGTCACGTTGGTGCCGATCGTCACGTCGATCTGCTGGCCACTGGCGTTGAGGCCGCGCAGGGCAACGGTCGGGGCGGTGGCGCTGCCCATGCCGAGCGTGAAACTTGTCGGCTTGCCCACGAAGAACAGGCTGGCCGTGCCGTTTCCGGCGACGGTGACGGTGGGGTAGTCAGCCCCGTCGACCGGCGCGGGCACCTCGTAGCTCATGGCGAAGCCACCGCCGCCCAGGACCTCGATGTCGTAATAGTGCGCCACATCGCCCTGCAGACCGGCGAGCTGCAGGATCGGCAACTGGCCGAGCAGGGTCACCGTCCCGCTGGTCGTGCCATCGGCAGCGTACTTCTGCACGGCAATGCCTTCGGGCAGACCGTCATGGTTGGTGTCGGCCAGCCAGCCGACATAGTAGCCGCCATTGGCGAGATTGCCGGTGATCACGTGCGGATTGGACGCCGCGCCGTCGAGATCCCGGATCCATTCGGGGGCCGTGCTCGTGTCGATCACGTGATCGAAGGTGAGCGCGCCGGTGGCGTCGTAGATCCGGGTGTGCAGGCCTTCGGTGACCACCGTGGGGGTGACGACCGTGCTGGTGACGCTGAAGGTGCTGCCAGACTGGAGATTGCCGCCAACCAGCACGACACCGGCGTCGTGATATTCCAGCACGGCGCGCAGGGCCGCCGGCGCGGTGATGTTGCCGTTGACGTCCGGCGTGACGCCGACCAGGATCTGGCCGGTAGCGTTGAGGCTGTAGATGACGCCGCCGATGTTGACTGTCTGACCTGCGGTAAACAGGCCAAGGGCTTGCTTCACCGCCGAGTCGGCATTCACCGACAGCGTGTATATCGGCTGGCCACCGCCGACCCCGGTGGCCGAATTGATGTGGAAGGAGTCGATCCGTCCCGTCGTATTGAACACCGTAGCGGTCAGTCCCGCCGAAACGGTAATGCTGGTGTCGGCCGTGGTGGTCGTATTGTCTGCAAAGAACCGCCAGTTTTCCTCGAGCCTGGCCTGGATGGAAATGTTGTCGGTCGGCTGGGTGGTCCCGGTGATCCTGAGGCCCAGCCGTTCGACGTTGTCGAAGCCCAACAGGTTTGCGGCGCTGACCGTGATGGTCGCAGTGCCATCAGGGTTGTTGACGATGGTAAGGGGAACGTCGGTCGCAATGCCGCCCTTTGCGCCGCGCAGGGCAAAGGTGAGGCCGGAGAACGTGCCCGAAACGGTGAACTGCACCGGCTTGCCGACAAAGCCGAGCGTGACCCCGGCGCCGACGTTCGCGCCCGTGATCCCCCAGGAGTTGGTTGCTGCCGGCACCGGCACCCGGTAGGCCAGCGAATAGCCGCCGCCGTTGAGCGCATCGAGCGAGAACAGGTCGCGCAGGTCGGCGTCGGAGCCGACCAGCTGCTTGACCGGAAGCTGGCCGAGCTGGACGACCGACCCGGTCGGATTGCCCTGGGCGGTGAAGCGCTGCACCGCGATGCTGTCGGGCAAGCCGTCAACGTTGATGTCGGTCGCCCAGGCGGTGAAATAGCCGCCGCCGGAGAGCTGGCCGGTAACAACATCGGGGCTGACGGCGTTGCCGCCGGAATCCGAAGTCCACGGGGGAGTGGACAGGGTGTCGATCAGCAGGTCGAGGCTGGTATCGAAGGTCATGGCAATTCCCCCGTTGCTGTCGTCAGCCACACAGGGCGCCAAGTATTGACGGCCCCCCCTGAAATGGAGACTCAGTTAATCAAGGGTTTACCATGATCCGCAAACAATTGCGTTGCAATTGATTTCTCGGCGGGAGCCGGGTTGCGAGGCCCGATCGTCTCAGATCAGGAAATCGCCCTGGTTCGCACCCACCAGCACCCCCGCAATGCCGAAGCCGACAATATCGGCGAGGCCGTCGTGGTTCACGTCCGCGATCTCGCGGTGGAAGGTGTTGTCGCTGGTCCAGCCCTGGTTCCTGCCGAAGTCGCCGACGTCCAAGCTGGCCTGGGTAAAGGTGCCATCGCCCTTGCCGAAGGCGATCATGGTGCCCGCCGTGCCGAAGCCGACGATGTCGGCCTTGCCGTCGTGGTTCACGTCGGCAACCAGTCGGCTGGAGCTGTCGTTGCTGGTCCAGCCCTGGTTGACCCCGAAATCGGCGAGGACCAGTTGGGCCGGGCCGAAGGTGCCGTCGGCCTTGCCGAGCGCGACGAGGGTGCCGGCATAGCCGAACCCGACGATGTCCGCCCGCCCGTCGCCGTTAACGTCGGCCAGGGCGCGGTGGAAGCTGTTGTCGTTGGCCCAGCCCTGGTCGACGCCGAAATCGGCGACCGCGGTGGCCACCGGCTTGAACGTGCCGTCGCCGTTCCCGAGTGCGACCAGCGCCCCGGCATAGCCGAAGCCGACGAGGTCGGCCTTGCCGTCGCCGTTGACGTCGGCCACCGCGCGGGCAAAGCCGTTCTGGCTGGCCCAGCCCTGGTTGACGCCGAAGTTGGCGATCCCGGTAGTCACCGCCCCGAAGGTCCCGTCAGCCCTGGCCAGGCTGACCAGCGTTCCGGCATAGCCGAAGCCGAGGATATCGGCCCGGCCATCGCCGTTCACGTCGGCCAGTTCGCGGTGGAAGCCGTTGTCAGTCGCCCAGCCGCTGGCCTGCCCGAAGTCCGCGAGCTTCACCGCCGCGCCGGTGAAGGTTCCGCCAGCCGAACCGAACGAGACCAGCACGCCCGCCGTCCCGAAGCCGACGATATCGGCATAACCATCGCCGTTCACATCGGCCACGTGGCGGGGATACTGGTCCTGGCTGGCCCAGCCGAAGGCCGGGTTGAAATTGGCGACGACCGGCGCTCCCGCCTGGGTGAAGACGTAGGAGTAGAGGCCGTCGGCGAACTGGACTTGCTCGACGCGGGTGAGCCGGTCAGTGCCGTCGGTTGGTGTTGCGACCACCAGGGTGTGGTTGAGGGCATCGTGCGTGACGGTGGCGGCGCCATGCACGTCGGCGAACAGGGCGATGTCCACCCCGGCCCCGCCGTCGATCGAATCGTTGCCCGGACCGCCGGAAAGCCAGTCATCCCCGCCGAGGCCCAGGAGAGTGTCGTTTCCACCCAACCCTTCGAGGAAATCGCGCCCCGCCCCGCCGGATAGGGAATCCCCGCTGCTGCTCCCCGCGACATGCACGCCCACTGTCTGATGCAGAATGTCCGACATCGTGATCGTGCCGGTGACGGTGATCTTGAAATCGCTGGCAAGGCCGCTGCCGGTTACCGTGTAGCTCGTGCCCGACCCCGTGACGCTGAGGTCCCACAGGGGAAAGGCGGTCACGTCGAGGATATCGGTGCCGCTGGCGAAATCGCCGATCGTGTCCGGACCGGACACCGGCGACTCCGCGGCGCTGCCATAGACGAAGCGATCGGCACCGTTCCCGCCGGCGATATAGTCCGCGCCCATTCCGCCGATCAGCGTGTCGGCGCCGTCCTGTCCGAAGATCGTGTCGTCGCCAGCGAGGGCTACGATGGAATCGTTGCCGGCTCCGCCCTGCAGCTGCTCCGCCCCGGAGGAACCGGTGATGTGATCATTGGCCGAGCCGCCGAGGACATAGACCCGCTCGACGTTGCTTATCTGGAAGTTCGCGTTGCCGAGGTTGATGTCCAGCGGGGCGGCAAAGTCGGCATTCGAGAGGAACAGCGAATCCGTGCCGGTCCCGCCATCGACGACGAGGCTTGGAGTGGCGCTGGCGAGATCCACCCACAGGCTGTCGTCGCCGGCGCCGCCCAGCACCGTCACCGTCCCGTAGTCGGCCGAGACCACGGCGCTGATCGTGTCATTGCCGTCCCCGCCGTCGAGACTGTCGCCCCCTGACCCGCCGATGATGCTGTCATCGCCGCCGCCACCCTGGATGATGTCGCGCGCCGCCGTGCCGATGATGGTCTCGGCAAGGTCGCCGCCCGTCTGGGTCAAGGTCTGGGTGGTGGTATTCCAGCTCCAGCTGGGCACCTCGGTGCCGTCATTGCTGGCAGCGCCATAGAGATACTGGATCGCCTGGACATCGAACGAGCCGAGCGTGACGCCCCCGGTGGAGTCCGCGGTGTAGCTCATCACCGTGTGCGACCAGTTGTCGAGCGAGGAGGCGAGCGTGACCGAGCCTTCGAAGGGATGCTTCAGCCCGAGGGCGTGCCCGACCTCGTGGAGCACGACGTGCAGGCTGGAGGCGCCGCTGGCCGAAAGGAACACGTCGCTGTCGATGCCGTAGCGGTCGGTGGTGCCGAGATAGGCGAAGCCGGCGAAGCCGGATTCGCCCAGCGCCGCCATGTCGTAGATGCCGAAATTGATGTCGCCGGGGCCGGAGGTCACCTCGAAGAAGGTCACCCCGGAGGCCGCGGCCCAGAGCCCGATTGCCTGGCGGGCGATGCTCTTCTGGGCTTCGCTGAGCGGCTGGAAGGTCGCCAGCTGGCCGGCGCTGTATTGCCCGGAGAGGTATGACGGCGGGGCCGAATCGAACGAATAGGTGTAGAACGCGGCCTTGCCCGGCGCCGCGGAGATGGAATCCGACAGGATCGCGGTATAATCGGAGACGACCGTCATAAATGTCCTCTCGGCCGCATCGGGCCGTGCTGGTCTATCGGACCTATCTCCTTGTGGTAAACCCGGAATGAACGGCGGCCTCGCCGGCGGTACGAAATTGCACCGCCTTGTCCGCGCCGATGGCATGTGCCAAGGGCTGGGCCGATCCTGTCCCGCTGAATAGGAAAGCATCCCCATGCCCGGCCCGGCCGAACCGCTCATCAACAAGCTTGTCCTCCTCGTCGGCGGCGATGGCTTCGTCGGGACCCATGTGGCCGAGGAACTGCTCAAGCGCGGGGCGCGCCTCAGGGTGGCCAGCCGGCATGTCGAGCGGGCGTTCCGGCTGAAGCCGCTGGGTACGCTGGGCCAGGTCCAGTTCGTCCGCGCCGACATCTGCCGGACCGAGCATCACGCCGCGCTGGTCGCCGGGGTGGACGCCGTAGTGAACCTGGCCGGAGCTTTCGCCGGGGATCTCGATCGGCTCCACGTCAAGGCGCCCGCGAGCCTTGCCGCCGCCGCGCGCGCTGCCGGGGCCGAGGCGTTCGTGCAGATTTCGGCCAACGGCGCCGATGCCAATTCATCGGTCGACTATGCGCGGACCAAGGCGGAGGGCGAGGCTGCCGTGCTCGCCGCCTTCCCGCGCGCGACGATCATGCGCCCCTCGGTGGTGTTCGGGCCGGACGACAAGTTCGTGAACATGTTCGCCGGGCTGATCGCCAGCCTGCCGGTCCTGCCCGTCTTCGCGCCGGAGGCCAGGCTGCAGCCGGTGTTCGTGGACGACGTGGCGGAAGCCGTGGCCAATGCGATCGCCGATCCGGGCAAGCTGGGCGGCAAGACCTTCGAACTGGTCGGCCCGGAAGTGCTGACCATGCTCCAGCTCAACGAGAAGATCGCCGCGGCCCAGTGCCGCAAGCGGCTGTTCGCCCCGCTGCCCGACAAGGTGGCGAGCCTGATCGCCGCCCTCCCCGGCACGCCGATCAGCCGCGACCAGCTTACCCTGCTGCGCGCCGGCAATGTCAGCCAGGGCCTGCCCGGGCTCAAGGCGCTTGGCGTCAGCGCGCGGCCGCTGTCACTGTTCCTTGACCGCTGGCTGGTGCGCTACCGCCAGCACGGGAGGTTCAACGAGAGCAAGACCGCGGGCTGAACGCCATCCCGGACTCGATCAGGACTTGAATGCGCTGGGGGTCTGCCCCACGCTGGCTGTTCCTCTACCACTCGTCGGCGCTCCATCGGAGCATCGGCGATCCTGCGACAAGTTCAGCGCCAGAGTGTTGCAGGAGAGGCCCGGTCATCTACTTGCCCACCAAAATCACCGCAAATAACTGAATTCGCAATATTTTCTATCCGCGGAGAATCGTGCGCCTCTGTTCTACTTGAACGACTGGGTTTGACGTTTTGCGATATTCGTAAATGGGCGTAACGTCGGAAGCAGTCGCTTGATTCCCCGCGGAGATCGTCATGGCTTCCAAGCCCGCCCACAAAAACGATCAACCAGTCATTTTCGAAGTGGTCCAGCAGGCCGGCAACGTGAATGAATTGGTATTAAAACCGATAAGTGGCGCCGAGGCATTTCGCAAATATAGCCTGCTTCTCGGTCCGTCGTTGAACAAATCTGGCAATCTTCGCGGAATGGTCATCAACGCGAAGATGCGCTACGTTTATAACTTGTCGGGAAACGTCGGCAATAAATTAGCAGTCGTGTCCGCCTTGATAAATATATACAAGGAATTATCCAGAGCACAAGCAGTCTGGAATTCTAATGCCCCGGCCAGTGACAAGTTCTCTCACATCACCATGCTCACCAGCGCCGCGGTGCTTCGCAGTGTGACCAGCATCGTCCCCACTGTAGCGAGCCTGGCGGCGATGTCGGTCGAGGGATACGCCATGCTGTTCTCGGCGGTGACGGGAAATCGTAGCGGGGACGCGTTTGCAAAAGAACTGGACGCCGCTCAGAAGCAGATTTCGGAGATCCACTCGCGGCAATGGGATGGAGAAGTCTGGTACCAAGTCATCAACGGCACAGTTCACTAAGTGGCCTCGAAAGCCGCAAGCGTCCAGCCCCGATAGGTGACACATATTGCGTAGGCGCTGGTCCCGGTTTTAACCGGAGGGGGACACCTTCCCCTACCAGTTCACATCCGCATAGTGCGCGGGCGGCTGGATCACTTCCATGCGCTCGGCCAGAAGCGGACGGAAGCTCGGGCGGCTCTTGAATACCGAGTACCAGCCCTTGGCCTGCTCGTGCCCGGTCCAGTCGAGCCCGCCGAGGTAATCGGCCACCGAAATCTGCGCGGCGGCGGCGAGGTCAGCCAGGCTCATCGTCGCGCCGGCGAGCCAGGGGCGGGTGTCGACGAGATAGTCGATGTAATAGAGGTGCTCGTGCGCCAGCTTCATCGCCTCGCGCAGCACGCGGCTGTCGGGCGACTGGCGGTAGACCAGGCGCTTCTTCATCCGCTCGTGCAGCAGGGGGCCGGTGACGTCGCCGAAGAAGTTCTCGTCGAACAGGGCGACGAGGCGGCGGATTTCGGCGCGCATCGGGGCGGTGCCGTTGATCAGCGGGTTCTTGTCGACCGTTTCCTCGAAATATTCGCAGATCGCCCGGCTGTCGACGAGGGTGAGGCCGCGCTCGGCATCGGCGATCACCGGGGTGCGCGCGGCCGGGTTCTTGTCGAGGAACTCGTCGCGGTGCTCCCACGGGTTTTCGCGCCACAGTTCGAACCCGATCCCCTTTTCGGAGAGGAGGAGGCGGACTTTGCGGCTGAACGGGCAAAGCGGGAACTGGAAAAGCTGCCACATGGGCCAACCCATGCCGCAGGCGCGCGGCCAAGATCAACCGGTGCCGCGCCTTTTTAGCGGTGCATAACCCCGGCCTAGCGCTTGGGCGGCAGGTCCTCGTCAAGCGCGCGCAGGCAGCTGGGCATGACATTGGCCACGCCCGTGCGGCGCAGGGGCGCGGCGGCGGCTTCGGCGGCGGCGCGCAGGCCCGCCTGGTCGAGGCCTGCATCGTCCATCAGCTGGGCCGCGAGCCGCACGAACCATTCGCGGCCGCGCTGCGCCAGCGGCGGGTATTGCGCCATGGCCGGATCGCCGCGCGCCTGCCCGGCAGCGACCAGCGCGAAGGCGCCCGCGCAGGTCAGGCCCATCTGCTCGTCGGCGGTGAGCGGACGGGGCGTGGCAGCCAAGGGGGTGGCGGCGAGCAGCAGCGGCAGCAAAGCGAGGCGCAAGGTCATGGCCGCGTTGGTAGCGCGATAAACCTGAACGGCAAGCATCGGCCGGCTTGCCCGACCATTGACCCGGTCCGCCGTACGTGACTAGGTTCCCGTCCAAGCTCAATACGGAGGAGAGGCCCGCGTGTATTCACACCTGTCGATCGGCAGCAACGATCTCGAAAAGTCGAAGACCTTCTACGACGCGCTCTTCGCGGTCCTGGGCGGCGGCCCGGCCATGGTGAACGCCGCGGCGGCCCGTATGTTCTATGCGCACAACGGCGGAATGCTGATGATCTGCACGCCGATCAACGGCGAGGCGGCGAGCCATGCCAACGGCGGGACCATTGGGTTTGCGATGGACAGCCCGGAGCAGGTCGAGGCTTGGCACGCGGCGGGGATCGCCAATGGCGGCACCACTTGCGAAGACCCGCCGGGCGTGCGTGATAATCCCGGCATGCCGAAGATGCACCTCGCCTACCTGCGCGATCCCGACAACAACAAGCTGTGCGGACTCTACCGCTACCCGCAATGACCCAGGTCTGACGGGCGGGGGCAGCCTCGCCCGTCCGCACCCCCGCTCAGCGCGAGAGCAGGAACACCGCGTGTTCGGCGCGGAAGTTCGCCGCGGCCGCTCCGGTCAGCCGGTCGCCCTTGAGGTACCATGCCTGCTCGACGCGGATGCCGCGCTCATTCAGGTGGGCGCGGAAGTCGGCGATGGTGAGGTGGTGGATGTTGGGCGTCTCGTACCAGGCGACCGGCAGCAGCCGCGTCACCGGCATCCGCCCGCCCCACAGCAGCGACAGCCGCACCCGCCAGTGGGCGAAGTTGGGAAAGCTGACGATGGCCTTGCGGCCGACCCGCAGCAGCTCGTCGAGCACGAGGTCGGGCCGCTTGGTGGTCTGCAGGGTCTGCGAGAGCACCGCATAGTCGAGCGACTTGTCGGGATAGAAGGCGAGGTCGCTGTCCGCATCGCCCTGGATCACCGAGAGCCCGCGCGCGACGCATTCCGCCACGTTGTGCGGATCGAGCTCCATGCCGCGCGCATCGCAGCCCTTGTCGCGCAGGGCGGCGAGCAGTTCACCGTCGCCGCAACCCACGTCGAGCACGCTCGCGCCCGCCGGCACGTGATCAGCGATGATCGCGAGATCGGGGCGGAGGGAGGCGCTCATCCGAGGAACCCTGCGACCACCCGGTCCAGCGCCGGCACGTCGAGCAGGAAGCTGTCATGCCCGAACGGGGCGGAGAGTTCCATGAAGCTCACCGGGCAGCCGGCGGCGTTGAGCGCGTGGGCGATCAGGCGCGATTCGGCGGTGGGATAGAGCCAGTCGGTATCGAAGGAGACGAGGCAGAACCGCGCGCTGCTCCCGGCAAAGGCCTGGGCCAGGCGGCCGCCGTGCTCCTCGGCGAGGTCGAAATAGTCCATGGCCCGGGTGATGTAGAGGTAGGAGTTGGCGTCGAACCGGTCGGTGAACGACAGGCCCTGGTGGCGCAGGTAGCTCTCCACCTGGAAATCGGCGTCGAACCCGAAGGTCTTCGCCTCGCGGTCCTGCAGGTTACGGCCGAACTTGTCGGTGAGGCCGGCCTCCGAGAGGTAGGTGATGTGCGCGGCCATGCGGGCGACGGCGAGGCCCTTTTCCGGGCCCTTCCCGCTCCCGTAATAATCGCCCCCGCGCCACTTGGGATCGGCCATGATCGCCTGCCGGCCGACCTCGTGGAAGGCGATGTTCTGGGCCGAGTGGCGCGCCGTGGCGGCGATCACCAGGGCGGCGTTGCAGCGCTCGGGGAAATTGGCGGCAAAGCTCAGCGCCTGCATCCCGCCCATCGACCCGCCGACCACGGCATGGACCCGGTCGATCCCCAGCGCATCGAGCAGGGCCACCTGAGCGCGGACCATGTCGCGGATGGTGATGACCGGGAAGCGCATGCCCCAGGGCTTGCCGTCGGGCGCGTCGCTGGCCGGGCCGGTCGAGCCGAGGCACGAGCCGAGCACGTTGGCGCAGACGACGAAGTAGCGGTCGGTATCGATCGGCTTGCCGGGGCCGACCATGCGCACCCACCAGCCTGGCTTGCCGGTGATCGGGTGCGGGCTGGCGACGTGCTGGTCGCCGGTCAGCGCGTGGCAGATCAGGATCGCGTTCGAGGCGGCTGCATCCAGCTTGCCGTAGGTTTCATAGGCGATGCAGACGTCTTGCAGGCTCTGTCCGCCGTCGAGCGGGAGCGGCTGGTCCAGCGTGAGGACGCGGCTTTGGGCAAGGAGCGGGGCAGAGGCCATCAGGCGGCGGGATAGGCGGGAATTGGGGGCGAAAGTCAATGGCGGCGTGGCCGAGCGGCGTTAACCGCAAAGGTTGCGGCAAAGGTTGCGGCTGGGCCCGCGTCCCCTTATGGGCCGGCGCATGACCGGCGCTCCCGTCCCCAAGAGCTGGATCAGCGCGATCCATGCCTATGTTCCCGGCAAGTCCGCCGGAGCCGACGGGCGTCCGCTGATCAAGCTTTCGGCCAACGAGAACCCGCTCGGCACCAGCCCGGCCGCGCTGGCGGCACGGGCCGATGCCGCCGCGGCGGCGCTCTATCCGGATCCCGACAGCAAGGCCCTGCGCGCGGCGCTGGGCGAGCTCCACGGGATCGATCCGGCGCGGATCGTCATGGGCACCGGCTCCGACGAGATCCTCCACATCGCCGCGCAAGGCTATGCCGGGCCGGGCGACGAGGTGATCTACGTCCGCTACGGCTTCTCGGTCTACGACATCGCCGCCCGCCGCTGCGGCGCGACGCCGGTGGTAGCGCCCGATGCCGACTATGGCAGCGATGTCGACGCCCTGCTCGCCCTCGTCACCGAGCGGACGCGGGTCGTCTTCGTCGCCAATCCGAACAATCCGACCGGCTCGTTCCTGCCCAGGGGCGAAATCGCGCGGCTTCATGCAGGCCTTCCGTCCGACGTGGTGCTGGTGATCGACCAGGCCTATGCCGAATATGTCGCGCCCGAGGACGAGGACGGCGCGCTCGCCCTCGCCGCCGCGCACGACAACGTGCTGGTCACCCGCACCTTCTCCAAGATCTACGGCCTTGCCGGCGAACGGATCGGCTGGGGCACCGGCGCGCCGGGGCTGGTCGATACGCTGAACCGCATCCGCGGGCCGTTCAACGTCTCCAGCACGGGGCAGGCCATGGCACTGGCCGGGGTGCGCGACCAGGCCTTCGTCGAGGCGGCGCGGGTGCATAACGCGGCGGAGCGCGCCCGCTTCGTCGCGGCCTTGGAGAAGCTGGGCAATCGCGGACTGCGGCCCCTGCCGAGCCAGGCCAACTTCGTGCTGATCCTGTTCGAGGGCGCACTGAGCGCCGAGGCGGCCTACAACGGCCTTGCCGAGGCGGGCTACATCGTGCGCTGGCTGCCCAACCAGGGCCTGCCGCAGGCGCTGCGCATCACCATCGGCACGGCAGAGCAGATGGACGAGATCGCCGCCACCCTGACACGCCTTGCGGAGGCCGCGGGATGAC
>Ga0207667_10006889_pt1 | contig 13732 bp, 10 predicted proteins | sample KBSCornC52_FD_184301 | JGI IMG/M metagenome (GOLD analysis project Ga0207667, IMG submission 184301) | Corn rhizosphere microbial communities from Kellogg Biological Station, Michigan, USA - KBS Corn C5-2 (SPAdes) (version 2) | ecosystem: Host-associated > Plants > Roots > Rhizosphere > Soil ...
AGAAGCTCTTCTACCTGCCCGAGGCGCACACTGATTTCCTCCTCGCGGTGATCGCCGAGGAGCTGGGCTTCGCCGGCGTGGCGACGGTGATCGCGCTCTTCCTCTTCCTCGTCCACCGCGCCTTCGCCGTCGGGCGCCAGGCCGCGAGCCTCGAGCGCTATTTCGCGGCGCTCGTGGCCCAGGGGATCGGGGTGTGGCTCGCGGTGCAGGCGTTCATCAACATGGGCGTGAACATGGGGCTCCTACCCACGAAGGGCCTCACGCTGCCGCTCCTGTCCTTCGGCGGCACGGGCATCGTCGTGAACTGCGTGGCGCTCGCGATCCTCATGCGCATCGATTGGGAAAATCGATACCTCATGCGCGGGGGATCCCTGTGAGCCGCACGATCCTCATCATGGCCGCGGGCACCGGGGGCCACGTCTTCCCGGGCATCGCGATCGCGAAGGCGCTCGTCGCGCGGGGCTGGAAGGTGCACTGGATGGGCACGCGCCGCGGCATGGAGAACCGCCTCGTGGCCGGCGCGGGCTATCCGATGGTGCACGTGGACATGAGCGGCGTGCGCGGCAAGGGGCCGCTCGCGTGGGCCGCGCTCCCGTGGAAGCTCGCCGCCGCCTTCTGGCAATCGAGCGTCGCGATCTTCCGCATCCGCCCGGACGTGGTGCTCTCGCTCGGCGGATACGTGGCGCTCCCCGGCGGCCTCATGGCGGCGCTCTGGAGGAAGCCCCTCGTGGTCCACGAGCCCGGCGCGGTCGCGGGGCTCACGAACCGGCTCCTCGCGCCCCTCGCCGACGCGGTCGTGGTCGGCATGGAAGGCGCCTTCGCCCGCAAGGCCGCGCAGCGCTGGGCCGACGCGCTCCCGAAGCCCGGGCGCGTCGCCTGGCTCGGCACCCCGGTGCGAGACGAGATTGCCGCGGTGCCGCCGCCGGAATCGCGCTACGCCGGCCGCACCGGGCCGCTGCGCCTCCTCGTCGTGGGAGGAAGCCTCGGCGCCCGGACGCTCAACGATCTCGTGGTGGCGGCCCTGGCTTCCATGGCGCCGGAGGAAAGACCCGAGGTCGTGCACCAGGCGGGCGAGAAGCTCCACGAGGGTCTCGTCAGCGCCTACGGGAAGGCGCAGGTGCGCGCGCAGGTCGTGCCCTTCATCGCGGACATGGCCGCGCGCTACGCATGGTGCGACGTGCTCGTCTGCCGGTCGGGCGCCGTCACGATCGCGGAGATCTCGGCCGCCGGCGTCGCGGCGATCCTCTTCCCGCTGCCGTGGTTCGTGGCGGACGAGCAATCCGCCAACGCGGCGTTCCTCGCCGATCGCGATGCCGGCATCGCGCTCCCGCAGCTGGAGACGCCGCCCGCGGCGCTCGCCGCCGTGCTGCGGAGCCTCGCGCGCCCGCGCCTCGCCGCGCTCGCGCGGAACGCCCGCGCGCTCGGGCGCCCGGAAGCCGCGCGCGCGTGCGCGGACCTCTGCGAGGAGCTCGCCCGTGCGGCATAAGGTGAAGCGCATCCACTTCGTGGGCATCGGCGGCTCCGGCATGTCCGGCATCGCCGAGGTGCTCGCGAGCCTGGGCTACGTCGTGACGGGCTCGGACATCGCCGAGTCCGGCGCGGTCCGGCGGCTGCGCGGGCTGGGGATCGCGGTGGCGATCGGCCACGCGGCGAAGAACGTGGAAGCCGCGGATGCGGTCGTGGTGTCCTCGGCCGTGAAGCCGGAGAACCCGGAGGTGGCGAAGGCGCGCGAGGCGCACATCCCCGTGGTGCCGCGCGCGATGATGCTGGCCGAGCTCATGCGCTTCAAGCAGGGCATCGCCATCGCGGGAACGCACGGGAAGACCACGACCACGTCCCTCGTGGCGGCCGCGCTCTCGGAAGCGGGCATGGACCCCACCTGCGTCATCGGCGGGCGGCTGAACTCCATCGGCACCAACGCCCGCGTGGGCAAGGGCGAGTTCCTGGTCGCCGAAGCCGACGAGTCGGACGCGTCTTTCCTCTACCTCCAGCCCGTGATCTCGGTCGTCACCAACATCGACGCCGACCACATGGAGACGTACGGCCAGGACTTCGAGAAGCTGAAGGCCACTTTCCTCGAGTTCCTGGGCCACCTCCCGTTCTACGGGCTCGCGGTCGTCTGCAAGGACGATCCGCACGCGCGCTCGATCATGGCGCAGGTCGCGCGCCCGATGCTCACCTACGGGATGGCCACCGACGCGGACTTGCGCGCCGAGGACGTGCGCTGGGACGCGGGCCGCATGCGCTTCCGCGCCGTGAGCTACGTGAACCACTTCGGGCCGCTCGAGGTGGTGCTGAACCTCCCGGGCGAGCACAACGTGCTGAACGCGCTCGCGGCGATCGCCGTCGCCCGCGAGGTGGGCGCGCCGGAGGCCGCGATCGCGAAGGCGCTCGCGGAGTTCACGGGCGTGGGCCGGCGCTTCCAGCGCTACGGCGACGTGGCGCTCGCGGCGGGCGGAAGCTTCGCGCTGGTGGACGACTACGGGCACCATCCGGCCGAGATGGCGGCCACGCTCGCGGCCGCGCGGGGAGCCTTCCCGGGGCGGCGGATCGTGCTCGCCTTCCAGCCCCACCGCTTCACCCGCACGCGCGACCTCTTCGAGGACTTCGTGCGCGTGCTCTCCACGGTGGACGAGCTGGTCCTCGCCGACGTCTATCCCGCCGGGGAGGCGCCCATCGTCGCCGCGGACGGCCGCTCGCTCGCGCGCGCGATCCGCGTGGCGGGCAAGGTCGAGCCGCTCTTCGTGGAGACCGCCGCCGGGATGCGCGAGGCGCTCCTCTCCCGGCTGCGCGACGGCGACGTCGTGGTCACCATGGGCGCCGGATCGATCGCCAACCTGGCTCCCGAGCTCGCCGCCTCGCCGGACCCCGCGCGCGCGGTGGGGGGCTGATGGGCATGGACATGAGCGACACCTTCATGCTCGAGCACGGATTGCGCGGCACGCTGCGCCGCTCGGAGCCGATGGCGCGGCACCTGAGCTGGCGCGCGGGCGGCGCGGCGCGCATCTTCTACCAGCCCGCGGACGTCGACGACCTGCGCGCGTTCCTCCGCGCGTTCCGGCCGCCGCAGCCGGTGCTCTTCGTGGGGCTGGGGAGCAACCTCCTCGTGCGCGACGGCGGCTTCGACGGCGCGGTGATCTTGAGCCACCACGCGCTCACGGGAATCGCGGTCGAGCCGGGCGGCGGCGGTTTCGCCTCGGCCGACGCCGGGCCGCGCGTCTTCGCGGGCGCGGGCGTGCCGGCGCCGCACCTCGCGCGCTTCGCCGCGAAGCACGGCGGCGGCGGCGCGGAATGGCTGGCGGGCGTGCCCGGGACGGTCGGCGGCGCGCTCGCGATGAACGCCGGCTGCTACGGCGGCGAGACCTGGAACCACGTGGTGAGCGTGGACACGGTGGACCGCCACGGGGATGTCCACCGCCGGTGGAAGCCGGAGTTCGACGTGGGCTACCGGCACGTGGCGCTTCGCTCCGGCGAGGACGAATGGTTCGTGGGCGGCGTCTTCGCCTTCGAGCGCGGCGAGACCGCGAGGGCGATGGGCCGGATGCGCGACCTCCTCGCCACGCGCGTGGCGACCCAGCCGCTGGGCCAGCCCAACGCAGGGAGCGTCTTCCGCAATCCCGCCGGGGACCACGCGGCGCGCCTGATCGAGTCGTGCGGCCTGAAGGGCTTCCGCGTCGGAGGCGCGCAGGTGTCGATCAAGCACGCGAACTTCATCGTGAACACCGGGAGCGCGCGGGCGGCGGACATCGAGGCGGTGATCGCGCACATCGAGGCCACGGTGCGCGAGAAGACCGGCATCCGGCTGGTGCGCGAGGTGCGGATTGTCGGAGAGGCGGCGGGCGACGCGCGCCCGGGAGAGCGGAAATGACCGGCAAGGTCGCGGTCCTCATGGGCGGCCCGTCCGCGGAGCGCGAGATCTCGCTCATCTCCGGGAAGGCCGTGCTCGAGGCGCTGAAGGGCCGCGGCGTGGATGCGCACGCGTTCGACCCCGCGGAGCGCGAGATCCTCGATCTCAAGCGCGAGGGCTTCGAGCGGGTCTTCATCGCGCTCCACGGCCGCTTCGGCGAGGACGGCACGCTCCAGGGCGCCCTGGAGACGCTGCGCATCCCGTACACGGGGAGCGGCGTGATGGCTTCCGCCCTCGCGATGGACAAGTGGCGCACGAAGCTCGTCTGGCACGCGTCCGGCATCCCCACGCCGCGCTTCGCCATGGTGACCGCCTCGACGCAGTGGCAGGAGGTGGTCGAGCTCCTGGGCCTTCCGCTCATCGTGAAGCCGGTGCGGGAGGGTTCGACGCTCGGGCTCACCAAGGTCGCGCGCGTCGAGGATCTCCCCGGCGCCCATGCGCTCGCCGCGCGCTACGACCGGCTCGTGATCGCGGAGGAGTTCGTCGTCGGCAAGGAGCTCACCGCGTCGATCCTGGGCGAAACCGCGCTCCCGCTGGTCCGGATCGAGGCGCCGCAGGGCAACTACGACTACCGGAACAAGTACTTCACCAACGAGACGAAGTACTACTGCCCCGCCGGGCTCTCCCAGGCGCTCGAGGCGCAGATCCGCGCGGCGGCGCTGCGCACCTTCCAGCTCCTGGGATGCCGCGGCTGGGGCCGGGCGGACCTGATCCTGCGCGCGGACGACACCTACTCGTTCCTCGAGATGAACACGTCGCCGGGGATGACCGGCCACAGCCTCGTGCCGATCGCGGCGCGCGCCGCGGGCATCGACTACGCGGAGCTCTGCATGAGGGTCCTCGCGCAAGCGCGGCTCGACGGCCGGGAGGGGGCGTGAAGGCCGCGCCGGCGCTGCGCACCCGCATCCTTCCCGCCGCCGCGGCGGTGGCGGTCATCGCCGCGCTCGCGGGCGGCGGATGGTACGGCTGGCGCGAGCTTTCCGCGCGGCCGATCGCGCACGTGGGCTTCGGGGGCGACCTCGCGCGGATCGCGCCCGCGGACCTCGAGGCGTTCGCGAAGAGCCTGCGCGGCGAGCCCGCGGGCAGCCTCTCGCTCGCGTCCGTGCGCCAGGCCGCGCGCGCGATCCCGTGGGTGCGCGACGCCGCGGTGCGCCGCCGCTTCCCGGACGGCATCGAGGTGCGCTTCGAGGCGCACGAGCCGCTCGCGCGCTGGGGCAGGTCCGGCCTCGTGAGCGTGCGCGGCGAGGTCTTCGCGGCGCCCTTCGACGGCAAGCTTCCGCGCTTCGTCGGCCCCGACGGCTCCGCGCCGCAGATGGCCGGGGAATACGCGGCCCTCACCCGCATCGCCGCGCCGCTCGCCAGCCCCGTCGCGGAGCTGCGCCTTTCCGCGCGCGGCGCCTGGCAGCTCGTCCTCGACTCGGGCCTCACCCTGGAGCTCGGCCGCGGCGAGATCCGCCCGCGCCTCGAGCGCTTCGTCGCCGCGTGGCCGGGCCTCGCCGCCCGCGGCGTGCGCGCCACCCATGCCGACCTGCGCTACGCGAACGGCTTCGCGCTCGCCCGGGCCGCCGAACCCACCCTCCCCGCGAAGAAGAAATGATCCCCACGCGTCCGCGCGACAACCGCAGCCTCCTCGTGGCCCTCGACATCGGGACCTCCAAGATCGTGACGCTCGTGGCCGAGATCACGCCGGAGGACACGCTCAACCTCATCGGCATGGGGAGCCATCCGTCGCGGGGACTCAAGAAGGGCGTGGTCGTGAACATCGACTCCACGGTGAACGCGATCCAGCGCTCGCTCGAGGAGGCCGAGCTCATGGCCGACGCGAAGATCAGGGACGTGATCACGGGCATCGCGGGTAGCCACATCAAGAGCTTCAACTCCCACGGGATGGTCGCGATCAAGGACAAGGAGGTGTCGCAGTACGACATCGACCGCGTGATCGAGACCGCGCGCGCGGTGAACATCCCGATGGAGCAGCAGGTGCTCCACATCCTCGAGCAGGAATTCATCATCGACGGGCAGGGGGGTGTGCGCCAGCCGCTCGGCATGAGCGGCATGAGGCTCGAGGTGAAGGTGCACATCGTGACGGGCGCGGTCTCCGCCGCCCAGAACATCATGAAGTGCGTGCGCCGCTGCGGGCTCGAGGTGCGCGACCTCATGCTCCAGCCCCTCGCCTCCGCGGACGCCGTGCTCCTCGAGGACGAGCGCGACCTGGGCGTGTGCCTGGTCGACATCGGCGGCGGCACGACCGACATGGCGGTCTTCACGGACGGTGCGATCAAGCACACCTCCGTGATCCCCATCGCGGGCGACCAGATCACGAACGACATCGCGATGGCGCTCCGGACGCCCACCAAGGACGCGGAGGAGCTGAAGATCGCCCACGGCGTGGCGCTCCGGCAGCTCGCGAGCTCGACCGACATGATCGACGTCCCCGGCGTGGGCGAGCGCGGCCCCCGCGAGCTCTCGCGCCAGACGCTGGCGGAGGTGATCGAGCCGCGCGTGGAGGAGCTCTACTCGCTCATCCAGCGGGAGCTGCGCTCCTCCGGGCTGGAGGAGCTCCTGTCCTCCGGGATCGTCATCACCGGCGGCTCGGCGCTCATGAAGGGCATGGTCGAGCTGGGCGAGGAGGTCTTCCACATGCCGGTGCGCGTGGGGCTCCCGAATTACGCGGGCGCCCTCGCGGAGGTCGTGCGCAACCCGCGCTACTCGACGGGCATGGGATTGCTGATGGCGGGCCTGGACCAGGTGAAGCGCGATCGCCACGCGCGCATCCAGGGGGCCGGGTTCAAGGAGATCTTCGAGCGGATGAAGGGTTGGTTCAAGGGAAACTTTTGAGCGGGAATCGGGAATCAGGAATCAGGAATCAGGGATCAGGAATCAGAAGCGCGGTGGAGAGCTTTTAAACAAATGGGCGAAGAAGGCACGGATCCGATCCCTGATCCCTGTCCTCTGATCCCTGACAAAGGAGACGACGATGATCGAGTTGCTGGAAAGCCAGTCGCCGGAAGCGGTGATCAAGGTGGTGGGCGTGGGAGGCTGCGGCGGGAACGCGGTCGACCACATGATCAACAACGGGGTGCAGGGCGTCGAGTTCATCTCGATGAACACCGACGCGCAGGCGTTGAAGCGCAACCTCGCCAAGACGACGCTGCAGCTGGGCACGGGCGTCACCAAGGGCCTGGGCGCGGGCGCCAATCCCGAGGTGGGACGGCTCGCCGCGGAGGAGGATCGCGAGCGGATCACGGAGATCGTGACGGGCGCGGACATGCTCTTCATCACGGCGGGCATGGGCGGGGGCACCGGCACGGGCGCCGCCCCCGTGGTGGCCGAGATCGCGCGCGAGATGGGCATCCTCACCGTGGCGGTCGTGACCAAGCCCTTCAGCTTCGAGGGCAAGCGCCAGAAGGTGGCGGCGGTCGGGATCGACCAGTTGAAGCAGCACGTCGATTCCCTCATCATCATCCCCAACGATCGCCTGATGCAGGTCCTCGGGGAGGACGTGACCTACGAAGACGCGTTCCGCGCCTCGAACGACGTGCTGAACGGCGCCGTCGCGGGCATCGCCGAGGTGATCAACTGCCCCGGCATGGTGAACGTGGACTTCGCCGACGTGCGCACCGTCATGAGCGAGAACGGCGTGGCGATGATGGGCTCGGCCACGGCGAGCGGGCCCGAGCGCGCGCAGATGGCCGCGGAGCAGGCGGTGCATTCGCCGCTCCTCGAGGACATCCACCTGTCCGGCGCGCGCGGCGTGCTCGTGAACATCACCGCGGGGCACTCCATGAAGCTGAAGGAGGTGCACGAGGTGATGAACACCATCCGCTCGTTCACCGCGGAGGACGCGACCGTGATCTACGGGAGCGTGATCGACGAGGCGATCGGAGACGCGCTGCGGGTGACGATCGTCGCGACGGGCCTGGGAGGCGCCGCCGCGCAGCGCCGCGAGCCCGTGATGCAGGTCGTGCCGCGCACCGGCACGGACGACGCGTCCGCGGGCGTGAACTACGAGGAGCTCGACCAGCCCACCGCGATCCGGCGCCGGCGCGACGTCACGATCGAGGCGATGCGGCATTCGGGGGTCGACATGCTCGACATCCCGGCGTTCCTGAGGAAGCAGGCGGACTAGATCCACGTCATTCCCGTGTAGACGGGAATCCGGCCTGGGCCCCCGCATTAGCGGGGGTGACGGCGATGTTCGGCCCTCCGGCGTGTCTCCCGCCGCAGTGCCGGCTTCAAACTGCGGGCCCCTCCGGGGCCCGCTTTTCATCCTAAATTCAGGCACCTAGTTATCGGGAAAGCGGGCCCCTGAGTGGTTAAATGTCAAGTGATTGCGCATCTTATATGACTATGCTAACCTCACTAAAGATGTCAATTTCCTATTAGGTGGTCGCGGCTGACCAAGTATTCCCGACACTCGCGTGTCTCGAGAACACAGGCTTGCTCGATAGAACGGTTGCATGAAAATGGGAAGAATTCGTTTATGAGCGCTCTTGCGAAGAAGTTGGATGCAATTCGGGAAAAAGGTGGCTTGCAGTTGTCAGATGTGGCTGCGGTGCTTGGAACGCGTCCTGAGACGGTTTCTCGTTGGAACCAAGGACGTACCTTTCCTCATCCGAGCTCAGAGAAGTTGCTACTCGAGCTTGAGTGGATCGTCGAGCAGTTGAGCGATTTTTATGAGCCCAAACAGGCTCGACTTTGGCTCTTTTCAAGGCAAAAGCTATTTGATGGAAAAAGTCCGGTGGATTTGATTTCTGAAGGGAAGATTGACGCAGTTCTTGATGCGATTGGCCAGCTACGCGATTCCATCTACGTTTGAGTGTGATTCCCAATAGAACGTCTGCGTTGTACACCAGCACTTCGAAAGACGGCGCTATCGCAGAGATAGCCTTTCATTTGAGTTTGATGGTTCCTCAGCCGTCGCGTCTCGTGAAGTTGCATGAGATCGAAGTTGCAACGCTCAAGACGTTGAAAATTAGCAAAGAAGACTTCATCGCTCTCGATATCGATGAGCAGCGCTTCTCTCAGCGAGATTATGGAAGGACTCAAGAAATCGGAGCTGCAGCAGCCCATATGGGGTTCGACGGGCTCCTAGTGCCGTCTGCGCGAACTTCCGCCGAAAACCTTGTGCTATTCCCGGACAATCATCACATCGATCTAAAGCTTTCAGTAATCAGAAGTATTGAGACTGATTGGGTCTTGTGGCGCGATAGAACTGGCCAAAAGTAGGGCGCACTAACGGGCGGCTCGCCTGGCACAAGGGAAGACTCTGCTGGCGTCGAACGTAAACGCCTGATACAATTCGACAAAATGATCCGCCAACGCACCCTGAAGGCTTCCGTTCGCGCCACCGGCGTGGGCCTGCACACGGGCCTCAAGGTGACGATGGTGCTCCGCCCGGCCCCGATCGATACGGGCATCGTGTTCTGCCGCACGGACCTTCCCGGCAACCCGGCGGTCCCCGCCCACGCCCTCAACGTCTCGAACACGACGATGGCGACGGTGATCGAGCGCGACGGCGCGCGCGTCTCCACGGTCGAGCACCTCATGGCCGCCTTCGCGGGCCTCGGCATCGACAACGCGTTCGTGGACGTCTCCGGCGAGGAGGTTCCGATCATGGACGGAAGCGCCGGCACGTTCGTCTTCCTCCTGCAGTCGGCCGGCATCGAGGAGCAGGCGGCCGCCAAGAAATACGTCCGGATCCTGGAGACCGTGGAGCTCGAGCAGGGCGACCGCAAGGTGCGCCTCGAGCCCTTCAACGGCTTCAAGGTGGGCTTCGCGATCGAGTTCAGCCACCCGGTGTTCACCCCCGCGCACTCGAGCGTGGAAGTGGACTTCGCGGAGGTGTCGTTCGTCCGCGAGGTCTCCCGGGCGCGCACGTTCGGCTTCACGCAGGAGGTCGAGATGATGCGCGCCAAGGGCCTCGCCCGCGGCGGCTCCCTCGACAACGCGATCGTGGTGGACGACTTCCGGGTGCTCAACGTGGACGGCCTGCGCATGGACGACGAGTTCGTCATGCACAAGGCGCTGGACGCCGTGGGCGACCTCTATCTCCTCGGACACCCGCTCATCGGCGCCTTCCACGGCCACAAGTCGGGCCATGCGTTGAACAACCAGCTCCTGCGGAAGCTCCTCGCCCGCCGCTCCGCGTGGGAAGAGGTGACTTTCGACCGCATCGAGGCGCTTCCCCGGGCCTTCGCGAACCTCGCCTTGGGGTCAGGTTAGTTTTTGAACCTGTCCCTGACCCCCGCTACTTCTTGCGGACCGCCATCTTCCTGAGGGCGTCCTTGAGCGGCGAGTCGGAAAGGCGCTCGGCCAGCGCTTCGAGCTTCTCCCGCGGCGGCTCCGGGCGGGGCCGGACCGGGCGCCGGGCTGTGACTTCCTTCACTTGAACTTCGATCCTGATTGAATTAAGCTCCTGATCCTCCGAGTGTTTCGAGGACTTTCGCGCGGCTTCGCGCATCGCCTCGAGGATCCGGGGCGCGAGTTGCCGGAGGACCGCCGCAACCGGTCCGCTGGCCGCGCAAACAACGAGAGTCGTTCCGTCAATGGCGCACACCCGGCTCGCTTCGGCGAGTTCCCCGGGGGCGATTGTCCGATAGCGCCTCTGCAGGCGCTTGATGTACGCGAGACGCGCGCTCAGCGGGTGGAGCTCGGCGCTCGCGCCGAGCAGCTTGGCGATGGGTTCGGTGGCCATGATGGGAAGCGGAGGAAAGACGTGAACATTATTCTCGTTTCGGACAGCCTCGCGAAGAGCCGCTCGATGACGCTGTCGCAGGGCCAGGTCCTGCTCATCGCCTTCGGCATCCTCATGGCCGGCTTCATGCTCGCCACGGCGACCTACGTCGTCACCATGAGGTTCGCGGTCGACCTCCGGAATCCCTACCTGCGGGCGCTGCTCGCCTCGCTCCACCAGGACGAGGTGAAGCGCTCGGAGGCGAACGTGAAGGAGAACCTGGACGCGCTCGCCGCGAAGGTGGGCGAGCTCCAGGCCCGGATCCTGCGCCTGGACGCCTTCGGCGAGCGCCTCGCGAAGGCCGCGGGCATCAAGCGCGAGGAGTTCCGCTTCGACGAGAAGCCCGGCCAGGGCGGCCCCGTGGTCCCGCTGGGCCCGGACCTCACCGTGCCGCAGCTCCAGCGGATGCTGGACGACATGTCCCGCCTGGTCGACGACCGCGGCGAGAAGCTGGGCGTGCTCGATTCCTTCTTCATGGACGACCGCCTCGCCCGGAAGACCGTCCCCACCACGATGCCGGTGACGGGCGGCTACTACTCCTCCAATTACGGCTATCGCCTCGACCCCATCACCGGGCACTCGGAGTTCCACACCGGCGTGGACATCGTCGCGGGCATCGGCACCAAGGTCGTGGCCGCCGCGGGCGGCGTCGTTTCCTACTCGGGGACCATGCCGGAATACGGCAACGTGGTCGACGTGGACCACGACAACGGCCTCACGTCGCGCTACGCGCACCTTTCCAAGCGGCTGGTGAAGGTGGGCGACGTGGTGATGAAGGGCCAGCTCATCGCGCTCGTGGGCAACACCGGGCGCACCACCGGGCCGCACCTGCACTTCGAGGTGCGCGAGAAGGGCATCCCGCTCAACCCGAACAAGTTCCTCGCGATCGGGAAGCGCGAAGTCCTCCTGAACGCCGCCCTGCAGCACTAGCCGACCGGGGCGCGCCTGTCGCCCGCCGGGGTTGATCCCCGCGCGGGGCGGCCCCATCTCCCCTTATAATTGAGGATCGCCGGCCCTTCCGCGGGCCGGTTTCCGCGTCTTCCACGCCTCCTTCCCCGTGCTCAACACCGCTCTCAAGGCCATTTTCGGCAGCCGCAACGACAGGCTCCTCAAGCAATACCGGAAGACCGTCGAATCGATCAACGCGCTCGAGCCCGCGATCCAGAAGCTTTCGGACGCCGAGCTCGCGGCGAAGACCCCGGAGCTGCGGCAGAAAATCGCGAGCGGGGCCCCGCTCGACTCGCTGCTGCCGGAGGCCTTCGCGGTCGTCCGCGAAGCCTCGAAGCGCGTGCTCGGCATGCGCCATTTCGACGTGCAGATGATCGGCGGCATCGCGCTCCACCAGGGAAAGATCGCGGAGATGCGCACGGGCGAGGGGAAGACGCTCGTGGCGACCCTCCCCTCGTACCTGAACGCGCTCGAGGGGAAGGGTGTGCACGTGGTGACGGTGAACGACTACCTCGCCAAGCGCGACGCCGAATGGATGGGCCGCATCCACCGCTTCCTGGGCTTGACCGTGGGCGTGGTCGTCCCGCAGATGGAGCCGCTCGAGAAGCAGGAGGCCTACCGCGCGGACATCACCTACGGCACGAACAACGAGCTGGGCTTCGACTACCTCCGCGACAACATGGCGACCACGATCGCGGACCGCTTCCAGAGGGGCTTGAACTACGCGATCGTGGACGAGGTCGACTCGATCCTCATCGACGAGGCCCGAACGCCACTCATCATCTCGGGGCAGGCGGAGGACTCCACCGAGCTCTACCGCCGCATCGACCAGCTGGTTCCCCGCCTGAAGAAGCAGGAGGACGAGAAGGCGCCCGGCGACTACTTCGTGGACCTCAAGCAACATACCGTGACGCTCTCGGAGGAGGGCCACGAGAACGCCGAGCGGATCATGACGGAGGCGGGGCTCCTCCCGGAGGGGGCGAGCCTCTACGATCCGTCGAACATCGTGCTGATGCACCACCTCTACGCCGGGGTCCGGGCGCACGCGCTCTACCACCGCGACCAGCACTACGTGGTCCAGAACGACGAGGTGATCATCGTCGACGAGTTCACGGGCCGCATGATGCAGGGGCGGCGCTGGTCGGAGGGCCTGCACCAGGCGGTGGAAGCGAAGGAGGGCGTCTCGATCAAGAACGAGAGCCAGACGCTCGCCTCGATCACGTTCCAGAACTACTTCCGGCTCTACAGGAAGCTCGCCGGCATGACGGGCACCGCGGACACGGAGGCGTTCGAGTTCTCCACCATCTACAGCCTGGAGACGGTGCTCATCCCCACGCATCGCCCGATGGTGCGGAAGGACCGGAACGACCAGGTCTTCATCACCGCCAAGGAGAAGTACGGCGCCATCATCGCGGACGTGAAGGACTGCTACGCGCGCGGCCAGCCCGTGCTGCTGGGCACCACGTCGATCGAGAATTCGGAGCTCATCTCCGGCCTCCTCGACCGCGAGAAGCTCCCGCACAACGTGCTGAACGCGAAGCAGCACGCGCGCGAGGCGGAGATCGTCGTGCAGGCCGGGCGCCCGAAGCAGGTGACGATCGCGACCAACATGGCCGGCCGCGGCACGGACATCGTGCTGGGCGGCAATCCGGACCCGGAGATCCAGGGAATCAAGGGCGACGAGACGTTGACCGAGGGCGAGAAGGAGCGCCGCGTGGCCGAGCTGCGCGAATCGTGGCAGCGCCTGCACGAGGAGGTGGTCGCGGCCGGGGGCCTGCACATCATCGGCTCGGAACGCCACGAGTCGATGATGTGCAACAACCAGCTCCGCGGCCGCGCCGGGCGCCAGGGCGACCCCGGCAGCTCGCGCTTCTACCTCTCGTTCGAGGACCCGCTCCTCAAGATCTTCGCCGGCGAGCGGCTGCAATCGATCATGCGCTCGCTCAAGATCCCGGAGGGCGAGCCCATCGAGGCGCGGATGGTCACGCGCTCGATCGAGAACGCCCAGCGCAAGGTCGAGGCCCGGAACTTCGACATCCGCAAGCAGCTCCTCGAGTTCGACGACGTCGCGAACGACCAGCGCAAGGTGATCTACGCGCAGCGGAACGAGCTCCTGGAGTCGAGCGACATCTCGGAGACGA
>Ga0207667_10006892_pt1 | contig 13729 bp, 10 predicted proteins | sample KBSCornC52_FD_184301 | JGI IMG/M metagenome (GOLD analysis project Ga0207667, IMG submission 184301) | Corn rhizosphere microbial communities from Kellogg Biological Station, Michigan, USA - KBS Corn C5-2 (SPAdes) (version 2) | ecosystem: Host-associated > Plants > Roots > Rhizosphere > Soil ...
GCGAGCGCAGCGGACACGTCGACACGTTCTGCGCCGACAATCTTCCACCACGCGAGTTGTGGCCGCAGATGGACTACGGCTCGCTCCCCGATCTCGCGTATCCCGCACGACTGAATTGCGCAGCCGCTCTGCTGGACAGTGTCGTCAGTTCGGGCCGCGGAGACGCAACGGTATTCCTGTATGAGGGCGCTCGCTGGAAATATCGCGACCTACTGGAAACCGCCAATCAGATCGCGCACGTCCTGGTCGAGGACCTCGGCGTCATCCCCGGTAATCGCGTGCTGCTCCGCGCTCCGAATACACCGATGCTGGCGGCGTGCTGGTTTGCGGTGCTCAAGGCGGGAGGCGTGGTCGTCTCGACCATGCCGCTGCTCCGCCCCCGGGAGATTGCGTACACGGTCGAGAGAGCACGCATCTCGCTTGCGCTCACCGACTCCAGGGTCGCGGAGGACTGCGAGCGTGCGATGCTTCCCGATGTCTCCACAGGCGCCCGGAATGGCACGCGCGTCGTGCACTTCAACAGCGAGAGCCACAGCGGTCTCGAATCGTTGATGCGCTCGAAACCGACGACGTTCGACAATTGCGATACGAGCGCCGAAGACGTCGCCCTCATCGCGTTCACATCAGGAACGACGGGCCGCGCCAAGGGAACGATGCACACGCACCGCGACGTGCTCGCGATCACCGATTGCTTCGCACGCTACATCCTGAAACCGGACGCCTCCGATCTGTTCTGCGGCTCGCCGCCGCTGGCATTCACATACGCGCTGGGTGGACTGCTGCTCTTCCCGATGCGGTTCGGCGCATCCACGTTGATGCTGGAGCAGGCATCTCCGCCCAATCTCATCAGGGCGATTCAGAAGTACCGTCCCACAGTCTGCTTCACCGCCCCCACCGCATACCGTGCGATGCTCGGAATGCTGAACGACTTCGACGTGTCGAGCCTTCGCAAGTGCGTGTCTGCGGGCGAAACGCTGCCGGCTGCAACGTTCGAAGCGTGGGAAGCTGCGACTGGAATCAGGATCATCGACGGGATCGGCGCGACGGAGATGCTGCACATCTTCATCAGCGCTTGCGGAGACGACATCCGCGCTGGATCGACGGGGCGCGCGATACCGGGTTATGAGGCGCGCGTCGTCGACGAGTCCGGCACACCGCTTCCGCCAGGCGAGATCGGCTTGCTCGAGGTTCGTGGCCCGACGGGCTGTCGATATCTGGACGACGTGGAGCGACAGCGCGCCTACGTGCGCGACGGCTGGAACCGTACCGGCGATTCCTACCGCATGGACGAGGATGGATATTTCTGGTATCAGGCGCGTAGCGACGACATGATCGTCTCGTCCGGTTACAACATTGCCGCACCCGAGGTGGAGAATGCACTGCTTACCCACCCGGACGTGCACGAGTGCGCCGTCATCGGCCTTCCCGATCCCGAGCGCGGCAGCATCGTCAAGGCGTTCGTCGTACTTCAGCCGCACGCGCGCGACAATCCACCTGCGATAAAGTCGCTTCAGGACTATGTGAAGGCCGAGATAGCGCCGTACAAATATCCGCGCGCGATCGAGTTCGTCGATACCCTCCCCCGCACCGATACGGGAAAGCTTCAGCGTTTCCGATTGAGAGAAACAACACCATGACCGATATCGATGTGATCCAGCCAGACGGCTGGCTCGCGCCGCGCGGATATGCAAATGGGATCAGCGCCCGTGGACGAGTGATCTCGATAGCGGGCCAGATCGGCTGGAATCCAACTACCGGTGTAATCGAGAGCTCCGACTTCGCACGGCAGACGGCACAGGCACTTCGCAACATCGTCGCCGTACTTGCGCGCGCCGAGGCGCGACCGGAGCATCTCGTTCGGATGACATGGTTCGTCACCGATCGCCAGGCATATGTCGATGCACGCGTCCAGATCGGTGACGCGTATCGCGAGATAATCGGACGGCACTTTCCCGCAATGTCCGTGATTATCGTCTGCGGCCTTGTCGAAGCCGATGCAGTGGTCGAGATCGAGGCTACCGCGGTCGTGCCCGAATGAGCGCGACACCAAACAGGCGCGACGCGGTGATCGTGGACGCCGTGCGCACTCCCATCGGAAGGCATCGGGGCGCGCTTGCGACCGTGCGCCCCGACGATCTGGCTGCGACAGTGATCCGAGCGCTGATCGAACGCACCAGCCTGGATCCGTCGTCGATCGACGACGTCATCTTGGGGTGCACCAATCAGGCTGGTGAAGACAGTCGCAATGTCGGGCGTCTCGCCGCGCTGATCGCTGGACTTCCGGTCGAGGTCCCTGGCCAGACGGTGAACCGACTGTGCGGGTCCGGCCTCCAGGCGATCGTCAGCGCAGTGCACGCCATCCGTTCGGATGAGGGTGATTGCTTCATCGCCGGCGGTGTGGAGAGCATGACGCGGGCGCCGTGGGTGACGCTTCGACCGGAAGAGCCGTTTCCCCGCTCCGTTCCAGAGACGGCTGACAGCACCATCGGTTGGCGCTTCACCAACGCGGTACTTCCGCGCGAATGGACGATATCGATGGGCCAGACGGCCGAAGTCGTCGCGGAGCGTTACCACATCTCGCGCGAAGACCAGGATGCGTTCGCGCTGCAGAGTCAGCGGCGTACCGCCGACGCGATAGCGCACGGGCGGTTCGACGCCGAGTTGGTTCCCGTAAGCGCACCGCGCCGCGGAGGCGAGCCGGTCGTCATCGATCGCGACGAACACCCACGGCCCGACGTCAGCGCGGAGGCGTTGCGCAAACTCCGGCCCGCGTTCCGCGATCCCGGCGGCACGGTCACAGCCGGATCGTCGAGCGGGATCAACGATGGTGCTGCAGCACTTCTGGTGATGAGCGAACGCGCTGCTGCGGACGGACATTGCACACCGATCGCACGGGTGGTATCGAGCGCCGTCGCCGGAGTTTCACCGGACGTCATGGGCGTGGGCCCTGTCCCTGCCGTGCGGCTCGCGCTCAAACGCGCCGGGTTGACCATCGACGATATGGATCTCATCGAGCTGAACGAAGCATTCGCGTCGCAGGCGCTCGCGTGCATGCGGGAGCTGCGCATGCCTGCCGATCGCGTCAACGTGAACGGTGGCGCAATCGCACTCGGCCATCCACTCGGCGCAAGCGGCGCGCGAATCGTAACCACACTCGTTCACGAAATGCGACGGCGCGACGTGCAGTATGGGCTCGCGACGATGTGCATCGGTGTCGGTCAGGGGATTGCAATCATTCTGGAGCGCGCATGACCAATGTCGCGATAATTGGCGCCGGCACGATGGGTCACGGAATTGGATATGTTACCGCCATAGCCGGTTATACGGTAACATTGACGGATGTGGACGAGGACGTTCTCGAGCGTGCCCGCGCCCACATAGGTCTGGCACTCGACTCCGGCGTGATGCGCGGCAAGGTGAGCGAGGAGACGCGGCGCGAAGCAATGGATCGCATCTTCCTCTCGACGAATCTCGAGGGTGCGGTCGGCGACGCGCAGGTCGTCATCGAGTCCGCGCCTGAGAAGCTCGCGCTCAAACAGGATCTCTTCCGGCGGATCTGCGTCGCGGCACCCCGGCACGCTCTCCTCGCGACGAACACATCGTCGCTGTCCGTCTCGGAGATCGCTCACGCGACGGACTGCCCGGAACGCGTGGTCGGAATGCATTTCTTCAATCCCGTTGCGGCGATGAAACTCGTGGAAGTCATCCGCGGTGCGGAAACGAGCGAAGATTCGACTGCCAAGGCGCACGCATTTGCCGAATCGCTGGGCAAGAAGGCGATAGTGGTCCGCGACACGCCGGGTTTCGCCACCAGCCGCCTCGGCATCGTCCTCGGGCTCGAGGCGATGCGAATGCTGGAACAGGGCGTTGCCAGCGCAGCGGACATCGACACCGCTATGGAGCTTGGCTACAACCACCCGGTGGGTCCACTCAGGCTTACCGACATCGTCGGTCTCGACGTCAGGCTCGCGGTTGCCGATCATCTTCACGCATCGCTCGGCGGGGATGCCTTCGCCGCACCAGCAATTCTGCGCGAGATGGTGGCCGCGGGACGCCTTGGAAAGAAGAGCGGCCGTGGCTTTTACAACTGGTTGACACCCCAGTAATCGGGCACCGCGTGGCCCGAACATGCGGTAACTTAATGGCAGCAGGATCGTCTCTCAAACAGCGCGGGATCGCTTTTTACCTCCCGATCGACCGTCGCGACATAATCAGATGAAATTGCAGGACCAATCGACGGAACCTCGACATACGATGACGTTGACCGACGCTGATCACGCGCGTGAACTCGCCGAACGCGAAGAACGGCTGAAGTTGATCTATAACAGCACGCACGACTGCATGTTCCTCATGCGCGTCGAAGGTGGCGGGCAGTTCCGCTGTGAGTCGGTCAATCGGGCCTACACAGAGGTGACCGGCTTGCGCGAGGACCAGGTCGTCGGTCATCGTCCGCAGGACATCCTGCCTCCCGCCGCTGCCGCGTTTGCGCTCGGACGGTACATGGCCGCAATCGACTCGCGCTCCCCGCTCGTCTACGCTGAAGACATCATGCTTCCAGCTGGCCGCGTCGTGTTCGAGACGATACTGACGCCGATCATCGATGCAAAGGGTGATTGTACGCATCTCCTGGGCGCACTCCGCGACATAACTGCGCGGAAGATTGCGGAGGAGGCACTCCGGGAGAGCGAGGCACGATATCGCCAGCTGTTCGAGAGCAACGGCTCGGTGCAGTTTCTGGTCGACGCCGAAACCTCGCACATACTCGATGCCAACCCGGCGGCTGAGCGCTTCTACGGATGGACACGCGAACAGATGCGCGCGATGAACGCATCCGACATCGCCGACATGACGCTTGACGAGTGGAAGATATACACTCTCGGCATTTCGCACGGAGAGAACGCATCGGCGGTGCGCATCCACAAACTGGCGTCGGGTGAGAAGCGTACCGTAGAGATCTTCGCGGGCGAATTCATGCTGGGCGACAGGCGCGTGTTTCACTCCATCGTCCACGACGTGAGCGACAGGGTGCGCGCAGAGGAAGCGTTGCGTGACTCCGAGGCGCGCTTTCGCAACGCCCTCGACAGCAGCCTCGACATCTTCACCGTGCTCGACACTGTGCGCGACGCGGACGGCGCCATCATCGACTTTCGTGTCGTCGAGGTGAATGCTCGCGCGGGCACGGTGCTCGGTGTCGATGCTTCGCGGATGATCGGGCGCAGCTTTGGCGAATTGCTGCCCTACGCGGCGAATGGAGCGCTTTTGAAGAGCCTGGTCGCGGTCGCTGAGACTGGTGAAGCAACCGAGACGGAGGTCCAGCCACGCGTTGGGCCGCTCGCGGACAAGTGGCTCTCGTGCCAGATAGTCCCACTCGGACGTGGCGTCGCGATCACCGCACGCGACGTCACCGACCGACGTCGCGCGGAGGATGAGCTGCGCGCGCTGTCGCTCGTGGATTCCCTCACTGGCCTCTTCAACCGCCGCGGCTTCGAAGCGGTTGCGGCGCAGCAACTCAAGAACGCGGAGCACACTACCAAGGCTTCGTTCCTGTTCTACTTCGACATGAACGACTTCAAGGTGATCAACGACACATGGGGCCACGCCGCCGGTGATGACGCGCTGGTCAAGATGGCCGGAGTCCTGAGGCTGACGTTTCGTGAGACCGACGTCATCGCGCGAATGGGCGGCGATGAGTTCGTGGCCCTCGCGCTCAATTGCGGCGAGGTCTCCAACACAGTGCTGGAGCGGCTCCGGTCCGAGCTGGCGCAACAGAACGCACGCAATGCGCTGGCAGGGCTTGGCTACACGCTCTCATCCGCCGTCGGCATAGCTCGCTTCATGCCCGAAGCACCGCGGACGCTGGAAGGGCTCCTGGCTATTGCAGACCGGGACCTGTACGAGGACAAGCGACTCGGCGGACGCGAAACGGCATAGCCCGCGGTTCCCTGTTCCGGCACGAACCTTCCCCACAGTGCCGGGCTCTCAGGATCCAATGTTTACATTGAAGCAGTATGGAACCGACCCGAATCTCCGTCCTGGTCGTGGACGACGAGCCGGCGCTCCGGGAAGTCCTGACGCTTCGAATCCAGGACTGGGGCTACGACGTGACGACAGCGGTGGACGCCGCTGAAGCGGAGCGCGCGCTGCGCCAGAGCCGCCCCGACGTAATTCTCTCGGATGTGGTCCTGCCCGGAATATCGGGCGTCGAGCTGCTGCGCTGGCTCAAGCGTAACGACGAGACCATCCCGGTGATCATGATGACCGCGCACGGAAACATCGATGCGGCGGTCGATGCCATGAAAGCTGGCGCGCGTGATTTTCTCACGAAGCCACTCGACTACGCCGTGCTGCGCGGACTGCTCGACGCAGTGGCCGCGGAACGCACCCAACGTCAGCTGGATCACGAGCTGGACGCGAATCTCGAAGGCTCGGCGAGCATCGGCGGTCTCGTTGGAAAGAGCCGTTCCATTCGTGAGCTGCAGAAGCTGATTCAGGTGATCGCGTCGAGCGATGCGTCGGCGATCATTACGGGCGAGAGCGGTACCGGAAAGGAAGTGGTCGCCCACGCCATCCACACGCTCAGCAATCGCCACGACAAGCCGTTCGTCGCACTGAACGCAGCGGCGATTCCCGAAGGTCTCATCGAGAGTGAACTGTTCGGACACGAGCAGGGGGCGTTCACCGGGGCAAACCGCTCGCGGCCGGGCGCCTTCGAGCTTGCGAATCGTGGGACGCTGTTTCTGGACGAGATCGCGGAAATGCCGATGGCGCTTCAACCAAAGCTCCTGCGCATTCTTGAAGACAGCTACGCGCGCCGGCTCGGCGGGAGCAAGGAGATCCATTTCGACGTCCGCGTGCTGGCAGCAACGAATCGGTCGGTTGCAGCCGCGGTCCGCGACGGGCTGCTTCGCGAGGATCTGTTCTACCGGCTCAACGTGTTCGAGATCGCGCTGTCGCCACTCCGCGAGCGGCCCGACGACATTCCGCTGCTGGCACGACATTTCGTTCGCGAATTCAGCCGGAAGCACAGCATGCCTGTCGAAGGGGTGAACGATGCGTCGCGCGCTCTGCTGGAGGCGTATTCGTGGCCGGGCAACGTCCGCGAGCTCCGTAACGTCATCGAGCGCGCGGTGATCGTGGCGCGGACGGGCTGGATCGAACCTCGTCACCTCTCACCGCACATTCAGGCGATCAAGCCCGGCGGCCCGACGACGATCCAGGTACCGGCGGGCATGACGCTGGCCGACGCCGAGCGACTGTTGATACTCACCACGCTCGACCGCACGGGCCAGAACAAGGCCGAAGCCGCGCGCCAGCTGGGCCTCGACGTCAAGACGATTCGAAATCGCCTGCGGAGCTACGGACTCGACAAATGAAGGTCGCGACAAAACTTCGCGCTGCCTTCGCTCTGTACATCACGCTACTCGGCGTGCTGCTCATATATCATGTGAGCACGATCCGGCACGTTGTCGCTACGGGGCATGAGCTGTCGGAGCTGTCGGAGCGCGTGCGTGCTACTTCGACCGAGCAGTACATGCGTATCGCGCAGTTGGGCGAGAACGCGGCGAAGTATGCGATCACGCGGGATCCTGGCTATCTGGACAAGTTCGATAAACTCGCGACCGCATATGCGTCGGAATTTCAGACGCTCGAAGAAATGCCGCTCAGCGATCGCGAGCGCAAGGAGATCGATGTAGTCGCGAATCAGTGGCACGCGCTCGGATCGCCCACGCAGCGACTTGCATCGTTCGCGCGGCTCGGATCGCTGAATGCCGTGCAGGATTCGCTCGGCGCGCTGCAGGGTCAGCTTGATGCCCTGCAAGCTCTCACTCAACGCGTCGGCGAGGCGTCGCAGTCGGAGATGGAGGCGCGCCTCGCGCAGTCGTCCAGCGCGGCGACTCTCGCCGAGCGCATATCATGGATCGCGGCGCTGGGCATTCTGTTCCTCAGTCTGATCCTCTCGGCGCTCATCGCACGATCGATTTCGGAGCCGCTGCATCGGCTTACCGAAGGAACACGCAAGGTCGCGCAGGGACAGTTCGACTACAGACTCGACACCACGCGCGATGACGAGTTCGCGCAGGTCGCGCGAGCGTTCAACTCGATGACCGAGCGACTCGCCGTACTCGACCGAATGAAGCGCGATTTCGTCACCGGCGTGTCGCATGATCTCAAGACACCGCTTACCTCGATGCAGGAAACAATCAGCATCCTGCTTGACGAAGTGCCTGGCCCTCTGACCGACAAGCAGCGCACGCTGCTCGTGCTCAATCAGCAGAGTGGCGCGCGCTTGTCCGGAATGCTGGCGAAGCTGTTGAATCTGTCGCGGCTGGAAGGCGGGCTCCCGCCGGAGATGCAGGTGACCGATGGCGCACAGCTGTTGCGGCGCGCAGTGGCACAGGCCGAGAGCGCTGCGGAGGAGCATGGGATCCACATCGAAGTCGTGGAGCCGGACCACAAGGTGCTCGTGGAGTGCGATCAGGATCGAATTCTTCAGGTGCTCGACAACCTGATGGAGAACGCGATCAAGTTCTCGCCCGATGGTGGCGAAGTGCGCGCCGAGATGCGGGTGGTCGCTGCGCGACCGGATGAGATTCCACCTGCACGCTGGGCCGCCGTTCGCTCGCAGCGACCGGAATCAAGCGTCATGTGGATAACGGTCACCGATCACGGGCCCGGCATTCCCGATTCGGAGAAGGAGCGCATCTTCGAGCGGTTCTACCAGACGCCTTCCGGACGCGCAGTCAGGCACAGAGGGGTGGGGCTCGGACTCACCATCTGCCGGGAAATCGTGAAAGCGCACTCGGGTGTCATGTGGGTCGCCGACAACCCCGCTGGCAATGGGACGGTGTTCAATGTCCTCCTACCGGGCGCATTTCGTGCGTCACCAGAAGCCACAATGGCAACTTCTGCTTCCGTTCCCTCAGGCAGTCCATCGGTAGTCTCGTGATCTACAGTCGTCGAGTCGTCCGTTCCGTCGTCGTCGCCTCCGCCTGCAGCGCGACGATCGTCGCCATCGCGTGCGCGACTGCCCGGACGTCGCAGTTCGACAGCGCAATCGACGCGCGCAACTGGTCCGACGCAGCGACTGCACTCGCGGCCGATACGTCGCTCCTGCACAACGAGTCGACGCTGTTCCAGGCGGCGATGCTGTACAGCTTTCCGGACCGGCCGACGTACGATCCGGCGCGCGCGCGCGAGCTGTTCGAGCGGCTGTTGCGGGACTACCCGAACACATCTCGGCGACAAGCGGCGACGGATCAGTTGTCGCTGCTGTACGAGCTGCAGAAGGCGAGCAGCGACGCTGTTGCGAAGCAGCAAGGCCTGCGTGCGCAGATCGCGCAGTTGACCTCGGACACACTGAAGCTACGCCGGAGCATCGACTCGATCTCGGTTCGACTGCAGGCTGAGCAGGACCAGAGTGCGTTGCTCAGAAAGGTCGCGACGCGTATGGAGAGCGATCTCCAGGACCGGGAAAGCCAGCTCAAGGTCCTGCACGACGAGCTGAATCATCTCAAGGCGATCGACTTGCGGTCGACCATCCGGACGCCGGTCGGCGACACGGCGCTAAAAAAACCGCGCAAGCCATAGACGGGCGTTGCGCGGCTGGGATGGGCGGACGTACTGCGGGCGCGACATCACCGTCGTGACACCGCGCCCGCACTCACCGCTCTGAACTGCTGAAAATTAGAGCGGCTTGACTGCTGGAGCCGGCTTTGTCGTATCCGGCTTTGGCTTGGTCGTATCCGGCTTGGTCGGCATTGGCGGCTTCGTCGTGTCGGGCTTCGGACGGGCCGTATCCGGCTTGGTCGGGATCGTGTCAGCTACGGTCGCAGCGATCGGGGTCTGCTGCGCAATCACTGGAGTTGCGTACAGCGCAACGGCGGTTCCCGCCGTCGCGACGCTCAGACCGAGCGCGATCGCACGCAAGGTGTTGGAATTCTTCTTCATCTAGATACTCCTGTTGGTGAGTTCCCGACAACCACCATCAGTGGTGCTTGCCTGACAGAGCCGCACAAGGCGGCCGACTTCAGTCAGTAGTAAGGGCAATGCGTGTGCCCCGTGTGTTGAACCTATAAACCCTTGTGACATAATGACTTAGGCAGACTTGGTTCGCATCGGGATTTGCTGAAAACCCGGGATCGGGGAAATCTTCCCCGGGCATTGGACCGATCAGATCCAGCCTGTTTGAACTGAAATCGGCGTTGAAATCCGAAAATTTTGTATATTCGCGGACCCGTTTCCCAGAGGAGTTTGCATGTACCAGCCGCCGAATTTTCGTGAGGATCGGCTCGACGTTCAGCACAGTCTGATTCGTGCCCACCCGCTCGGGCTGATCATCACCGCCGGTGCCGGAGGCCTGATGGCCAACTGGATTCCATGTCTGGTCGACGCGGACGGAACGGAGTTCGGTACCATCCGGTGCCATCTCGCACGAGCGAACAGTCAGTGGCGAGAGCTGGCGTCTGTGGAGGAATGCATGGTCGTCTTCCAGGGTCCTCAGGACTACGTAACGCCATCCTGGTACGCGACCAAGCGAGAAACCGGGAAGGTGGTTCCGACGTGGAATTATGCGACCGTGCACGTGTGGGGTCGGCCACGTGTGGTCCAAGACGACGTCTGGCTGCGCCGCCAGCTGGACGATCTCACACAGCAGTGCGAGAGCGATCGTCCGATGCCATGGAAGGTGGATGATGCGCCGGCTGACTTCGTAGTCGCACAGATGAAGGGAATCGTCGGGATCGAGATTCCGATCACGAGGATCGAGGGCAAGTGGAAGATGAGCCAGAATCGACCCGAGGCAGACCGCGTCGGCGTGCTGGATGGATATCGAGAGAAGGGCGCGACAGCGGAAGGAATGGCGAAGCTGGTCGCGGAGCGCGGCGGATTGCCAGCGCCGGAATAATCGATCTACCAGCTACGGATTCGTACACGCACTGATCTGCGAGCGACGGACTCGCGCACACCGGAGCACAGCTCCCCAGAAGTCTGGTAGTCAGAGGTCAGATGGTCGGCTGCAGCGACTGTCGAACGTGCGCTGCGGCTTGAACAATTGCGCTCATGCTGGGGCGGACTTCCTCCCACCGGCGCGTCTTGAGACCACAGTCGGGGTTTACCCAGAGCTGATCTGGCGTGAGCACTGTGAGCGCTTTGTTGAGATGCTTCTCGATCTCGGCAGCCACTGGGACCGCGGGTGAGTGTACGTCGTATACTCCGGGCCCAATTCCATTCGGATAGCTCACGCGAGCGAAGGTGTCGAGCAGAGTCATATCCGAGCGCGACGTCTCTATCGAGAGTACATCCGCGTCCATTCGCGCTACTGCATCGATGATGTCGTCAAATGCCGAGTAGCACATGTGCGTGTGCACCTGCGTTTCGTCGCGTACGCCCGATGACGCAAGGCGAAAGGCATTCACCGCCCACTCAAGGTAGTCGTGCCGGTCCACTGTCTTGAGCGGTAACCCCTCGCGGATGGCGGGTTCGTCGATCTGGATGATGCGTATGCCCGCCGCTTCCAGATCGGCGGTTTCGTCGCGAATGGCGAGCGCGAGTTGCCGGCACGTTTCGTCGCGCGGCTGGTCGTCACGAACGAATGACCATTGCAACATCGTCACGGGTCCGGTGAGCATCCCCTTGACGGGTCGCGATGTGAGTGACTGGGCGAATGCTGTCCACGTCGTAGTCATCGCGCCGCCACGGGAGATATCGCCATAGATGATGGGCGGCTTCACACAGCGCGATCCATAACTCTGCACCCACCCGTGTTGCGTGACCACAAATCCTGCGAGGCGCTCGGCGAAGTACTCCACCATGTCGTTCCGTTCGAACTCGCCGTGGACAAGCACGTCGAGACCGACTTCTTCCTGGAAGCGAATTACGTCTTCGATCTGCGAGCGCAGGAACGCATCGTAGTCTGACCGCGCCATGTGCCCGGCCCGCGCAGCGGCGCGCGCGCGACGCAGTTCGGCGGTCTGTGGAAAGGAGCCGATTGTCGTCGTCGGCAGCTTCGGCAGTTTGAGCGCATGCTCCTGTTGCGTGCTGCGCGCACGATAGGGCGTACGGCGAAACATGTCCTCACTCACCGCGCGCTGCCTCTCCTGCACCGCCGGATCGTGCGCACGAGGCGACGCTCGACGTTGGCCCAGTGCGGCGCGCGCGTCCGCGAGCGCATCGGTGATTGCGGCAGGCATCGTGTCCGGCCCTTGTTGCAGCGCGGCGGAGAGGGTTGCTACCTCGTGCAGTTTCTGCGTACCGAAGGCCAGCCAACGACGCACATCGTCATCCAGCGCCGTCTCATTACCCAGATCCACGGGGACATGAAGCAGCGAACACGAAGGAGCGACCATGACGCGATCCGGACCGAGCGCGTCCGTCGCGCGCGTCAGGAGTTTGAGCGTTGCATCCAGGTCCGCACGCCATACGTTGCGTCCGTCGATGACGCCGAGGGAGAGCGCGAGTGTGCGTGGTGCTTGTTCGAGCGCCGGAGCGAGCTGGCCGGGGCCGCGCACGAGGTCGAGATGCAGCGCCGCGACGGGGAGTGCAAGCGCGGTTGGCAGATTTGCGCCGATGTCCCCGAAGTACGTCGCGACGAGTACGCGCGTACGGGCGTCGGCGAGGCGTTCGTAGGCGGTCCGGTATGCGCGCAGCGCTTCGCGCGGGAGGTCCAGCACCAGACAGGGTTCGTCCAGTTGCACCCACTCGGCGCCCGCGCCAGCAAGTAGCTCGAGCATTTGCTCGTAAAGCGGCAATACCGAGTCGAGCAACGTAAGCGGCGCCGCCGATGTACCGCACATCCTGCCAAGCAGGAGAAAGGAGACCGGTCCGAGAATTACCGGACGCGTGGTGATGCCGAGTGCCTTTGCCTCCAGAAGCTCATCGATCGGTTTGGTGGACGCGAGATGAAAATCCTGCACCGGCTCGAACTCGGGGACGATGTAGTGGTAGTTGGTGTCGAACCACTTCGTCATCTCCATCGCGGGAATCGAAGATGCGCCGTCGGCCAGGCCCCGCGCCATCGCGAAGTAGCGATCCAGATTGTTCAGGCCGGCGCGGCGAGCGAATCGACGGGGAATCGCGTCGAGCATGACTGCTGTATCGAGCACATGGTCGTACAACGAGAAGTCATTCGACGGAACGTGCTCGATACCGGCGTGCGCCTGAAGCTGCCAGTTGGTGCGACGAATATCGTGAGCAGCCGCTGCGAGATCGTCCGCAGTCGAGCGTCCGGCCCAGTAAGCTTCGAGCGCGCGCTTGAGCTCGCGATCGGGTCCGATACGTGGGAAACCTAGGTTCGACGCGATGGGCATTGATGGTGATTCGGAACGGGTAACCGGTCAACACGACGCTCGTGCACGTCGACACCGGATGCTTCCATTAACTTCGGCGGGTCTGTTGTGCTCCGCCGTGACGGATGTCACCGTCGCCGCCCGGTCGGACACCCCTGTACTCGGACGCCCGACTTGTGCCAGATTGCATGCAATGACTATCGGTGAGCTGGCCGAACGCGCGGGGGTGAACGTCCAGACCGTGCGCTACTACGAGCGCCGCGGGCTGCTGGCCAAACCGCGACGAACGGACTCCGGGTATCGCACGTACACAGACGTCACGCTCGACCGCCTGCGGTTTATCCGGCGCGCGCAGGAGCTTGGTTTCACGCTCTCGGAAATCGGAGAGTTGCTGGTGCTGCGGCTCGATCCACACACGACGGCGTCGAAAGTGAAGGCGCGTGCGG
>Ga0207667_10006896_pt1 | contig 13722 bp, 11 predicted proteins | sample KBSCornC52_FD_184301 | JGI IMG/M metagenome (GOLD analysis project Ga0207667, IMG submission 184301) | Corn rhizosphere microbial communities from Kellogg Biological Station, Michigan, USA - KBS Corn C5-2 (SPAdes) (version 2) | ecosystem: Host-associated > Plants > Roots > Rhizosphere > Soil ...
GAGGTCCTTGCGCATCCATTCGACCGCGAAGCCGAAGTCGAACTTGCCGTCGTTCATGGTCTTGTAGCGGTTTTCCATCTGCCAGGATTGCGCGGCACCCTTGGAGATCGTCTCGATCACGGCGGCGACGTCGAGGCCGGACTTCTTGGCGAAGTGAATGCCCTCCGACAGGCCCTGGACGAGACCTGCGATGCAGATCTGGTTGACCATCTTGGTAAGCTGGCCGCTTCCCGCCGGTCCGAGCAACTTGCACATCCGCGCATAGGCCGCGATCACCGGCTCGGCGCCGGCATAGGCGTCTTCCTTGCCGCCGCACATCACGGTCAGCACACCATTTTCAGCGCCGGCCTGTCCGCCGGACACCGGTGCGTCGATGAACTTGAAGCCGGCCTTGGCGGCGGCGGCGTCGAGTTCGCGGGCGACCTCGGCGGAAGCGGTGGTGTGGTCGACGAATACAGCGCCCTTCTTCATGCCGGCAAAGGCGCCGTCGGCGCCGATGGTCACGGCACGCAGGTCATTGTCATTGCCGACGCAGCACATCACGAAGTCCTGACCTTCGGCGGCGGCCTTCGGGGTCGCGGCGGTCTTGCCGCCGAACTTGTCGGCCCATTCCTTCGCCTTGGCCGCGGTGCGGTTGTACACGGTCACGTCGTGGCCGCCCTTTTTCACCAGATGTCCTGCCATCGGGAAACCCATGACGCCGAGACCGAGAAAAGCGACTTTAGCCATGTGTGCTACCTTGTCTTACCTTGGGGTTTTCTTGGGGGGTGGCCGGACATCGAACCGGCCGGACCATGTTCCATTGCGTTTTCGGGAGCCGGACAGGGGCTCCGGAGGCGGGAGCCGCACCATAAACCCTGCGCCATGAAGGGCAACCGCCTTCGTTTGGCGGCGGGATTTGTCCGAGCCTGATCGGTTCTGACTACCGTCAGAACCGGGCTCTATTTTTTTGTTTTGACGCGTTTTCTTTACGCGAACCGGTGTCCACTTCGCTCGAAAACGCTGTAGAATAGGCCGGTCAAAGAACTTCACAAAAAAAGGGAGTGACATCGCATGGGCGTCAGTGTGGGCGTGCTCGACCATTTCAACATCCGGACCCGCAATCTTGCCGACACGGTCCGGTTCTATGAAGACGTCATGGGCCTTGAAAAGGGCCCGCGGCCGAACTTCGCATTCCCGGGTGCCTGGATGTACAGCGAGGGCAAGGCGGTGGTGCATCTGGTCGATATTTCCAAGACCGACGAGCCGCAGAAGCCGGATTCCGGCGTGGTTCATCACGTCGCTTTTGCCAGCTCCGGGTTTGACGGCATGAAGAAGCGGCTGGAATCCAAGAAGATGAAATATGACTCCCGCCAGGTTCCGGGCGGCGATCTCTGGCAGATTTTTGTCGATGATCCCAACGGGGTCATGATCGAACTGAACTACGAGGCTGCCAAGGAAGGGGGCGTCGGGGCGCCCGCCGAGACCCGGGAAGACATCGGGGCCAGGTAGCCTTTTGAAAGCCAGCCTTTTGAAAGCTAGCCTTCGTTTTCGAGCCTTGATCCGCCCCGTATTCCGATAGCGGGGCGGGTCCGTTTCGGCTAAGGAAAACACGTCAAATCAAAAGTGTAGAGCCGGATTCTCAAGTTGAACCGAAGGCTCGAGGAGAGGCATTTGTGAGCGTTACGCAGCAACAGGTTATCGATGCCCTCGCCAAGGTGGCGTCGCCGCGCGGCGTCGCCTTGAGCAACGCCAACGTGCTGTCGGCGATCACGGTCACCGACGGCAAGGTGTTTTTCTCGATCAATGTCGACGCGGCGGAAGCCCGCGCCTGGGAAAGCGTGCGCGCGCAGGCCGAAGCCGCGGTGCGCGCCATCCCCGGCGTCACCGTCGCCATGATCGCACTGACGGCCGAGCGCAAGGCGGGATCGCCGGCGCCAGCATCTCAGCCCGCGCCGCATTCCCATCCGCATTCTCATGCGGCTGCGCCGAGGCATGGCGTGCAGCCGGTCGCCGCGCACCGGCCGCCGCAAAGCCCGGTATCGCCGATGTCCAAGCAGTCGGAAATTCCGGGCGTCGCCGCCGTCATCGCGGTGGCATCAGGCAAGGGCGGCGTCGGCAAATCGACCACCGCGCTCAACCTGGCGCTCGGCCTGCGCGATCTGGGCTTGCGCGTCGGCCTGCTCGATGCCGATATTTACGGACCCTCGGTGCCGCGGCTGACCGGCATTCACGAAAAGCCCGCGCTCGACGGCAACCGCAAGATGATCCCGATCCAGCGCTTCGGGTTGTCGATCATGTCGATCGGATTCCTGGTCGAGGAAGATACCGCGATGATCTGGCGCGGCCCGATGGTGATGTCGGCGATCACCCAGATGCTGCGCGACGTCGCCTGGGGCACGCTCGATATTCTCGTCGTCGACATGCCGCCCGGCACCGGCGATGCGCAACTGACGCTGGCGCAGAATGTGCCGCTGAAGGGCGCGGTCATCATCTCGACGCCACAGGATCTTTCGCTGATCGACGCGCGGCGGGGGCTTGCGATGTTTCGGAAGGTCAACGTGCCCGTACTCGGCATCGTCGAGAACATGAGCTACTTCCAGTGCCCGGAATGCGGCACGCGATCGGACATTTTCGGCCACGGTGGCGCGCGGCACGAGGCGGAGCGGCTCGGCGTGCCGTTCCTCGGCGAAATCCCGCTGCATATGTCGATCAGGACCTCGTCGGATGCCGGTAATCCGGTGGTCGCCAGCGAGCCGGACGGGCCGCACGCGGCGATTTATCGCGCCATCGGCGCCCAGGTTCGAGAGCAGCTCAAGGGCGCCATCGCCGCGGCCTGAGCCGCCAAAATGGCGGCTGAAATCGCGCCAGAGCAGGCTGCATGCGACTTTCGTTTAATCAATGCAGTCATGCCTTTGTCGCGTTTTCGAACGGCCAACTTCCATGCTAAAGCGCCGCCCAGAGCACCCCGGAATACGTGGAATTCGTCCCGCCGGAGGAACGCTTGAGCAATTATGGGAAACGTCCCGTCTCAAGGAGAGATTGAATGAAGCGTCGTGATTTTTTGAAGGTTTCTGCTGTCGGTGCCGCCGCGACGGCCGTTGCCTCGCCGGCCATCGCGCAATCGTCGCCTGAGATCAAGTGGCGTATGACGTCGAGCTTCCCGAAATCGCTCGACACCATCTATGGCGGCGCCGAGCAGGTGGCGAAGTACGTCGCCGAAATGACCGACAACAAGTTCCAGATCCAGGTGTTCGCGGCGGGCGAACTCGCGCCGGGCCTGCAGGCGCTCGACTCGACCTCCAACGGCACCGTCGAGATGTGCCACACCGTTTCCTACTATTACGTCGGCAAGGATCCGACGTTTGCGATCTACGCCTCGGTCCCGTTCGGCCTCAACGCGCGCCAGCAGAATTCGTGGTGGTATCAGGGCGGCGGCATGGAGCTCGGCAACGAGTTCTTCAAGAAGTTCGGCGTGATCGGCTTCCCCTGCGGCAACACCGGCACCCAGATGGGTGGCTGGTTCCGCAAGGAGATCAAGACCACCGCCGATCTGTCGGGCCTCAAGATGCGCATCGGCGGCATCGCCGGTCAGGTGCTGCAGAAGGTCGGCGTGGTGCCGCAGCAGCTCGCCGGCGGCGACATCTACCCGGCGCTCGAAAAGGGCACCATCGATGCGGCCGAGTGGGTCGGTCCGTATGACGATGAAAAGCTCGGCTTCGCCAAGGTCGCGAAATACTACTACTACCCGGGCTTCTGGGAAGGCGGTCCGACCGTTCACGCCTTCGCCAACCTGGAAAAGTGGAATTCGCTGCCGAAGAACTACCAGGCGATCCTCACCAACGCGATGGCCAACGCCAATAGCTGGATGGCTGCGCGCTACGACATGCAGAACCCGACCGCGTTGAAGCGTCTGGTTGCCGGCGGCACCCAGCTTCGCCCGTTCACCAACGAAGTGCTGGAAGCCTGCCTGAAGGCGACCAACGAACTGTGGGGCGAAATCTCCGCCAAGAACGCCGACTTCAAGAAGTCGATCGACGCGATGCAGGCCTACCGCTCCGACCAGTATCTGTGGTGGCAGGTTGCCGAATACACCTTCGACACCTTCATGATCCGCTCGCGTACCCGCGGATAATCTACAACGTTAGTCGTAGGAATCAGCCCGGTCTAAGAATCAGCCCGGTCTCGTTGAGAGACCGGGCTTTTTTGCCTTTTTCGGACCTGTTCGGGATGGATATCGGCGACGGGATGTTCCATGCTGGCTGCAAGCCTCGACACGAAGGCTGACACGCACGATCAACAGGGATGGATATCATGAAGAGACGAGACTTTCTCAAGGTCACCGGCATAGGCGCGGCGGGCGCGGCAACGATGGCGGCGCCGGCGATCGCCCAGTCGATGCCGGAGATCAAGTGGCGCATGCCGACGAGCTGGCCGAAATCGCTCGACACGCTGTATGGCGGCGCCGAGATGATGACCAAGTTCGTCGCCGAAGCCACCGACAACAAATTCCAGATTCAACCGTTTGCCGGTGGCGAGATCGTGCCGGGACTTCAGGTGCTCGATGCAGTGCAGAACGGCACCTGCGAGATCGGTCACACCGCCTCGTACTATTATTTCGGCAAGGATCCGACCTTCACCTTCGGCTCTTCGGTGCCGTTCGGGCCGAACCAGCGCATCAACCAAGCCTGGTACATGCTCGGCGGCGGCAAGGAACTGCTGAACGAATTCTACAAGACATACAACGTCACGTCGCTGCTTGCCGGCAACACCGGCTGTCAGATGGGCGGTTGGTTCCGCAAGGAAATCAAGACCGTCGACGACCTCAAGGGACTTAAATTCCGCATCGGCGGCTTCTCCGGCAAGGTAATGCAAAAGCTCGGGGCCGTGCCGCAGCAGATCGCCGGCGGCGATATCTACCCGGCTTTGGAAAAAGGCACGATCGATGCGGCCGAGTGGGTCGGCCCTTACGACGACGAGAAACTCGGCTTCGTCAAGGTGGCGCCGCACTACTACTATCCAGGCTGGTGGGAAGGCGGTCCGATGCTGCTGGCCTACGTCAACCTCGACAAATGGAATGCGTTGCCAAAATACTACCAGGCCGTTCTGGAGCAGGCCGGCCACGCGTCCAACAATTGGATGATGGCGAAGTACGATCAGGCCAATCCGCCGGCACTGCGCAAGCTGCTTGCGGCCGGCGCCAAGCTTCACGCTTTCCCGGCTCCGGTCATGGATGCGTGCTTCAAGGCAGCGAAGGAGTTGCACAGCGAAGTCGCCGCCACTAACCCCAACTTCAAAAAAGCCCTGGAATCGCTGACCGCGTTCTCCAACTCCGGCTATTCCTGGTTCCAGGTTGCCGAGCTCGGCTACGACAGCTTCATGGCGCGTCACTCACAGAGCTGATCAATCAATATCGGCAAACGAAAACCCCGGAGCGAAAGCTCCGGGGTTTTTCTATTTGGTCAGAGCCGCGACATCTTGGTCATGTCGCTCACCTTGCGGTATTGCTATCCAAGCGAGGGCGATCGAATGCCAGCGCCCGCCATCAAGTCGGGACCGGCATCAGTTCTTTGGCTGGCCAAAGTCCAGCGGCGGCAATTCGACCTGGGGAATCTCGATCTTGATCGTGTTCGGGTCGATCGTCGAAGCCGCCCCCTTGTAGTGCATGACCATCGACGGGAACGTGATCACCAGCAACACCATGACGATCTGGATGACGACGAACGGCACCGCTCCCCAATAGATCTGACCGGTCGTGACCGCGTCCATTCGCTTGCCGGTGACGCGGTCGAGGTAGGATTCCTTCGGTGCGACCGACCGCAGATAGAACAGGGCGAATCCGAACGGCGGGTGCATGAACGAAGTCTGCATGTTGACGCCGAGAATGACGCCAAACCAGATTAGGTCGATACCGAGTTTTTCGGCCGCGGGTCCGAGCAGCGGAATGATGATGAAGGCGAGTTCGAAGAAGTCGAGGAAGAAGGCGAGAACGAACACGAAGGCGTTGACGAAGATCAGGAAGCCGATCTGGCCGCCGGGCAGCGAGGTCAAGAGATGCTCGACCCAGACGTGGCCGTTGACGCCGTAGAAGGTGAGCGAGAAAACGCGCGCGCCGACCAGAATGAAGACGACGAAGGCCGACAGTTTGGCGGTCGATTCCGTCGCCTGCCGGATCAGGTCCCAGCTCAGGCGACGCTTGGCCGCGCCGAGGATGATCGCGCCGGCCGCGCCCATCGCGCCGCCTTCCGTCGGCGTCGCGATGCCGATGAAGATCGTGCCCAGCACCAGGAAGATCAGGAACAGCGGCGGCACCATGACGAACGTGGTCTGTTGCGCCATTGCGGACAGGAAGCGGAAACCCGTGAACTTGTGGATCAGCCAGTTAATGACGGCCACGAAGAACGCGAACAGGATGCCGTTGAACATGCTGAGCACGACGTAATCCGCACCGTGTGCTTCGGAGTTGCGCATCATGAACCAGCCGAACACGCAGCTCGCCAGGAACAGCACGAGCAGCGACCACAGTCCGCGGCTGCCGTCGGGTTCGCGAAAGCCGATCGCTTCGGCAGGCAGGCCCGGGGCCGCCTTCGGGAAGATCAGCGTCACCAGGAAGGCATAGCCGGCGTACAGGCCGGCGAGCACCAGTCCCGGAATGAACGCGCCCTCGTACATGTCGCCGACCGACTTGCCGAGCTGGTCGGCCATCACGATCAGAACCAGCGAAGGCGGAATGATCTGCGCCAGGGTGCCGGAGGCGGCGATGATGCCGGTCGCCATCCGGCGGTCGTAGCCGTAGCGCAGCATGATCGGCAGCGAGATCAGGCCCATCGAGATCACGGAGGCCGCGACGACGCCGGTGGTCGCCGCGAGCAGGGCGCCCACGAACACGACCGCATAGGCGAGACCGCCGCGAATGGTGCCGAACAACTGACCGATGGTGTCGAGCAGGTCCTCGGCCATGCCGGACCGTTCGAGCACCAGTCCCATGAACGTGAAGAACGGGATCGCCAGCAGCGTGTCGTTGTTCATCACGCCGTAGACGCGTTCGGGCAGGGCCTGCAGGAAGTCCGGACGGAATTCGCCGAGCTGGATTCCGACGAAGGCGTAGATCAGGCCGACCGCGCCGAGCGAGAATGCCGCCGGATAGCCCAGCAGCAGGATAATCACCAGCGACGCGAACATGATCGGCGCCATGTTGGCGATAAGAAAAGCAGTCATCTAGTCCCCCTGCAATCGCACTCGACGATCAGCGTTTTTCGATCGCCTCGACGAGGTGTTCGACCTCGGCCTCGAGCGCGTGCACCTGGAATGCGTGTGGATCTGGAATAAGGCCGCGCATGACGGCAATGCGCTTGATCAGTTCGGATACACCCTGAATGAACAGGAGCGTAAACCCGATGATGATGAGCGACTTGGCGGGCCATTGCGGCAGTCCGCCCGCGTTGCCGGACTGCTCGTGGATTTCGTAGGAGCGCATGAAGAACGGGCCGCCGGTGATGATCATCACGACGCAGAGCGGCAGCAGGAAAACGACGTGGCCGACGAGATCGATGATGCTCCGGACCGTCTTGGGCAGCGCGTTGTTAACGATGTCGATCCGGATGTGCTCGTTGTCGAGCAGCGTCCAGGGCGAGCACAGCAGGAACACGACGCTGAACAGCACCCATTGCAGCTCCAGCCACGAATTGGAGGAAACGTCGAAGCTTTTGCGGATGATAGCATTGGCGGCCGAAACGACCACCGCAACCAGAATGAGCCACGCCAGGCGCTTGCCCGTCCACCGTGTGAACGCGTCAATTCCATTGCTCAATTTCAAGAGCGCTTGCAACGTCAACCCTCCCCAATTCGCATCTGCAGTCTTGCCGGCGCCCTTGAAGGCGCCGTGGCTCATTCTGCCGGGCTAGCATGAAGCCAACGCACCAAACCAGCGGGCGGTGCCGCCGTCAATCGGAAGTTTGTTGATATTGAAAGGGAATTAGCTGTCGGGGCGGGGGTATCGATCTGCTCCCGGCGGACGCCGGACTATTGCTTTTGCGGTGGGCCGAAGTCCAGCGGTGGCAGCTCGATGTTTGGAACCTCGATCTTGACCTTGGAGAGATCGACGTCGAGCGGCTTGTCCAGCAGCGCCGTCACCGTGATCGGGAAGGCGATCACGAGCAGGACCATGATGGCCTGCAGCCCGATCCACGGCACCGCGCCCCAGTAGATGTCCGAACTCTTGACTTCCTTGGGCGCGACGCCGCGCAGGTAGAACAGGGCGAAGCCGAACGGCGGATGCAGGAACGAGGTCTGCATGTTGACGCAGAGCATCACGCCGAACCAGATCAGTGCGGCATCGGGGCCGACCACCGGCGCCAGGATCTTCTGCGCGATCGGGGCGATCATCGGCAGGATGATGAAGGCGATCTCGAAGAAGTCGAGGAAGAACGCCAGGACGAAGATGAACAGGTTGATGAAGATCAGGAAGCCCCAGACGCCGCCGGGCAGCGAGGTCAGCATGTGTTCGAGCCAGAGGCCGCCGGAAACGCCGAGGAACACCACCGAGAAGCAGGTGGAGCCGATCAGGATGAACACCACCATGCAGGTGATGCGCATGGTGGTCTCGTAGCCTTGCCGGATCAGGTCGCGCAGGTCCGGAATCCGGACCGCCTCGAGGCAGATCCAGACGATGGCGAGATAAGTGACCGCGAATGCCAACCTGAAGGTGACGTTTTCGCTGTAGAGGATCGCAACGATAGTCCCGATACCGGCGGCGATGACGCCGACGATGAGTATCTTGCTGCCCGCCGCGCTGAAATCCTTGTGATGGATGGCGGCCAGCACGATCGCGCCGATCGCGCCCATGGCGCCGGCCTCGGTCGGGGTCGCCAGGCCCATCATCATGGTCCCGAGCACGACGAAAATCAGCACCGCCGAGGGGATGATCCCGAGCAAGCATTTGCGCCACAGCGGCCAGCCTCGCAAGGTCAGCGCGTCTCTCGGTACCGCCGGCACGTGGTCGGGTTTGACAATGCCGAGGAAGAAAGTGTAGCCGGCAAACAGCGCGATCTGGAACACCGAAGGTCCCCAGGCGCCGAGATACATGTCGCCGACCGACTTGCCGAGCTGGTCGGCCATCACGATCAGCACCAGCGACGGCGGCACCAGCTGGGTGATGGTGCCTGATGCCGCCAGCACGCCGGTGATGTAGCGGATGTTGTAGCCGTAGCGCATCATCACCGGCATCGAGATCAGCGCCATGGCGATGACCTGCGCCGCCACCGTGCCGGTGATCGCGCCGAGGATGAAGCCGACGATGATGACGGAATAGCCGAGGCCGCCGCGGATCGGGCCGAACAACTGCCCCATCGAATCCAGCATGTCCTCCGCCAGCCCGCAGCGTTCCAGCACCGCGCCCATGAAGGTGAAGAACGGGATCGCGAGCAGCAGTTCGTTGGACAGCACGCTGCCGAAGATGCGGCCGGGGATCGCCTGCAGGAAATTGAAGTCGAAGAAGCCGAGGTGGATCGACAGGAAGCCGAACGACAATCCGACCGCCGCCAGCGTGAAGGCCACCGGGAAACCGATCAGCATCGCCAGAACCAGGCCGCCGAACATCAGCGGCGGCATCATCTCCAGCGTGATCATTGCATCGGTCTTTCGTATTTCGCGTCGATGGTCACGAGGTTCTGCAGCGCGGCGATGCGCTTGATCACTTCGGAGACGCCCTGCAACGCCAGCAGCACCATGCCCGCGGGAACCACGAACTTGATCGGCCAGCGCACCAGGCCGCCGGCATTGCTGGACATCTCGCCGACCGCATAGGCCTGGTAGAAGAACGGCCACGACAGATAGCTGAGCAGCAGGCAGGACGGGATCAGGAAGCACAGCGTTCCGATCAGGTCGAGCCAGAGCTGGCCGCGCTCGGACAGCATCAGGTAGAGGATCTCGACGCGAACATGTTCGTTGCGCTTGAACGTGTAGGACGCGCCGAACATCACCAGCACGGCGAACATGTACCACTGCAGTTCGAGCCAGCCATTGGAGCTGTAGCCGAAGGCGTAGCGGATCATGGCGTTGCCGGCGCTGACGACGCAGGCGGCCAGCACCAGCCAGTTGCAGATATAGCCGATCTTTTCATTCAACTGGTCGATGCCGGCACTGAGCGCCAGCAACGGGCGCATCGCGGTTTCGCGGGCGCTCGCCATCAATGCACGCCGGCGGTTTCAGCCGCGGCTTTGCCATCGCGCGGCACGCGCGCGAAGCCGCAGCTCATTTGCAGGTGTGATTGCAAAGATCGTCCCCCCGTTTGCGCTTTCCGCCGTCTTGGCTGAACCGTTGCCTTCGGAAAGGCTTTGGGTGCAGCGGCCTGTCCGGCCTGCTGGCGTGAAAGCAGCCGCACCATTTCAGCGCTTTTCGGTGGCGTCAATCGGGGGAGATGCAAAATCCGCGCGGGTGCAATTTGTTGCGCAGCAGGTCTCGGTAGCGATCGAAAATTTCAGCCGCCGGTCACGCTCATGTGGCGGCTGACGCTCGGGCGGTTATGGCGGCGGTCGATGATGAAGTCGTGGCCCTTCGGCTTCAGGCCGATGGCGCGATCGATCGCCGCCGAGAGCAGGTCGTTGTCGGCGGAGGCCCGCAACGGCTTGCGCAGATCGGAGGCATCTTCATGCCCCAGACAGGTATGCAGGGTCCCGGTGCAGGTGATCCGCACCCGGTTGCAGGACTCGCAGAAATTATGCGTCATCGGCGTGATGAAGCCGAGCTTGCCGCCGGTCTCGGCGACCCGGACATAGCGGGCAGGGCCGCCGGTATCGTCGTCGAGGTCGGTTAGCGTGTATTGGTTGGCGAGGCGCGCGCGCAGCAGCGACAGCGGCACATACTGGTCGATGCGGCCTTCGCCGATATCGCCCATCGGCATCACCTCGATCAGGGTCAGCGCCATGCCCTTGCCGTGCGCCCATTGCATCAGCGAGGGGATTTCCTCCTCATTCGTGTTCTTGAGCGCCACCGCGTTGATCTTGACCGCCAGGCCCGCTTCGCGCGCGGCTTCGATGCCGGCCAGGACCTTGTCGAGGTCGCCCCAGCGGGTGATGGCGCGGAATTTCGCCGCGTCCAGCGTATCGAGGGAAACGTTGATGCGGCGCACGCCGCAGTCGCGCAGTTCGCCGGCGAAGCGCGCCAGCTGCGAGCCGTTGGTGGTCAGGGTCAGTTCGTCGAGCGCGCCGCTTCCGAGATGCCGCGACAGCGAGCGCACCAGCGTCATGACGTTGCGGCGGACCAGCGGTTCGCCGCCGGTGAGGCGGATCTTGCGCACGCCCTTGGCGACGAAGGCCGAGCACAGCCGGTCGAGCTCTTCCAGCGTCAGCAGATCCGCCTTCGGCAGGAACGTCATGTCCTCGGACATGCAGTAGAAGCAGCGCAGGTCGCAGCGATCGGTGACGGAGACGCGCAGGTAGCGGATGGTGCGCCCGAACGGGTCGACCATCGGCTGGAACAACTGATCGGGAGAACTCAACGCGGGTCCGCTCATCGATGGGTGCTTTGCTGGCGTGCCTGGTTCGGCGCGGGGGCCGCGACGTCGATGCTCCCGCTAGCACAATCTAGGCACGTTGCAAGCAAGCTACAACACGGCGGAACAATACGCTTCTGGGTGCGGTGCAGTGTATCGGGCGATCCGGAAAACCGATCAGCGGGTCGCGGGTGCTGCGGCCGGGGCGGGCGCTGGATTCGGGAACGCCGGATCTGCGGCTGGTGCTGCCGCCTTTGGCTTCTTCGGTTTCTTCGGCCGCATCGGCTTGCGCACCTTCGGCGGCGGGCCGGCGGGCTTGAGTTCGGCGAATACCGGGCTTGGCTCGATGGTCGTGGTCGCGGGGGTGGTGAAATCGCCGGGATTCCGGATCACCTGCACGGGAACCGTGACCGGCAGGAACTTCGGCAGTGCAAAGGTGACCGCGAAGCCGGCATCGGGGGCGGGTACGCTGACCGAGCAGGGCGTCTTGCAGCCGGGTCCGAGCGAGGTGGTGGCGTCGGCGCCCGGAGGGGCCGATTCGAGCTGGACCTGAACCGGTGGCGGGGTCGGCTTGAAGGAATCGAGAGAAAACGACGAGCAGCCGGCCAGGCTGATCCCGGCAAAGGCAAGCGCGATGACACGACGCATGATTGGTCACTCTACTGTGGCAATCCGCCACAATCCCCTTTTGGGACCATAGGAGCGCCGGAACAGAGCCGCAACCGCGTGCGCCAAAATCGTTAAAGGATGGTTAACGCTGGAACCAGGCGCTGGCGTATCTGCCCGTTGATTCAGCAGGTTACCAACGGGCTCAGGCTCCGATCAGGCTATGCACGGCCGCGGGCAGGTCGCGAAAGTGCCCGATCAGCCGGTCCGGCTTCAATTCGGCGATCGGCACATCGGTGTAGCCGAATTCGACCCCGATCACGGGAATTCCGGCCCGCCGGGCCACCCCGACGTCGGGGCCGGCGTCGCCGACCATGATAGCCGACGACAGCTCTCCACCCGCCCGCGCCAGCGTCTGCTGCAGGATCACCGGGTCGGGTTTGGCGACGCCGAACGTATCGGCGCCGCAGATCGCGGCAAATCGCTTGCTCATGTCGAGCTGGTCGAGCAGGCGCCTGGACAGCCATTCCAGCTTGTTGGTGCACACCGCAAACTGAAATCCCTGGCCCTGCAAATCATCGAGGACGGCCTCGAGCCCGTCGAACGGGCGTGAGGCGTCGGCGATATGGTCGGCGTAGTAGTCGATGAAGTCCCTGGTCAGCCGGTCGAGGTCGCCGGCGCTGATGTTGCGGCCGTCGACCTCGAGCCCGCGCTCCAGCATCTTGCGGGCGCCGGCGCCGATCATGTTGCGCGCCTTGTGCAGCGGCAGCGGTGCCATGCCCTCGCGGTCGAGCACGAAATTGAGCGCAGCGATCAGGTCGGGCGCGGTGTCGACGAGGGTGCCGTCGAGATCGAAAACGAGGGTGCGGGGAAGGTTCATCCAAATTCGCTATCCGCGGCGGCGGCTTCATGCAAGTAGGGAAGGCAAAATCGCGGAAGGAATTGTCATGCGTGAGCTTGCCGGCAGGACGGCCTTTGTGACCGGCGGGGCCGGTGGAATCGGGCTTGCGATGGCGCAAGCCTTTGCCGGCGCCGGCATGAAGGTGATGATCGCCGACATCGAGACGGATGCGCTGGGCACCGCCGTCGAAAGCCTGCGCGGGATCACGCCCGATACAGAAGGCATCCTCTGCGACGTCGCAGATGCCGCCAGCGTCGAGCGCGCGGCGCAGGCCACCTTCGACAGGTTCGGGCATGTTCATGTGGTCTGCAACAATGCCGGCGTCGCCGCCGGCGGCGGCATCGACCATATCTCGCTCGACAACTGGCGCTGGGTGATCGACGTCAACCTGATGGGCGTCGTGCACGGCATCAGGAGCTTTCTGCCGCACATCCGAAGCCATGGCGAGGGCGGCCACATCGTCAACACCGCCTCGATGGCGGGGATGCAGGGCGGCCTCGGCTTCAGTCCTTACGGCGCCAGCAAGTTCGCGGTCGTCAGCCTATCGGAGGGGCTGAACATGCAGCTCAAGCCGCACGGCATCGGCGTCAGCGTGCTGTGCCCGAGCTATGTCCGCACCAAGATCGGCGAAAGCGGCCGCAACCGCCCGGCGCGTTACGGCGCCACGCTGCCGCTCGATCCCTTGAGCCCGGCGGCGGCGATGGTCGCCGAAATCGCCAGGAATCTGCAGGCCGGGCTCGGTCCC
>Ga0207667_10006900_pt1 | contig 13717 bp, 10 predicted proteins | sample KBSCornC52_FD_184301 | JGI IMG/M metagenome (GOLD analysis project Ga0207667, IMG submission 184301) | Corn rhizosphere microbial communities from Kellogg Biological Station, Michigan, USA - KBS Corn C5-2 (SPAdes) (version 2) | ecosystem: Host-associated > Plants > Roots > Rhizosphere > Soil ...
GCCGATGATCCCGCGCAACACCACGATCCCGACCCGCAAGTCGCAGATCTTCTCCACCTACAGCGACAACCAGCCCGGCGTGGAGATCAAGGTGCTGCAAGGCGAGCGTCCGCTCAGCCGCGACAACAAGAATCTCGGCACGTTCCACCTCGACGGCATCCCGCCGGCCCCGCGTGGCACCCCGCAGATCGAAGTGACCTTTGACATCGACGCCAACGGCATCCTGCACGTCAGTGCCAAGGACCTCGGCACCGGCAAGGAGCAGAAAATCTCCATCACCGGCAGCTCTGGCCTGAGCAAGGACGAAGTCGAGAAGATGCAGAAGGAAGCCGAACTCCACGCCGAGGAAGACAAGAAGGCGAAGGAGACCATCGAGATCCGCAACAACGCCGACAACCTCGCCTACCAGTGCGAGAAGCAACTCAAGGACCTGGGCGACAAATTGCCCGGCGACAAGAAGACCGAGATCGAAGGCAAAATCGCCGCCGTGCGCGAAGCGCTCAAGGGCAGCGATACCGACTCGATCAAGGCGGCTTACGACGACCTGCAGAACAAGTTCCAGAGCGTGAGCGAGGAACTCTACAAGCAGGCCGCCGCCTCCCAAGGTGGCGCCGCGGGCGCAGGCCCCGGTCCCGAAGCTTCGGGTGGTGCGGCTGACGCCGGCGCCCAGAAGAAGCAGGACGGCGACGTCGTCGACGCGGAATTCGAAGTCGTGGACGAAGACAAGAAGAAGTAAGCCGCCAACGCGGATTCCCATGCGCTTCATCGGCCTCACCATCGCTTTACTCGCTTCGTCTCTCGGCGCGCGCGCCCAGTCTGCGGAAGACCGCGTCGCCGCGCTGGAGGCGCGGGTGAAGTCCCTGGAAGCGGCCTTGCAACAGCGTTCGAGCGTGCCTCTGGCGCTCGACGCTGGCGCGCAGGAATCTGCAACTGGCGCCTACGAAATCGCCGCTCCGCGAGTCATTCACCTCGCCGGCGGCCCTTCCGGCCCGTCCCACTAAACTTTACTGAAAACGCCGAGGTCAGTGGACTCCCTGTCCGCCGACCTCGGTGCTCGTAAAAACCAAAACCAAAACAACCAACCAAACCAAAACCAACATGGCATCTGTCAATGTTCGACCCCTCGCCGACCGCGTGCTCGTGAAGCCGCTGGAGGCTGTTGAAACCAAAAAGGGCGGGATCATCATCCCCGACGCCCACAAGGAAAAGCCCCAGGAAGGCGAAGTCGTGGCCCTCGGCACCGGCAAGCGCGACGAAGCGGGCAAGCTGATCGAATTCTCGGTGAAGAAGGGCGACAAAGTCCTCATCTCCAAGTACGGCGGCACCGAAATCAAAGTCGAAGGCGACACCTACCTCATCATGCGTGAGGACGACATCCTCGGCATCATCGGCTAACCAAACCGGCGTTCCGATTCCGTAACCGAGCCCGGCTTCGACCCTCTTAATCTTAATCTTAGTCTTAATCTTACTCCCTTCCCATTCCCGGCCGAAGAGAGATTCAGATTAGGATTAAGATTAAGATTAAGAGCTAGAAATCGAGCCCCCCACGGCCCCGCGGACCGCCATCTCTCCACTATCAACCAACTCACTATCCACTAACTCACATGGCAGCTAAACAACTCCAGTTCGACGAAGCCGCCCGCCAGGCCCTCCTCCGCGGTGTCGAGAAACTCGCCAAAGCCGTCAAGGCCACCCTCGGGCCAGCCGGCCGTAACGTCATCCTCGACAAGAAATTCGGCAGCCCGACCATCACCAAGGACGGCGTGACCGTCGCCAAGGAAATCGAGCTCGACGATCCCTACGAAAACATGGGCGCCCAGCTCGTCCGCGAAGTCGCCAGCAAGACCAGCGACACGGCGGGTGACGGCACCACGACCGCGACCGTTCTCGCTGAAGCCATCTATAAGGAAGGCCTCAAGAACGTAACCGCCGGCGCGAACCCGATGTCGCTCCAGCGCGGCATCAACAAGGCCGTCGAAGCCCTCGTCAACGAAATCGCCCGCATCTCCAAGAAGGTCAAGGACCGCACGGAGATCGCCCAGGTCGCCACCGTCTCCGCCAACTGGGACACCACCATCGGCGAGATCATCGCCGACGCGATGGACAAGGTCGGCAAGGACGGCACCATCACCGTCGAAGAAGCCAAGTCGATCGAGACCACCCTCGACGTCGTCGAAGGCATGCAGTTCGACAAGGGCTACATCTCGCCCTACTTCGTGACCAACGCCGAGTCGCTCGAAGTGATCCTCGACAATCCCTACATCCTCATCCACGAGAAGAAGATCAGCTCCCTCAAGGACCTGCTCCCCGTGCTCGAGAAGACCGCCAAGACCGGCAAGCCCCTCCTCATCATCGCTGAGGACGTGGAAGGCGAAGCGCTCGCGACCCTCGTCGTGAACAAGCTCCGCGGCACCATCCAGGTCGCCGCCGTCAAGGCTCCGGGCTTCGGCGATCGCCGCAAGGCCATCCTCGAAGACATCGCCATCCTCACCGGTGGCCGTCTGCTCAGCGAAGACCTCGGCATCAAGCTCGAGAACATCACGCTGGAAGACCTCGGCAAGGCCAAGCGCATCACCATCGACAAGGAAAACACCACGATCGTCGAAGGCAGCGGCAAGAACACGGACATTCAGGGCCGGGTCGGTCAGATCCGCCGTCAGATCGAAGAGACCACCAGCGACTACGATCGCGAGAAGCTCCAGGAGCGCCTCGCCAAACTGGCCGGCGGCGTGGCCGTCATCAATGTCGGCGCCTCGACCGAAACTGAGCTCAAGGAAAAGAAGGCCCGCGTCGAAGACGCCCTTCACGCGACCCGTGCGGCCGTGGAAGAAGGCATCGTCCCCGGCGGCGGTGTGGCTCTCATCCGTGCGCAGAAGGCCCTCGATAACCTGAAGCTCGAAGGTGACGAAGCCATCGGCCTCGCCATCATCCGCCGCGCGATCGAAGCGCCGCTCCGCCAACTCGCCGACAACGCGGGCCAGGAAGGCGCGCTCATCGTGCAGGAAGTCAAGAAGCGCAAGGGCAACGACGGCTACAACGTCGCGACCGGCGAATACGAAGACCTGATCAAGGCCGGCGTCGTCGATCCCGCGAAGGTGACCCGCAGCGCCATCCAGCACGCGGCCTCCATCTCCGGCCTGCTCCTGACCACCGAAGCGGTGATCACCGAGCTCCCCGAGAAGGAAAAGCCGGCTGGCGGCGACGCCCACGGCCACGGCCCGGGCGGCATGGACTACTAAGCCCCGCGCTTAGTTAGAAACCAGCCAGCTTCAAGCTAGCTAACTAACATTCACAACCGCCGGGTTCCGCAAGGGGCCCGGCGGTTTGTGTTTTTTGGGGAAGAGAAACTGCGCCGAGCTCAAAGCAAAGCGGGCGGAAAATCCGCGAGATTCCCGCTCTGAAGACTGGCGGCATATTCTTGCGTTACGACGTCGTAATTAGCGCGAGCGCCCAAAAAAAAACCGGTCATCCTGAGCGAAGCGGGGAAGCATGGGCGGAGTCGAAGGACCTCCAATTTCCGCGGGTTTTCGTGCGGAACCTCCTCCTCCAGTGCGTGGCCGCGCGATCATTCTTCTCGCCGCCTTCGCCCAGGATATTGGAGGTTTGCCCCACAGTTCCATAGGCGTCTCGCCCACCTTCGCCTGCTAGGGCACTTCGCTCAGGATGACAGACTTTTTTAAGCGCTTCGCGCATCTCTTCCGCATCGCTTACGGCCAATCTGCCGAAAGTTCCTCCCAGCGTGGATTCATCTGTTCAATCAGCGCAACCTTCTTCGATCGTCGCCAACCCTTGAGCTGCTTCTCCCGCGCAATGGCGGAAAGCGGGTCGGGGAACTGCTCGTAGTAGACAAGGACAATGCAGTGATAGCGCTGAGTGAACGAAGTTTTCTCCGGGTTGCGGTGTTGCCACAGTCGTCCTGTGAGGTCATTAGTCACGCCGATGTACAGCGTATGGCGTCCCTTATCAGTAAGGATGTAGACATAATAGTTGCGGTCCATGTGATGTTGGAGCGTTAGAAGAAGAAGGATATTGGAGGTCCTTCGACTTCGTTTGGTCGTAAAACTCCCTCTCTGTGCTCAGGATGACAGGCATTTTTGGCCCGCTGCCGCTACCTGCGAAACGCAATAGCAGTAGGAAACCGGCACCGCGGCCGCTTACTCGTTGCGGATCACGGCGACGGTCGTGTTATCCTGTCTCTTGCGAGCGAGTTCGTTGATGGCGATGAGTAGCGCGGTAGCGATGTGTTGGGCTGGTTCGCGGGCATTTGTCTGCAGGCACTCGGTCACTTCCTCGGGGGAGAGCGACGCGAGGCCATCGGTCGCCGCGTAGACGATATCGCCTGGTTGCAACGCGAAAGGTTGATCGCGCAATTCGAACTCAATCAGCGGACGGGCAGCGATGGCGGAGCGCAGCGCGTGGCGGTCGGGATGATGGGCCGCTTCTTCCGCGGTCATCTCGCCGCGCGCCACTTGGTCGGCGAAGAGCGGAGCCATGGAGTGGTCGGCATTGATGCGCCGCACACCCCCATCGCGGAAGAGGTACAGGCCGGAATCACCAACGCTCACCCAATGCAACCCTTCCGGGCCGCGGATCATGGCGACGAGCGTCGAGCCCATATGGCCGAAGCTCTCGTCGTGCCGCGCGATCTCCTCGAGGAGGCTGCGCCGACAGGCGTGCAGTGAGCTCAGCAGCCGCTCACGGATCGTCCCGCGGCTGAAGCAGAAGTGTTCGATGAACGACTCGACGACGATGCGGCTCGCCGTCCCGCCGCCCTTGTAACCGCCCATGCCGTCGGCCAGCACGAGCAGAAGACCATCGAGGCCATCGACCTCCGTGGAGAGCGGACAGAAGCCGTAATAATCATCCTGGGTTTCGCGCGAGCCATGGACTTGGCGGCCGGCAAAATCGATCTCGGGCCTCATGAATTGTCCTGCCAGTCAAACGTCTCACCGCACAGCGCCACGAAGAGCACCTCGGTGTCGCCCATCTGGATGCGGTCGCCATTCCGCAATTGCGTGGGGCCGAGGAGCGCCTCGTCGCGCAGATAAGTGGGGTTGGTCCCTTCGCCGAGAGTGAGGGTGAATTTCCGGTCGCGCGGATCGTAGAGCAGCCTGGCGTGATTGAGTCGCGAGATTTGCGAATCGCCAAAGTCCAGGCAGGCGCGCTGGCTGGCGTCGCGGCCAATGCTATTCCAGCCATAACCGAGCCGTACCGCATTACCGCGGCCGGGGCCGCTCACGATGACGAGCCAGCCGACAACCGGGTCGTCGCTGTCACCGGCGGATTCGCTGCGCGGCGCGAGCGGATTGAACATCGGTCCTTCGCCGCGATTCGGCGAGGGACGGAAAAGGACAGTCTTCTCTTCGCCGCCGCTGGCGCGAATCGATTTGATGGTCTCGCCGCTCGCGATGGTGTCGTCGCGCTCGCTTTTGCGGGCGGGATCGGCGCCGTCGCTCTCGCTATTGGCGGTTCTTTGGAGTTGTTCCAGAGGCCGCACGATGCGGGTTTTTTCATCGTTGTCGCTCATGGTCGTAACGAGGTGGGTGCAGTAGCTACAGATGGTAAAGCGATGCCCAACCTGCTTCGCCCCGGCATCTCCACCGTGCGAAACTTTGCGAAACGGTACCTGACCGGAAGTGCTAAATGGGGGGCGGAGCCGATCATGGCGTGCAAGGATAGCGTGGGGCTGATCGGCGAGAAAGGGGAAAGGAGGGATGAAACCGGCAAATGCATCCGAAGAAGCCTCACGCCCGGTTTTGCGTGAGAAAAATTCAAAAGCAGAGGACGCTGAGAACGCAGAGAGCCGCAGAGGACGGACGGAAGAGGCCGAGGAGGACCATGGATTACGCGAATTTCACGGATTCGAGAAGAGGAGTAGCTGCCTATTCCTCAATCCGTGAAATCCCTGCAATCCGTGGTCCCTCTTCTTCCTCCTCTGCGGCCCTCTGCGTTCTCAGCGCCCTCTGCGTTTAAGGACCGTCTCCGCCCACGCCACGGCCGTCCACCGGCCCACCGCCACCCACATCGCAGTTGCCAAATCCCCCAGCTCCGCTATCCTGCGTTTCCCAATGCGTCATCTGCTGACCAGCCGACTTACCTTGCTCCGCGCTATCACCGCGTGCGCTTTCTTGCGCGCGGATCGCGGAGCTCTCCTCGCTTAACGTCGGCTGGTGCTGCTTCGGGCGAAAGCGGCGACTGGTCTGTAAAATTCCATTCCTTCGCCCGTCCACCCTTTAGACAGACAAGACAGATGATCTTTCCACCAAGCAGCAAGTATCGACCCTTTCCGCCCATCGCGATCCCCGATCGCCAATGGCCCAACCGCACCCTGACCGCCGCACCCATCTGGTGCAGCGTCGATCTCCGCGACGGCAACCAGGCCCTGGCCGTGCCGATGAATGTCTCGCAAAAGCTCGAGCTGTTCGACGCGCTGGTGAAGTGCGGATTCAAGGAAATCGAAGTCGGCTTCCCGTCGGCTTCGAATACCGAGTTCTCCTTCAACCGCCGCCTCATCGAAGAAAGCCGCATCCCCGATGACGTCACCATCCAGGTGCTCGTGCAGGCGCGCGAGGACTTGATCGAGCGCACTGTGCAATCGTTGATCGGCGCAAAGAAGGTCATCATTCATCTCTACAACTCGACCTCGCCCGCGCAGCGCCGCGTGGTCTTCGGCAAGACGAAGGACGAGATCAAGCAGATCGCTGTGCAAGGCGCCCGCTGGATCCAGGAGCGTCTGCCCCGCCTGGCCGGCACCGATGTGCGCCTGCAATATTCGCCCGAGAGCTTCTCCGCGACCGAAGTCGAATTCGCCAGAGAGATCAGCGAAGCAGTCATGGACGTGTGGCAACCCACGCCCGAGCGGCCGATGATCTTGAATCTGCCCGACACCGTCGAGGTCGCGATGCCAAACGTCTACGCCGACCAGATCGAGTGGGTGAGCCGCAACATCAAGAATCGCGACGCTATCATCCTGAGCCTGCACACGCACAACGATCGCGGCACCGGCGTGGCCGCCACCGAGTTGGGCCTGTTGGCCGGCGCGCAACGGGTGGAAGGCACGCTCTTCGGCAACGGCGAGCGCACGGGCAATCTCGACATCGTCAATGTGGCGCTGAATTTCTACATGCACGGCATCGACCCGAAATTGGATTTCCGGGACATGAACGCGATGATCGAAATCTACGAGCGTTGCACCGGCATGACTGTGCCGCCGCGCCAGCCGTATGCCGGCGAATTGGTCTTCACCGCTTTCTCCGGCTCGCATCAGGACGCGATCAAGAAAGGCCTTTCCGAATGGGAGCGCACCGGGCGCGAGCATTGGGATGTGCCGTATCTGACCATCGACCCCAGCGACATCGGGCGCGAGTATCGTGAAGTCATCCGCGTCAATTCGCAGAGCGGCAAGGGCGGCGTCGCCTACTTGCTGGAGAGCGAATTCGGGATCGAGCTGCCGAAGGATTTGCAACGCGAATTCGGTCCGCTGGCCAACGACGAAGTCGACCGCCTCGGCCGCGAAGTGAGCGCCGCGGAATTGAAAGGCATGTTCTGGCGCGAATACATCGATCGCGTGGAGCCGTGGGAGCTCATCCACTTCCATGCCGATGGCGTGGATGGCACCTTCTCCTGCCGCGCCTCCGCCCGCCGCGCTGGCGAGCAGGTGAAATTGATCGGCGAAGGCAACGGCCCCATCGCGGCTTTCGTGCACGCGTTACGTCAAAGCGGCACGGCGCAATTCGAAGTCGCGGATTTCAAGCAACACGCCTTGAGCTCCGGCACCGAAGCCAAAGCGATCGCCTACATCCAGATCCGCCTGCCCGATGGCAAAACCAAATGGGGCGCCGGTGAAGACACGAACATCGAGCTGGCCTCGATCAAAGCCGTGCTCAGCGCCGTGAACCGCGCGGATGCCAAAGCGGCCGCCGCCGTATCCGCGCCCGCGCTCGCGAAGTAAGGCGCCATCGGCGCGGATCAACAGGAAGACTCAATATTAGCCGGTGGCCCACGCCACCGGCTATTTTGCGTTACGAACCTCGGAGTTGACCACCGAAGCAGAAATCCGCCTTTCCGGGCGGCCCATAAAAGCCAGTCATCCTGAGCGAAGCGGGGAAGCATGGGCGGAGCGACGGACCTCTGATTTCCGTGGGTTTTCGCGCGGAGCTTCCCAAAATTCGCATGTGATCACGCATCCGTTTTTCCAACCACCTTCGCCCGGGATATTGGAGGTCCTTCGACTTCGTTCGGTCGTCAAACTCCCTCTCTGCGCTCAGGATGACAGAGTTTTTATGGCCGCCCGTAGAGGCGGATCTCCACCGCCATGCCCCTCCCCCTCGAAACATCCCCCGAATTCTCGGGGGGCCAGTTCTTCGCTAAGGTCCATTCCCTCCCCTGCATTTACATGCGATCCTTGCCGGAAATTTCCGGCACCACCCACCTGTTCCCCATGACCCCTCAACCACATCCACCCGGGCTCGTGACTCGCCGCCACTTTCTGCGCGGCGTGGGAGCGTGTCTTGCCCTGCCATTCCTCGAAAGCCTCGCCCGCGGACGCAGTGCACCGCCGCAAGTTCAACGCCTCGTCTGCGTGGCCAATCCCTTCGGCATGATCCACGACGCCTTCTTCCCTACCGAGGTGGGCCTGGCGACGACTCTGCCGGAAAATCTCAAATCCCTGGATGGCTTGCGCGGCAAGTTCACCGTCTTTTCCAATCTCGATCACGGCTTCGGCGGCGGCCATGGGGCGACGCACGCTTTCCTCTCCGGTGTTCGCTCGAGCGAGGCAGCGAGCATGCCGAATGGCAACATCACCCTCGACCAATTCTGCGGCGAGCATTGCGCCGGCCAGACCCGTTTTCCGGTGCTGAACACTTCTGCCGGCAGCAACGACGGCGGTGGAGTGGAGCTCTCCTGGACCCGCTCCGGGGTGATGGTCCCTTCCATCCAAAAGGTCACCCGCGTTTTTGAAATGCTTTTCGTCGATGATCCCGCGGCGCAGGCGGGGGAGCGCGCGGCGCATTACGATGAACAGGGTTCCATTCTCGATGCAGTCAACGAACAGGCTAAAGCGATGAACCGCCGCTTGAGTGCGCGCGATCAGGAAAAGCTCGACCAGTATTTCACCTCCGTGCGGCAGGTGGAAAAATCCCTGCAGGATGAAAAAGCGTGGCTCTCGCGCCCGCGTCCGAAGGTGGACATGAAAGAACCGCGCAATGGCACCGTCACCCAGCAGGTCCCGATTCTCTTCGAACTCATTGCGCTCGCGCTGCAGACCGATTCGACGCGCGTGGCCACGCTGGAAATTCCCGGCGCTTTCGATTGTGCCGGAGTCGGCCTCACCGAAAAAAGCTATCACGGCTACTCGCACCACGGCAAAGACCCCACGCTCATGGCCGGTCTGCGCAAGGTCGAGCGCTACCAGATCGAGCATCTCGCGCAGTTCGTGAAGCGGCTCGGCGAACTCGAACTGCTCGACAGCACGCAGATCCTTTTCGGCAGCGGCATGAGCGACGGCAGCGCGCACACCAACAAAAATCTCCCGGTCATTCTCGCGGGTGGCGGCTACGCCCACCAGACACACCTCGCGTTCCCCGGCGAGACCGGCAAGAAGGTGCCGCTCTGCAATCTCTATCTCGCAATGGCGCAACGCTTCGGCATCGAGACGCCTTCCTTCGGGACGAGCAAGGGAACGATCAACGGGTTGACCTGACATGCCCGGCCCTAGGCGGTGCGCCCTCCTTGCAGTTCTGAATTTCGCCGTGGTCGCGGCGCTGACTTCGGCCTCCGCGGCAGAGTTAAAAGACTTCGTCTCCGACCACTGCCTCGATTGCCACGACAACGCCACGCACAAGGGCAAGGTCTCGCTCGAAGGACTGAGCAACAAGGTCGATAGCGGCAACGCGCAGCAGTGGCTGAAAGTGCTCGAGCAGATCGAGCGCCGCAACATGCCGCCCGCCGATGAAGATCAGCCGACACCCGCCGAGCGTCACGCCGTCGAGCTCGCCTTGGAAACCAAACTCGTCGCCCAGGCCAGCCCACACGCCGAGCGTCGCGCCACGATGCTCCGCCGGCTGAATCGCGTGGAATATCGCGACACGATTCGCGATCTGCTGCAGCTCAATCTCGGTAGCTTCGATCCCACGCGCGAATTTCCCGATGACAACCGCGTGCACGGTTTTCCCAGCGATGGCGGGAAACTGGTCACCTCCAGCTTTCTGCTCCGGCAATATCTCGAAGCGGCGGACCAGATCGTGGCGCGCGCGGTCCACTTCGAGCCGAAGCCGGTGGTGCAACATTGGAATCTGCAACCGCCGTTCGATCGCACCACGCTCGGATTCAACTACTCCGAAGCAGCCTATTACCGGACGGTCGCGAAACAGCCGCAGCCTTACGAGACTATCTACGAAGCGACCAGCGGATCGCCGAAGGGCGGTTATCATCCGCTGGACGATCTGCGCGCCGGGGTGCCGGCGAGTGGCTGGTATCACATTCGCATCCGCGCCGAAGCGAAGTTTCGCCACGCGGATTTCGATCTGAAGAAATTCCATTTTCCGCCCGGGAACGATCCCACGGAACCCATTCGCCTCTCGCTCTTCACCGGCACGCTCGAGGGCATCGATCCCGAGAACAAAGAGATCGTGAATTACGCGGCCACACATCAGCAACTCGGCGAACGCCAGCTCGCCACGTGGGACCTGCCGGACGATGGCGCCACCTGGCTCGATTGCAATGTGTGGCTCGATCGCGGCTACTTTCCGCGGCTCGCCTATCCCAACGGCCCGACCGATGCGAACAACCGTCTCCATCACTATTTCGTGGAGAACCGCTACACGCTGCTGAACAAGGAACAGCTCGCGCGCTACGAACACGACGCCTTGCGCGGTGACAATTACAACACGCCGATGTGGTTCGAGTCGCCGCGCATTCTCGTCTCGAAAATCGAGATCGAAGGTCCGCTCAACGAGGCATGGCCACCGGCCAGCCATCGCGTCATCTTCGGCGACCAGCCATACCAGAGCTCCGCCGCGGATGAAGTCCTGCACGGGTTTGCCACGCGCGCCTGGCGCCGTCCGGTGGAAGCGAATGAAGTGCGACCGATCGTCGCCCTCGTGCGCGCCGCGGAGAAAGCCGGCCAGAAACCGGAAGTGGCCATCCAACAAGGCCTCAAGGCGATTCTCTGCGCGCCTGAATTCCTCTATCGCGAGGAGAAAAGCGCGACGCTCAACGACTACGAAATCGCTTCGCGCCTTTCCTATTTCCTCTGGTCGTCGATGCCCGACGAACGCCTGCTGAAGTGTGCCGCCGCCGGAGAATTGCACCGCCCTGAAGTCCTCCGCGAAGAAGCCCAACGTTTGCTGACCGACCCGCGGGCCGACGCGTTCATCGATGAATTCCTGAACGGCTGGCTGGCGATGCGCAAGCTTGGCACGATGGCGCCGGACGTGAACAAGTTCGCCGAGTATTATCGCGACGATCTCGAGGCGGCGATGCGCACCGAGACGCGGCTGTACTTCCGGCAATTGCTGCACACGAATGGCTCGATCGATCTCTTCCTCGATTCCGACTACAGCTTCGTCAATCGCAAGCTGGCCAGGCTCTACGGCATCGATCCGAAAGTCGTGGAAGCCGCCGTGGGTCAGCCCGTGGAAGGACTGAGTGCGCAGGACCTCGTGCCGGATTCCGAAGGTCACGCGCCTTCGCTCGGTTTCGCGCGGGTGAAACTGCCGGACCGGCGCCGCGGCGGTCTGCTCGGGCAAGCCAGCATTCTCACGCTGACCGCCAATGGCGTGGATACCTCACCGGTCATTCGCGGCGTTTGGATTTTGGAAAACATTCTCGGCGAGCCACCCTCGCCGCCGCCACCGGATGTGCCGGTGATCGAGCCGGACATCCGCGGGGCGAAGACCATTCGCGAGCAACTGGAGAAACATCGCGCAAACGCCACCTGCCGCAGTTGCCATCACCTTATCGATCCGCCGGGCTTTGCGCTGGAAACGTTCGATGCCATCGGCCGTTGGCGCGGCCATTACGTGAAGGCCAACGCGGCCGTGCCGGTGGATTCCAGCGGCCAGCTCGGCGCTGCGAAATTCAAGGACGTGAGCGGTTTCAAGACGGCGCTCGTGCAGGATCACGATCAATTCGCGCGTTGCCTCGTGGAGAAGTTGCTCATCCACGCGCTGGGGCGGGAGCTCGATGTGACCGATCGGCCGGCCATCCGCCACATCCTCGAGACCGCCGCGCCGGATGGCTATCGTCTGCGCGACCTCATCCTGCTCTGCGCGGAGAGCGACATCTTCCGCCGTAAATGAAGACGATGCTCGCGACTCTCGTGGTCACCTTGGCGATGCTTGGCGGCGCCCTGGCGCAGGAGAGTCTCACATCCACGCAGGCGGAAAAGCTGGTGACGGGAAAGAAAGGAACGGTGGCGTTGAACCAGTTGAGATCCCTTTCACCGGAAGTGGCCGCCGTGCTGGCCCGCTACGATGGGGAGCTTTCGCTTGATGGACTCGAAACGCTTTCGCCGGAAGCTGCCGCGGCGCTGGCCCAGCACAAGCCATCGGCCCGTTTTGGCGTTGCCGATATTTCCCTCGGTGGTCTCAAGCAACTCACATCCGAGACCGCTGCCGCCCTGGCCACGCACCAAGGCGCAATCGCCCTCAAATCCTTGCGCACGCTCGACTCGTTGCCCCTCGCGCAAAAGCTGGCGCGGCAATGGGGCGAGTTGCAGCTCAATGGGCTCGCCACGCTCACGCCCGAAATCGCCGCGGTGCTGTCCACCAATGAAGGTGTGCTCGTGGATCGCACGCGGCCTGGAGTGGAACAGCGACGCGCCGATCACGCGGCTTCGATATTGCGCTTCGACAGCCTTACCATGCTCACTCCCGCAACCGCCGAGGCGCTGGCGAAACAGAAAGGCGTGCTCGTGCTCAACGGCCTCACCGAGCTCCCGCCCGATACCGCCGCCGCGTTCGCCAAACACGAAGGCACCCTCGTCTTGAATGGTCTGACGACCTTGCCACCGAACACCGCCAAAGCCCTCGCGCCCTCCCCGAGTGCTTTGGTGTTAAAAGGTCTCACCGCTTTCTCGCCGGAAGCGCGCGCGGCATTGCACGCGCATCCCGACATCCATCTCCCGGCAGCGTTCCAGGAATAGCGAGGCATGACGCTTGCGTTTTGGTGCGGCGGTGCTCCGCCGCTTTTCGAAAGCGCTGCATTTCGGAGCTGGAGGGAAGCGCGCCGTCACTTCCGTGTCAGCGCGTGTTCACGGCACCGACGGCGCGGTGCCCTCCAGAGCGCCGGCTACTGGCATTTACCTTGAGGTGCGGCACCCGTTCCCAAACCGGCCAAGCCGCACTAAAACGCTGTCGCGAAACGCCACGCCACGCGCAAAACGCGAGCGCTCCAGCCGCGCGCCGCCGCCCCGGCGCACGATCAACGGGTTGCATGTTCCTCTTTGAACCCGCGCGGACATTGGCTAAAGACTATGTCGTGAAAATCGCTGCAATTCCGTTTGTCCTTGGCGTCGCCTTCCTCCTTGGGAGCTGCTCGACCACGAAACAAGAGATGACCACCGCCGGGAATGGCAGCCCGGAAACGCTCTCCCAGAGCGGTGCGCCGGCGGACGTCAATCTGCGCCAGATGATCGTGCCGCACGGCCGATACGGCCGGCACATCGAGTTTCCGTTGCACGCGACTTACATCACCATTCACTCGACCGACAATC
>Ga0207667_10006902_pt1 | contig 13714 bp, 14 predicted proteins | sample KBSCornC52_FD_184301 | JGI IMG/M metagenome (GOLD analysis project Ga0207667, IMG submission 184301) | Corn rhizosphere microbial communities from Kellogg Biological Station, Michigan, USA - KBS Corn C5-2 (SPAdes) (version 2) | ecosystem: Host-associated > Plants > Roots > Rhizosphere > Soil ...
ACACCGGCTCGGGCATGAGCCCGGACGTCCTGGCAAAGGGCTCGAAGACCTTTGCCAGGACGTCCGGGCTCATGCCCGAGCCGGTGTCGGTGACCGCAACCATGACGTATTCGCCTGCGCCCGGCTCCTCCGGCCGTGAGGGGATCGCCAGGGTCACGTTGCCGGTCTCGACCGTCAGGGTCCCTCCGACCTCCATGGCGTCGCGCGCGTTGATGGCGAGGTTGAGGATGACCAGCTCGATCTGCGTCGGGTCGATCATCGCCGGCCACAGGTCGGGCTGCAGCACGGTCTGGATCCGCACGCTGCCGCCCATCGTCGCCTGCAGAAGGTCGTGCATGCTGCGCACGGTGTCGTTCAGGTCGACGGCGCGGGGCTCGAGCTGCTGGCGGCGCGAGAAGGCCAGCATCTGGGCGGTGAGATGGGCGCCGCGCTCCGCCGCCTGGGCGATCATCGCCAGCCGGCGGCGCAGGGGCGGATCGTCGCCGACGGCCTTCTGCATCTGGCGCACGTTGCCCAGGATCACCATCAGCAGGTTGTTGAAGTCGTGGGCGACCCCGGAGGTGAGCTGGCCCACGGCCTCCAGCCGCTGGGTCTGGCGCAAGACGCTCTCGACGCGCTCGCGCTCGGCGATCTGGTCGGCCAGCTGGCGGTTGGCGCTGGCGAGCTCGGCGGTGCGTTCCTCGACGCGCCGTTCCAACATGGCCTCGGCGGCGCGGATCGCCTCGATGCGGTCGCGCGCCTCATACTGGCGCTGGCGGCCGCGCAGGGCCGTCTGGATCACGCTGACCAGCGTCGTGGGATGGAACGGGCGTTCGAGGAATGTCACGTTGCCCAGCGCAGCGGCCAGCCGCCGCGCGGCGGGATTGCGCTCCGTGCCGCCGCCGCGGTGGGCGATGAGCACGATCGGAAGGTCCGACCAGGGCGGCTGCTGCTCGACCCAGTGCGCCAGCGCCGGATAGTCGGAGGTCTGCAGGGCCTCCTCGGCGATCAGGGCGGCGCCGGCGCCTTTGTCCAGCTCGCCGCGCAGGTGCGGCAGGTCAGGGCAGACCAGGACCGGCAGACGCGCTTCGCTGAGGATCGCGGCGGCGATCGTGGAGTCCCGGCCGAGCGGAGCGACAATCAGGACGCGCTCCGACTCCGAGGCCTGGACCGCGCCCGCCGTCATGCAGAGGCGTCTCCCATCAGGCCCGAGCCGTGGCCGACGAAATTGGGCACGCCGCGCAGCACGCCGTGGAAGTCGGACAGCGGCGGCCCGACGGACAAGCCCCCTTGGCCGATGCTGAACTCGCGGATGGTCTTCTCGTGCGCGCCGCCCCGCTTCTTGATCACCGACATGGCGCGGCGCACCTCGCCCACGGCCTCGAAATAGCGGAGCAGGATCACCGTATCGGCGAGGTAGGTGACGTCGACGGGCGCCTTCATGTCGCCGACCAGCCCATGCTGCGCGACCGTCAGGAAGGTCGTAGCGCCCTGGCGGTTCAGGTACTGCAAAAGCTCGTGGATATGCAGGATGAGGAAGCTCTCTTCCGGCATGGCCGCCTGATAGCCGTTCAGGCTGTCGATCGCGACCGTCTTGATCCCCTGCTGGTCGACGCAATCGCGGACGCGGGCGGTGAACTCGCCGGGCGACAGCTCCGCAGCGTCGATCTGCTGCACCAGCAGGTCGCCCTTTTCGACAATGGCCTCAAGATCGATTCCGAACGCCCGGGTCCGCGCGAACAGGAGGCCCAGTTCCTCGTCGAAGGCGAACAGGGCGGCCTTCTCGCCGCGCTTGATGGCCGAGAGAAGGAAATAGAGGCTGACCAGCGACTTGCCGGTGCCGGCCGGCCCCAGGACAAGGCAGCTGGAGCCGCGCTCCACGCCGCCGCCAAGCAGCTCGTCGAGGCCCTCAATCCCGCTGGCCAGAGGCGTCCGCAGGAAGGCGGTCTTGTGTTCGGAGGAGACCAGCCGCGGATAGACCTCCAGGCCGCCGGTGCGGATGGTGAAGTCGTGATAACCGCCGCGGAACCTGCGGCCGCGGTACTTGATCACCCTCACGCGCCGGCGCTCCGCACCATATTCCGGAGCCAGTTCTTCCAGCCGCACGACCCCATGCGCGACGCTGTGGACCGTCTTGTCGAGGGTGTCGGCCGTCAGGTCGTCGAGCAGCAACACGGTCGCGCCTTGCTTGGCGAAATAGTGCTTCAGCGCCAGCACCTGGCGGCGGTAGCGGAGCGAGCTCTGCGCCAGGAGACGGATCTCCGACAGGCTGTCGATCACCACGCGCTTGGGCTCCGTGCGCTCGACCGCCTCGAAGATCATCCGGGTGGTTTCGCCGAGTTCCAGATCCGAGGAATAGAGCAGGCTCTGCTGCTGCTGCTCGTCAAGCAGGCTCTCGGGCGGCACCAGTTCGAAGACCTCGACCCCTTCGAGATTCCAGCCGTGGGCCTTCGCCGTGTCGCGCAGCTCCTCCTCGGTCTCCGACAGGGTGACGTAGAGGCTCTTCTCGTGCGCCTCCGCCCCGGCCCGCAGGAAACTCATCGCGGCCGTCGTCTTGCCGGTGCCTGGACTGCCCTCGAGCAGATAGACGCGGTCGCGCGCCAGCCCGCCCATCAGGATATTGTCCAGGCCAGGAACTCCCGTGGAGGCGTCGGCTTCGCCGGCTTGCCCCTTTGTCTTCATAGTTTTCGTCTCGCAGCAACGGCGCCCGCCGCCGAACTGAACAGCTTAAGCGTTCAGTCGGGCCGGGGGTTCCGCGGGGCTGCGAGGCGGCGGGTCAGACCGCGTCGATGGCGTTGTCCGCTTTCGGGTCAGGCGTTGAACGCGAGCTTCAGGCCCGGCCGCGGCCAGCGGGCCTTGAGCAGCCGGCCGGTGGCGGACGCCGTGATCCAGGCGTCGCGCATGTCCTCGCCTCCGAAGCAGATGTTGGTGCAGATGAGGTCGGGGAACGCGAAGTGCTCCGTGGTCCCGTCCGGGTCGAAGGCGGTGATCCCGCCATTGATGATGGTCGCCACGCAGACCTTGCCGCCGGCTTCGACGGCGAGGCTGTCGAGCAGCTGATAGCCCGGCAGGTTGCAGATCACCCGGCCCGGCGCGAACCCGTCGGGCGGGCCGAGCACGCCTGGGCTCGCCAGGTCGAACGCCCAGACACGGCCAAGCTGGGTGTCGGCGACGTAGGCGACGCCCTCGTCCGGCGAGAGGCCGACGCCGTTGGGGGAGATCAGGTGGTCGCGCTGGCGGCTGACGTGGCTGCCGTCCGCCTTGGCGTAGTAGAGGCCGCCGAACTTGCGCCCCTCCGGCGTCGAGCAGCCGTGGTCGGTGAACCAGAAGCCGCCCTGCTTGTCGAAGACCAGGTCGTTGGGGCCGATCAGGCGGCGGCCGTCGCAGGCCTCGTAGACCGTCTCCAGCTTGCCGGACTTGAGGTCGTAGCGCTGGATCATCCCGCCCACGTGGCTGGCCGGCGTCGGGCCGGGGATGGTCAGGCCTTGGTTTTCCAGCCACTCGAAGGCGCCGCCGTTGTTGGTGACCCAGATCGCGCCGTCCGGCCCGATCGCAGCGCCGTTCGGGCCGCCGCCGGTCTCGACCACCGTCTCCTTCCTGCCGTCGGGCGTGACGCGGGTCAGCCGCCGGCCCTTGATCTCCGTCAGGATGACCGAGCCGTCGGCCATGGCGATCGGGCCCTCGGGAAATTCGAGGCCTTCGGTGACGAGTTCAAAGTCCATGCGCTTCCTCTAAGCCCTGAATGGCGGGGTTTGCCGGGGTGGCGCTCTGCGGCGGACCCTGCCTGGTCAGTAAACCGGCTTGCCCGGGCCGAGGCAAGGAAAGCCCCGGCGGCGCTTCAGGCGCGCTCCAGCACGCGGATGGTGAAGGGATAGTCGTCGCCCTCGCCGGCTGGGTAGGCCTTGGCGCTGACTTCGCGCCAGCGGCTCTCGTCGAGGGCGGGCAGGGTCACGTCGCCCTCGATCTCCGCGTCGACGTCGGTGAGGTAGACGCGGCCCGCCTTGGGCAGCGCCAGCTCGAAGAGCGAGGCGCCTCCGATCACGCAGACCTCGCGCGCGCCGTCCTCGGCCGCCTGCTCGCGGGCGATGGCCACCGCCTCGGCGAAATCCTCGCAGACCACCGCGCCCTTCGGCTCGAACGAGCCGTCGCGCGACAGCACGATGTTGGTCCGTCCGACCAGCGGCTTCTTGGGCAGGCTTTCCCAGGTCTTGCGGCCCATGATCACCGGCTTGCCCATGGTCACGGCGCGGAAGTTGGCCAGGTCGGTCTTCAGCCGCCAGGGCAGGCCGCCGTCCCGGCCGATGACGCCGTTCCTGGCGCGCGCGATCGGGCCGGCGGTGAGGGTGACGGCGGGCATGGGCCCTCCATAGCGCGCGGCGCGCTAGCGTGGCGATTCCGAAATTCGCTGCGCCGGATACCAGCTCTGAGCGAATTTCGGAATCTCTGCGCCACACTAGAAACCTTTGATTCTTCTAGTGTGCTTGTTGGATCTGAAGTTCGCTCAGCGCTCCATCCAGAAGCAGGCGAACTTCAGATCCAGCACACTAGACGGCGATGGGGGCCGCGATCTTCTCGTGGGCGCGGTAGCCGCGCAGCTTGAAGTCGTCGTACTCGAAGGCGAAGAGGTCGCTGCGCTCGGCGATCTCCAGCACCGGCAGCGGATAGGGCGTGCGCTGCAGCTGCTCGCGCGCCTGGTTGAGGTGATTCAGGTAGAGGTGGGCGTCGCCCAGTGTATGGACGAACTCGCCGGGCTCCAGCCCGGTCACCTTGGCGACCATCATGGTCAGCAGGGCATAGCTGGCGATGTTGAACGGCACGCCCAGGAACACGTCGGCCGAGCGCTGGTAGAGCTGGCAGCTCAGCTTTCCATCAGCCACGAAGAACTGGAACAGGCAGTGGCAGGGCGGCAGGGCCATGTCCTCCACCTCGGCGGGATTCCAGGCCGAGACGATGTGGCGGCGGCTGTTCGGGTTGGACTTCAGGCCCTCGACCACCGCGGCGATCTGGTCGATCACCCGGCCGTCCGGCGCGGTCCAGGACCGCCACTGCTTGCCATAGACGGGTCCGAGCTCGCCGGCGTCGTCGGCCCACTCGTCCCAGATCGACACCCCGCGTTCCTGCAGCCAGCGGATGTTGGTGTCGCCGCGCAGGAACCAGAGCAGCTCCAGGATGATCGACTTGCGATGCAGCTTCTTGGTGGTCAGCAGCGGGAAGCCCTGGGAGAGGTCGAAGCGCATCTGCCGGCCGAACACGCCCAGCGTGCCGGTGCCGGTGCGGTCGCCGCGCTGCACCCCGTTGGCCAGGATGTCGGCCAACAGGTCGAGGTACTGCCGCTCCGGATGCTCGGGGGCGGCCTGGTACAGCGGCTGGATGGCGGCGTGGGCGTTCATCGCAGGTGAAGGTCGCGCAACAAGTGATTCTCGGACAGGCGAATCGATTCGTTTTCAGATTCTCATCCACAGATCAAATTTCGATGTCATCCCGGACGGCCTGGAAGGCCGATCCGGGACCCAGGAGCAACCGCACAGCCTGAACCGCTGGGTCCCGGCTCTCCGCTTCGCTGCGGTCGGGATGACATCTAGAGTTTGAGGATGGGAAGACCTTCCACGTCTATATCCTGGCGAGCCAGAGGAATGGGACGCTCTACGTCGGCGTGACGAGCGATCTCGCGCGGCGCGTATTCGAGCATCGCGAAGGCCTGATCGGCGGGTTCACCCGCACCTACGGCGTCAATATCCTCGTCTGGGCGGAAGCCTTCTCGAACGTGCATGACGCGATCGCAGCGGAAAAGCGGATCAAGCGCTGGCGGCGGGCGTGGAAGCTGGAACTGATCGAGCGGGGCAACCCGCAGTGGCGAGACCTCTATGTGGTCACGCCGACCTAGGCTTCACCCCGCGAAGCCGCCCTCGTCGAGAAACGCCTGTTCTTCCGGCGTGGTCGTGCGGCCGAGCGCCCGGTTGCGGTGCGGAAAGCGGCCGAAGCGGACGATGATGTCGCGATGGAGGCTGGCCCATTTGAGGTTGTCGGCGTCGCCCGCCTCGGTGCAGAGCGCCAGGCAATAGTCCTGGTCCGACAGGCTCTCGGAGTGCTCGAACGGCAGGTAGAAGAAGTTGCGCAGGCTCGGCTCGACCTCGCGGTCGAAACCCCTGTCGACGGCGGTCAGCGCGAAGGCGCGCGCCTTGGGGTCGGTGGCGAAGGCGTGGGCCGAGCCGCGGTAGAGGTTGCGCGGGAACTGGTCGAGCAACAGCAGCAGCGCCAGCGCGCCTTGCGGGGTCTCGATCCAGGCGTCGTACTCGCCGCGCGCGGCGCGGTGGTGGACGGGCTCGAACTTCAGGCGGATCGCCTCGTCGAAGGCGCTCAGCTTCTTGAACCACTTCTGCGGCCCGGCCTGGAGCCAGAAGCCGATGACGTCCTGGGGGATCGCGGTCACGGTGGCGGTCCTCGTTTGCAGCCTTGCTTCACTGTTGCAGGCGTTGTTCCGTTCAACCGCGGTTCAGGCGGCTGGGCAATAGTGCCGAAACGAAGGACGCAATCGATCAGGGCGAATCCGCCCTCAGGACTAGAAAACATGAAGACGACGATCACGAGCGCGTTCGCGTTCCTGTTGTTCGCCGGCGCGAGCACCGCGGCCCTGGCGCAAGAGCCTGACCACGACCGCGGCGCGGCCGGCGGGCGGGCCGAGCGTCAGGCCGGGCCCTCCGGCGGGGGTGGGCGGCACTTCCAGCCCGGCAGCCAGCCGCGCACCGCGCCTTCCGCGCCCGCCGCGGCGCCTGCCGCCCAGGCGCCGTCGCCGCAGAACCGAAACGCCCGCTTCGGCGCGCCGCCGCAACCCGGCGCGGCCCCGCAGGGTCGCGAGTTCCGCGGCCCGCGCGGCGACCGGCCGGCCGGCGAGCGGTTCGGCCGTGGCGCGGGCCCTTCCGGCGAGCAGTTCCGCGATCATGGGCCGGGCGACGCGCGCCAGTACGACCGCGGCGGCCCCGGCGACGACCGCCGCGTAGTTCGACCGGGCGCCGACGGCCGGTTCGACCGCTCCGGCCCCCCGCGCGAAGTCGTCCCGCCGCGGGCGGGCGACCGAGACCGCGCCGGCGACCGGGATCGGGACCGCGACCGGGATCATGATCGCGACGGCCGGCGGCCCGACCGTTGGGACGGTCGTGGCCAGCCGCGCTGGCAGCACGGCGAGCACTGGCAGCGTGGCCGCCTGCCGCCGGTGTTCTGGAGCGAGCGGCGCTATCATCTGCGGCCCTATCGCGCGCCCTACGGCTACTATGTGCGCGACTGGGGCTTCGGGGACTTCCTGCCCCGCGGCTGGTTCGGGAACGACTACTGGATCGACGACTTCCTGGACTACGACCTGCCGTATCCGCCGCCGGGCTACGAATGGGTCCGCGTCGGCGGCGACGCCCTCCTCGTCGACCGCTACACCGGCCGCATCGCGCAGGTCGTCCGCGGCATCTTCTGGTGAGGCGCGCCCTCCCCGCGAAGGGGAGGGGAGGCGCGCTCAGATATAGCCCGCCGCCTTCAGCGCCTCGATGGAGGCGGCGGCCGACTTGTGGTGGATGAAGCGGCCGCCGGCGTCTTCCCAATGCCGGCGGTACTGATCCCGGTCATCGACCAGCACGTCGCCCGGATGGCAATGCTCGCGCTTCAGGGCCGCGGCGGTGGTGATCATCGGCACGCCGGGAAAGTGGCGCTCGGCCCAGCGCCGCTTCTGCGGCTCGGCCCATTTGCCGCGCGGCATGCCGGTGAGGATGATCGGCGCCTTCGCCTTCACCGCCTCATAGAGTTGCTGCGCGTCAGGCATGGGCTCCAGCTTCTCGAAGAAGCCGTCGGCATGGGCCAGCCGCCGCCAGAACTCGCCGGCGCCATAACGCGTCTCGAAGGCCGCCGGCGGCATGCCGAAGATCGCCTCCGCGCCCTTATCGAAGTCCGCCAGGACGCCATCGCAGTCGAGATAGATCTGCCGCCTCACGCGGCGCGGCACGCCGGGCAGAGGCCGCGGGCCTCCAGCGTGACGGCGGCGACCTCGTAGCCCTTGGCCTGGGCCGCGGCGAGGCCGGCGCTCAGGTCCGGCTCGAACTCCTCGGCCGTCCCGCAGCAGGAGCAGATCAGGAACGCCGCGCTGTGGTTCTCCCCGTCCAGGCGGCAGGGCACGAAGGCGTTCAGGCTCTCGATGCGGTGGGCGAAGCCCTGGCGCTCGAGGAAGTCCAGCGCGCGGTAGACCGTGGGCGGCTTGGCGGGCGAGCCGTCCTCGCCGAAGTTGGCGATCAGGTCGTAGGCCTTCAGCGGCTGGTCGGCTTCGAGCAGCAATTCCAGGACCCGCCGGCGCGGGTCGGTGAGCCGCTCCTGCGTCGCCTGGCAGCGCGACTGGGCCGCGGCCAGCGCAAGGCGCAGGGCCTGGCCCCTCAGCCCCGGATGGGCTCCGTCCTCGTGCTGGCAGTCCGGTGCGTGCATGACCTCAGCTAACCCGCCCGCAGGTTTGCGTGCAATCGTCATATGGGCGGCGGCCGCGCCGCGCACAATTGCGCTTCGCGGCGCAGATGTTATGTTATAACGCATCCCTGGCCGTTCAAGGGACCTGCGCCCAGCGGTCCGGTTTCGCGGATCGCAAGCCTCGTTTGCGGAAAGGACGTCGTCGCGCGTGCGGCTCTCGACAGACCTCGTCGCGCTCGGGCTGGCCACGGGCCTCGCCACCTTCGCCGGCGGCGCGCTGGCGCTGCGCTTCGAAGGGCGGGCTCGCGGGCTCATGGCCTTCACCCGGGGCGCGGTCCTGGGCGTCGCCTTGCTGGAGCTGTTGCCGGCCGCCTGGGCCACGGCCGGCCCCCGCACGCCCGATCTGGGCGCGGCGAACCTTGGGCCGCTGGCCTGGGCGCTGCTCGCCTTCCTGGCCTATCTGGCCATCGACCGCGGGCTGTCCGCGGCCGCCGGCGGCGCCTCGGCCCATCGCGGCCATCTGGGCGCAGCCAGCCTGACGCTGCACAGCCTGATGGACGGCCTGGTCGTCGGGCTCGCCTTCCGCGCCTCGCCGGCGCTCGGCGCCACCGTGGCCGTGGCGGTGATCGCTCACGACCTTGCCGATGGGGTCAACACCGTCAACCTGAGCCTGGCCGGCGGCGGCGGCCGCGGCGTTGCAAGGCGCTGGCTGGTCGCCGACGCGCTTGCGCCGACCTTCGGGATCTTCCTGGCGCAGGCGGTCGCGATCCCGGCCTCGGGCCTGTCGCCGCTGCTCGCCGCATTGGCCGGACTGCTGCTCTACGCCGGCGTCGGCGAGGCCGCCTTCAGGCCGGGCGACTGGTCGCCAAGGCCGATGACGGCTCTGGCGGCCATGCTGGGCTTCGGCCTCATTTTCGGGGTGAGCCGGTTCGTGGCCGCCTAGAACCTTCCGCGGGAGCCCCGACTTGAGGGCTCTCAGGCCTCTTCGGCGCCTGGCGTGGTCGCATCCGCGCGCGGGGCGCGGCGGCGGCGCGGCCGGGGCGCCTCCTCGGCGTCCGGACGGGTGGCCGGCGCCTGCAGGAAGGCCGGAGCATGGCTTTCGCCGCCCTCGGCGTCGCGCAGCACGCGGGCCTTGCGGGCCGGGGCGGGCGCGGGCTCAGGCGCCGCGTTCACGAACGGCTGGGCCTGGGGCTCGACGATGGCGAGCGGGTCGCGCTCCGGCCGTTCGTCGCGGCTGCGGTCGTAGCGGGGCCGCTCGTCACGCTGCGGACGTTCGTCGCGCTGCGAGTCGCGCGGCCGGTCATCCCTGGAACGTTCCTCCCGGGGCCGGTCATCCCTCGGCCGATCGTCCCTCGGGCGCTCGTCGCGCGGCCGCTCATCCCTGGGCCGGTCGTCGCGCCACGGGCGGTCGCGGCGGCCTTGGCCGTCGCGGTTCCCGCCGTCGTTGCGGTCGCGGTTCTCGTAGCGGGGCCGCTCGTCGCGCTGCCCGTCCCGTTGACCGTCCCTGGGCCGCTCTTCGCGCTGGCCTTGCGGCCGTTGCTCGCCGCCGGCTTCGCGCGCCTGCCAGGTTTCCGGGGTGTCGCCGGCCTCGGCGGAGGCCGCGTCGGCCGCCTCGGCCTGGGCCTGGGCGCCCTCGTCCTCGAAGTCGATGTCGAAGCCGGAGGAGAAGTGGTCGCGGCCCAGGATCTCGCTGGCCGGGCGGGTGGGCTGCATGGCCCGCAGCAGGCGAAAGTAGTGCTCGGCGTGCTGCAGGTAGTTCTCGCCCAGCACCCGGTCGCCGGCGGACGACGCGTCACGCGCAAGCTGTTGATATTTCTCGAAGACGTGCTGAGCGTTGCCGCGCACCTTCGTGCCCTCGGGGCCGTTGGAGTCGAACGCCCGGTTGGCGTTCTGGGCCTGCGGCTTGCCGCCGCCGCCGCTTCCACCACCGCCGCCACGATTGCGGCCGCGCTGACGCTTCATACCCTTGAAATCTCTCATTATTTAATAACCGTCTTGGTTTCCCTGCGGCTCGCCCTCTTGGGGGTCGGCCTGCGCTGGCCTTCAGCGGGATCGGGCGCATGGCCCAGTTTCGATTTTGAAGACGCTAAGTGTTCCCCGTCGTCCGCCCGGAAGCTCATCAAGCGAGAGGCCTTGGGAGGCGCCCCGCCCTGTCGGGACTGGCGTGCGTCCTTCGCGGGACGCCTCTACCGGAAGCCGACGAATTGGGTGGAGACGATTTCCTAAGTAACGACTCGGGCTCAGGTTTCCAAGGGGTTTTTCGCGCCTGCGACAACCCTGTCCCGGTCGCCGAGGTCCTTGAGCGTCTGGACGCCGGCCGCGCCGGCCTCGCGGAACAGGGCCTCGACCGCCGCCTTCTGGTCGTAGCCGATCTCCACGGCGAAGCGGCCGCCGGGCTTCAGCACCCGCAGGATCTCCGGGGCGAGCCTGCGGTAGTGCACGAGGCCGTCCGGGCCGCCCTCGAGCGCCAGGCGGGGCTCGTGGTCGCGGACCTCGGGCTCCAGGGTTTCGATCACCGCGCTGGCGATATAGGGCGGGTTGCAGACCACGAGGTCGAACCCGTCGTCCGGCAGCCCTTCGGTCCAGTCGCCGCGCAGCAGGGTCATCCGCCCGGCGAGGCCCAGGTGGGCGGCGTTGTCGCGGGCCACGGCCAGCGCCTCTTCCGAGACGTCCACGCCCAGCCCGCGCGCGGCGGGGCGCTCCGCCAGGATCGACAGCAGGATCGCGCCGGAGCCGACACCGAGGTCGAGCACCGACCAGGCGGCATGCTCGGGGAAGTCGCGCAGCACCCATTCGACGACGGTCTCGGTGTCGGGCCGCGGCGTCAGCACGTCCGGCGTGACGCCCAGCATGATCTTCCAGAAGCCCCTGCGCCCCAGGATGTGGCTGACCGGCTCGCGATGCTCGCGGCGCGAGAGGTAGTCCTCGAGCTTCGCCTCCTGCTCGGGCGTCAGCGCGCGGTAGGGGTCGCCCACGATGTCGGCGCGGGTGGCGTCCGCGGCGGCCTCGACCAGCAGGCGCGCGTCGATCACCGGGCCGGCCAGGCCCGCGGCTTCCAGGCGCTGCTTGGCGCCCTGCCAAGCCTGCAGCAGGTTCAGGCTCACGCGCGGGCCTCCGACGGCTCCGCCTCGACGGCGGGCGCGGTGGCCGCGTCGCCCCGGCCGACCGGCCCGCCGGCCGTCACCCGCACATAGATCCCGCAATTGAGGTCGCCGTAGTTGTCGAACAGCGCCTTGCAGACGTCGAGGTCGCGCTCGGCGCTCGTCGGGTCGACGTGGGTCGCGGCGCAGCGGACGATAGGCTTGAAGACCTCGGCCTGCGCCCAGCCCACCATCAGCCGCTTGCCGGCCCATTTGTTTTCCGCCCAGGCCGGCCAGCCGTCGACGTAGAGGTTGGCGCGGAAGCGCAAGGGGTCGAGTTCCACGCCCATGCGCTGGCCCAGGTCGCGGACGCTGGCCAGGTTGATGATCGAGACCTGGCCCAGCGGATGGTCGGTGAAGCGGTGGGTCGGCGGCGCGTCCAGCACGCGCAAGGGCCCTTGCGCGTCCTCGCCCAGCAGGTCGGTCAGCCAGGCCGCGAAGGCCTCCCGCGCCGGCGGCTCGGCCAGGCGCCCGGCGAACGCCGCGCCGTCGGGGCCGGTGGCGTGCAGCACGCCCGTCTGAGCGTCATAGCGGGTGCGCGCCGCGGCGACCCTGGGGATATGGGCCAGGACCGTGAACTTCGATTTGGGCACGAAGGCCGGCTGGGCTGCGTCGAAGCCGCAGGGCCCGTTCTCCACCGCCCAGATCCGGTCGTGCGGAAAGCCCTCGCCAGGCGCGAGGTCGACGCGCTCCAGCGGCTCGGGCGTGAAGCCCTTCACCGGATGGCGGAAGATGGCCGCGACGTGACCGCTCATATCCGCCCCTTGCCGCAAGCCGGCGCGCGCCACAAGCGCAACGGAGCGTCGCCAGGCGGGAACCCGAGGCGACAGCCACGGTTTGAGGGGCGAAGGATCCGGCATTGAGGGCAATCCATGACATCCGGCCGCGCAGGCTGACGGCGACGTCGAAACGCCGCGCCGACCCTGCGGCGCAGAAGCACGAAGGCTTCCGCTTCGACCGGGTGACGGCGCTGGGCGTCGGCATGCTGCTCGGGCTTTCCACCGTGGTCGCGGACCGCGCGATGCGGCGCTCGGCCCGGCAGAAGCCGGCCCCCCTGGCCCACGGCCACGGCTGGAAGGCGGTGATCCGGCGCACGATCGACGAGTTCAACGAGGACCGCATTCCGGCGGTGGCGGCCGGCTCGACCTTCTTCGTGCTGCTGGCGCTGTTCCCGGCGCTCGGGGTGTTCGTCTCGCTCTATGGCCTGGTCGGCGACGTGGCCGGCGCCGAACGCCAGATCGCCGGCCTCGCCGGCGTACTGCCGGCCGGCGGGGTCAGCGTGATCCACGACCAGATCGAGCGGCTCGCCGCGACCCCCCAGACGAACCTGGGCGTCACCTTCCTGATCAGCCTGCTGCTATCCGTCTGGAGCGCCAACGCCGGCATGAAGGGGCTGATCGCCGGCCTGAACGTCGCCTACGAGCTGCACGAGAAGCGGAACTTCCTCTGGCTCAACCTGCAATCGCTGGGCTTCACCGCCGTCGCCATCGCCTTCGCCCTGGTGATGATGGGCGCCATCGTCGCCGTCCCGGAGGTGCTGGCCTTCTTCGGCCTGGAGGTCTTGCAGGGCGCGAGCGTCCTGCGCTGGCCGCTGCTGCTGGTGGTGAGCGCGGTGGTGCTGTCGCTGCTCTACCGCTTCGCCCCGTCGCCGCACGGCGCGCGCTGGCGCTGGATCACCCCGGGCGGCGTGTTCGCGGCGGTGGCCTGGATGGCGATGTCGCTGGCCTTCTCGGCCTACGTCGGGCGGTTCGGGCACTACGACAAGACCTACGGCTCGCTGGGCGCGATCGTCGGCTTCATGACCTGGATCTGGCTGTCGCTGATGGTCGTCCTGGTCGGCGCCGAGCTCAATTCGGAGATCGAGCACGAGACCCAGGCGCCGACGCCGGCGGGGCGCGCGCCCTGAATCTTGATCGCTGGGGCGCCCTGGCCCAAAAGGCGGCCTTTCCCGCAATCAGGCCGGACCCCCGAATGTCAGAAGCCCGAAGCCTCGGCCAGACGCCGCGATGGATGCTGTTCTTCGCGATCGCCGTTGTGGGGCTCGCCTATGTGAAATGGCTGCCCTATTGGGACCGCGCGTTCGTGGCGGCGTCCAGCCATTCGATCGGCCAGTCGATCCTGATGGGCAAGGCGGCGCAGGCCCCGGCGGCCTCATGGGATGC
>Ga0207667_10006906_pt1 | contig 13712 bp, 6 predicted proteins | sample KBSCornC52_FD_184301 | JGI IMG/M metagenome (GOLD analysis project Ga0207667, IMG submission 184301) | Corn rhizosphere microbial communities from Kellogg Biological Station, Michigan, USA - KBS Corn C5-2 (SPAdes) (version 2) | ecosystem: Host-associated > Plants > Roots > Rhizosphere > Soil ...
CGGCCTGCGAGCGGTGCTCGAGGACGACAGCGGTGATGATCAAACGAGCCTTGGACACCCCGCCGAGCGTGGCCGACAGTTTCCTATGTCGTGAGAGATCCGTTTCCTATGTCCTGAAACAGAACACCACCGGTACCGCCACGAAGAAACCCCTGTCTCAACAGGGGTTTCTTTGTGTGTGCTTTGGCGCTCGAGCGCCTTTGGCAACAGATCTTCATCAGAACGTCACCTCATCGATCAGACGGTGGTCGACTCGGTTGTTGCCAACGGCTACCTTGCTGGACGGTTGACGAGATCGTGACATGTCCTAGGGCGAACCCTTGACGACCTTGTAGGAACGAATGGGTCGGGCGGGTTGAGAAAGGTGCCTTCAGTTATCAGCGTGACGGACGTGGTGCCAGGGGTAAGAGAGACGTATGGCTCGTGGGCGCCGTGCGGCTTGTACGGGCCCGGGGCATCGACCACAGCGTGCTCGAACTCGAGCCCCTTTACGAGAAGAGGTCGTCCGACAATCCGCGACTCAGGTCGTCGGCCGGCTATGTGCAGGTTGTTTCTAACCGAGATCACGGCCGCGGTGGCCGATTCATGCCAAGCGTCAGGATTTGCGGAATGAATGCACCGCGAACCAGATCGCGCCGCACGCTGCGGCAATCAGGGCATCCAGCTTCAGCCAGCCCCAGAAATGCACCGCCATCTGCAGGGCTCGCCTGACGCGAGGCACCGTCCACGAAGTCGGGAACGAATCCCCCTCGGTCGCTTTCGCGAACCAGGACAGTGGGGTCTCGTTGTGCTCCCATGACGCCAGGCGGTAAGCGATCTCGCCACCCAGCTTGACGATCTGCGTCGCGGTGGTCGCGCCCTGGATCAGCTGCACCCGGAGTGCCACCCAGGTGGCGACGGGTCGCTCCTTGACGGACAGCTGGTAGTAGAGACGCGGGAGCAGCAGCGCCCATTCGAGTTCAGGGTGAAACCAGGCCTGAGTGATGAGACTGAACGGTGCGTGACGGGCCGACCTCTCGGCCAATCGAATGAGCTGCTCGATGAGCTCTCGCCGCCGTCCAGCTTCCTCGTCCCGTCTGCGTCTGCGCGCGTCTGACCTCCAGAGGATGACGGTCACAAGGATCGCGGCCGCGGGCACGATCACGCCCCCAGCGGAGATGAGGGCAGTCAGGGTAGCGATGGGCACGTGTGGACCGTAGTCCAGGCCGGCGACGAAGACCTCATTGCTGAGCTCAGTCGGGCGCGGCCGATGACCTGGCGGATCGTTTGCGTCTGTCTCTGCGTGAAAACTCCGCGAAGCAGTAAGTAGTCGGGGGCCGCGAGTTGTTCACCCATCGTTCGATGACGACGATGGCCCGACATTACCGAGGACGCTGGAGAGCGTGAAGTACGGGAAGGGGCCGCCGGAAGAGGCGGCTGGCACGACCTCACGAGTTTTCTCAGTAGTTCACGTTCCCATCGTGCATATTGAGGGGCGCAGCGAGAAGGACGAGGTCGTCCAGTTCGTCGGGGTCGCTTCCCGCTCGAACGGCACCAATCACGCGGGCCAGGCCGAACATGCGCCAACCTCCTGTGATGAGTCGAGGTGGCACCGTTTGAAGTCCTTCAGAGGGGCCGGCGCCCTTCGAACCCCGCCTGCCGTCGCGCGTTCGACTGTCAACAGCCCGAGGAATTATCGAAGAGTCGCTCCGGAGGGGGGTACAGATTGCTAATGTGTGAGCCCAATATCCTTACTTTCAGGCCGTAGGGTCCGCATTCGGCGCCCCCGACTGATTCCCGAAGAGACAGGTAGTGCGCGTGGACGCAGAGCTACTCAGCCAGATCATGATCGCGTTGTCGGCGGGCGGGGGTGCCGTGATCGCCAATGCGGCGACCGGAGTCGGCGCAGGCATCTCGGAGGTAGCGAAATCCACCATCGTGAGAGCGGGTGAGCAGTTGCGCTCGGGTCTTATGGCGATCTTCCGGAAGAACGACGACGAGGACTCCGTCACGGCGCTTGAGGCTTTCGATGCGAGCCCGGACGATGACGGTGCGCGAGCTGTCCTCGCGGAACGGCTTCAGAGCTACGACCTGGCGTCGCAGTCGGATGTCATTGACGTGGTCAAGCTGATCAACGAGTGGAACGGTGCCCTCACCTCGCTCGGACAGAATGCGGTGGCCTCCCCGAATCAGACCAACCACGCGGAGACGGGTGGGGTCGTCGGCAACAACTTCAGCGGCCCGGTGCACGCGGGCTACAACCAGGCGAAGCCGTCGACCCCGGGGCCAGACGGCAGGCCGGACCCTCAGTAGCCGAGGCAGTTTGGGCGCGTTCTGTCCTCGGCGGTCCCTCGGCGTTGAAGTACGCCACGCATGGTTCAAGTGTTGCCGAAAATATCGGTTTGCTCTATCAGAGCAACTTCTTCAACATCCAGGCGATCGAACGATCGATCGAGGACGTCGAGTCGGACCAGGAGACGAAGGCCACCTGGGCTCTGGACGTAAGGGGGACGAAGAAGCGAACCGTGAATGCGGTTCAGCGACTGACGCTCGACCGGCAGTTTAACGTCGCTCTGGTGGAGGCCGCGGGCGTGAGCGCGCATCGGCTGGAGCTCGCTGAACGGATTCTGGATGTCGAGAAGCGCGGCTGGCCGTCTCGCACCTGGGTTGCGATCGATGCTCGTACCGCGAGCGATGACCTGGCGCGAGAAGCCGACGAGCGTCGCCAAGCGATCGGCGCGCGTCTGCTCTCGGTCGTGTTCTATGCCCGCGACGATGCTTCGCCGACTTCGGCATCGGTATTTCGCGAACTGCACGTCCGGCTGTGTGCCGACCTTTACCTCTCCCCGGGACCGACGGTCCTCGCGGGTCGAAAGTGGAACGCGGATGCCGGACCTGACACCGTGCGGCTGGCTCCCGCCGACCGTGAAGTCCAGGTGGAAGAGGCCCTGGAGTCGCGCGACCTCCGGGAGCTCCTCGCCGATCACATTTTGACCCCCGTCGAGTTCCTGGCGGCCGTTGCGCGGTCGGGGGACCCCACGGAGAGTTGGGCGGATGACGTGGGTGCTTTGCTGCGGACGTCATCGCCCTCCATCAGGCGAGCGTGGGCGGCGCTGACGGAGGGGACGGTGGACGATCCCGCCACGTGGACACGGCATAGTCGCGAATTCGTCAGCCTCGTGATCCGAGGGTTGCGCTCGGCGGACTTTCCGATCGCGAAACTTCCATCGAACGTTCTGAGCCAGGACTACTTCTGGGACGAGATGCTGCGCCTCGCCCCACGGCACAGCGTCTACGACCAATTGCAGCATCTCGCACTCGTCTCGCGCGCCCGGATCGGTCTCGTCGATGGATTCGAGAAAGTCCCCCTCCGATTCGCTAAGGAACGCGCCGATGAATGATTTGCTGACCGATTGGTACTTCTCGCGCTGCGTCAACCTGCCACAGACACAAGCAGAGGCGTTCCTGTTTCAGCTCCAGCAACTGCGACTGACGACGCTCCAGCCGGCCAGGCAGGTCGAGGCCCTCCAGCGCCTCAGTGTGGCGGATGCACGAATCTGCGTGTACGCCGTTCCCCAGCTCATCAAGGTAGCAGCGGAGAGCCCGTGGGTCGACGTGCGCGATGCAGCCGCACAGACTGTCCTCGCCGTTGTGGAGCAGTATGCCGGCTCATCGATCCGCTCGATCGTGGCGGACCTGGTCGACCTCCTGGAGCGGAGCCGGACACCTGACAACTATGGTTCGGGAGAGGCGGGCCGCGTCCTGTCACAGCTCGAAGTCCTCGCACGGGCGGCATACGAGCGCGAACTTATCGATGAGCACACGGCGTACTTCGGAGTCACCAGCCAGCTCGTCCACATCCTGTTCTTGGCGTTCGCACTCGAGTTCGTCAAGAGCCCGAAATCCGACAGCGCACTCGGTGACCGAATCCGCAAGGCTGTTGACGACGAGCACGACGACATCATCGCGTCCACCGTGCGCACGGGGGCCGAGGGTCACGCGGGCCGGTTGCCGTTGAAGCTCTCGCTGGCACTGATCGCCACGGTGGTCGACGGTCCGACCGCCTTTGGTCTTCTCATCCGTGCACATGCCGACGACGACCGCGCTTCGAGCCTCGAACCGGACCTGCTCGCCGCTGCGGTGTCGTTGCAGCCGGACCCGGACGTGCCGCTTGAGGATCTGCTGCGGCAGGAGGGACTCCATAAGTTCGATCGCTCCGACCGGACGAGTGGTCCGCCTCCCGCGGTCCTCCGGCGTTTGGGAATCAGCTCAGAGAAGGCGCCGGTGCTTCGCGCGCTCATCTGGCAGGTCCTGACCATCTGCCGGCTGATCTCGGAGCCGGACCGGTACGCCACAGAGCTCGGGGTCCTGCTCGTACCGAGGTCGACGCCGAAGCCCGCGATCGTCCGGACGCCAAAGCATCAGGGCGAGCAGTGGCTGCGGGACGCTACGGCGTTGGTGGCCGTAAGCGGCGTCGGAGGGGAAGGGAAGGCTATGCTCCGGGCGCCGAAACCCAAGCAGAAAGCCGCCACGATCACCGCGAGTGCACACCTCATCGCGTCCCCATGGCTCGTGCCGCGGTTGACCGACGACGAACTCAAGTACTCGTCTCTCGGATCACTAGCCGGGATCATCCGGCTCATCATTCCGGCCTTGGGCGGTGCGCAGCAGCTCAGTCGCCCGATGGACAGCGTATCGGCGGACATGCGCGCGGCACTCGCCGGATTCACTCTCTTTGCAGAGACGCTTCTGGACGAGAAGAACTGGACAAACCTGTTCGGGCCGTGGAGAGCGCTGGTCTCCGCGAGTCGCGCCTCGTTAGGCGAACTCACCGTCGGTCATGTGCTCTCGGTGTCCCCTGACGACCTGTACGGATGGATCGACGACGTGGTCAAGGCCACCGACCGGGAAGTCGCACACGCCGAGGTGAGCGAGCGCATGTATCAAAGCATCGTCGATCGTCCGCTCGTCTGGGCCCTCGCGGCGTTGCCTCACATAGACGACACCGCTGGACCGGGTCGCTGGTCGAGCGAGCTGGTAAGGATCGTCGACTTTGATGTCGAGCCGAACGACGTGAAGCTGCTCGCTGCCGTCCTCAACGATCTACTGCGACACCTGGGTCTGCCGTCATCTCGCGAGCACCTGGTCGACGGGCCCGCCTGGGCCGACCTGGTGGCAGCGGGCTCGCCGGGGCATCACGAGATCCTCCTGGCGCCGACCGCCCTGCCCGAGGAATGGAACGAGAACGCGGCGGAGCCGCTGTCGCTGCTGTCTCGAGCCGCGCTCGCCATCCGACGACTCGAGGCGCTCCCGCATGAACGCGCGGCTGCGGTCGAACCGCTGTTCGCGGAACTGTCGGAGGCGCTGGCGGCCGTCATCCGCGCCCGGGTCGACTCCTTTCACGTCCTCGTAAGGGCCATCCATCTCCTCCGATCACCGGCGATCAGGCCGACCACATCGCGCGTTGAACAGATCGCGGGCCTGGGAATCGCGTTACAGGAACCGGCCATCTGGCGCTACGTATTCGACTTGGCACTTGAAGACGACGCGCCGCTTGGAAATGTCGAGGGGACGATCTGGCGCCTGCTCGCGAGCTCGCTCCGTCAGCTACAAGTTAGTTCGCTGTCGGATGGGACTGCTGCGCGACTACGCGCGATCTGGCGTGCGGCTTTCGCCCGCGCGGTCGTCAATCTCGACGGCGGCGACTGGTCGGACGTGCGGGATCTGATCCTCGATGTCGCTGATGCCCGCGGGACGAAGGCCGCCGCGATCCAGGCGACGGCTGTCCCGGTGATGCAGTCCGGAATGCACCGGAATCGCATCCAGATGTCGTCCGATCCCGGGAGGGGTCCGCTGTGGCTGATGCAAGGTCTCGTGATCGACCCCGTCAATGACGAGCATCGAGCGTGGATGGCATTGCGCGACACGACTTCTCTCGATCCGGGCTTTCCACCGAAGGACCGCCCCCGTCGTCAGGTTGTAACGCGTCGCCAAGTGGGAATGACGGTCTCGGCTGACAACGAGTCAGTCAAGCTCAATGTCGGCGAGGCAAGAATGCGGTCCGTTCCCCGTCGGGGGACGCATGTTCCTGTCGCGGGCGAGCCGACGATCTTCGCGACCACTGGGAAGAACGACAGAAGTTCGCGAGCCCTCGAGTCACGCGACATTCCGGGGCACCCGGTTGTGGTCACCCTTAGGGCCGAGCGCGTGGGAGACGGACGCCGCCTCAGGCTTCAGCCGCATGCGAATCAACCGTGGATCGACGTTGATCACCGGATGTGGGACGCCGATACGTCCCGCGCGTTCTCCGGCGCGGACGAGAGCAAAGGACTGGTGCGGGTGACCGCCGCTCTCGACCTCGACCGCGAATGGTCGCCGTTCGTCCAGGATGGGCTCACCCTAGTTGTGGAGATGGCATCGACAGGCGAACCGTGGACCCTCGTCTACAACGGCCAGGCCGAACGGGGGTGGCTGTTCTCGGTGTCTCCGGGCGTAATGTTCGGCCTCAGGCCATCCGACCTGTCGCCGGCGTCGGCCGACGCACTCGAACAGTTCCTGGCTGAGACGCAGGATCCCAACGGTCTGCTCGTGACTTTTGCGCTCGGCGAGCAATTCGATCTCAGCCTCCACCACGGGACTCACGCGACAGACATCCACGGCGCGCTTTCGACCCCATTCGACGAGCGGAACATCGCGTGGCGTGGCGTAATTGACGAGTACCTCGAGGACGGCGTGTTGCTGACCTCAGTGAACGACGCGTGGTCGCTGTCGGTCGCTGTGCCGGCCGTTCCCTTCCCGAGTTCGTTGAGCTTGAACGTGCTCGGCGACGTGCACCGCAAGCCCGCTCGGGATCAGGCCCGCTTTTTCACGTTCGAGGACTTCGACCATGCCGCCCAGCGCAGCGGCCGGATCTCAGCGCACGTCCAGCCGGCGAACACGCTGTCCGGCGAGCCGGAGGCGGTCCTTGCCCAGCTTCGAGCCTCTGGCGATGAGGAGATTGTGCTCGCGCGGGTGCTCGGCTATCGCCCCGACGGGTGGGTCTCCTGCGCGACAAAGCACGGCTATATCGTGAATGTCAGACCAGAGTCGCTGTCGTTGGCGCCGCTGGCGCCTGACAGCGTCACCGGACTGAACATCGCGGGACGCGTCGCACGATTGGCGCCCCCACGCAACAGTCAGTCGTCCCCCTGGGCCTCAGTCGCACCCGCCGAGGCGAATCAGCGGCTTGCTGCGCTCCTCAGGGGGTCGAGCGAGCCGATCGTCGGGTTGGTCTGGTCGAAGCTCAAGAACCCCAACGCGCCCGCGATCGTATTGGTTCGGTTCGACCTCGACGGGTACCCTTCCGTGGGCCTCGACTTCGGAGAGCGCCGCATCCGCGTGGGCGACGTCGTGACCGTGCGCCTGGACGGTTCGGGGGGGCCGGAGGTGTCCGTCACACAGACTTTCAGGATCGCCGACGTCCTGCATCCCGGCTTGGTTTCCGGGCCACTGAGCGACGGCTCGGTTTACGTCGGCACGATGAACCCCGGCACGGGCTCCGTCACCACGGCGGTGATGCAGAGCGACACCGGTACCGTCAGCCTCGCGGTGGTGCCGTCTGACCTCCCACTGTTCTCGAGACGAGACAAGGGGCGATGGGAAAAGCCCACGAAGCCATGGGAAGAGGGGTGCAAGGTCGGCAAGGCCGCCGAGGGCGGGCGGCTCGAATGGATTCCGCTGTCGTCGGGCGGGCGCTTCATCGGCGGAAGCGTCAGGCGGCCGCTCTCGCTGGGCGCCGCAACGCTGAGTGCTTCTCGGATCATCGTGCGGGAACGGCTGGGACGTGTCACGCTCTCCCGCGAGTTCGATGTCGCGAATGTTCGCGTCACCTCGCACAGCTCGCAGGCCCCGACCCGGCCCCAGAACCGTAAGACCGTCGCAGCGCAACTCGACATCTCCGCCGAACTCGCCCGGCTGGCCGCGCTCGGGGAACCCATCGATGTGGAGGTCGAGCCGCGAAACCCCGGCCGGGCATACGTCAGCGAACTTCTTCAGTTGGGATGCAGCCGCGCCGAGGCGGCACTCGATGTCATCGACAAGGATCCGACACTTGTCTCGGCGGAGAACTACGGCTCTGCGGGCATGGCCAACCTCGTGGACCGCGGCGAGCAGCAGTTCAGCGTGTCGTTTCGCGACGTGCCCGACCTGGATCTCGAACAGTTCGCGACTCGGCTGGGAGCCACGCTCGATCAACCGGTAAGGCCCGACCGCCTCACGTACGCCATCGAATCGGACGGACGCCACGTGTTCGAGTTCGGCTACGGGCTCCGCGTGGCCGCCGACGCAGCACATCTACGATTCGACGACGGTCCGTTCGACCGAGTCGTCGGAGTGCTCTTCCATGGCGACAAGATTGGCAGGATTGTCTTCACCCGCATCGACGACGAACTAGTCATGGTAATTCAAGAGGCGTCGATTACCGCCTCGGCGGGCACGGTGCTCTTCCGTCAGGCGCGCGACTCCAAGTTCCTTCATCTCCTGCGGGTCTACAACGAGTCCGGCGACATCCGCGTCCGCCAGATCGAGGGATTCAGCGGTGGCGCGGTCGCCGCTACCCCGAGACTGTTCACCGGTCAGCCCATCGCGCGCGCCACCGTCGCCGATCCCTTGTCGATCGAAGAGAGCCTGGCCCCAGGGTCGAGCAGGCTCATCTACGGCCAGCTAGACACGGAACGGTTCCTGGAGTCGGCTGGACTCAGCCTCGTCTTCAATCATCGATCCATCACCCGAGACGGGATTCGTCGCATTGGCCCGGAAGTCGTCACGTTCGTGAGAGGAGGCATGATCAGGAGCCTCGGCAACGAACTCGGGCTGGCGCTCCTGTCGGCGAGTGACTCACCCGAGGACCTCGACAAAGACGCGATGGTGATCCGTCGGAACTTCTCGGTGGACGTGAGCCAGCTCACGCGGCTGAAACGCCTGAGGACGGCGGCGTTCTTGCAGGGAACGCTGCTGGTCGCGCGCATCGCCCCGAACGACGATCCGAGAGTCAGGAGCGGTATCGAATGCCGGCTTCACGGCACGCTCATCCCCAATCGCTCCACGAGTTCCCTCCGCGACCTCGCGCGCGCTGAAAACGGCCTCTATCTCCTGGTTGACACGATCTCGAAGGGGCCCGCCGCCAGCCACGTTCGGCTCGAGTACCGTCACGGGATCTTCTTCTCGCTCCGCCCCGACGAGATCGAGTCGATGCCATCGAACCTTGCCCGACAAGATGTCGTCCGTCTGACAGCCGACGAGGATTCGCCCAGGTTCACGCTCACGAGATGCAGCCCGAGCGACAGGCGCTTCTTCGGCGACCTGCCCCGCCCGATGGTCGCGCTTCCGATCAATCGGCTGCTCGCGCGCAACGCCCCGGAGCACGCCGATAGCGGCGAGTTCTGGAAGGGCGCCGTATTCGTGGCCGGCGGCCTGCCGGGCGAGCTCGCGGCGGCGGCCTCTTACTCCTCAGGGGGATGGCGGCCCCTATCCTCGAAGACTCTTCTGGCGCTGATGCGGCAGCAGCATCCCAAGGTGGCTCTCTTCGGCGTCCAGGGCGGGCGGCTGACGATGGCGCCGCCGACATCGGCGACGCGAATTGGACACCTCACGGTTGGGCGCGATGGCCGGATGCTGGTGAGCGTCGACAAGCACGAACACGCCGCCGATCCGTCACTGCTCACCTTCGCTGACACGTCTGCGGCAGACATCGTGGACCGGGCTCGAGCTGCCTGGTGGCAGTACCACGACGAAAGCACCGGGTACTGGGCGGAAGCTGGCGTCGTCATTGAAAATCTGGGACAGCACACCGTCGAGACAGGTCCGGTGTTCTTCGACGAGGGGTACCGTCTCCGCTATGAAGGACCCCTGGACAGATGGTCCTACTCCAGCGCATTCCTGAGCGACGGGGTGCGTCAGCAGGGTGACCGCATCACGTGCGCGGTCGCGGGGATCAGCGTCGATGCAGAGGGCCGGACCGACGGGATCTACCTCGAAGTCGCCCCCGGCATGATCTGTCTCGTTCTGCACCCACTTTTGCGTATCTCCCTTCCGGGTGGTCAATCTGCGCCGCTCGACCAAGTGTCGGCGAACTCGTTCGCCGTTGGTGACATGATCGACATACGGGTCGTCCGGGATTCCAACCGGTCGGTGGACAGCATCGAAGTTCTTCGCTGGGCGGCGAGCGGGCGGGCCATGGGCGGATCGGGACGCGGCAAGTTCGTCCTTCCCGTCGTCCATTTCGCCGAGGATGTCGGGGAGCTCGTTCTCGGCGCAGGAGACGTGCATGTCTCCGTTCCGACGCGACAGAAGCCGGTGGGGACGGTCGTTGAGATCTCGACGGCGAACTTGATGGGGGAGTTCAAGGGGTCGCTGAATCCGGGCGACTCAGTGCTGCTGATCGAGGAGGGCGGCCAGCTGGCAGTTGCCGGGATGTCCGGCGTCAAGGTCGAGCCCGACGGATCGATGTCGGACGACGTCTGGCACGCGCATCTCTTCGACAAGGGCAGGTGGATCGCTCCGCGGCTACGGAACGAGGTCATCGCCGTCGGCGGAGCGGTGGCGGTCACGGTCGAGGAGTTCAACCCTCGATCGAAGAGGCTGAAGTTCTCGTTCCGGCGTCAGATCGAGATGATCGGGGAGCAGCGCACCTTCTTAACCCGTGTCGTAGGCAGTCTCGGAGGATATTTCTTCTTGAAGGCCGGCTCGGCTGTGCTGCGTGTCGACGCGGACCGGACCGTCTCCGGACTCTCACTCGACGCGATTCCGTCCGTGGCCGACGCGATGAGGAGTGCGGGGACGATCGTGTGGTTGACTCCTTCCGATGACGGGCTGGTCGCGCTCCCGGAGCTCGGGAGGGAGGCATCGGGCGATCGCTACGTCGCCGAGGTCGACATCGACGACGAAGACCTCAGCGGGCTCGTCGTACGCGACACCGTCACCAGAGCGCTCGGCTGGATGCCGTCCGGATCGCTCGCCCTTGCCCCCTTGCGGCCAGAAGACCGGCAAGCCCTGTGGCTCGGCGACGGACGTCAACCCTTCATGGCCTTGGCCGTGGCGCCGGGTGCCGGGCAAAAGGAGGGACCACGCACGCCCGCGGTCTCGATCCTCGGTCTCCCCGCCGTCCACCGGGAGCGCGAAGGTCTGCGACATGGTCTGGTCCTCGGGGCGACGGTGCGCGCTATCGCGGTGCGTGATGGCCGGAAGGTGCTGTTCGCCGAGACGCTGGCCGGAACCATCGTCGAGCTCGTGTGCCAGCAACCCGGTCGAGTGGAGGTCGGGCAGCAGGTCGCCGTCGAAGTGGTGTCGATCGACATGACGGGGACCGAGGTCGTCGTCGTCCCTGTCGGTGAGCGCAAGCTGGAGCTCGCCCTCCCGCACCTGCTCATGGATGACCTGCCGGCACCCGGGGAGCCGCGAGCGGCTTTCACCCGGTGGTTGCGACTGCTGGACGGCGAGCGGGACGAAGGACCCGAGGAGGACATCCAGCTCGCTGAAGCATTCCGACGCGTGTCGACCCGCGTTCCGTCTGCTCATGCCGCGTCGGTCGCTGTCGACTGGTGGCGAACGGTGCGGAGGGGCGCCGAACTTGAGTTGCTTCCGATTCTGATGGTCGCCTACCTCCTCCTGAGGGCCGCGCTCGCGAGCCCGAAGGAACTCGCGATCGACAGCGGCACCGATGACGAGGGCCTGTTGCGGGATTCGAAGCGGAAGTGGGAGAAGCTTGCTGGCCAGATTCTCGCATCGGTCGGCCGACGTTCGTTGCGAAGCCTTCACGTGGAGACACTGATGCGCTATTGGCTGAAGCAGCGACTCGTGCACGAGGGGATTGCCTGGGACCAGTGGGAGTTCATCGCGGCGCGGGCCGCGAAACCGCTGGGGGCGAGCGCCGTAGCCGCTCTGGAATCGATGCTGCGCCAGCTCCAGTTTGGGGGAGGCCGCGAGGGAGATCTCGTAGCTGCAGCGATTCAGGTGGCATCAGGATCAGGTGACGCGGGCGGGATCCTGCTAGAGGACGACGACCTCCTCCTTCCCGAGCTTGTGCGCCACATCCGTATCATTGATCCCTACCTGACGGGGGTAGTCAAGTTTCGACCCGCAGACGCCTTGGAGGTCCAGATGGAGTTCATCCGCGGCGCCATCGATCGGATGCGGCGTCAGGGCGACGACGTGATCCTGCTCGCAGAGCCACCGTGGTTCGAACGGAAGTAGTGCTGTCAGCCGACGACTGCGCGGATGAGGTCGTTCTGCTCGCTACAGATCGGCGCACGGACGACATCACCGCCGATCCGGACGAAGTATTTCGACCCGAGTTTGTACCCGACCGCCAATCCTGGTCCGGGCCATGCTTGCTCCGCCAGTTGATCTGGCAAGAAAGTGGCAACAATCGCGCAGACTCGCACTGATCGAGGAGGGGTCTAGTGAGCTCGGAAAGCCCCAGAATCTCGGGCTTTACACTATTTGGCTCGTGACGTGGCGATTTCAAATCCCACCGGTACCGCCAAAGGAGAACCCCTGCCGAGTGCAGGGGTTTTCCTTTTCCTCGGGCAGGTTCGCCGCTCGCCACCTGAGCGCTAGTCTCTACTCACTTTCCAGAATGGAGTGTGCGATGGCCAAGCCTGCCGGGGGATTCTATGACGACGGAAACGGGCGCCAGCGCTGGTGGGACGGGACCAACTGGACCGATCAATACCAGGACGCCGCTCCCGGTGGTGGATTGATCGAGCGGATACAGGCCGACGCCGCGTCAGGTTCACGTGCGCGTCCAGCGCCGCAGGGCATGAGTTACGTCGTGCTCCAAGTCGTCCTGAAGGAGAAGCTGTGGGGCACGGGCTCGGGCAACCTGACCGAGCTCGAAAAGGCGATCAATGCCCAGGCTGCGCTGGGGTATCGGCTTCACACGATCACGACCGCGGCTTCGGGCAGCAAGGGTATCGGCGGGGGCGACCGGATCCAGGCGACGTTGGTCTTCGAGAAGCTGTAGCGCTCCGAGCGCTCACGCGATCGGGTGATCCACCCACGCCCGGTTGCGGATCACCACGACCGTGAGCGGCACGAGCACCAGCAGCGCCAGCTCCGACAGCAGCGGAAAGCTCGTCGCCGCGAGCAGCGGGCCGGCCACGAAGGCCGCCGTCGCTCCGAGCAAGTTGGCCAAGGCATCCACGGCGCCCTGAGTTGAGGCGCGCGTCTCGTCGGCCACCGTGCTGGCGAAGAGGGCCGAGCCGGCGACGTTGATGAACGACCAGCCGACGCCGAGCAGGAGGAGGGCGGCGATCATCCCGCCCATGGTGCCGGAGCCGATCGCCGAGGTGACGAGCGAGACGACCAGGACGCAGATGCCGACGATCATCGCAACGCGGTGACCGGCGCGATCCACGAGGATGCCGACCACGGGTGCCAGACCGTACATGCCGGCCACGTGGAGGCTGATGGTGATGCCGATGATCGTGATCGTGTCGCCCTCGTCGGCCATGTGGACGGGCGACATCGTCATGACCGAGACCATCACGATCTGAGCCGTCACGATCGCGAGCACGGCCAGCCGCACGCGGGGGTTGGTGCGCAGTTCGAGGGCGAGCACCCGGATGCCGCCCCGGCGCCGACCGATCTGCTGCGTCGATCCCTGGGCGCGCGCGAACAGCAGGGGGTCGGGTCGCAACGCGATGAAGACGACGACGCCGCCGAGGAACAGGAACGTTCCCGCGATCAGGAACCCG
>Ga0207667_10006908_pt1 | contig 13710 bp, 18 predicted proteins | sample KBSCornC52_FD_184301 | JGI IMG/M metagenome (GOLD analysis project Ga0207667, IMG submission 184301) | Corn rhizosphere microbial communities from Kellogg Biological Station, Michigan, USA - KBS Corn C5-2 (SPAdes) (version 2) | ecosystem: Host-associated > Plants > Roots > Rhizosphere > Soil ...
CTGAAGTGGCACCGGCCACCAATCGGCTAAGTGCGATGGCGTCTTCGTCCCCCGCGGCCACTTCAGCCATGAAAAGCATTCCCTGCGGTACTTTCCGAATGCGGGTATTGCAGGTCAGGAAAATCTCAATCTCCCGCTTGCGGTCGTGTACGTTATAAATATCGCACGGTAAGAACATGCGCCCGGCCATCTTCGCGCCCTCCCACCGATGGCGTCCATCCACCACAAACAGCGCGCCGTTTGGGCGGCGTACGACGCGGAGGCGCCCGAACGCCGTCAAATCGAAATGCTTGCCGATCTCCCTTATGAGGCGCGGATTTCGCGGCGCTAATGCTTGGTACGTTTCATCAATGTTCAAAAGCCCGCTCGGTACGTCAACGGGTTCCGGCCTTTCGTCCGCAGGCTTGGTTTCCCAAGGAAAAAGCTGTGATGTACGCATATGTACTGTTCCTTTTTAACGTGCCCACAGCCGTACAGGTACGGTTACTCTGTTGATATGTCAATATCTCGCGTACGCCATATTGACTTTCAAAGCAAATCAGATGCTTTTATTGCGGCTTGCGTGGAACAAAAAGGCGGGGCTACATGTCGGGGTACTTTTGGGCCAAAACGGCTGACGGGGCGCTATTAGTGGTGCTGATGACTGACGGAAGGGGCTTTGTTCCCGGGCGCGAAGATGCTATAAAACTCGATGAAATTTCCTTTCTGGAGCCCGTCAAGTGGCCTTCGCCCTTCGAAATCCAAAACCGAAGTTCGGCGCCGCCGAATTGTGGGGCGCATGCTCCCGCTGTGGCGCACGAGTGCGTTATTCTACCCTTCGCCGCGAACGGCTGACGGGCCTTCTTATGTGTTCGTCGGCTTCCGGGCGGCCTGTGGCGCCGTGCTGGGACCCGTGGCCCGAGTTTTACGATTTCCAGGTAGCGCCTGATAATTCGCTCAACCCGCCCCCGGAACCGTTGGCGGCGCGCTGGAACCTAGACAGCATATGGGGCTCGGGAAACAACCCGGCGCCCGCGCCTGACGACGCCACGCGGTTGCAGAACCTTCTTACCTCCGTTCCGTACTATGGGACGCTCGGCAGATCAGCGGCGTTTATGGGGCCGGTGGCGCCGCTGGCCGCGGAAGTCTTCAAGTTGAGTACCATTGTGCCCGCGGATTACGACGGTACATTCGTGCCGTCGAACTCGGTTCGTACGAACACGCCACCCAATGCAACGGCAGAACTGGCCGGCGTAACCAAGACAGACCCCGACGTGCCGGCAGACAGCTTGGCCACTTATCCGTGGTCGGTGGCGAAAGGCGTTTGAGCATGACAACAGCGGCGCAGATTATTACTAACGCCCTCCGACTTTTCGGCATTCTGGACGTGACGGAAGACCCCGCACCGGACGACATAGCGAAAAACGTATCCGTGCTTACCGACCTGTTGCGCAACGAACAAGCGGACGCGGCTTGCCAATACCTGATTAAGCGCACCACTGCACAGTTGCCGGCTGGCGTATCGGGGCAGCCCTATTCTTTCACCGTAGGTAACGCCAATCCAAGTTACGAAGTCCAGGTGGACGCGGTAGCCGTACGTCAGATTTGGCTTAACGATATTAACCTGACGGTGAACCGCGAAACGCGCATGGCGCCAATCGCGGACGTTGTACGCACGACAGTACCGGGTATCATCACCAAATGGGCGCCCGAACGTCAGACCGACGGCTCTGTAAAAATCAACGCGTGGATGCCCCCGCGGGCGCCGTCGCCGGCTTTGATTGAGTACGGCGGGCGCGTGCCAGCCCTCACGGCGGAGGACGGAAGCGACACCGTAGCGCTGCCCCCCGAAGGCGTCCACGATGCCACTCTGCTATTCGGCCGCCGTATTTATAAATCGTACGGCGTCGTTCCACAACCGACAGACGTTATTTTCGCGGACGCAGAGCGCGTCAATATGCGCTGGCGCGAGTGGGCACGCGGCCAACAATGGTTGCGGTTTGTGCGGAGTTGACCATTGGGCGCGATTGACATTCTTGGTTCGTTCCAAGACCCGAAGAACCTGGACGAAGGCGCCGGCCAGCTAGTCAACGTGCGCGTGGTGCCGCGCGACCCGAAGGAAACCAAACCCGGCAGGGTGCGCTTTGTAGGGGCTCCGGGGTTCACGCAAGTATGCAAGCCCGAAGCAACGGCGTGCATCGCCATCTGCCACGCGCTCGGCACCATATGGGGCGCGTACGCCAACGGCAATATCTATCGCGGCGTTGAAACCAACGCTCCGGTGCTCGCGGGACAAGTCACCGTGAACCCGTTTCAGCCGGTTATCCGATTGGCAGAAGACCGCACGGCGTTGGTTATCACGTCCAACGGCAACCTACTGCCCGGCAGGCTCGGCACGGCGTACATTGCCACGATACCCGGCGGGGTGGTGAATTGCGGTTTCGACGCGTCGATAGATTTTGACCCTTCGGCGTGTGCGGAATTGGACAACCAAACGCTCTATAGCGCTTCGTCCAATTACTACGCGAACCAAGACGCGAAAGTGTACCGCTCGGACCCGCTGGACCCGTCGAACGTACAGCCCAATAGCTTCGGCACGAAGGAAGCCCGGGCCGATAGGGTGGTGGACTTGGCGGTGTCGGGGCGCATCCTGTGGCCGCTAGGCGCTCGCTCGCTTGAACAGTGGTACGACAGCGGCGCCGACGTGGATATGCCGTTCGTACCCTATCCGAACTCGCTTCTGTCCGTTGGGATTGCCGCGCGTGCGTCGCTTGCCATCTTGCGCGACATTATCATGTTCGTAGCCACCGACCGCAGGGTGTGGCTCTGCACCGGCCAGGTAGGCAAGCCAGTGTCGCCGGCATGGGTTGATTTGCTTCTGCAGCAACTGACTATGCAAGAACTCGGTTCTTTAACGGCCTACGCCTACGGGCAGGGCGGTAGCGACTTCTACGTTTTGACACTGCCCGGGACGTGGTCGATTGAACTGGCTGGCGCAACCGGCGTGTGGTCCTATCGTCAGTCACCAGGCCGCGCGGATCACGTCGGCCGCTGCGCAACCGAGCACGACGGCGGAGTAACGTACGTCGGGCTGGATACCGGGGAAGTTTGCACGCTGGATATTAACAGCGCTTCGGAGCCCGCCGGGGTTATGCCCCGCGTCATGGTAACGCCGTGGGTGGGCAGCGAAGAACGCCGGCAAACGTACAACAGCCTGGACACCACGTCGTCTATGGGGCCGGCGGCTGGCAGCTTTACGCTGGATTGGAGTATCGACAAGGGGCAGTCATGGCATGGCGTGCGTCAGATCACCATGCCGCAGCCCGGCACCCGGCGTGCTATCGGCCGCAACTTTGGTACGAGCCGCCGCCGTCAATTCAGGCTGCAGTATTCCGGCACGCAGGCGCCGTTCACTATTGATGAACTATTTGCCAACGTCACCGGAGGGTCGTAAGAAATTCGCGAGCGCAGGGTGACAGGTCCCCGCGGTATTCTCGTAGCTCTTTTCGCGCCGCTTTGGTTATCACCGTTGCTTGTTCGTACACTGCTACAATGGGACGTTCGAAACGGGCGAGTTGTCGAATAAGTGCGGAGCGGGAACGGCTGTCAAAGTTCTGCATGGCGTGGCCGCCGCGCGTGTCTCGATACTGAATTGTAAACATGCGTTAACCTTTCCAAATCAGTTGTACACAACCGTACACCGAACTGTGGATAAGTCAAGCCGATGGTCCAGAAGATACCGCCGCCGCCCTTGCTAACGAGCACCGAACTGCAGGCGCTAAACCGCTGGCTTCTGGAGATACAGTCTATTCTAAGTAACGCGGGAAATATAGACCCTAGCTCTGTGGCTGGGCTCCCCGAAGTCATTGCCGAAAGCGCGCAAAACACGACCGATATTGCCGACCTCACCACGACAGTTTCTAACCTGTCGTTAAATGTTGACAATATCCTGGTACAGATAGCGGGCATCAATGCGCAAATCACCACTATCAATGGGCAACTGACGACCTTGGGAGCGCGCGGCGAACTGTTGTTTGGTGCTGGCGCCCCGGCTGCCGGGCTCGGGAAGGTCAATGATTGGTACGGCGACACAGCCGGTGCGGCCGGCGCGCGAGTTTGGATTAAGAAAGCTGTTGGAACGTGGGTGGCGTTCCCATTCTAGCCAAAGAGGGCGAACGCTTGTACAACATTTTGAAAATCTTCAAGCGTGCGGACAAGGAAATAGCGGTTGCCGCAAGCTTCCCAGCGTTTTTGGAAAGCCTCTTGTTCCTTGTCTTGTTTGCCGCTGTCTTTGTCCTTGAGTTCTATCGCAGCCGCCGGGCGCGGCAATTGGTCCCCGGCGTGACGAAACGCCAGATAGTCCCCAACGCCGGGAAGCACGCCCATGCGCTTAAAATGAAGAATGGCGCCGATACCGCCCTTACGCTCGTTAGCGACGTGAAAGATCAATAGCCGATGCACCCAGCCGGATTTTTCAAGCCATTGCTGACAGCGGTACTGCAAGCCCTTTTCCGGGTTCTTGCGCTTCTTTTTCGCTGTTGCCAGGGCTTTCTTAGCGGGTTTTCGGGGGCGCAAGGCCAAGGGCGACCAATCTTTTCTCTTGCTCGGGCAGCCACTTCAGCAAAGCGTCATAGACGGCCGCAGAGCGGTTGGTGATACCGGGAGTGTCAATGTTGCGGGCGACGAAGTCCACGCGCTCTACAAGGGCGCGCGGCAGTCGTGCGGATAGCATGGCGCCTTTGCGTTCGGTTGTCATAGGTGGTAACTTATAGCCGAAACGTCATACATTCGCAAGGGGTTAGACATGGCCGGGTTCGGGGAAGGATTGGGACAGTTCCTGGGTGCGGAAGCGGGCGCCTACGATCTCAATGCCGGCATTAACAACGTGCGCAGCACCGCGAATGGTTTCAATTCCGAGACGCAGCCGTACAACGCTTTCGGTCAGTCCTTTCTAGAGCCCGCGTCGGGCGGCATTGCCGACATTAACAAGACCGCCGGCACGTCGCTTAGTTACGACGATTTTATGAAGAACTACACCAACACGCCTGCGGTAAAGTACCAGCTTGACCAAATGCAACGCGGTCAAGAGAACAGCGCAGCGGCGAAGGGCGGCTTGCTGTCCGGCACTAACGAGCGCGCTTTGGCTACAATCAATAACGGTATCGTGTCGCAAGGCGCGAATACGGCGTACAACGAATACCTAAGCGGCAACACCCAGCAATTCGGGCAGCTGGAAGCCGCGTTAGGCAACATGTTCAACGCCATCGGTGTGGGCACCACCGCGACCGGACAGCAAGCCGGGGTGGCGCAATCGCAGATGGCCCAGCAAGCCGCGCTTGCGCAGGCTCAAGCCAAGAACGATCAAGGCAAGGGCTCGGGGCTCGGGTCCATGTTCGGCGGTTTGGCGTCCGTCGCGGCGATGTTCTAGGGGGCGTACTATACCGCACGCGCCCACTGCAGCGGGTTTGCTTCCTTCCTCAACCGCTCAATGCATCTGTTGCACAGATCATAAGTATTGGCAACAGCATCCGTCGCAGCAACGCCGATGCATACGTTAGTGGTGTTGTACGCCGCCGTTGTGTCTTTGTCGCACCCGTCGCAGAAAATCTTCGTCGCCATTACATGTCGTCCTTTGTTATGCTGTACACGTACACGTCTTGCGGTTCGTTGCTCACGTTAGGAAAGTAACCGAAGCGACGCAGCCGGCCTTCCACCAGCGCCCCGGAACGTACGGTTACGCGCTGCCCTAGTATGTTGTCCACGTGAACGAAAGACCACAGCCGCCATATGGTGGCATGCGACATGATCCACGCTGCAAACGGAGCCCCGAACCGCAGACCCGCGCCGCGGGCTTTCCAATCGCTTCGGAACATGCACGACACAGTAGCGGCGTGCCCGGATACTTCAAGACCAAATAAGCCTAGTACGTCGGTCGGCGTTTCCTTGGGGCAGACAGCCAACCACTTGCCGCCGCTGCCGGCCGCGTAGAGCTTCATTAACGCTTCGGCTTCGCCAACCGTTTGGTGCGTACGGAAACCCATGTAACGCGTCGCCTTGGGGTCCCCGGTAATGCGGAATACCTGCGGCGCCTCCCACGGCTCCAGGTCCCGGCAAACGAAGTCGCCTAGCTCTGCATGCATGCTGCGTCCCCACTGGTAGCCGGTTCGCTGTGGTCGGGGTAGCGTTCGGAACGTAGTACAACCAGGTACTCATTGGCAATGTTGTACGCGGCCACCGTGCCTATCCCGTACTCGGCTGCGAGTTGTTTGATACCGCGGCCTGCTAGTAGTTGTTTGGCGAATGCACGACGTTGCTCGTGGTTGAGAACGACGCGCTTTTTTCGTTTCTTCTTTGCCATCACCTTCGCCTCTTTACTTCTATCCACGGCCACACAAAACGCGGTTTGGCAGGTTCGGGGAGCGGCATGTCTGCGGGCGCTAGTTGGAAAGCGAGTAAACCGCTTTTTGTCTCCCCGACGTGCTTAAATCCGGCTTTCAGCCACGTGCGCCCCCATGTTTCTCGCCCGCGTACAACAATGGGTTTTACTTGCGTGGTGTTAATAAAAGTTATCATGCCCAGCGGAGGGGGCGGACCGTAGAAAGCCTGCGTTGCCGCAACGGCCTGCCGTATCAAGTCAGACGCTACGCCGGCCCCTTCGGACCTAAACGCGCTACACACCCACGCGCCGGCCCAAGCGTGTTTTACATATTGGGCGTACGGCCATGACGTTATCCAAAAGGCGCGTTGGCAGTCGGAGAGGAAGACAACGCAGCGCCCCGGGGGCGCGATTTGTGGGCTCCCGTGCTTCTGTCGGTTGTAGTGCCTATCTGCGAGCGGCACCGCCATGGGGTCCGCGCGATGGCTCATGCGCCACTGCATCACTTCCTCATTCGGGGCGCTTCGTACCCCTCGCAATTCAGCGGAAGCCCCGCTGTCCAGTGTCGCGGGCGCCGCATGATCTCGCGCATTTGTTCCGAGCGTTCTTTGGCGACGTGGGCCGGCGCGAGCGCTAGGATACTGTCGTACACGTCAAGGATTAGGTGTACGTCGGGCAGTTCGCGCTCAATGTCCGCTTCCGCTGCGGTCACCAAGTCCCGCGTCATGGACTGACAAGCGATTTCCAGTAGCGAGCCCCCAAAGGCTTTTTGGCGGAGCATGGAACCAAACTTCGCGCGAAAGAACGCCATTTCGCCGCCGTGCGTTATGTGCGCAGAGTAGTGCGGCACGCAACGGCCGGATGGTAACAGCATCCAAACGGTGCCGTTGTTATCTTTCTGGAAAGCTATCTTGCCGGCGGGGAATATGCGGCCGGGCTGTTCATAGATTGCGAACTTGAACGCGTCGGCCAGGTCGTACCACAACTTGACTAGCAACGGGTTCGCCTGTCGGTAACCGTCAATGTCGGACCGCGCTTTGACTTCGGTTATGTCTGAACGACGCAGCCCGTTTTCTGCGGCTGTCTTTATCAAAAATGCCATGTAGGTGCGCCAGCCGAGTTGATAATTACCGCCTAGCGTGACGTTCTTCGCAACCTGTCGTTCCTTCGGGTGCGTGGCCCGCGTGGCCGTCTCGGGCAGGTTGAAAACCCGAATGCCGTTGTACATGTACAGGTCTTGTTCTTTGGCCAGAATGTCCAGGCGTTCGGTGTCGCCGGCCATCCACAGCGCAATGCGCAATTCCGCTTGGCTTTCGTCGTTGTCGCAAATCATCCACCCTTCCGGCGCCACAATGCAGCCGCGTAAACAGTCCGTTAACGCCGCGTTGTTGAGGGTGTTGTCACCGCGTTTCAGGCGGTCAATGATTTGATCTATTGAGGGGCGCCCGTCTTTGCCGTCGTACTTGCCCGACGGGCGCGCGATGTTAAACATGTTAGCGCCTTCGGACGTGCCGCGGCCCGAGCGCGCCCCAAAATACCGCGTGGCGTCTTTGTACCAGCTGTTAACGTGACGATCTAAGAGGGCTTGCGCTTTCAACGGTGCCGAGCCGCCTTCCGCCTGCAATAACTCCAGCACCAGGCGAACGTCAGGATGCAGATTTTCGTCGGTCAGCTTCTCCGCAACGACGTGTTTTTGCGTGCTTTCGAGCCCTGCAGCCCGGTTGCCGCTGTTCGCCCACTCTAAAATGCGCTGGCGTTGCGATAGCTTTGTGACGGCGTTCTGCGTAACTTCCATTAGCGTTGTCGTGCTCTCTTGTTCGATCTCTTGCCGACGCATGGCAATGACCGTTGCAAGATGTACGTCAATCGGCAAACCAAGTTCGTTCTTGCGCCATGTCCGCTCGAACACTAGTCTTTCGTCGGGTGACAATGCCGGCAACCGCGCGTCAACTTCGAATAGGCAACGTACGTCACGCACGCAGTATTCCATGAGTTCGCGATAGGTCTGCACGTCTTCGTTAAACGTACCATCCCGTTGCGGTTTGCACGTTGCCATCACGAGCGCTCGGCCGCGGGGGTCTTTGCCTTGGACGCCAAGCGCAATACAGACTTCCTCCAGCCCGCCCGGTAGCGCGATGGCTTGAGCGCGTCCCATGGTGCAGTCAATTTTCGATATTGGTAACTCCAGAAACGGGTTGACCGCCCGCAATATGCTAACGTCGAAATTAGCATGGTGCGCCACTACGCGCCGCGCCTGCCGTATATCGTCGTACAAATCCGCCAACGCGTGCGAGCCCAAGAACGGATGGATTGGGCACGCCGATTTCATCACGCCCCGGAACAACCAGGCCACGACGGTTACCCCGGTACTTCGGTCCGCTGCGTATCGGCGCGCTCCCGCGGTTTTCAAGTTAACGCGGCTACGCGTCTCAAAGTCTAGCAACAGGTCGTCAGGGTGTGGCATCGCCGGCCCGTCGTTTCATTTCAGCCGCTCTTATAATGCGCTTTGCGAGCCCGGCGAGCGGGTGGGAAGTCGCAGACCAGTACGACGCGTGATAGATACCGCTCTGCGGTTTTTCGAGTTGCCGAACTTCTTTAATCCGCAGGGGTTCGCCAGCGGCATTAAATTCGACAACGAAGTTGCGCGGCCCCGAGCGCGCCGGCTTACCGCGACGCCCGGCCGCCCCCACGTTTAGGCTCACTCTAACAGAGTGGTCGCAAGGCATGGGAGCGGCCGGTATTGGCTTAGCGGCCTGGGAACGGCGCGCTCGGTGCTTGGGGCGGGGTGCCGAACCCCTGCGGGTTAGAATGGAATGTCGCACTCCCACCGAAACCGCCCGGCATCCCACCAGGGGCCGGGGCACCGAATGCGGGGGCTGCAGGGTTTCCCGTTATAGGGGCAGGCGGTTGGCCGAACCCCGGGTTCCCATGGCCACTCGGACCCGGAGGGGGTGTAAAACCCGGCGCCCCTGCCGGCGGTGCGAACCCACCGCTCTGCGGAGTCCCAAAGCCGGGGCCTGGAGAGCCGCTGAAGCCGGCAACCTGCAAGCCTTGCTGTTGCGCCATGCGCATTAGCTCGGCACCACTGACCGAATTGGCGAACACGATTTCCTCGCCGGGCGCCGTGAACACCACCGCGTTTAGGTAGAACTTCACGCCGCGAGGGTCGTTCTGTTTTACCGCCGCCGTAATGCCGGTCATCACGAAATCGCCGGCTTTGACACCGACCTTGTTCTGCAGCTTCACGAGCGCGCCGCCGGCCTGCACCAGTTCCACGTTTGGCGGATTGCCGGTGGACGCAGAAAACAGCCAGTGGCCCTTCGCAAACTCGGATGATTTGCCATCCGGGCTCGGCATGTCACCGTCGGCAATAGGCCAGTTGATCGCGTTCGGGTTCTGCGCCGACCATTGCAGCGTACCTTGCAGCAATTTGGTGAACGCCTGCATGACGCTGCCAAAAACCGGCTCTTGCGACCAATGCGCCTGCGTCTTCGGCACGATGAACAACGAAAAGTAGTTCGGTTTCTGCGTTTGCTGTCCGCGGTATTCGGTGCTCGGGGTCCACAGGTGGCGCATGTCCACAATGCGGGCATTAAACACTGTCGCACTTTCGTACTGTCTTTGCGTAGCCATGTTCTCAATTCCTTTTTCAGTTGGTCAATTTATCAGTTTGGTAGCACGCTTCGTTGTACGCTACTGTACGCAGATGGTCAATAACTCGCTTTCAGTTCACCAGGGGGCTTATGCGAACCGACAACGGCGTATTGCTTGCCGGCGGGTCCGAGTTTTTCGAGTTGCGCCGGGGACAGCGGCTTGACGCCAGCCGAACCGAAGTTTTGCCACCCGAACTCCGCCGCTTGGCGTTCGTCGTTCCACGCGCGGAATGAACGGCTCGGTTTCAGGCCGGCGCCCTCCGCGGTGCGCCCCATTTTCAAGTGAGTGGTCAGCGCGTCTTCGTACATTGGCTGCACGTCCTTCAGCGCGCGAATGAGGCGCAGCAACCGCGTTAGTTCCTCCGTTGTCAGGTCTTCAATGCGGCGCGTGATGGCGCCCATTACGAAACCTGCGTCCGTCGTCATGGCGGGGCATGAATGGAAGGCGTTGCACCAGCGGCATTGCGGGCCGGGCTTCGGCGGTCCGCGGTAGGCGATGGCTTCCAGCACGCGCGCCCGGTGCGCTTCAACTTCGGAACGGTGCGCTATCCATTGTTTGAACGGCGTTTCGTCAAGTCCGTTGGGCTGGAAGATCACCAGGCGAAACCACTCCGCTGCCGAGCGTTCCAGCCATGCAGCGGCGTACGTCAGCATTTGTTTATTGTGGTACGCGTCCACGTCCCACTTACCAAATTTGGCGTCCAAAATTGTAACGATGTGCGGATTGTCGTTGCCAAGGTCCAGCGTGCCCCAGCATTCCTCCGTTATAACTACGCGTTCTTCGGTGTACAATGCGCCGTCTTCTAGCTGGCGTATGAAGTCCAGTGCGAGCGCGATTTGTTCGCGCGCCGGGTCGCCTTCGTCGGGCAACTCGCCAAAGAACATAACAGCGTCGCTCAACAACCCGTGCCGGCGCGTGCCTTCGTCGGCCGCGGCCTGCGTCTCCGCCTTCTTTGGCGGCTCGGGCACCGCGTTGCGTGCCGAGTAGGGGCACGGTATCCACGTGGCAGCTGACGACGGCGGGAAAAGAGAATGAGCCATTATGCAAAATCTCAAAATGTGCCTTACCCCCTACGGTCCCGACGGGGTATCGGCGCTTAGGCTGTCGGGCTAGCCTTTCCGGCTCAAGCGTTCATCAACTTAGCGATGCTCTCCAGGGCCGGCAACGGCACGGTTACGAGCGCTGCCTTGACCTGGTCCAGCGTCCACCCGCTCGCCGCGGCGTTGTTGGTGGCCGCCGCGATTTGGCTGGCAACCCAGGCCCGCGCTTGTTCCGCAGGCTGCCCCGAAGCAATGGCCGCGTCAAGCCGCGTGCCAATGCGCTGGGCGAGCGCTATAGCTGCGTGGTCCCCGCCGCCGACCTGGGCAGCGCCTGCGGCCGGCCCAGCGGGGAACGCACCAGCTCCGGGCGGTGGCGCAAACTGCGGTGCACCTGGGGTGCCGGCGGGCTGGGGCGCGAACTGCGTCGGTGGCTGGATAGGTCCCGGGGCTGCCCCTGTAACGGCGCCCGTTTCGTTGTCGCCGTCCTTGGCGCCCTTCCCGCCGCGAGTGCCCTTCAGGTTGCCGATAAATTCTCTCACTTCTTCGATACTATCAAAACAGAGTTTCATCTTGGTTTGCTCCTATGTGAAGTTAATTGACGCGGTTGTATGACATGGGCGTACGTGTGCGTCAAGTGACGTACGGCTATCTTTGGTGTAGTTGTCCGTTAATGTCGTAAATACCCGCTGCCGTGTAGCGTCCATTTTGGGCGCGTTTCAAGTAAACCGAATGCACTTGCGGCAAGTGCTCGTACGGCCACACGGCTGTAGTGTACTTCGTCGTCAGCAACCAACCGCCGGCCGCATTCTTGACGGGCGCCAGAACGACGGGTTGCCACGGATTTTCTTCGATAAGTGCGCGAATGCTGACAGCTTCGCCAGCGCCCCCGCGGGTCTTCAGGTCTTTGCCCGGAGATTGCGCGGAACTGTTGTCGAACTGACAGAATGGGCACAGTGGGTGCAAAAACGCGGCGTACGTTTCTTCGCAGGCAGCACATACCTTAATGTCGGATTGGTGTTGACCGCAATGCGGGCATCGCATGCCGTGAAAATGCGGGTCGAACTTCTCTCCGCAGGATTTGCAAATCGGGGCCGATTTGTGGATTTCGCCGCACCCCGGGCACGTCTTGCCGTGCTCCCACGTCTCCCATTCCGTACCGCAACCGACGTACAGCTTGCCGGCCTTCCTGACTTCCTCGCATTCGAGCATGCGGCCGGGCGCGGCCACGACAGCATCTAGAGTGCCATGGCGTTCGATATTGCCGCCGAAGTCCGACACCAGGCAATTATGGTTGATGCCGTCGGCGCGGGCGCCACGTCCCAAGCCTTGCGCGTAATAGACTGCGCTCTTGGTGGCCCGACAGAACACCATGTAGTCAATGTCGCGTACGTCAAAACCCGTCGTGAACATGTTGCAGGACACGAGCACGCCACCGTTGGGGTCGTTGCGGAACGCCTGTACGGATTTATCCCGCTTGCCGTCCACCGAACGCGAGTGCACGCCGAAGACGCGAGGCACGCCGATTTTCTTGAAAGCTTCCTCTACTTTGTCCACGTGTTCGATATTGCAACAGAAGACCAAAACACGTCGCCGGCCAAACTTCTGCATGACTTCGGCAACGGTATTGACGTGGCTGGGCGCCAGTTTGATGGCGCGCGGTGCCATGTCTTCCAGGTCGAAGTCACCGCCTTTTGTCGCCAGCCCTTCGACGTTAATTACTTCGTCTTCGCCCGCGTCCACGGGCACGAGCGGTTTCACATAGCCGTCGCGCAAGGCGTCTAGGAACGTGTAACGGTACACGATAGGCCCGAAGGTCTTGGCGAGGTCCCCGGTGCCGTCGGCACGGAACGGCGTTCCCGTCAGCCCGTGCACTTTGGCGTGGGGCAGCTTGTCGAATAGCCGGCGGTACTGTGACGACTTCGCGGGTGGCACCATATGAACTTCGTCAACCAGGATGGCCACCACGTCTCGGAACAGATGCACGCGATTTACAATACTGCCGATGGTGCCAACCGTTACCCGGGCAAATGCATTGGTGCTGATAGACGACGAACAAATGCCGGCGTTGATGCCGTGCCGCTTCAGCGCGGCGCTGTTCTGTACGACAAGTTCCTTATTGTGTGCAACGACGATAACCCGCCCGAGTTGCTGGTAGTGAAGCGCCAGCATGGCGAGCATGTCACTTTTACCGCCGGCCACCGTGATTTCGGCCACCGAAAAGCGGCCGTCAAAGGCAATTAGCGCCTGGACGCCTTCGGTTTGATGGCGTCTCGGAACGAACGGGGCTAGGATAGTAGTATGGTAGCCGTTGTGCGTCATCGCGTTGCGCTTTTAACCCCGTCTCAAATGTCGCAAGTCGCGTTGGATGGCTTCACGCAATGTTTTGATGGTCCGGTCGGTGATGCCTTCCGCGTCGCCTTGCTTGGCGATAATCAGCGCCAGCGTGCCGGCGAGCCCGTCAATGTACGCCGCCGCTACGGACTGGCCGGCGGCGTGGTCGTGCTGAATAACATGGGCGAAAATTTCCATGTGTGATTTGAGGGTGCCGCGTAGCGTCACGCTCGCGGCGCTCTCAATCCGCAATCCCGGTTTCCCGTCTTTGTCGAAGATCATGGCAGCGTTACTTTCTCGATTGTGCACGACGGTTTGCGGATTGAGAGC
>Ga0207667_10006912_pt1 | contig 13707 bp, 13 predicted proteins | sample KBSCornC52_FD_184301 | JGI IMG/M metagenome (GOLD analysis project Ga0207667, IMG submission 184301) | Corn rhizosphere microbial communities from Kellogg Biological Station, Michigan, USA - KBS Corn C5-2 (SPAdes) (version 2) | ecosystem: Host-associated > Plants > Roots > Rhizosphere > Soil ...
CGGCGTTAATTTGCATCTTCTTCTCCGAACAGGGCAACGTCCAGGCCGTCGCAGATACTGTGGATCGCTACCAGGTGTACTTCCTGGATGCGCGCGGTGCGGGAATGCGGAACATTGATGTGGACGTCGGCGTCGGTCAGCATTTGACCCAGCTTGCCGCCATCCTTGCCGGTCAGGGCGACGATGCGCATCTCGCGTTCCAGCGCGGCCTCGACGGCGGCCACCACGTTGCCCGAATTGCCGGACGTGGAAATCGCCAGCAGGATGTCGCCGGCCTGGCCGAACGCCTGCACCTGCTTGCTGAAAATCTCGTTGAAACTGTAGTCGTTGCCGACGGCCGTGATGATAGACGTGTCGGTGGTCAGTGCGATCGCCGGCAGCGGGAAGCGCTCACGCTCGAAGCGGCCGACGAGTTCGGCGGCAAAATGCTGCGCATCGCCGGCCGAGCCGCCGTTGCCGCAGGCAAGAATCTTGTTGCCATTGGAAAGCGCATTGAACATCAGCTCAATCGCTTGAGAAATCGGTTGTGCGAGAAGAGTCGCCGACTTCATCTTGAGTTCGGCGCTTTCCTGGAAGTGGGCGAGGATGCGTTGAGTATTCATGGTCGAAGATTATAGTGCAGTGGCAATGCCCGGCGATCAAGCCCGGCAAAAAATGCTTACACTTCAGGATCTTTACGCGGCGGCTTCAATGGCGTTTCTTAACCATTCGATATCGTTTCCGTCGATGGCGACGACATCGATGCGGCAGGGCGGCATCCGGCTGAGCCGTTGCAGATACACTTGTGCGGCGCGCACGATGCGGCGGATCTTCGCCGGACCGATGCTGGCCGCCGCGCCGACCTGGGCCCCGGCCGCGCGCTGGCGCACTTCGACGAACACGAGCGTGGCGCCGTCGCGCAGGATCAGGTCGATTTCTCCGCATTTGCACCGGAAATTCGCTTCCACCAGCACGAGCCCCTGGCGCTGAAGATACGCCAGCGCGGCATCTTCCCATTGCCGCCCCTGTTCCTGCTTGCGCGACAAACGGGTCGGCCACATGTCAGCGCTCGCTGGCCACGGGCTCGAAACCGCCGCCGCGCACGACGACGGCTGCTTCCCGCCGTCGCAGTTCGAGCCGGCCGCCGGGGTTGGCCACCGTGTCCAGCCGGCCCGTGACGCCATCCATGCCGAACGGCGCGCCGCCCCGCAACGCCAGTTCGCGCGCCACGCGGAAGGCGTCGATGCCGAGCGCGTACAAGCGGTCCATGTCGAGCGGCTGTTCCGTGTCCGGTGGGCGCGGATAGACCATCACGGCCGGATGGTCGGGCAGCACGATCCACGGCAGGTCGAGGATGCGCACGCCGTCCAGCGGGGAGGCGTCGGGCTCCCCTGCCGCGCGGCCCGGATTCGCGGCGCCACCGCCGTAGCAGGGGATCGCGGTTGTCATGGTGGTGGTGCCGGCGCGCACGGCACGCAGCGAAGTGCCGTCGAGCGCGGCGAACAACAGGTCGGGCGGGTCGATCTCCAGTTTTTGCTTCAGTTCGGCGATGGCTGCCTTGCCCGCCTCGCCGGACGGCACCGCGAAGCGCTGGTTCGTGTGGCCCAGCTCGTTCCAGCGCGCCTCGAAGGCGCCGGCCGCGCGCTGTGCCCAGGCCGCGCCGCCCGTGAGGATGAGGGCGCGGCCCTGCGGATGCTCGCGCGCGGCCCACTCGGCCACCTGTTTCGCTTCGTCCTCGATCGACAGCCCGGCCACGAGCATCAATTTCGGCACGGCCGTGCGGCCCTCCGGCACGCTCAGCGCGACGGTCGGACGCGTGACGGCATCGCTGTCGGCCAGCGCCGCGACGGCGGAACGCGCCAGCGGCCCGACGACGATGTCGCTGGCCGCCGCCGCGCGCGCGTACGCGTCGAGCACGTCGCGCGGCGCATCGCCCGTGGAAACGACCTCGACCTTGAAGCCGGTGCCGTCGCGTTCCACGCTGGCCATGAAGCCGGCGCGCACGGACTCGGCGGCGGTCGCCAATGTGCCTGAACGCATCGGCAACAGCAGGGCGATGCGAACCGGCGCCGCCGGCTGTGCAGCCGGCTCGGCGGGATCGGCGCCTTGCGGTTTGATGGGCTTCGGCTGGATGGCGGGATCGTCCGGTGCGGCGACGAAGGCGGCGGCCAGCGTCGTGCCGGCGGTGCGGGCGAAGGAGAGCGTGCGCGCGGCGACCGGACGCGCACTTGTGTTTGCGTCCACGGACGCGCACAATCGCTGCGGCCCGACGCCGCCCAGGCATACCAGTGCGACGAGAAGCCGGGCCAGGCCGGTGCAGCGCGCCTCGAAAATATTCATCCGTTCCCCAACATGACAGAAACCCAGTCCAGCCAGATCGCCCAACTGCCCGTCATGGGCGAGGCCGCCCAGCAGTCCTATCCTACTGCAACGCTTTACGTGGTGGCCACACCCATTGGCAACGTCACCGACATCACGTTGCGTGCCTTGCACGTGCTGTCGCTGGCCGACGTGGTGGCCTGCGAGGACACGCGCAAGACCGGCGCGCTGCTGACGCGCTTCGGCCTGAACAAGCAGATGGTCGCGGCGCACCAGCACAACGAGCGCGAGGTCGCCGGGAAGCTCATCGCGCGCCTGCGTGCGGGCGAGCGCGTGGCGCTCGTGTCGGACGCCGGCACGCCGGCCGTGTCCGATCCGGGCGCGCGCATCGTCGACGCCGTGCGCGACGCCGGCCTGCTGGTCGTACCGGTGCCGGGCTCATCGGCTGCGATCGCCGCGCTGTCGGCGAGCGGTCTCGTGAACGACCGCTTCTATTTTGTCGGTTTCCTGCCCGCGAAGGCGAAGCAGCGCGAAACGGAGCTGGCCGCGCTCAAGTCCGTTCCGGCGACGCTCGTGTTCTATGAGGCACCGCATCGCATTACCGACTGTGTGGAATCTCTCGTCGCCGCGTTCGAGCCGACGCGCCAAATCGTGTTCGCGCGCGAACTGACTAAACTATTCGAGGAAATCCACCGCTGCCCGCTGGCCGACGCGCTGGCGTGGGTGAAGGCGGACGCGAACCGCGAGCGCGGCGAATTCGTCGTGCTCGTCGAGGGCGCGCAAACGGACGACGATGCGGGCGACGCCGAGGCCGAACGCGTGCTGCGCATCCTGCTGGACGAGTGCTCGGTGAAGCAGGCGGCCAGCCTGGCCGCGCAGATCACGGGAAAGAAAAAGAACGCGCTGTACGACCGCGCGCTGCAGATCAAGGGACACGAATAGTCCCGGCTACCACTTGCAGCCGCTGTCCTTCTTGTCCATCGCGAGGAAGATCGGCGCCAGCAATCCTCCGGGCACGCCATCCTTGCAATCCGGCCGCTTGGCCGCCTTGATCGCCCGTTCGAACTTGCTTTCCGTCTGCAGCGGTGGCTTGGGCAGGCGTTCGAGCGCCGTGCCCACCTTGTCCGGATCGGGTTCGTTGGCCAGTTTCGTCGCCATGCCGCGCGCCATGCTGCGGGCGGCGTCGAGGTCGAAATGCGGTGCCGGTGTGGCCGGTGCGGGCGGCGGCGGCGCTTCCGGCGCCGGTTCGACGGCATAGGTTTCCTTGGTCGACTGGCGTTTGCTTGGCTCGACCGCGATCACCGGACGTGGTTTGCGTACGGGTTTCTGTGCACGCGGCACCGGCGCCGCCGGTGTTTCGGCTGGTTTGATCGTGACGGGCGGCGCAGGAGGAGACGCGGCGCGCAGGCGTACGGTCAGGCGTTCCGGCGGCGCGGCGGGCAACGTCGTCGCGGGCTGGCGGTAGGTGGCAAGCAGCAGCGCATGCGCCGCCAGCGACAGCGCGATGCCGGCTGCGATGCGCGTCGCCTGCCTGCGGTCGGGAAGGGCGGGCCGGAATCCGCCGTCGATTTGGTCGATTGCCAACATCATCGTTCACCGTGCGTTCTGTGCGAAAACCACGAAATTCACAAAAGCCCGAGCTATCCTTGACCGGGACCGTGCCCGGACGGTATGATGGTCGTCTTCGGAGTGTAGCGCAGCCCGGTAGCGCATCTGGTTTGGGACCAGAGGGTCCAAGGTTCGAATCCTTGTACTCCGACCAGTATAGCAAGAAGGCCGACGAGCGATCGTCGGCCTTTTTATTTGTGCTTCGTCAGCGCGTAGGGTGGGCACCCCTGTGCCCACGCGTAACGTTCGCGGACTGCCTGCGTCCGCGTGGGCACGGGGTGCCCACCCTACGTGTCATTCGCTTCTTTTCGCCAGCAACGCGTTGCCCGCCCGGCTCACGCCCTTGCGTCCGAGCTGTTGCGAAATGAACTGTCCCGCATCCACGACGAGATCGAGGTCGATGCCCGTCTCGATGCCCAGCCCATTCAACATGTAGAGCACGTCCTCCGTCGCCACGTTGCCCGTCGCGCCCTTCGCATACGGGCAGCCGCCCAGGCCCGCCACGGACGAGTGGAAGATGGCGACGCCCAGTTCCAGGCTGGCGTAGATGTTGGCGAGCGCCTGTCCGTAGGTATCGTGGAAATGGCCGGAGATGCGGTCCAGCGTGAACGCCCTGGCTGCCGTTTCCATGACGGCCTGCGTCTTGCGCGGCGTCGCCACGCCGATGGTGTCGGCGATGTCGATCTCGTCGCAGCCCAGGTCGCGCATGCGGCCCACGACGTCGGCGACGGCGTCCAGCGGCACGTCTCCCTGGTACGGGCAGCCGAACGCGCAGCTGATGCTGCCGCGCAGGCGCAGGCCGTTGTCCTTCGCGGCCTGCGCCACGGGTTCGAAGCGGGCGATGGATTCCGCGATCGAGCAGTTGATGTTCCGCTGCGAAAACGCTTCCGATGCGGAGCCGAAGATCACGACTTCATCGGCCTGCGCCGCCAGCGCCGCTTCGAAACCCTGCAGGTTCGGCGTCAGCGCGGAATACAGCGTGCCTTGTCGGCGGGTGATGCCGGCCATGACCTCGCCACTGGTCGCCATCTGCGGCACCCATTTGGGCGAAACGAAGGCCGCCGCCTCGATGTTGGCAAAACCGGCACGCGACAGACGGTCGACCAGTTCGATCTTGACCGCGGCGGACACCGCTTCCTTTTCGTTCTGCAGCCCGTCGCGCGGGCCGACTTCGACGATCTTGACCTGTTTCGGTAGTGATGTGTGCATGGTGTTTCCTAGTAGCCGCGGACGCGGTCGATGACATCGTCGATGGCCTCGTCCCGTTCGAGCCGCTCGATCTTCGCGGCGATCTGCTGCACCGCCTCCTCGCGCAGCGTGAGGGCCGAGATGTGCGGCGTGATGGTGATGCGCGGCTCGCTCCAGAACGGATGCGGGGCCGGCAACGGTTCGTTGCGGAACACGTCCAGCGTGGCGCCGGCGATATGGCCGGAGCGGATCAGCGCCAGCAGGTCGGGGTCGGCGACCTGGGCGCCGCGCGCCACGTTGATCAGGTACGCGCCCGCCGGCAATTGCGACAGGCGCGCGCGGTCGAGCAGGTTCGTCGTCTCCGGCGTCAGCGGCAGCATGCAGACGAGCACCTGCGAGCCGGCCAGGAAATCGTCGAGGGACTCCATGCCGGCGTAGCACTCGACGCCCGGCAGGTCGCGGGGCGAACGGCTCCAGCCGCGCACGGGAAAGCCGAGCTGGCGCAGCGCGTGCAGTACGGGCATCCCGAGCTTGCCGAGGCCCAGCACGCCGACCGTGAAATCGGCCTTGCGGCGCTCGGGCAGCGGGTTCCAGATGCCCTGGCGCGCCTGCTGCTCGTACTCGTCGAAGCGGCGGAAATAGCGCAGCGTCGCATACGCCACGTATTCCGCCATCTGCTCGGCCATGCCGGCATCGCCCAGGCGGACGATGGGCACGTGCGGCAGCGCGTCGCCGAATTTCAGGATGGCATCGGCGCCGGCACCCATCAGGAAGATCGCCTTGACCTGGGTGAGCTGGTCGAGCAGGGACCGCGTCGGCGCCCACAACACCGCGTAATCGCATGGGGGCTGCGCCGCCAGCGACATGCCCTCCCGCCACACGACCAGCTCGGCGTGCGGCAGGCGGGCGGCAAAATCATGGGCCCACGGCTCGATGACGCCGTCGCCCCTGTACAGCAGTATCCGCATATTTGTCTCCAAATGATTTTTATCGATGTTTGCGTTTGCTGTCCCATTTTTTTAACCCTGCGGCCTCCGGTCCGCAGGTGTGGTGATGCAATGGTGGGCACGGGGTGCCCACCCTACGGCAATTCATGGCGCGTGGGTGACTCGAACGTAGGGTGGGCACCCCTGTGCCCACCAAGCGTTCATGCTGCCGCTTTAAAAGCCAGCAACGGCGCACCATCCGCGACCTGGTCGCCGACCTGGTACAAGACTTCCTCGACCAGGCCGTCGCTCGGCGCGGCAATCGTATGTTCCATCTTCATTGCTTCCATGATCACGAGCGGCTCGCCCTTCCGGACCTGTTGCCCGCTGGACGCGATCACGGCCACCACCTTGCCCGGCATCGGCGCCGTCAGGCGGCCGTCCGCCGTCTCGTGCTCGCCCGCGTGCGCGAGCGGGTCGTTCCAGGCCAGCACGTGATGCATGCCGCCCGTGAATACGTGCAGCGCTTCGCCGTCGCGCCGCACCGTGCCCCGGATGGCCTGGCCGTCCAGGCGGATCGCGTAGCGCCCGTCGTGGTGGGACACGAGCGCCAGCGCATGGGTGGTGCCGCCCGTTTCGAGCGTCCACCCATCAGGATGATAGATTATGTCGATTGCATAGACCTTGGCCTGTGTCGTGGCCGCGTACTCGTCGCCGAACGCCAGGCGGCGGCGGTACGCGCCGTTCATGCGCCAGCCGTGCGTGCTGGCCCACGGGTCGGCCGGGTTTGTGCTCGTGCTCGCGGAAGTTTCCGCGGAGACCAGCGCCACGGCCGCCAGCGCCAATGCGGCGAGCGGCGCCGGTCCGGCGGGCGGGAACAGCGTGGCGGCGTTGCGTTCGATCAGGCCCGTGTCCAGGTCGGCATGCGCGAACGCATCGCCCTCGACGAGGCGCTTCAGGAACGCGATATTGGTCGCGAGCCCGACGATGTGGAATGCCGATAACGCCTGCGCCATGCGCGCCAGCGCCTGCGCCCGGTCCGCGCCGCGCACGATCAGCTTCGCGATCATCGGATCGTAGAACGGAGAAATGGCATCGCCCGCGCGCACGCCCGAGTCGATGCGCACGTCGCCCAGTTCGAACGCGACGTGGGCCGGTGTGTCCATGCATTGCAAGGTGCCGATCGACGGCAGGAAGCCCTTCTCGGGATTCTCGGCATACACGCGCGCCTCGATCGCGTGACCATGGATCGCAAGTTCGTGCTGCCGCTTCGGCAACGGCTGGCCGGCCGCCACGCGCAGCTGCCATTCGACGAGGTCGGTGTCCGTGATCATCTCGGTGACGGGGTGCTCGACCTGCAGCCGCGTATTCATCTCCATGAAGTAGAACGAGCCGTCCTGGTTCGCGATGAATTCGACGGTGCCCGCGCCGACATAGCCGACGGCACGCGCGGCCGCGACGGCGGCTTCGCCCATCGCGGCGCGACGCTCGGGCGGCATGCCCGGCGCCGGCGCTTCTTCCAGCACCTTCTGGTGGCGGCGCTGCACGGAGCAATCTCTCTCGTGCAGGTAGACGCAGTTGCCGTGCGTGTCCGCGAACACCTGGATTTCGATGTGGCGCGGCCGCGTGAGGTATTTTTCGACGAGCACCTTGTCGTCGCCAAACGACGACGCGGCTTCGCGCTTGCACGATGCCAGGGCCGCCTGGAAATCCTCGGACCGTTCGACGACACGCATGCCCTTGCCGCCGCCGCCCGCGCTGGCTTTCAACAGCACGGGATAGCCGATGCGGTTCGCTTCCGACTGCAGCAGTTCCGGATCCTGCGCATCGCCGTGGTAGCCCGGCACCAGCGGCACGCCGGCGCCTTCCATCAGCTGCTTGGCGGCCGACTTCGATCCCATCGCACGCATCGACGCGCCCGGCGGCCCGATGAACACCAGACCCGCGGCCGCGCAGGCTTCCGCGAATTCCGCGTTCTCGGACAGGAAGCCATAGCCCGGGTGGATCGCCTGCGCGCCCGTCGCTTTGGCGGCGGCGATGATTTTGTCGCCGCGCAGGTAGCTGTCCCTGGCGGCGGCGGGTCCGATCAGGACTGCCTCATCGCAGACCGCCACGTGTTTTGCGCCGGCGTCGGCTTCCGAATAGACGGCTACGGTCTTGATGCCCAGGCGGCGCGCGGTGGCCGCGACCCGGCAGGCGATTTCGCCACGGTTGGCGATGAGGATCTTCGTGAACATGGTGTCTCGTCTGTTTTATGTGTTGTGAAAATCGGCTTGTGGCCTGATGAATCGATAAAACGTGGCTTGTGGCCTGACAGCGTGGCGGCCCCCGCGAAGGCAGGGGCCAGGCGGATTAGCAACCGCAGCTTTGCTTCTGTACCGACTCCAGCATCGCCGAGCGGGTCTTGAGGCCCAGCTTTTCCAGCAGCTTGCGGTCGTCGTCCGCTTCCGGGTTGTCGGTGGTGAGCAGCTTGTCGCCGTAGAAGATGGAATTGGCGCCGGCCATGAAGCACATCGCCTGCACGGCTTCGCCCAGTTCGCGCCGGCCGGCGGACAGGCGCACGCGCGCCTTCGGCATCGTGATGCGGGCAACGGCGATGGTGCGCACGAATTCGATCGGGTCCAGCGGCGGCAGGCCGTGCATCGGCGTGCCCTCGACCTGCACGAGGTGGTTGATGGGCACCGATTCCGGATACGGGTTCATGTTCGCCAGCTGGGCGATCAGGCCGGCGCGCTGCTCGCGCGTCTCGCCCATGCCGACGATGCCGCCACAGCAGATCTTCAGGCCGGCGGTGCGCACGCGGCCCAGCGTGTCCAGGCGGTCGCGGTATTCGCGCGTCGAGATGACGTCGCCGTAGAAATCCGGCGACGTGTCGATGTTGTGGTTGTAGTAGTCCAGGCCGGCCTGCTTCAGTTGCTCGGCCTGGCCTTCTTCCAGCATGCCGAGCGTGGCGCAGGTTTCCATGCCCAGCGCCTTCACGCCGCGTACCATGGCTTCGACCTTCTCCATGTCGCGCTCTTTCGGGCTGCGCCAGGCGGCACCCATGCAGAAGCGCGTTGCGCCCTTGGACTTGGCTTCGCGCGCGGCGTCCAGCACCGTGTCGAGGTCGAGGATCTTCTTGGCTTCCACGCCGGTGTCGTAGCGCGCGGCCTGCGGGCAGTAGCCGCAGTCTTCCTCGCAGCCGCCGGTCTTGATCGACAGCAGGGTCGCGAGTTCGACGTCGCCGTCGGGGAAGTTGGCGCGGTGAGCCTGGCTGGCGCGGAACATCAGTTCCGGCAGCGGCAGCTCGAACAGCGCGAGCACGTCGGCCAGCGGCCACGTGGCGTCCTTCGGCAGGGAGACCGGCGTGACCGGTGGGAGGATGTTGACGACTTGGGTCATATCGGGTTCCTTGTTTTGGTTGCTTGGTTCAGGCACGCTTGGCCGGCCATCCGGGCAGGTTCGCGAGCTCGATGTAATTGGCGGCACGGGCGGCCGTGGGTTCTTCAAGGCGCGGCACGCGGCCCAGCAGCGGGGCGGGCAGGCGGCGCGCGAGCTCCGCGACGTTTTCGTCGATGAAGCGCATGTCCGGGTCGACCTGGTTGGCGACCCAGCCCGCCAGCACGAGGCCGCGCCTGACGAGCGCCTCGGCCGTGAGGAGTGCGTGGTTGATGCAGCCCAGGCGCATGCCGACGACGAGGACGACGGGCAGGTCGAACTGCACGGCCATGTCGGCGCTGTCGAAATCGGGCGAGAACGGCACGCAGAAGCCGCCCACGCCTTCGACGACGGTCGCGTCGGACGCGCCCAGGATCTCGGCATACGCCGTCATGATGGGCACGGGTTCGATGGTCACGCCTTCCAGCGCGGCCGCGATGTGCGGGGCGCACGCTTCGCGCAGCAGGTACGGCGTCGTGATCCGCCGCGGCAGCTGCACGTTGCCGGCCGCGCGCAGCATGGCGGCGTCGTCGTTGTGGAGCTCGCCGTCGCGTTCCTCGGCGCCGGCCGCGATGGGCTTCATGCCGCAGGCGCGCACGCCCAGCTGCACGAGTTTATACAGGATGGCGCTCGAGACCAGCGTCTTGCCGATCTCCGTGTCGGTGCCCGTGACGAAGCAGGCGAAGCGTGTCGGCACGCCTTCCGCCGCAAGCGGCGCGGGAGCGACCGCGACGGCAGGCGCGGAGGCCGTCCCCGTCGTTGCCGGTTCCGCGGCGCCGACGGATGCACCGCCTAATTGTTGGGGAGCGTTGACGGTCATGCCCACGTCCTTTCCAGTTGGTTGAGCGCAGCCGTCAGCTGCGCGACGTCTTGTTCGGTATGCGCGGCGGACAAGGTCACGCGCAGGCGTGCCGTGCCCGGCGCGACGGTCGGCGGTCGGATCGCCGGCACCCACAGGCCCTGTTCGTGCAGGCGCGCCGCGACGGCCATGGCTTCGTCGTTGGCGCCGATAATGATGGGCTGGATTGCCGTCGTCGACGCGGGACGCTGCCAGCGTTCGAGGCGCAGGCCGTCGTCCAGTTGCGCGATCAGCCTGCGCAAATGCGCGCGGCGTTCACGGCCCTCCTCGCCCTCGATGATGTCCGCGCTCGCGAGCAGCGCATGCGCCAGCGCGGGCGCGGCGGCCGTCGTGTAGATGTAGGGCCGCGCGCGCTGGATCATCAGCTCGACCACGTCCTCGTGCGCCGCGATGAACGCGCCGCCGACGCCGGCCGCCTTGCCCAAGGTGCCGATGTAGACGAGGTTTTGGGAGCGCAGGCCGAAATGTTCGAGCGCGCCGCGGCCGTGTTCTCCCAGAACGCCGAACCCGTGCGCATCGTCGACGACGAGCCAGGCGCCATGGCGTTCGCACAGGTCCAGCAGTTGTGGCAGCGGCGCCAGGTCGCCGTCCATGCTGAACACGCTGTCCGTGACGACGATCTTCGTGCGTGCCGGGCTGGCGCCCAGCTGTGCTTCCAGCGCGGCCACGTCCCCGTGCGGGTACACGGTCACGCCCGCCCGGGCGAGGCGGGTGCCGTCGATCAGCGACGCGTGGTTCAGCGCTTCCGAGAAGATCATCGCGTCGTTCGTGGCACCCAGCGCCGTCAGCACGGCGAGATTCGCCATATAGCCGGTGCAGAAGTACAGCGCGCGCGCGGACTCCAGGTGTGGCGCTTCGAACGCGGCCAATCTTTCTTCCAGCAGCGCATGCGCACGGCTGTGGCCCGACACGAGGTGCGACGCGCCGCTGCCGGCGCCGTACAACGCCGCGCCTTCACGCAGCGCTTCCACGACGCGCGGGTGCGCGGCCAGGCCCAGGTAATCGTTGCTGCAAAACGCGAGCAGGTCGCGTCCGTCCACGACCTGGCGCGGCGCGCAGGGCGTTTCCGCCGTGCGCCGCTGCCGGGTCAGGTTGTGGCTCTCCAGCTCGTCCAGCCGGGCGCGTACATCGTCGATCAGATTCATGTTCATTCCGCGATGACTTCCTCGAAGACCTTGCGCGTGCGCGCGGCCAAGCCCACGATCTCTTCTTCGTCCAGTACGTACGGCGGCATCAGGTAGACCGTGCGGCCGATGGGGCGCAGCAGCAGCTCGTTGTCGACGGCGCTCGTGAAGAAACGGCGCGCAAACGTCGAGGCGCGTTTCGCGTCCGGTTCGACAGCATCGAACGCAAGAATCATGCCGCGCTGGCGGAAGTGCGTCACGCGCTTGTTGTCCAGCAACGGCGCCAGTTCCAGCATCAGCCGGGTGGCCGTTTCGCGGTTGCGGTTCAACACGTCGTCGTCGCGGAAGATCTGCAGCGTGGCCAGCGCGGCGCGGCAGGCCAGCGCATTGCCGGTGTACGAATGCGAGTGCAGGAAGCCGCGCGTGATGTCTTCGCTGTAGAACGCCTCGTAGACTTTATCCGTGGTGAGTACCAGCGACAGCGGCAGGTAGCCGCCGCTGATCCCCTTCGACAGGCACATGAAATCCGGCCAGATCGCGGCCTGCTCGCACGCGAAGAACGTGCCGGTGCGTCCGCAGCCGACCGCGATCTCGTCGGCGATCAGGTGCACGTGGTATTTGTCGCACAGCTCGCGCAGGCGCTGCAGGTACAGTGGGTCGTGCATCGCCATACCCGTCGCGCATTGCACGAGCGGCTCGACGATGATGGCGGCGATCCGGTCGCCCCGTTCGGCGAACAGGGCTTCCACGTCCTGCGCGGCGCGCAGCGCGACGTCCTGCGCGGACTCGCCGTCGACGGCATTGCGCGCATCCGGCGACGCCACGGTACGGGCGGCGCGCAGCAGCGGACCGTAGGCGTCCTTGAACAGCGCGACGTCGGTGACGCCGAGGGCGCCGACGGTCTCGCCATGGTAGGAACCCTGCAGGCAGACGAATTCCTGCTTGTCCGCGTAGCCGGCGTTGCGCCAGTAATGAAAACTCATCTTCAGCGCGATCTCCACGGCCGACGCGCCGTCGGACGCATAGAACGCGTGACCGAGCGCGTGGCCCGTCAGCGCGGCCAGCTGCTCGGACAGCTCGATCACCGGCTCGTGGGTAAAGCCGGCCAGCATCGCGTGTTCCAGCTTGTCCAGCTGGTCCTTCAGCGCGGCGTTGATGCGCGGGTTGGCGTGGCCGAACAGGTTCACCCACCACGAGCTGATGCCGTCCATGTAGCGCCGGCCTTCATGGTCGTACAGCCACGGCCCCTTGGCGTGGCTGACGGCGATCAGCGGCACCTCTTCGTGGTGCTGCATTTGCGTGCATGGGTGCCAGACGCTGCGCAGGCTGCGCGCGATCCAGTCGTGGGAGGTGGTCTGCTTCAAAATCCTGTTTCCTGTATAAGGGCACGTCGAAAACCTGCTGCGCGTTGCAATGGCGTCCTGCGACGGTTTGTCGAGGTACCCATCACTAATCCAGCCACGAGGGCCGGCGTTTTTCGAGGAAGGACGCGACGCCTTCGCGTCCTTCGAGCGATGCACGGATGGCGGCGATGCGGTCCGCCGTGTCTTCCAGCAGCGCTTCCGTCACCGGTTGTCCCGCGATCTCGCGCACGAGTTTTTTCGCCGCACACACGGCGTTCGGGCTGTTGTTCGCCAGCGCCTGCACGATGCCCGCCACCTTCGTGTCGAGGTCCCCGGCCGGCACGATCTCGTGCACGAAGCCGATGCGCCGGGCTTCCTGTGCATCGAAGCGCTCCGCGGTGAGGAAGTAGCGGCGCGCGGCCTGCTCGCCCATCGCCTTGATCACGTACGGCGAGATCGTCGCCGGGACCAGCCCGAGTTTAACCTCGGAGAGGCAGAAGTTGGCCGTGTCGACGCTGATGGCGATATCGCACGCGGCCACGAGGCCCATGCCGCCGGCATAGCAATCGCCTTGCACCTTTGCCACAACGGGTTTCGGGCACGTGTAAATCGTGCGCAGCATGTCGGCGAGGCGCATGGCGTCGGCGCGGTTTTCGCTGTCCGAATAGCCGGCCATCTTCTTCATCCAGTTCAGGTCCGCGCCGGCGCAGAACGCGGGACCGTTCGCGCCCAGCACGATCGCGCGTACGAGTTCGTTGCGTCCCAGCTCGTCGAAGGCGAGGGCCAGTTCGGCGATGCTGTGTTCATTGAACGCGTTACGTAACTCTGGCCGGTTCAGGGTGACGTGTCCGATGCGGTCGCTGATGGTAACGGTGAGGGTCTGGTAATCCATGGTCATCTCCTCACATCCGGAACACGCCGAACTTCGTGTCCTCGATCGGCGC